>Ga0180220_1002428_pt1 | contig 11912 bp, 14 predicted proteins | sample eDN5th37CBELigBY_FD_151335 | JGI IMG/M metagenome (GOLD analysis project Ga0180220, IMG submission 151335) | Enriched backyard soil microbial communities from Emeryville, California, USA - eDNA 5th pass 37_C BE-Lig BY (version 2) (version 2) | ecosystem: Environmental > Terrestrial > Soil >... | reverse complement strand
GCCGCCCGCAGCCACGCCGAATACGACGAATCCACGGACATAAAAAGCATGATCAGGGCCAACCTGGTCGCCGAGCGCATAGCAATAGAATCCTACCGGCAGATGATAGAACGCATAGGCGACACCGACCCCACCACCAAACACTTGCTCATCGACATCATGGCGGTGGAAGAAGAGCATGCCGACGACATGAAAGATCTGCTGGACTGAGGTGAAAGATCTGCGATGGAAGAGCCGTGGCGAAAGGTTTGCGGTGAAGGGGCTGCGGTGAAGGGGCTGCGGTGAAGGGGCTGCGGTGAAGGGGCTGCGGTGAAAGATTCGCCGTGAAACTTGACTGGCGGCCTTCGCTGTAGACTTGAGGCACCAAGGCGCTTTCTCGAGAAAGCGCAGCTGCCACTACTGGATACGTGACGCGTCACATAAACCGTCACATTCAAAGAAAAAAAGCCCTTGGCGACGAAATTCCAAGGGCTTGATTTCTTTCGGTATTCGGTGGCTCCCCGAACAGGGCTCGAACCTGTGACCTGCGGATTAACAGTCCGACTGCCCCTATACAGTTTGAATTTCTTTGAAAAATATAAACCGTTGATTTATAAGGGGTAAGTTTCTAGGTTTGTTCAAACTAATCCAATGCCATACAATCGAAAAACGTAAACGAAAACGTAAACGGTGGCGGACGGACTATGGGAACGGAACCCTACGAAATCATCAAAACCCTGGAGCAGGGACGCTTCACCCGCCTGTGCCGGATTATTCCGGCGGGCAGCCTGGAAGCGCGACTTGAGAAAAGCGGGCCGGTGCGCTTCTACTGGCGCGGTGCCGTGGGCAGTAAGACAGTGCGAGTGCCTATCGGGCTGTACGATCGGCGGGCGTCTCCGAAATCAGTGAAGCCGACCGCTACCGGCTACAGCATCGCCGCCGCCAAGCAAGCGGCCATTGCGCTGGCAACACGACACGTTGAAACGCGAGATGCTGGCGGGCTGCCTGCCGTGCGGGCTGCCCAAAAGGAGCGGGCACGCAAGGAGCAGGAAGCCCGCGAGGAAGCCGCTAAGTACACGCTGGCCGCGTTGCTGGATGCGTACTGTGACCGCCTGGAAGCTCTGGGGCGTGCTTCGCACCGTGACGCGCGGTCAATCTTCGCCCACCACGTTAAAACGCCATTCCCTAAAACTGCCGGAATACCGGCGGCTGAAGTTACATCGGAACAGGTGGCCGACATGATGCGCCGCCTAGTTGAACTTGGCAAAGCGCGCACGGCAAACAAACTGCGTTCATACCTGCGCGCCGCCTATCAGACGGCCAAGGATGCGAAGCTGGACGCATCCATTCCGCTGCAATTCAAAGGCTTTGGCGTGACCATCAACCCCGCCGCCGACACCGTACCGAACGCGCGCGGCAATCGGGCCGACCGCAACCCGCTGATGCAAGACGAACTGCTGACTTACTGGCAGGCGATCAAGGGCATGGGGGGCATGCGCGGTGCGCTGCTGCGCTTGCACCTGCTGACCGGCGGGCAGCGTATCGCACAACTGGTGCGTCTGAAACTGGAAGACATAAGCGCCGACACAATCACGATTTACGACGGCAAAGGCCGTCCCGGAACTGAGCCGCGACCGCATATCGTGCCCCTCATTCCAGCCGCCCGCGCCGCGCTGGAGGAACTGCTGCCGACTGACGACGGTGAGCGCGGCGAATATGCCCTATCGACGGATCGGGGCTTTACGCATGTGGACGCTTCGACGTTGAATGAATGGGCCAAGGAAGCCGTGGGCGAAGCCCTGCCGGGCTTCACGGCCAAGCGCATAAGGTCGGGCGTGGAGACGCTGCTATCACGTCACGGTATAAGCAAGGAAATACGCGGGCGTCTGCAATCGCACGGCATCAGCGGTGTGCAAGATCGGCACTATGACGGCCACGACTATCTGCCCGAGAAACAGCGGGCGCTGATGACTTTGTACCGGGTGCTGGAAGCCAAGCAGGCAGACGTGACACCAATTCGCAGTACCGCCGCCTGACGGGTTCAGGCAAAGCGGGGCCGGTGGGTAGTTACAGTGCCCGCCGACCCCTGACCATCATTCACTGACTAGGAGTAAAACGATGGCTAACCACAATATAACCCCTACGCTGGCGATTCCCGAGCCTATAGACCCACCAGCGCCGCAAGGAAAGCTGCGGATGCTGGGAACGACTATTGGCTTCAGTACGCCAATTCAAATTGATGCGGTGAATGAACGTGGTGAACTGATTGCGCTGGGGCTCGCTGACATACTTCAGCGTCTGGATGACTTCACAAATGAGCGCGGCCAACAGCAACCCGTCAAGAAACGCATTATCGAATGTCTGTTTATCGCCCATCAGTACGATTACGCAATGACCGAAGTTGAACGACCGATCTTCGAAACATGGGTGCGCGACCGTGTGCGCGGTGTGGAAGCGATAGACGCGGCCAAGGCCGTATTGCTGAACAGCTAACCCTTACGCCAGCACCTACCGCGACGGCGGGAAAAGGCGGATAGTCCACCGCCCTGGTGCTGGCACCTGATTTACTGGACGGTGTGAGGACAGCATAGTGTCAGAGAATAAGCCTGTAATCATCCGCAAGCGTAACCGTAAGACGCCTGAAGTTTATGCGTATATAAACGCCCGAAATCGTAGAATATGGGAGAGGCAACACGCGGAGAGTGAACGGGAGATCAAAGAGATCGAAGATCACCTGGAAAAGCATTACTCGTACCGCGAGATGCTCAATATGCTGGCTTATCATGTCCGCGCAGAAGAGTCACAAGCGGAAGGACTGCGAGAGCACGAGGCCGTGGTCGAAACCTTGAATGAGGTGCTGGCTTTAGTGCGTATTTTGACGCGATTCGGCCCTGACTCGACTGATTACTTCATTGCTAAGCAATTGATGAGTCCCAACGTGGTTAACGAGGTTCAAGGGTTATATGTCAAGGCAATGGATCACCAGAAACGATTGCAAAGCCGTAAGGCAGCGTATGCGCGACTGGAGAATGATCCAAAGCAGTATGCAAAAGAGCGGGTTTATCTGGCTTGGAAAGATTGGCAAGCAGGCAAGGTAGAGTATGGAACCCGGAATAGCCAAGCAGCGTTTGCCTCGTCGATGCAGAAGAAATGGGATATTTTGGATAACGTCCGCAGCATAGAAAACTGGTGCCGTGACTGGAAAAACGGGAGAAACATACCCCTCATTGAGCCAGCACAATGAGCATTCAACAAGCAGAGTGAGCACTGAGCCGGTAGAGTGATCTACCGGCTTTTTCTTTTGAAATCAATCATTAAGCCTGTTTATAACTAAGCACAAAAGAGCTTAATGATGAGTAATTCTTTTCAAGGGCGCTTGCTCGACATTCACGCCGTCAAACACCTGACCGGCTACAAGGCGACAGGTTCGATTTACAACCTGATGAATGGGGCCGACTTCCCCCGGCCTGTCTCTATCGGGCGCACAAAGAGGTGGCTTGAAGACGAAGTGCGCGGCTGGATTCAGGCCCGCATCGAAGAAAGCCGTGCGTAAGGGGGGCGACAATGAGCAAAAAAAATGCCCCCGCTACCAACGGCAACGAGAGCACCAACACTAACCGCCATTCTACCAAAAAGGCCGTGATTCTGGCCGTGCTGAAAACGCGAAGCCTGAATAGGTTTGAGGCTCACGCTTTCGGTGATTTTTGCTTGCATTCGACCATTGCCGAACTGCGCGGTGACGGCCAAGTATTCCACGACGAATGGGAATCGGTGCCGACTAAATGGGGCCGTGAGGTTCGCGTAAAGCGTTATCGCTGGATTCAGACAGCGAGGTAAGCCATGTCAGCGGTGCCTGCTGCCCTGGAGCTATTCCGGGCAACAGCGCCGCGCCGTGCGTACTGTACGGATAGCCCGCAACAGGGCCAGTATATTTGCGCGCGTGACGTGGCGCTGAATCACTCGCATATTCAACCGAACACTGCCGGGCTTGTTCGCTGGCTCTGCTTTGATGTTGACCGGCCGGATGCCGCCGTGCGCTGGCAGGATAAACACGCTGCGCCGCCGACCCTGGTGATGGTGAACCCGGCAAACGGACACGCGCATTTTGCGTATGGCCTTGCCGTGCCGGTGCCGAGAACGCAAGTTTCCCGCATCAAGCCTCTGCAATATCTCGCTGCCATTCAGGAAGGGACACGCCGCCGATTGGGGGCTGACCCCGGATACTCTGGTGGTCTACTCAAAACCCCAGGGCATCCGGCATGGCGCACTAGCTCGTTTGCGGGCGTGTACGGGCTTTCTGATCTGGCCGAATGGTGTCACCTTCCCGCGCCGTCAGAATTGCGCCGTATGGCCGCAAATGAGGACTACGCCGGTTTAGGCCGCAACTGTACGCTATTCGAGCACCTACGCAAGCAGTCTTACAGGATCGTGCGCGATTACTGGCGACCCGGTGGGTATGACGGCTTTGCAGAGAACATGCTCATGACCGCTGAAGCCCTGAATGGGCAATTCACTAACCCCCTGCCGTATGGCGAGATTAAGAGCATTGCCAGGAGCGTTTCAAAATGGACATGGCAACGGTTTAACCCCGCTGAGTTTCGGGCGATTCAGGCCGCGCGTGGAAGCCGCAAGGGTGCGGCCAAGCGTGAAGCGTTATTTCCGGTGGTGATGCAACTCATTGAGGAGGGAAGGAGCCAGCGCGAGGTAGCAAGCATTGTCGGAGTGAATCACGCGACCATTTCCCGGTGGCTGCAATCCGATTGATATTTGGGGTGTTGCAAAGCCATATCAGATATACATGGGTTTTCTGCCGGGTATCTCCAGGGCGAATACAAGGGTGAAAACAGCGCGCGGCCCTTTTTCGCTCGCAATGCCAACGCATACCGGAGGCAATGCCAACGCATAAGCACCGTGTCGGCATGGTGCTAGTACCGAATCGGTACAGGTGTACCGAAATGGCGCGGTAACGCATCGGGCGTTACTTCACCGTTACCGTGGCGCATCTATCACAAATACTGTATGCCTGTACAGCTATCAGGGTTATAATGTCAATAGTCTTTCCCTATTGCAATGAGGAACCTTGATAATGAAGACCCACGAAATCCGCGAGGCCAAAGCCGCCAAAGTCGCTGAAATGCGCGCGCTGCTGGATGCCAACAAAACCCTGACCGCTGACCAGCAAGCCGCCTTCGACAAGCTCAAGGGCGAAATCACCGACCTGGAAGCCCAAGAGGCCCGCGCCAACTATCTGGCCGAACTTGAGCGCCGTTCCGTTGCCGAGCCGGTGGACAAGTCTGCTGCCGATCTGGAAGCCCGTATCAGTTTGCTGGACGCGGTGAACGCGCAAGTCGAGAATCGCGCTCTGACGGGTGCACTGGCTGAGTTCAATCAAGAACAACGCAACCAGGGTGTACAGGCTCGTGGGGTGCTGGTGCCTGCTTCGATCTTTGAGAAGCGCGCCGCCAACACCACGACCACGGCTGACGGCATCGTTCCCGAAGACTTCCGCGCTGATCAATTCATTGGCCTGCTTCGCAACAGCGCCATTGTGCGCAGCCTGGGTGCTCGAACCTTGTCTGGCCTGCGCGGCAACGTGGTGATCCCTAAGCAGACCAGCACGACCGCTGCAACGTGGCTTGCTGAAGGCGATGCCCTGACCGATACCGACCCGCTGACGTTCGACACGGTGACGCTGCAACCCCGCCATGTGGGCGCACTGACCGAACTTTCCCGCCAACTGATCCAGCAAAGCAACCCGGATATTGAAGCCCTGGTGCGCGACGACTTCGTGAAAGTCATCGGTCTGGCCGTAGACCGTGCCCTGATTCACGGCAACGGTGTGAAGGAACCTGCTGGTCTGGTGGATACCGCCACGGGCACCGGCACCTTGGCAACCCTGACCTGGGAAGCTGTGCTGAAGGTGATTGAAGACCTGAACCTGAGCCATATCAACCCGAACTACTGGCTGACAACGCCAGCGGTAGCAACCAAACTGCGCAGCACTTTGAAGGCCGCGTCTGCTGGTTCCGCCTACCTGATGGAAAACGGCCAAATGGCAGGTATTCCGGTGGCGGTGACGCAGCAACTGGACAACGTGATCGACAGCAACGATGACGTAGTGGCTGGCCGGGTGCTGGTGGGTGACTTCTCTGAGCTGCTGATCGGCACCTGGGGCGCGGTGGATATTTTGGCAAACCCCTACGGTGCGGCCTACGCGCGCGGTGGGGTGCAGATTCGCATCCTGACCACGATGGACGCAGCGGTACGCCGCCCTGAAGCGTTCGCTGTCATTGACGACGTGGCGATCTAACCATGACGACGCTGGAACGACGCGCCGCTACTTCCCTGACGGTGGCTAACCGCCGTCTGGTGGGGTATGCCGCGCGATTTAACACTGAGGCCCGGATTGCTGACTTTCGAGAAGTGATCCGGCCCGGTGCGTTCCGGCAGTCGCTGGCGTCTGGCCGGGACATTCTCTGTCTACGCGACCACGACCCCGCCGTGCTGCTGGGGCGCACTAAGTCGAACACGCTGGAACTGAGGGAAGACGACGATGGGCTTTATTTCTCGCTCGCTGTACCCGATACGCAAGCTGGCCGTGATCTGCTGGCCCTGGCTGAACGTGGCGACCTGGGGGGCATGTCTTTTGGTTTTCGTGCGATAGACGACGCCTGGGAAGGTGACCTGCGTGAGCTTCGACAAGTCGAGCTTCACGAGGTGAGCATTGTCCAAGCGCATCCGGCCTATGCCGCCACGACAGTTGAAGCCCGCAGCCTTCGACCCTTCGACGTTAACCGCGCTTGGCTGGAGACGATATGCTGAACCGAATGCTGACCCGTCTGGGGTATGAGAAGCGATCCACGAATCAAGCGCCTGGGGGTGACAGCTATTGGCAGGACTTCGCGGCCCTGCGTGCCGGCAACAACAACCCTGAAGGCCTGGCCGCCGTCTGGGCGTGTGTGAGCCTCATTTCCGAGACCTTGGCAAGCCTTCCCTTCGCCGTCTACCAAGGCAGTGACAAGGTGCGCTCGCATCCGCTACATAAGGCGCTCAACCGCATGGCGAATGAGGAAACGACCGCCTTCGAATTCCGGGAGAGTATGACCGCTGCCGTGCTTTTGACCGGCAACGCCTTTGCCCGCATCGAGCGCGATCATACCGGCCAAGTAAAGGCGCTTCACCAAATACGTGATGTGTCTGTGCTGCGCCTGCCGTCTGGCAAGCTGGCCTACGAGTATTCCGACAATGGGCGTGTGGTACGTCTGCTGCAAGGTGAGTGCCTACACCTGCGCGGTCGCCTGGGTAACGATGGGGTGCTGGGCATGAGTCCTATACAGGTAGCCCGCAGCACCTTTGATCTGGCCCTGGAAGAACAACAGCACGGCGTGAGCACCTTCCGCAATGCTGGCCGCCTGAGTGGTGTGCTGGAATCCGCCGCGACCTTAAAGCCCGAACAGCGCGACAGCTTGAAGCAAAGCTGGCAGGCTCAGTACAGCGGTACAGGCAACGCTGGCCGCACTGCTGTATTGGAAGCTGGTCTGACGTTTCGGCCTATCAGTATGTCTTTGCAGGATGCTGAGTGGCTGGCTTCACGTCAATTCAGTGTCGAGGAAGTGGCTCGTATCTTCAGATGCCCGCCAACGCTCATTGGCGACCTGCGCAATGGCACGTACAGCAATTCGTCTGAGATGTTCCGCGCCTTCGTGGTGACGACGCTGCGAACCTGGATGACCCGGTGGGAGCAGGCCATAGAGGCGGTGTGTCTGTCAGAGGCGGCACGCAATACGTTCTATGTCGAGCATTCGGCTGAAGGGCTGCTGAGAGGGGATTCCACGACCCGCGCCGCCTTCTATGCATCGGGCATTCAATCGGGCTGGATGAAGCCATCTGAGGCGCGTGAGCTTGAGAACCTGCCCCCGCTGGACGGCATCGACGACTTTCACGACCAACCCGTAAAAGCCCCCACGACGCCGACCGCACCGTACCCGAGCAAGGAGGCCGAGTAATGCCAAACCGCATTCATCCGAACGTACCGGCCCTGCTGAAGCCAAGATCGAACCCGACCGGACGCGATGCCGACCCACGGCGCACCATACCGCTGAACAGTGCCGCGTGGCGCAAGCTGAGGGAGCGAGTGTTAGCGCGTGATCCGATCTGCCAGGAATGCTACAGGCGAGGGCATATCACGCCTGCGACGGATGCCGACCATGTGAACGGCGACCCGTCAGACAACCGCATGAGCAACTTGCAAGGGCTGTGCCATAGCTGCCACTCGCACAAGACCATGCGGGAGCGCCACGGTAAGAAGCCGGTGATGGGCTGCGATGTGAACGGAATGCCGCTTGATCCAGATCATCCGTGGGCGAAGGTGTGCGCTGATCTGGAGAAATCACGAGGGGCTGACCGCGCTAGACCGGCCGCCCCCCCTTTTTTGAATCCTAAGTCCGAAGTCTGACCCATGAAAACGACCCCACGACGACCACGAAGCGACAGTGCCAAAGCCGCAGTACAGGCCGCGCAAAACGCCGCCCTGGGGCCGTTGGAGCCGCCGCAATACGTGACCCTGCGCGAGCAGGATAAACCGCACTGGCGAGCGATCATGAAGGCCAGGGCAAGGCATACCTGGGACGAAGCCGATCTGGTGACCGCCGCGACGATGGCCAGGGCACAAGCTGACATTCTGACGCTACAGGCTCAGATCGACATTGAAGGCTATGTAATCGACGGGAAGATCAACCCGGCAGCGCAGATGCTGGAGACGCTCAGTAAGCGTGTGGTGAGTCTGAGCCGCATCCTACACACTCACGCCGAAGCGAAATTAGGCAGGGCCAGGGACAACGGAAAAACGCTCGCCCTGGAGCGTGACGCCGAGCAAGACGACGACGGGCTTATACCGCGTCTGAGGGCCGTTCAATGACACGCGCTGAGAAGATCATCCGCTTCATCGAGTCCTACTGCGTGACGCCTGAAGGCGCGCTGGTGGGGCAACCGATGGTGCTGGCCGATTTTCAGAAGGACTTCATTCGTGATGTGTATGACAGCCCGGCAGGGACACGCCGCGCGATCTTGAGCGTGAGCAGAAAGAACGGCAAAACCGGCCTGATAGCGGGCCTGCTGCTGGCTCATTTGGTGGGGCCGGAAGCCCGCCTGAACAGTCAAATAGTGTCTGGTGCCATGAGCCGCGATCAAGCCGCCCTGGTGTTCAATCTGGCCGCGAAGATGGTGACGCAATCCCCGCGTCTGGCCGAACTGGTGCGCATCGTACCCAGTGGTAAGCGTCTAATCGGCCTGAACCTGAACGTGGAATACAGGGCGCTGGCTGCTGACGGCAAGACCGCCCACGGCCTAAGCCCGGTGCTCGCCATTCTGGACGAGATCGGCCAGATAAGAGGCCCACAATCTGACTTCGTAGACGCGATCACGACAAGCCAAGGCGCGCATGAGAACCCGCTTCTGATTGCAATCAGCACTCAGGCCGCGTCTGACGCCGACCTGCTTTCAACATGGATTGACGACGCCAAAGCCAGCAACGACCCCCGCACGGTCTGCAAGGTGTACGAGGCTCCGAAGGACTGCGACCTGCTGGATGAATCCGCCTGGAAGGCTGCTAACCCGGCCCTGGGTACATTCCGCAGCCTGGACGACCTGCGCGAACAGATGCAGCAGGCGGCCCGTATGCCTTCAATGGCGAACACCGCCCGGAACCTGCTGCTGAATCAGCGGGTGAGCCTGGACTCCCCCTTTATCAGTCCTGACGTATGGATGGCGAACAGTGCCCAACCACAATTTGAGGATGGGCCAGTTTTCGCTGGCCTGGACTTATCCGCCCGCACTGACCTGACGGCCCTGGTATTGATCGGCCAAGTAGACGGTATCTGGCAGGTGCAACCCTACTTCTGGACGCCGAAAACGGGCCTACAGGAGCGTGAGCGCCGCGACAGGGCACCGTATCAAACCTGGGTGCAACAGGGTTACTTGCGCGTGTCTGACGGCGCTGCAATCGACTATGAGCAGGTGGCCCACGACATGGCCGAGATTCTTTCCGATGTGGATATTCAGGCCGTGGCCTTCGACCGCTGGCGAATCGACGTACTCAAGCGCGAGCTAGACCGCCTGGGGCTGGACTTCCCGCTGGTCGAGTGGGGCCAAGGATTCAAAGATATGTCCCCGGCCCTGGATGCCCTGGAAGCGGCCCTGCTGAATGAGGAAGTCGCACACGGCAATCATCCGGTGCTGACTATGTGCGCGGCTAATGCCACGACGACCAAAGACCCGGCAGGCAATCGCAAACTGGACAAGAGCCACCCGACTGGACGCATCGATGGCATACAGGCATTGGCAATGGCTTTTGGTGTGGCAACCCGAACCGAGCAAACACAGGGTGTACCAGATGAGATTTTCTTTGTTTGAGGGCATCAGCCTTCGACCCTTGCTGGCCGGGGCCGGTGAACCGGATTAGCCAGACGTGGATTAGACGGTGAGTGCCACGTGTCCGGAAAACCCCGTCAGCCGGTGGCCCGTGATCCTTACGCGGGCGCGACCGGCAACCATTTAGGAGAACTGATATGCAAGCTGGACGACTCAGACACCGACTGGCTTTACAGAGGAATTTGCCAGTGGAAAACGATGAAAACGGATTCCCCATTCCGGGTAGCGGAGGCTGGCAAAACGTCGCGCTGGTATGGGCTGCTATCGAGGGAATCAATGGCCGCGAGTTCATTGCGGCTGCTGCGGAGCAAGCCGCGACGACGTGGCGTATCACTACGCGCTACTTCCGGCTAGAACCGTCCATGAGGTTGAAGGCAGGCGATACCGTGTTCAACGTAAAGGCAATCTTGCCAGACAATAACCGTCATCGCCTCGTACTAATGTGCGAAACAGGAGTGAACGAGGGATGATGATTCTAGATGATGTAAAGCTGCACCTTCGCGTTGACCATGACGACGAAGACGATACGATCAGCCTTTATCTGGACGCTGGCGTGGCTGCGGTGGCTAACCACCTGAATGTCGAATCAATCGACCTAGACGACCCCTTACTTCCCGCTCCGATCAAAGCCGCCGTCTTGCTGGCCGTGGGTGACTTGTATGAGAATCGGGAAGGGCAGGCTGACCGACAATTATTCAGCAATCCGACGTATGAGCGCCTGCTGGCACCGTATCGGGTGATGGCCGTGTGATTTACAGAAAAACGTAAACCAAACGTAAACGGCGAGAAGGCAAAGAAAAAGCCCCTACAGCGTGTTGGCTGTAAGGGCTTGATTTCTTTCGGTATTCGGTGGCTCCCCGAACAGGGCTCGAACCTGTGACCTGCGGATTAACAGTCCGTCGCTCTACCGACTGAGCTATCGGGGAACTGAAGAAGCGGAACTATAGCATGATTTTCGATCGTTATGCAAGCCGAAGTCGTGCTGATATTGAAGAGCGCCCGAGGCACACGAGGCCTCGTTTCAAGGGCCTCGCTTATAGAAGCGCCTACCCCTAAGCGCCCACCTCTGGAAAGTGACGCCAAGGTCGGTCACGAGTCATTTTCACTGTAGATGCTCTCCCTCTTTGCATTCCTTCAATTATTAATTCCATGCGGCTTTGCTTGTATTTTTTGGAGCTAAGCCAGCATTTCTCTTCGCAAAATCGCATTGATGCGAGACTGATAGCCTTTCCCTTGCGAACGCAGCCAAGCCAAGACGTCTGAGTCAATGCGCACTGTGATCGACATCTTCTTCGACAGGCGCAGTGAACATTATCCTGCTGGGTTTGAATATGCGTGATGGCATCGCGCTGAGGCGCCAACGCAAGGCGTGGATCTGAAGGCTGCAACCAAGCAGGCCAACGGCAGCTTCGAGCGGCATATCGCAGCGGCTGCCGTCTACCCTTGGCGCCGCCAGTCCGGGCTAGCCTTCTCCGCCTACATAGCGCTTGAACCACGCCACCGTG
>Ga0180220_1002423_pt1 | contig 11933 bp, 5 predicted proteins | sample eDN5th37CBELigBY_FD_151335 | JGI IMG/M metagenome (GOLD analysis project Ga0180220, IMG submission 151335) | Enriched backyard soil microbial communities from Emeryville, California, USA - eDNA 5th pass 37_C BE-Lig BY (version 2) (version 2) | ecosystem: Environmental > Terrestrial > Soil >... | reverse complement strand
AGTCCGAGCCACGCGGAGCGCACCTCGAGAACCTGATCGCCCAGGAACTCTTCGCCTGGCGCGATGCCCAGCTCGAGCGGCCCACGATCCTCTACTGGAGGACGACGACGGGCGAGGAGGTCGACTTCGTGATCGAGGCCGGCCGGCACCTCCTCCCTATCGAGGTCAAAGCCGCCCCCCGTGTACGCCCAGCCGACGCGCGCCACCTCCGGACCTTCCGGGCCGAATACCCGGATCGCGCGCTCCCCGGCCTCCTCATCTACACGGGTGAGGAGACGTACTGGCTGACCGAAGATATGCTCGCGGTGCCGTGGTGGAGGGTGGTGTGAGAGATCTCCCGACGTCGTAGGCCGCGGCAAGGAGACAATCGCCCTGCCGCGCCATCAACGTCTCCTCATCCTAGCCCCCACCCCGCACCCACCCTATATTGTGCCCGGGCGCGGCCTCGCCGGCTCGTCGCACCTCGCAGATCGCCTGCGATGCCCATCTCCGGCGCCGCCCCCACCGTCACCACCGTCGTTGTCGGTGGGGGTTCGTAGATTTCAAGCATCGCAACTTTATCGTTTCGGCGCTGATCGCCGCTATCGTCCGGGCGACGATCGTCGGCGTCGTCTCGGCGCCGATCGCCGTTGTCTCTAACACTGAGTCATGGTCCTCGAAGATCTCCGCCCGAACGCCGTCGTCCGTGGGATCCTCCCCGACACCGCCGTCACCGTGGTCGCGGTGCAGTGGTTCGGGAGCCAGGCGGTGGAGTTGACCTACAAGGATGCCGAGGGCAGGACGGGGAACCGCCTCCTCTACCGGAGCGACGAGGGGCGGCTCGAACTCGTGCAGGAGGGGCGCCCCTGGAGCTTCGATGCGGATGGCGCGCTCTTCCGGCTCGTGAGCGAGGCGCAGCGGATCCGGCTCGCGCACCTCTTCGACCCGGTGCTGGCGGTGCATACCTCGCTCGTCGAGCCGCTCCCTCACCAGATCACCGCGGTCTACGAGGAGATGCTCCCGCGGCAGCCCCTCCGCTTCCTCCTGGCCGACGACCCGGGCGCGGGGAAGACGATCATGGCGGGGCTCCTGATCCGGGAGCTGATCGCGCGCGGCGACCTCCAGCGCTGCCTCGTCGTCTGCCCGGGGAGCTTGGCCGAGCAGTGGCAGGACGAACTCTACCGGCGCTTCAATCTCCCCTTCGAGATCCTGACGAACGACAAGCTCGAGGCGGCGCGGACGGGGAACTGGTTCCTCGAGCAGAACCTCGTCATCGCGCGGCTGGACAAGCTCTCGCGCGACGAGAACGTCCAGGAGAAGTTGAAGGCGCCGGATGCGAGGTGGGACCTCGTCGTCGTCGACGAGGCGCACAAGATGTCGGCCACCTTCTTCGGCGGCGAGATCAAGTACACGAAGCGCTACCAGCTCGGCCGCCTGCTCGGCTCGCTCACGCGCCACCTCCTCCTGATGACCGCCACTCCGCACAACGGGAAGGAAGAGGACTTCCAGCTCTTCATGGCGCTCCTCGACGCCGACCGCTTCGAGGGCCGCTTCCGCGACGGTGTCCACGCCGTCGATGTCTCCGACCTCATGCGGCGGATGGTCAAGGAGAAGCTGGTCAAGTTCGACGGCCGGCCGCTCTTCCCCGAGCGGATCGCCTACACCGTCCCGTACAAGCTCTCCTCCGCCGAGGCGCGGCTCTACAAGGAGGTCACCGAGTACGTCCGCGAGCAGTTCAACCGGGCCGAGGCGCTCCAGAACGACAAGCGCGCCGGGACCGTCGGCTTCGCGCTCACCATCCTCCAGCGCCGCCTCGCCTCCTCGCCCGAGGCGATCTACCAGTCGCTCCGACGCCGTCGTGAGCGGCTCGAATCGCGGCTGCGCGAACTCGAGCTCCTCCAGCGCGGGCGGGTCGAGGCCGCACTCACCTCGTGGGTCCCGGCCCTAGACGTGGAGGATGTCGAAGATCTCGAAGACGCGCCGGATGACGAACTCGAGGCGGCCGAGGAGGAGATCCTCGACAGGGCGACCGCAGCGCGCACGATCGACGAACTCAAGGCGGAGATCGAGATCCTGAAGGGGCTCGAGGCGCTCGCGCAGGAGGTCCGGCGTAGCGGCGAGGACAAGAAGTGGCGCGAACTCGCCTCCCTCCTCGGCGAGATCCTCACCCCCGTCGCGATCGCGAACCGCGTCGCCGAGCCGAGGCCGACGTACGGCAGCGCCGGAGTCCCCGCGCCCAAGCCATCGCCGCGGCAGAAGCTGGTGATCTTCACCGAGCACCGGGACACGCTGAACTACCTCTACCAGCGGATCACCACCCTCCTCGGCCGGGAGGAGGCGGTCGTCGTGATCCATGGCGGGATGGGACGCGAAGATCGGCTCAAGGCCCAGGAGGCGTTCCGATACGACCCGGAGGTCCAGATCCTCCTCGCGACCGACGCCGCCGGCGAGGGGATCAACCTCCAGCGCGCGCACCTGATGGTCAACTACGACCTCCCCTGGAACCCGAACCGGTTGGAGCAGCGCTTCGGCCGCATCCACCGTATCGGCCAGACGGAGGTCTGCCACCTCTGGAACCTCGTCGCCGAGGAGACGCGGGAGGGCGATGTCTACCTCCGGCTCCTCGAGAAGCTCGAGGAGGCCCGGCGCGCCCTCGGCGGGCAGGTCTTCGATGTCCTCGGGAAGCTCCAGTTCGAGGGGAAGCCGCTCCGCGACCTCCTGATCGAGGCGATCCGCTACGGCGAACTCCCCGAGGTCCGTGCGCGGCTCGACCGTGCCGTCGAGTCCGCGATCGACCGGGAGAAGCTCCAGGAACTCCTCGAGGACCGCGCCCTCGTACCGGAGACCATGGACATCACCCGGGTCCAGAGGGTCCGGGAGGAGATGGAGCGCGCCGAGGCGAGGCGGCTGCAGCCGCACTACATCGAGTCGTTCTTCCTCGAGGCCTTCCACCGGCTCGGGGGGACGGTGCGCCAGCGCGAGCCGCGACGCTACGAGATCCGGCACGTCCCCGCCCTGATCCGGAATCGCGACCGGGTGATCGGGATCGGCGAGCCGGTCCTCCAGCGCTACGAGCGGGTCGCCTTCGAGAAGGATCTGATCGCGCCGCCGGGCCAGCCCCTCGCGGCCTTCGTCTGCCCCGGCCACCCCCTCCTCGACGCGACGCTCGACCTCACCCTCGAGCGCAACCGCGACCTCCTGCGGCGCGGAGCCGTCCTCGTCGACGAGCGCGACCCCGGCGAAGAGCCACGGCTCATCTTCTACCTCGAGCACGCGATCCAGGACGGAAGCACCACGCGGACCGGGGAGCCGCGCGTCGTCTCGAAGAGGATGCTCTACGTCGAGATGACGCTGGACGGGGCGACACGCCACCTGAACTACGCGCCATACCTCGACTTCCGCCCCCTCGCCGAGGACGAGCCCTCGCCGGGGGAGGTCCTCGACTCCCCGGCCTGCGCCTGGATCAGACGCGATCTCGAACACGCCGCCCTCGCCTACGCGATCGAGGAGGTCGTACCCGAGCACCTCGAGGAGGTCCGGTCCAGGCGGCTCGAGTTGATCGAGATGACCCGCGCCGCCGTCCGCGACCGGCTGACCAAGGAGATCTCGTACTGGGACCACCGTGCCGAGGAGCTCCGCCTCCAGGAGGAGGCCGGGAAGTCCAGGTCGCGACTGAACTCGGGGGAGGCGCGCAAGCGTGCCGACGAGCTGCAGGCGCGGCTGCAGAAGAGGATGGCCCAGCTCGACCTCGAGGCGCAGATCTCCGCGCGCCCGCCGGTCGCCCTCGGCGGTCTCGTCGTCGTCCCCATGGGGCTCATCGCCAAGCTCACAGGGCGCGCGCTCCCGACGACGGCCGGGCAGGTCATCGATACCCAGGCCTCCGCCGCCCGCGCCCGCGAAATCGTGATGGCCATCGAGAGATCGCTCGGATACGAGCCGATCGACCGCGAGACCGAGAAGCTCGGCTACGACATCGAGAGCCGGAACCCGAGTACGGGTCGCCTCCGCTTCATCGAGGTCAAGGGCCGCGTCTCGGGAGAGGATATCACCGTCACCCGGAACGAGATCCTCTACTCACTCAACAAGCCCGAGGACTACATCCTCGCCGTCGTCGAGTGGCTCCCCGACGGCGGGCACCGCGTGCACTACGTCCGCGAACCCTTCGGGCGGGAGCCGGACTTCGGGGTGACGGCGGTGAAGTATGCCTTCCACGAACTGGTGGCGAAGGGGGAGGTGGTGGAGTGAGCATACCGTCGCTGCTGGCCACGCTGCTCGAGCGTCTCGAGACGCGTGAAGCTCTGGAAGTCGAGTTCAAACGCGCACGCGGTGGACTCCCCAAAGACCTGTGGTCGACGGTCAGCGCATTCGCGAACACGAATGGCGGGTGGATCATCTTAGGTATCGATGAGCAAGGGGAAGAGCCCGTCGTCGAGGGTGTGGAGAATGCACGTCACCAACTCAAGACCTTTCACGACCTGGTGCGGAATCCTCAAAAGATCAGTATTCCCGTCTGTGGTGTCCATGACGCCGCCATCGAGAGGTTGGATGACAAACAGGTCTTGGGAAGCTCTGCACAGGTGAGCCGAGTCCGGTCCACGAGCGGCTTCTGGTGAATATTCACGGCGAAATGGTCGAGATCAGCGGGTTGTTCTGGTCTCGGTCCGCCGGAATCAGGCCGTTTCGGCCCATTCTGGCGGTCACAGGACGCACTTCGCCCCTGGTGGCATGAGCTTCCGACGTGCGAGGTACAGATTGGCCAGTGCGAATGCAGCGAACGCTCGGGTTCGATTCTTCTCGAGTCCTCGGTACCGAACCTTGTTGAATCCCCAGAGCCGCTTCACGACGTGAAAGCCATGCTCTCCACGAGCCCGTACGCGCGACCGAGCTCGGTTGATTTCTTTCCATCGTGGGCTGAGAGGTCGCCCTTTGGTGCCACGACGGTTCACGCGGTATCGGATTCCCGCTTCCTCGAAGGCGCGCCGATCCGGTTCGCACCAGTACGCTTTGTCGCCGAACAACTCTGTCTCTTCGCCATGAAGAAGCTCAGGGAGTTGGTTGATATCGGCCTGCGCTGCATCGGTCACCGTCAGGCTGTGAACCAGGCCCTTCCGGTCCGCTCCGACATGGACTTTCATCCCGAAGTGCCAGGCGTTCCCCTTCTTCGTCTGGCGCATCTCGGGATCGCGCGCCTGGTCGCGATTCTTCGTGGAGCTCGGGGCGGAGATGATCGTCGCATCCACGATCGTACCCGACTTCACCAACAGCCGCTTCTCCTCGAGGAGGCTCCGCACTTCCTTGAAGACGGCTTCGGTGAGAGCGTTCTCTTCCAGCAGGTGCCGAAAGCGCAGAATCGTCGATTCGTCAGGAACCGTGTCCTCGCCCAGCGTGATGCCGACGAACCGCCGCATCGACTCGCTGTCGTAGAGTTCGTCCTCGGCGGCCGGATCGGAGAGATCGAACCACTGCTGCAGGAAGTAGATCCGGAGCATTTTCTCAAGGCCGAGAGGCTGGCGACCGTTCCCGGCCTTCGGATAATGCGGCTCGATCAGCGCGATCAGCCGATCCCAGGGAATCACCGCGTTCATCTCGGCCAAGAACCGCTCGCGACGGGTCACCTTTCCCTTCGACGACCAGGCCAGATCCGCGAACGTTCCCTGTTTGGCCATGCTCTCAATCTCCAATGTCGAAGGGGGATCGGAATCACCCTTCAAAGATCGCCCATTCGGCCGTACTTGTGCAGAGCTTCCTTAGTGCTTCGTTGCTGGGTTCCGTTTTCACCAGGGCCCTGCTTTGCTTTCCCGGATGGGCGTTGGCGCGGCCCTCGAGATCACGGCGGAACCGGACAATCCCTACGATCCGTTCGCTGTTCGGCTCGACTACCTTGGCGCACAGATCGGCTATCTGCCGAGAAGCCAGAACCAGGTCATCTCTCGACTGCTGCAGCAGGGCGCACCCCTTGAGTGCCACATTGCGCGGATCGATGAGGACGCACCGCCGTGGCAGGCGGTCACCGTTAAGGTCTCAATCCAGATCGAGGGATAGTGGCTCGACCGAGTGGCTCCCGGCACTGTGAGTGCGACAATTTTTGACCAACCCCACCGCCAAGCCATAGCGGTATGGGTCAGAAGGGGCCCGTTGCCCCCCCCTTCACTCCTCTTCAAACCCAAGACTCTCGAACTTTAACGTCCGGCTATTCTCCGTCACGATCCGAACGACATTGGACGGCACGCCGTTGGGTACCTCCGCCTCGATCTCGAGGGTGACGGTCACCCTGGCTCCGACCAGTCCGGCGAGGTGGGAGATGACCTCTTCTGCTATCCGGCCCGCATCACGGCCGACGCGGGTTGGGTCGAGCTGGACCGTACCGTGGAAGCGCTTCGGCTGGCTCTCGGTTCCCGGCGGCTCCGGAAAGAGGCCGGGCTGCGTCGGCGCCCCGCCCATCTCTCCAGGGCCCGTCTGCGTCGTGCCAGGTGAAGTCACCGACCCGGGCGCACCGTCCTCGACGTGCCCCGCAGGGACCGCCACCTCTGCCGCCATCTGCGCCCTCGCCGCGGCGGGGCGGACGAGGAGGCCGGGGTCCTCGGGGGTGACGGTGACGTGTTGTCCGGCACGGAGCCCGCGGTACCGCTTCGCCTGATCGTCGTAGCTCTCGGCGTAGGCGAAGGAGTCTTGCTCCCAGGTCAGGAGCGCGAACCCGTTCTGGACCGCGTCGGCCAGGACCTCGGGCGACTGGAGCCGCGGGAGGTAGAGGTAGCTCGCGAAGTCCTCCGCGAGCTGGCGGATCGCGACGTGGTCGCCGTCGCGCCAGAGGAGGCGATCGAGCTCCATCTTAAGGCGCGCGGGTCCGAGGTGTGTGACCAGGAGTTCGTCCTGTCGGAGCTTCTTGCTCGCGCGTACGGCGAGGGCGTCTTGGCCGGTGAGGCGGATCGACTGCCACTCGATCGGGTCGCGCGGCGTCGGCTGGATGGGGACGAGGAGCCAGAGGTACGTCTCGGGGATCCGTGCGGTCACCGCGCCGTCGGCGGCCTGCTTCTGGGTTTCGGCTTGCCGGACCTGGTGGGGCGAGAGGTCGAGCGGCTCCTTCTCCTCGAGGATCGATGCCCAGGCGAGGTAGCGGCGCACGGCCTCGTCCAGGTCCTGGTAGCGGGTCTGGTCCGCGGCGAGGAAGACGAGGGTGTTGCGGAACTGCCGGGGCTGGGTCCCTCGGGACTCGAGGATCGCCTTCGCCGCGGCGAGCGCCGGGGTCTCGCGGTCGCGGCTGTGCGGGTGGTCGGGGCCGAGGACGACGAGGCGCGCCTCGAGGTCGTCAGCCACATCCTGTCCCGATGCGGGGAGGGGGTGCACTCGACGGAAGTCGCCCTGCTTCTGGAGGTCTTGCCTGAGACGGCGTTCAATCTCGCGCGCGATCGCGTCCGGATCTCGCCGGAGCTGTTCGGCCCGGTCCTCTGCCATCTTCGTGACGGTCGGCTGGGTCGAGTACCAGTAGCGCGCGCCGTCGTGGTAGAGGTAGGTCGCCGCGGCGGCGAGGCGTCGGAGCGCATCGCCGAAGACGGCGGGAGACTCGGCGGGCATGACGCAGCCGAGTTTGATCCGCCGGTCCTCGAGCCCGCGGTTCGCCGCGCCGGTCGTCGGTGCTGAGCCGAGGTAGACGGTCCGTGCGACTCGCCGGGCCGCCGAGAGCTTGCCGAGGTTCGGGACCTCGTTGTCCAGCCGGAGCGGGAGCGAACTCGGGCCGTCGACATCCTGTTCGATGATCGGCGTCCAGTTGTCCGAGAGGTAGCGTGTCAGCTCGAAGCGGACGCGCTCATCGTCGATCGGGAGCGTTGAGGGGAGGATCAGCGGGTTGCGGTCACCCTTCTCCCAGAGCGAGTGGATGACTGCTGCCATGAGCCGCAGCACGCCGCGGGTGCGCTGGAACGTGACGAGGGTGCCCCAGTCGTTGTAGAGCCGATCGAAGACCTCCGGGTGGATCGGGTAGGCCGCCTTGATCCGCTTTTCGTAGTCCGCCTCGCGGCATTCGGGCGGGAACTCCTGGCTCTGCGTCCGATAGAGGTCGTAGAAGGCGCGGGCGACGTTGTCGCGGGCGACGAACTGCTTGGAGTCGACCATCGGCTCGAAGAGCCGGCGCCGGACGATCTCGAAGCCCTCCTCGGCGGTGGCCGGGCGCCACGACGATTCGACGCGCCCGATCACGTTCTGGAGCCGCTTGAGTGCCTCGCGACCCCGCTGACCACCGACCTCGACATCGTCGACCGGCGCCTGCGACGGGCCGGAGGCGGCATCGGAGGCGGGTAGGCTAATGACGAGGAGGCAGTGCTTCGAGAGTTTGGCCGACTCGGTCAGCGCCTGAGCGAAGCTGAACTGCGTCTCGAAGCTCCCCCCCGGAAGGTCGCTCTCGTCGTGGAGCTGCCGGGCGTAGGCGACCCACTCGTCGATTAGAATGACGCAGGGGCCATACTGGTCGAAGAGTTCGCGGAGCGCATCCCCGGGGTTCGTCGCCCGCTCGTCATCCGCGCGGATCCGCTCGTACGCCTCTGCCCCGCCGAGTTGCCAGGCCAATTCGCCCCAGAGGGTCCGGACCACGGTCCCATCGGGTTTGGTGACGGGGTTGCCGGGCGAGATCTTGTTACCGACGAGGACGACACGCCGTACCGAGGGAAGCTCCGTCGCCCCCGCTTCCTGGAGCACGCCGTCGATCCCGAGGAGTTCGGTGGGTGGGACGCCGGAGAAGAGGTGGTAGAGGGCGAGCATCGAGTGCGTCTTCCCGCCGCCAAAGTTGGTCTGGAGCTGGACGACCGGGTCGCCGCCCGTCCCCGTCAATCTCCTGACCGCGCCGACGAGGAGCTGCCTAAGACTCTCGGTCAGGAAGGTGCGACGGTAGAACTCCGCCGGGTCACGGTACTCCGCCGAGCCCTGGCCCAGGTGCACCTGCCAGAGGTCCGCGGCGAACTCGGCCTGTTGGTACCGGCCGCTCGCCACGTCCCGATGCGGCTGCACGACCTCGCGCCACGGCTTGAGCGACCCGATGGCCTGGCTCTCGACGGTGCCGCCCGACTGCCGGCGCCGTTCGTTCCTCGCCTGCTCCTCGAAGCGCACCCGGAGGAGTTCCATCTTCGACTTCTCGAGATCCTCGACCTGCGGCGCGGAGACCGCCGTGAGGAGCCGCGTCACCGAGTCGAGGGTACGGTACGCATCGTCGGTCGAGAAGGCGTTCTGATGCGCCCACCGGTTGCGGATGTCGCGTAGTTCGCTGACGAGCGAGCGCTCGGTGTGGCCGAGGGTGCGGCGAAAGACGTCGTTCCACGCCTCCCACATCAATCTCAGGAGGGGCGCGACGTCCCACTCGGCGAAGGGCCGGTCGAGGTTCAGCCGGTCGTCCTGGACGAAGCGCCGGGCCTCCACTGCCGCGCGGTCCTTGTAGACGTTCGTGAACTCACGCTCGACGAAGGGCGCCAGACCGTCCCGGAGGAGGTCGAGGGCGCGGCCGACGCGTTCACGGTTGGTCAGGGCCATGGTTGATCGTAATCCAGGTCATTGGGTTCGTTGAGGTGGAGTCCGTGCCATGCGACGGTCGAAGGCGTCGTCAGCACCGCTCCACGCCGATTTCAGTTCCAGTCCCGCGTGGTCGCGGGCACGGTCGGGTCATCCCGGAGGAGCAGATCCACGCACTCTTCACAGATGTCCTTGCCCCGGAAGAGGAGGAACTTCTTGTCCGATTGCAAACAGACTGGACACTGCGACGTTACCGGTCCCGGGGCTCCGGCGTCGTCGTCTTCTTCGAGTTCGAGTGTAATCTGCCCCGTAGGGGGCGCCACGGCGTCCGAGGCGCCGAGGCTCAATGGTCCGACCGGGGCCCCCGAATCGCTCTCGGCCTCCTCATTCGGCTCGAATCCACTCTCGACGCCCCACTCCCGTCGGATCTCAGCGGCCCGGCGCCGCACCCGCTCGATGAGGTCGGTGGAGGTAGGAGGTTCAGTAACCGTCTGACCCGCCGGTTCGATGCCGAGTGAAGCCAGGCGAGTATATACGCGTTGCATCGTCGATTCCGGGTCACGGAAGAATTCGCTCCCCCGGATTCGGATGAAGCGCCACCGCAGCCGCTCGAGGACCGCTTGTCTCGCTAGGTCTTCAACAAGCTTCTCCCTCGGGTGGTAACGGTCCCCATCGCATTCGATGGCGACCTTGGCGCCATCCGGACCTTCAACGACGAGGTCGATGCGATAGTACCCGACCCACCACTGAGGCGTGACACGGTAGCCCTCCCGGATGAGGTGCTCGATGACCCGCCGCTCGAACTCTGACTCAGCCCGGGCTTGTGCGCGGCGCGTCGCTTCGATGACTCCGTTCGGATTCTGCGCGTGCTGGATGAGGTGGAGCCGGAGATCGCCAGGTTGGAGATCGGTCGATGGGTTGAGCGAATGGACCACCCACATCTGGTCCCGCGCGCGGCTCGCGGCAACGTTGAACCGCTTCTTGTTGCTGCTCAAATAACCCTCGGAGAGCATCGAGAGTGGCCCACCGTTCAGGGGTCGGGACTTCACCATAGAGAGGAAGATGACATCCCGTTCGTCCCCCTGGAATTGCGCAGCGTTGCCGCAGAGGATCTCGCAGTCTCCGACCACCTGAGGTGATAGGCGATTGTGGATGATCTTCTCTATCAAGAGGGCCTGGTCATCCCCGAGGAGGGAGATGACCCCAAAGGTCTTTCCGGCATACTCCGGTTGTTCGATCGCGGCCGCCAGGAGCGATGCGATCTCGTAGGCTTCCGGAATATTCTTCTTGCGCTCCTCGTACCCCGAGGCGACGACGTGCTCGATGACGTGCGGCGTCAATTCGACGCTGCTCGCGTCTCGGAGCGGTTTGATCTCGCCCTGATAAGACAGCTGGTTGCTGAACTCGATGATGTCCGGTACGCAGCGGAAGTGCTCCACCAGTCGCAAGTTGCGAGAAAAGGACGACTGGGCGAGATCGTAGACGGACATCTGGCCGTCGTACAGCTTCCGATTGGGGATCCCGTCGAGGTGTTGCTCGATGAGTTGGTGGATCACATCCACCTTCTGACCGACCGCCGACGGGCTCACCTGTTCATCGTCACCGACGACGAGGACCTTGTCCGCGATGAAGAAGGCGAGGAGGCCCATGACGTCGCACTGCGATGCCTCGTCGATGATCACCACATCGAAGCGGGTTGTCCGTGGATCGAATGTCTCGACGGCTCGACTGAGCGGCATGATCCAGACGGGGACCGCGGTCCGGCACTCGTTCATCAGGCGTTGGGCCTCCGCGCGGAAGATGGCGGCGCGCCTCCCCGTACCGCGGCCGATCCGTTTGACTGCATCGCGATAGCCCATCAGCGCTTGCCGCTCGGCCAGCCCGGTACGCGCATGTTGCCTCGCCCAGGTGCGCGACTCGATCAGCTTGGCCGTGACCTCGTGGAGCGCCTTCTGTAGCCGCTCTAGTTCTGCCGTGATCTTGTCCGGATCGGCTTCCGCTCTGCGGTTGAGCTCGTCATTGAACTGGCGCCAGCGCCAGGCCGCGACCGGATCGCCCGGTGGCTGACTGTGATCGTGTGGGGTCGTTCGCTCCTCGATCCTACGGGCCCACTCCGGCGCGGCCGCACGGAGGCGTGAGAGGAGGAGCCGACGCCTCTCCCAAGCCGTCTTGTGGCGCCAGAGCTCCGTAAGATGGCGGTACGCTGTCTCGTAGCTCTCTGGATCCCGGGTGTGGATGGCCCTACGGAGCCGATCGACTACGGGGACCTCGCCATACGGGGCAAGCCGGTTGGCGATCTCGAGGATACGCCCCTCGATCTCCAGGGAGCGGCATGCCGCCGCACGAGCGTGGAGGAGAGGTACGACGGATCGGCATGCCTCCCGGATGCGGAGGAGATCTCCGTACGCCTCCACCCTCGGCGGCTGCTCCCGAATGAGGTCGTTCCAACGTAACCCGACCTC
>Ga0180220_1002421_pt1 | contig 11934 bp, 9 predicted proteins | sample eDN5th37CBELigBY_FD_151335 | JGI IMG/M metagenome (GOLD analysis project Ga0180220, IMG submission 151335) | Enriched backyard soil microbial communities from Emeryville, California, USA - eDNA 5th pass 37_C BE-Lig BY (version 2) (version 2) | ecosystem: Environmental > Terrestrial > Soil >... | reverse complement strand
AAGCCGGGGCCCGAAAATCGACAGCGCCCGCTCCAGATCGGCGACATACATCGGGCCGCCGCCGTAATAGATCGTCTTCAGGTTTTCAACCCGAAAGCTTCGGACCGACGGGCTGTGCACGAGCCGCGTCAGCATCGTAGGCGCGGCAAACATCGTCAGGTTTTGAAATTCTTTTGAAGCTTCGACGATCTGATCGACATCGAAACCGGACAGTATCACCTGGTGCCCGCCCTTCAGCATGTGCGGCAAAGCATAAAGTCCAGACGCGTGGGATAAAGGGCCGGCGTGCAGCTTCACGTCTTCGTGGCTGAGGATGTCAATGTCGGCGTAATAAGCGTGGGCCATGAAAAGCAGATTGCGGTGACTGAGGATCGCCCCTTTCGGCTTTCCCGTCGTGCCGCTCGTATAGAAAAGCCAGGCGCGGTCCGTAGGCTCCGTTACGATGGGAGCCATCGGCTCGCTGCGGAGTAGCCGATCATAATCTTTGCTCTGCGTACAAATAACAGTGCTGAGGTGCTCGACCGAGTCTGCGAGCGGCGCAAGGGATGGCCAAAGACCAGGGGTGGTGATCAGCGAACGAGCGCCGGAGTCGGTGGCGATGTGCTCGATCTCGCGCGCATGAAGCTTCGCGTTGACGGGCACTGCGCAGAGGCCGGCAGTCCAGCAAGCGAACAGGCATTCGAGGAATTCGCCGCAATTCTCCATCGCGAGCACAACGCGATCTCCGCGCGTCAGGCCCGAGGCGGTGAAGGCGCGGGCTAGCCTGGCAGTGCGTTCGCCGAATGCGCGGTACGAGAGGGTCCTGTCCCGGTCGGTTACAGCCGGTTTGTCACCGAAGCGACGACAAATGTCCTGTAACAGAAGTGCCAAGTTCATGCGTTTCCTCGAAGCGCCCAGACGGAGAGACGACAGTTAAAGACCGAATTGTCGACAAATGCAAAACATGGACCCGAGCTTTCGGTGGGGGATGGCTGTCATTGGAATAAATCCGTTCGTTACATCTTGAGAATGCGATTTCGCAAACTACGTGATGGAGGTCGTCAGCCTTTTCGGCCCTGGCTCATCGAAGGGCGGGAGTGACCATCTTCCAGGCCTATCCATTCAGCCTTTCGATTTCCCGTTGGGCACAATTTTTGCTGAGGGGGACGCGAAGTCGTCAGGAAAATAAATGGTGCGCCGTTCCGACCATAGTCCCGAACAGCTTCGTGAGCTCATCATTGATTCCGCGCGCGGGATTATTGCGGAGAACGGACTGTTGGGCCTTTCCGCCCGGGAGATCGCCCGCAAAGTAGGCTATTCTCCGGGGACGCTCTACAACTTGTTTGATGGTCTCGACGATTTAGTTCTACAACTCGAGGCGAGGGTGCTTGATGCGCTCGATCGAAGGTTGTCTGAACTGCAGGAGGGGATTCCGCAAAGCGATCACCTTGGTGTCATGGCTCGCGAATACGGGAGGTTCTGTCGCGAGCATCCGCAACTGTGGAACCTGATCTCGCAACACGATCTCCCGCCCAAATCAACGCTTCCGCCCTGGTATTCCGAGCGCATCGAGCGATTGTTGGGGCGCATCGAGGTGGCTCTGGCTCCCCATTTCCCTCCAGGCCAGATTAATGCCCAGAACCTCAGACGGTCCGCGCACGCGATTTGGGCAGGGCTCTATGGCCTGGCCTCGCTCTCGACGTCCAAGAAACTGTCCAATGGCAGCCCTCTTAGCGAGAGTTTAATTGATGAGTTCGTCGACACCTATCTCGCAGGCTTAGCGGTGAAGGCGCGAGGTCACTAGGTCATTGCGACGAAGCTGGATCAGCGGTTTGCGGCTGCTCGATCGATCCGGTAGCAATGCCAGCCTCGGTGTCGGATTTACCCGCTAAACCATCCAGAGAGCCGACCAACCCAAACCAGCGGTCTTCCGGCAGCAGTCTCCGTTGTAGGCCGGCCCACAGCTCACGCGAGGCGATTCCGTCGACGAAGGGCTTCGCAGGAGGCGTAAACGTGAACAGAAGGGCCGCTGCGATGGCTACCACGGCGCTGTCTCCGGGACTTCTCCCGTCATAGAGCTTGAGCGCTGACCCGAACGAGGCCTTGAAGCGGGTATCGAGCACGTCCACGCTGTAGAGCTCATCGAGCACAAGGTGAGTGATGTAGCCGACGAACAGGAACCCGCCCGCGAGCCAAGCGACGCCCTCGTGCCGCCCGAGTACGTCCCTGAAGACGATGGCCGTGAGGAACCAGAACAGCAGGCCGGCAAGGATCGAGTGCCAGATACCCCGGTGATAGGAGAAGCGATGGAAAACGGCCTCGCCGCCGTACCGGAATAGCACGAACGAGCCGAGCCATAGCAGCCACATCTCGGCAATGGAGTACCGGTAGGCTACCGAGAACAGGACGCAGAACGACAGGAAGATCGCGAGGCCCGAAAACAACGCGCGGCTCGGCCGCGAGTCCTTGAGGTCGATGTCCGGAAGCACGCTGCCCAGAACCCCGGCGAGCGTTACCGCAATCAGATTCTCCGGTGCGATGACATCAGCCGCGAGGGTCAGTGTGGCCAGTCCGCCGCTGACCACCGTGCCGACCGCGATGTGCGTCGTGAAGTTCGCCATTGCTTCCCTCCCCGCTCGGGCCGGACGAGACCTTGGCCATGACCTGAGCGGGGCAGGTAAGCACTGATTCGCTCGGGCTGGGGAACGTTTCCCCTGGGGTAGTTGTGCATAAGTGGTACACCTCGCCGGGCGTTCATTAGCCGCGTTGATCGCTCGACCGTCGAATGACAGACAGCCCACTTTGGCAGGACCGCGGAATCCGGTGGCAACGGTCGAACTACCTCAGCGCAATGCGACGGGCAGGCTGAGCCGGCTCGCCACGACCAGCATCGTCGTGGCGATGCTGGTCATGGGCCTGAAATACATGGCCTATGTCCTGACCGGCAGCGTCGCCCTCTACTCCGATGCGCTGGAAAGCATTGTCAACGTGGCGACGGCAATCGCCGCCTTGATTGCCGTGCGGATTTCCGAGCGGCCCGCGGATCGCAGCCATCAGTTCGGCCACCACAAGGCCGAATACGTTTCAGCCGGACTTGAAGGGGCGCTGATCCTGATCGCAGCTCTCCTGATCCTGCATCAGGCCTATGAGGCTTGGCTCAACCCTCGCGCCCTCACCGCACCGGCCGAAGGCCTCGCCATCAATGCTCTGGCGGGCGTGGTGAACGCGGCTTGGGCATGGCATCTGATTGTGCGGGGCCGAGCGCTCCGTTCACCCGCGCTCATTGCCGACGGGTGGCATCTTTTCTCAGACGTAGCGACCTCGGCGGGGGTTATCGTGGGGCTTCTGCTGGCCCTTACCACTGGCTGGATGATCCTCGACCCGATGCTGGCGGCAGTGGTCGCAATCCACATTCTATGGGTCGGTTGGCGGATCATCGCCCAGTCCATGAGTGGGCTGATGGACGCTGCGGTGGCGGGGGACATGATGGCCCAGATCCGGCGCATCATCGCGGCCAATGGCAACGGAGCCCTGCAAATCCACGATCTCAGGACCCGCATGGCTGGCCGGGCCACCTTCATCGAGTTCCATCTCGTGGTGCCAGGCAGCATGTCAGTGACGGAAGCGCACGATATCTGCGACCGGCTTGAGGAAGCGCTCGCCGCCGAAATCGAGGGCGCAGAGGTGCTGATTCACGTCGAGCCGGAAGGCGAGGCGAAATCAAAGGGCGCGCTGACGTTCTGACGGATGAACGGCCAGGGCTGAGGACAGACACTCGGCAGTGGCGACCAGCGTTAGACTAAGCGACCTGCTCCAGTTCGGCCCATAGGTCGTATTCGTCAGCCTCCACCACCGTGGCGCAGACGACATCGCCGGGCTTCACATGCGTTTCGCCGTTCAGGAATACGCTGCCATCGATCTCCGGCGCATCCCAAGGCGAGCGGCCCATGGCGCCTTCCTCGTCGACCTCGTCGATCAGTACCTCGATGGTGCGGCCTTTCTTCTCGCTCAGCAGATCGCGGCTGACCTCCTGCTGCACAGCCATGAAGCGGTGCCAGCGTTCCTCTTTGACCTCCTCCGGCACGGCACCCGGCAGGTCATTGGCGAGAGCGCCTTCGACGGGCTCGTACTTGAAGCAGCCGACGCGGTTGAGCCGCGCTTCCTTGAGCCAGTCGAGGAGCCAATCGAAGTCCTCCTCCGTCTCTCCGGGAAAGCCGACGATGAATGTGGAGCGGATGGCGAGATCCGGGCAGACTTCACGCCAGCGCCTGATGCGATCCAGCGTCTTCTCCTGCGCAGCCGGCCGGCGCATGGCGCGCAACACCTTCGGGCTGGCGTGCTGGAAGGGAATATCGAGGTAGGGCAGGATCTTGCCCTCGGCCATCAGCGGGATGACGTCGTCGACGTGCGGATAGGGGTACACGTAGTGCAGCCGCACCCAGGCGCCGAGACTGCCAAGCGCCTCCGCCAGATCGAAAAAGCGCGCCTTCACCGCCGTTCCGCGCCATTTGCTTTCGGCGTACTTCAGGTCGACGCCGTAAGCGCTCGTATCCTGGCTGATGACGAGCAGCTCCTTCACACCCGCCTGCACCAGGCGCTCGGCCTCGTACATGACCGCCGCCGCAGGGCGGCTCACGAGATCACCGCGCAAACTCGGGATGATGCAGAACGAGCAGCGGTGATTGCAGCCCTCTGAAACCTTGAGATACGCGTAGTGCCGTGGCGTCAGTCGCAATCCTTCCGGCGGCACGAGGTCGATGAAGGGATCGTGCAGCGGCGGCACCGCCTCATGGACGGCCTCGACGACCTCTTCGTACTGATGCGGGCCGGTGACGGCGAGCACGCCGGGGTGGGCGGCGGTGATCCGCTCCTTTTCGACGCCCATGCAACCCGTGACGATGACGCGACCGTTCTTCGCCATCGCCTCGCTGATGGCCTCCAGACTCTCCTGCTTCGCCGAGTTGAGGAAGCCGCAGGTATTGACCACGACGACGTCGGCGCCCTCGTAATTGGGCGCGATGTCATATCCCTCGGAGCGCAGCTTTGTGATGATGCGCTCGGAGTCGACGAGTGCCTTCGGGCATCCGAGCGAAACGAAGCCGACCTTCGGTGGCTTCACCTTCATGCGGCGGGTGCGCGCCGGGGCAGGCGCGGCGGAACGCGACTTGCGCGGGTTGCTGAGTGTAGCGGAATTCGGCATGGGCGGCTTGTACCCTTGGGCAATTCGGCAGGCAATCGGCGCGTGCGTCCTGGGTCGGTCAGCCGCGGAAAACCTCGCGCGCGACCCGGAACGTGTTGGTGTAGGCCTCGACGGAGTCCGTGATCGGATCCGCATACCCGCCGCCGATGGCGATCGAAACCGGGATGCTGCGACGCCGGCAGAACTCGAACACCATCCGGTCGCGCTCCATCAGCCCCTCAAACGTGAGGTCGAGCCGGCCCAACGTGTCGCTCCGGAGCGGATCGACGCCCGACAGGTAGAGCACCAAGTCCGGACGAAAGCCGCTCACGGCGTCGAGTGCATCGGCGAGTGCGCGAAGATAGTAGCGATCGTCCGTGCCGTCCGGCAGGCCGACGTCGAGATCCGATGGCACTTTGCGAAAGGGGAAGTTCTTCTCCCCATGCACGCTGAGAACGAAAGTGCCAGGGTGGCTGGTGAGCAGTGAAGCGTTGCCGTCTCCTTGGTGCACGTCGAGATCGACCACGGCGACGCGATCGACCGCACCTTCGTCGAGCAGCGTCAAGGCAGCCACGGCAAGGTCGTTGAAGACGCAGTAACCGGAGCCGAAGTCACGGTGCGCATGGTGCGTCCCTCCGGCGAGCTGTCCCGAGAGGCCGTCGCTTAGGGCTTGTCTGGCAGCCGCGAGCGACCCGCCGACCGTGGCGCGGGAACGGATCGCCAAGGTCTCACTCCAAGGCAGTCCGATGCGTCGCTGGATTTCCGCCGCCAGCGTGCCTTCGAGAACGGCGCGCACATACTCCGGCGCGTGGGCGCGCTGCAGCTCCGTCAAGCCCGCAAGCGGCGAGGGCATCAGATCCCAATCACCAAGGATGGCTTCCCGCACGATGCGCTCGCGCAGCAAGCGGTACTTGCGCGAGGGAAACCGGTGGCCTGAGGGTAACGGCAGGTCTGGAGTGTCGGGGTAGTAGATTAGCACCGATTTGTCCCACGCCGCTGCCGCTCTAATTAACCGGCTCTTCTTGTTTCCCGTCCGCATTATCTGGTGATTCTCGCTCGTCCAAGCACCGCGGCTCAGGCTCGCATGTGCATCCGGACCTGCAGACAATGCGCCGGCGATGGCAGCCGATATTTGGCGAGCAGCGTTCGGTGGCGACGGTCAACACGTTATCGCGGCAGGTGCACGAGGGGACGCAGACATCCCGCTCCGCACGGCGAACGCAGCGGCCGAGCAGCGCATCACAACGGCCAATCGTGGTCTCGAACATATTGCCGATGCAGCGGCCCGCACCGCCACCGTCACAGCTCTCCCGCCTCTCGAGGGTGCGGCATGATCCGCCGACGCACCTCCGCTCCGTAATGACGAGCGTGTCTCCAACGCATCTTGCGTCCTGCCGCAAGCCAGTGCGCTGGCAGTCCATGTCCGTGGAACAGCGCTGAGCAAATGCCTTTGATCCGGCGGCCAAGGTCGCGAGCACAGCCGCCGCGACAACCGAGGCCAGCCGAGCCGCTTTCATATCCTCAGCACCCGGAACCAGCGCATCACGTTGAACAGGCTCATGGCTGCGGCGGCCACGTAGGTGAGCGCAGCCGCCCGGAGGATTTGCCGCGCCGCCCGCATGTCCTTCGGCTGGATGTAATTGCCGGCCTTCAGCACGGGCAGCGCCCGGCGGAAGCTCGCGTCGTACTCCATGGGCAGTGTCGACGCGTGGATCAGGATTGTGAGCGATAGGATCAGAATGCCAGCGAAGCTCTGCAGCAGCAGGAGATGCGGGGACTTGGCGACGACCATCAAGATCGGAGCCGCCAGCATGATGACGGCTCCCACGGCCTCCACCTTCTGCGCCTGCTTCGCAAGCCGCGTGCGCGCCTTGAGTGGCGGGTAGTCGGTAGCATCCTGGATGGCGTGGCCGACTTCGTGAGCGGCGATAACAACCGCGGCGAGTGACCGGCCGCGGAAGTGGGCCGGAAGAAGGCGCACAGCTTTCGCTTCCGGATCGTAATGATCGCCGAGCTTGGTCTCCTCGACTTTCACATTGGTGAGGTCGAGCCGATCGAGCAGATGGCGCGCGAACTGGCCGCCGGTTCCCGGAAAGTCCGGCCGATCGCCTGAATGCGCCTCGATGACCCTGCGGACCCACATCTGCGGCAGCAGTGCGAGCCCAAGGACCATCGCAGCAATGATGAGGAGCCAGACCAAGCGTAAGCCTCCGCTGAGCGGTCGTCGGTCGTGCTCAATGTAGACATCCGCCCCCCGAAGCGCAAAGCATGGGGCAGAGCAACGGAAAGGGGCGCGCCATGGTCGCGATCGCAATCCTCGATGATTATCAGAAGGTGGCACTGGAGATGGCGGACTGGTCCCGCCTTCAGGCGAATCACAGGATCACCGTCTTTGAAGAGCCATTTCCTGACGAGGACGCTGTCGTCCGCGCGCTCGCAGGGTTCGAGGTCGTCTGTCTCATGCGCGAGCGTACGCCCTTTCCGGCAAGTCTCATTGAACGTCTTCCTGACCTGCGCTTGATCGTGACCTCGGGGTCGCGCAACGCGGCCATCGATGTTGCGGCGGCGGCGAAGAGGGGCGTGCTGGTATGTGGCACGGAGACCCCCGGCCATGCTACGGCTGAGCTCACGATGGGGCTAATGCTGGCCCTCGCCCGTAACCTCCATATCGAAGCGGCCGACATGCGCGCGGGTGGCTGGCAGACGACGATCGGCCGAGAGCTGCGCGGAAAGACGCTTGGCCTTATCGGCCTGGGCCGGCTGGGCGGGGCGGTCGCGAAGTTCGGCCAGGCCTTCGGGATGAAGGTGATCGCCTGGAGCCAGAACCTCACTGAGAAACGCTGCCAAGAGGTGGGAGCTGAAAAGGTTACGAAGGACGATCTGCTTCGCCGTGCCGACTTTATCTCAATTCATACGCGGTTGTCGGATCGTACGCGCGGGCTGATCGGCGCGGGGGAGTTGGGGCTGATGAAGCCGACGGCCTACCTCATCAACACGTCCCGTGGCCCGATTGTCGATGAAGCGGCGCTCATTTCCGCGCTGAACGAGGGCCGCATCGCTGGTGCTGCCCTTGACGTTTACGATCGCGAGCCGCTGCCGGCTGATCATCCGTTGCGCTCGACGCCGCGTCTCCTGCTCACGCCGCATCTCGGGTACGTCACCGAGGAGACGTACCGGGTGTTCTATGCCGGAATGGTTCAGGCAATTGAGGGGTGGCTTGCCGGGAAACCGGTATACATTCTCGAGCCATAGCGACGACGGCCGTTAATGTGCAGCCGCCACGCGCGTTGACCAGCTATCCGGGGCGTCGGCGGGCGGAAGATCGCGTATTCCATCCCGCAGCTGAGGTTCAGCCGGGTGAGTGACGGCTCTTGCTCCTCCCGATCGAGCGCTAGGCTTGCGCGTGTTGGCGTCAGCAAAGGCGCGTCCGGGCACGCCGCCGGGGTCGTTCGCACCGCCCTTGCCTTGCAGATCGAGAACGAGCGCCAGATTTTGCCGGACTCTCGGATCGGCATCCGGATGCGCGGCGGCCCTCCGAAGTAACGGTTCTGCCTTGCCCGCCTGACCATCTGCCACCAGCGCCATGGCGAGATTGTTCACGACAGACGGTTGATCCGGTGCGAGCTGCAGGGCCCGCTCGTAGTATGGAATGGCTCCCTGGTAGTCGCCCTGCTTGGCAAGCACGGTGCCTTGGGCGGAGATAACGCGCCAGTCGGGGTTCGCCGGATCGTAGGCAATGGCGAGCAGCTTCTGAGCGAGACCCACCTGCCCGAACTCGAGCGCCAGCCGCCCGTATTCCGAGGCGATGTCGCGATCGTTACCGTGGTAGAGCGATGCCTGTTGGAGCACCTGCAACGCGGCTTTCTTCTGGCCGGCAGCCTTGAGGTTGAGCGCGTAGCTCAGTGCTGCCGTCTTGTCGCTCGGTGTTTTGGCGTACTGCTCGCCCCAGTAGGCGATGGCCCGGTCGAGCTCCGATCTCGGATCAGCCGAGTCCTGCTGCGCGAGCTGCCGTGAACTGGAAGGATCTAGGCTCAGCTCATTCGCGCCGCCTTGGGCGCAGGCTGCGAGCGCAATTCCGGAGAAGAGCGCAACAAACACTCCCCGCAGTCGCATCGGCGCCGAATGCGCAATGCCCCCATGCCCGCTCGGCATCGATTTCTCCCCTAATTCGAACCCGGCCAGCCCCGAGGCGCGAGTCCAAGGGTTAAAATGTGCTCAATCGGTCAATAAAGGATTAAGCGGCGTCTCAGGATGGGAGGAGCGCCAGCTCGCGGAAGGTTACCGGTCAGCGGCGGCGCGGCGCAGCCGGTCGTTGATAGCTTCTCCCAGGCCGGTCTCGGGAATGGGCATGACCGCGATGGTCTCCGCACCCCTTTCATCGAGGCGGCGCAGGGCTGCGAAGAGGTTGGCGGCGGCCTCGACCAGATCGCCGCTGGGGCTGAGGTTTTCGTAATGTCCATCCGAATTGGGGAGCGGCCGGCCAAAGGCCAGGAGCACCTCACCCGAGCGGAGATCCGTCGCGTTGGGCCGCACTTTGGCACGCGGCGCGTAGTGACTGGCAAGCTGGCCGGGAGAACGCGGGCGGTCTGGAGAGGCCGACAACTCGTCCATCCTCAGCACTGGCTCGCCAAGGACAGCTTCAATCTCCTGCCTCGTCGCGGCTCCCGGCCGCAGCATCACGACGCGGTCACCCGTCACGTCGAGTACTGTGGACTCCAGGCCGTGTTCAGTCGGGCCGCCATCCAGAATGACCGAAACCTTGTTTCCAAGGTCTGCTGCCACGTGCTCCGCCGTTGTCGGGCTGACGTGTCCAGAAACGTTGGCCGACGGCGCCGCGACGGGGACACCGGCTGCGAGGAGCAAGGCATGGGCTATGGGATGCCGAGGTACACGAATTGCGATCGTATCGAGGCCCGCACTCACCAGCTCGGATACGCCTGACTGAGGACGCCGCGGCAGCACAAGCGTCAACGGCCCTGGCCAGAATGCTTCCGCAAGTTTGTTGGCTTTGTCGGTGAAGCTCGCGATGCGTTCCACAGCTGCGCGGTCCGCCATGTGCACGATGAGCGGATTGAACCGAGGCCGCCCTTTTGCCTCGAAGATCCGGGCCACGGCCTGCCCGTTCGTCGCGTCCGCGCCAAGCCCGTATACGGTCTCCGTCGGGAAAGCCACCAGCCGCCCGGCCCGGAGCTCCTGGACGGCGCGTTTAATCTCGTCATCAGTGGCCTTGACGATGGGCATCGCGGGGGTGCTTCTCCATTCCACTTTCCGGGGCCGTCCCCAGCACCTAAACTCCGGGGCAAAGATCAATGCGCTTCAAGGACGACGAGATGACCTACAGGGCTCCCGTAGACGACATTCTGCTCGCGCTCAAGACGGCAGCCGGACTACCGGATCTGATCGAGCGCGGCATCGCGGAGGGCCTCGACGAAGCGACCGTACGCGCGATCGTTGAAGAAGCGGGCAAGTTCGGCAGCGAGGTGCTGGACCCGCTCAACGTCGTTGGTGACCGGACGGGCTCGCGCCTGGTCGATGGGAAGGTTGAAACGCCGCCGGGGTGGAAGGAGGCGTACGAAGCCTTCGTGGCTGGGGGCTGGAATGCGCTGCCATGCCCGCCGGACTATGGCGGCCAGGGCCTGCCGCAGGTCGTTGCAACGATCGCTTGCGAGATCTGGAACTCGGCCAACCTATCGTTCGGGCTTTGCCCGCTCCTGACGCAGGGCGCGATAGAAGCGCTCAATGCTCACGGCTCCGAGGAGCTGAAGCGCACCTACTTGCCGAAGATGATTTCGGGCGAGTGGACCGGCACCATGAACCTAACGGAGCCGCACGCGGGCACCGACCTCGGCGCTCTTACGACCCGCGCGGAACGCCAGCCCGACGGGACCTATCGCATCACCGGCACCAAGATCTTCATTACCTACGGCGACCACGAGCTGACGGAGAACATCATTCATCTGGTGTTGGCCCGTCTCCCCGAAGCGCCGGCTGGGACGAAGGGCATCTCGCTGTTTCTCGTGCCGAAGTGGCTGGTGAACCCGAACGGTTCACTTGGCGCGCGCAACGACGTCGTCTGCGCCAGCCTGGAGCACAAGCTCGGCATCCACGCGAGCCCCACGTGCGTGCTGAAGTATGGCGAGAACGGCGGTGCTGTCGGCTACCTGGTCGGCGAAGAGAACCGCGGCCTCGCGGCCATGTTCGTCATGATGAACCAGGCGCGGCTGGCCGTTGGCGTGCAAGGGGTGGCTCTGGCCGAGCGCGCCACTCAGAAGGCGATGGCCTATGCCGCCGAGCGCCGGCAGGGGCGCAGTGTTCGCGGTGGCGGGGACGGCATGGTGCCGATCATCGAGCATCCGGACATTCGCCGGGCCGTCATGACAATGCGGGCGCTGACGCAGGCGGCCCGTTCCATTTGCCTTGCCACGGCACGAGAGATCGATATTTCGCACCGATCCATGTCGAAGGAGGAGCGCAGCAAGGCCGCAGCGCGCGCCGCGCTTCTCACCCCGGTGGCCAAGGCCTTCTCGACCGACATTGCCTGCGAAGTCGCGTCGCTGGGCGTGCAGATCCACGGCGGCATGGGGTTCATCGAGGAAACGGGGGCAGCCCAGTATTACCGCGACGTTCGCATCCTCCCGATCTACGAAGGTACGAACGGCGTTCAGGCCATAGACCTCGTGACGCGCAAACTACCCTCGGAGGATGGCGCCGTGGTCGAGGCCTACATTCGGGAGCTTGCCGAAACGGCGGAAGAGATCCGCGCCTCCAATCAACCG
>Ga0180220_1002420_pt1 | contig 11945 bp, 12 predicted proteins | sample eDN5th37CBELigBY_FD_151335 | JGI IMG/M metagenome (GOLD analysis project Ga0180220, IMG submission 151335) | Enriched backyard soil microbial communities from Emeryville, California, USA - eDNA 5th pass 37_C BE-Lig BY (version 2) (version 2) | ecosystem: Environmental > Terrestrial > Soil >... | reverse complement strand
CGCCACCGCCCCCTCCTCCCGGACCCGGCGCAGCACCCCCCGCACGTTGTAGAGCCCGGTCTGCGGATCGATCAGCCCCTCCTCCCGGCTGCGCGCCAGCCCGAGCCGCAGGTGCACGTACCGGGCGAGCTGCAGCATGAACGCTTCGGTGTCGAACGGGAAGCCGATCACCTCCCATGCCCCGGCGCGCAGCGCCTCCAACCGCTCCCGGCGCGTGGCTCGGCGCGATGTCACCAGGAAGAGCGGCGTGTCCGACGCCGCTTCGAGCGTGGCGAGCTCCCGGCAGAACTCGATCCCCGGACCGGCGAGGTCGAGGTCGAAGGCGATGAAGATCAGGTCGGGGCGGGTGGCTACCGTACGGTCGAGCGCCTGGACCGCGGTGTACGCCCGCAGCACGGCGTACCCTTCCGACGTGAGGACGCTCTCCAGCGAGCGGGCAAGCCACTCGTGACCGCTCGCCAGCAGGGCGAGTGGGAGCGGCGGTGACGAGGTCACTGTGTTGTCTACCACCGGTAACTACTATCCACCGATATCGGCTGACTCGTTCACGCCCGCGCTGAGCGCCGCCAGGGTCGTGTTCACGAAGGGAACCGGGATCCTAGATCAGGCATTAAGAAACGCCTGGCACCGAATCGACGCCCGGACCATGTACCCCGGGGATCCGGCCGGCGCCAATGCACGTTCCATGCACGGCGGCACCGATCGGGGAGCGCCATTCGGCGCGTCCGGATTGCAGCAACCCCAATCCCTTTGTAGCGATATCGCAACGCCGAGCATACGGCCGACGCTCTCGGCCGTGTTAGCTAACTCTGCCTGTGTCAAATACATTTACGCCCGACAATCGAGCCGCTGCGCTCCTCGGAGAGACGGTATCGTCTTTGATTGTAGCCAGATGGCCTAACCCGCTCGGCTGGGTCGACCTCGTCACCTGTCCGGGGCGTCGGCCGCAGGTGCAGCCGAGTCTAGACCGCCAGGAGCGAGGAGATGCTCTGCAGCAGCTGCACACAGATCCAGATAGCTATCCTCAGGAGGACGGGTCGGCCATTCCTACGTGGAGTCTGGGAAGAAAGACGCCTCGAGCCGTTGATCTGCGCGCGCTGCGGCGCCGTACTCCCCGAGCGCGACGATACCGGTCAACTACTCGACAAACTAGGCCAGCTTTCCCGGTTCGGATTGGCCGGTAGCATCCGTCCACTCCTAGGAGTGAAACACCCAAACACCGATGCGGAGTCAAGTATATGTGCGGAGTCTTAGGGTATGTGGGTAATCGAGAGGCGATACCGTTGCTCCTCGGCGGGCTGCGGCGACTCGAGTATCGCGGCTACGACTCGGCCGGGATCGCGCTCTCGCAGTCCGGCGAGACCGCCGACACCCTGGAGGCGATGCGCGGCGCTCCGCCTCTTCGGCATCTTCCTCGGCCAGGCCCGCCGCGGACCTACTAGCGAATCGACGATGCTGGTACGGGACATGCAACGCATCCCCGACGCTCCTCTCGCCGCTGGTCACCGTGATCCCGCTTCAGCTCCTGGCGTACCACATCGCCGTGCTGCGCGGGTGCGACGTGGACCGGCCGCGCAACCTGGCCAAGAGCGTAACCGTCGAATGACCCCCGCATCGTGCGGGTTCCCTGGACAGACCACCTAGCTGGAGGGTGAGATGCAAAGAGCTATGCGCCGGCTGGCCCTAGCCATGCTGACCACGTTCGCCTGGACCGGGACCGGCTGGCCGCAGCTCGACTCCTACCAGAACGGGGCGCGGCTCCTCATGACCAGGGCCGAGCTCGAGTCGCTCCGCGCGCAGTACACCCAGCTCGCGAGTGCGCACGACGCGAAGCCCGAGACGAGAGCGCTCGCCAGGATCGAGCTCGAGCTCATCCAGTCCCGGCTCGAGCGCGGCGACTTCCAGGCGGGCGACCAGATCTCCGTCACCGTTCACGGGCAGGACCAGCTCACCGGTACCTTCACCGTGGTTTCGACCCCGACCGGCGTCGCGCTCCGCCTCCCCCAGCTCGGCGACATCCCGCTCGACGGGGTGCTCCGCTCCGAGGTCGAGGCACACCTCCGCGCCGGGATCGCCCGCTACATCCGCGACCCCGTGGTCCACGCCGAGTCGACGATCCGCCTCTCGGTCCTCCAGGGGGTGGAACGACCCGGCTTCTACAGCGCCGGCGCGGAAGACCTCCTGACCGACGTCCTGATGCTCGCCGGTGGCCCGCGCCCGCAGGCCAAGCTCGACAAGATCCGGATCGAGCGCGGGAAGGAGAAGATCTGGACCGGCGAGGCACTGCAGCAGGCGATTGCCCAGGGCCGCACCCTCGATCAGCTCAGTCTCCGCGCCGGCGACCGGGTCATCATCCCGATCCAGGAAGAGCGCCGCTGGCTGACGGTCCTCCAGGCGACTTCGATCATCATACCGGCGATATTTGCGTTGTCGCGGGTGTTTTGATCAGGGGTCAGGGGTCAGGGTTCAGGGGTCGGGGGCCAGGGATCAGGGTTTGGGGGTTGGCAATTGGGGTTCGGGATTTGGGGGATGGGGTGGGTGGCGCGGCTGTGGTTCGCGAGCGCTTTGGGGAGGTGGACAGGGGGATCGGGGGGCGCGGGTAGGCGTCCGGGTGCGGTGTGTGTATTGGTGTGTGGACAATGGCGCTTGCTGATACCGAACGCGTCTGCATGATACCTGGAGCGTAGGTGCGGGGTACTCCCCTGTAGCGGAGTTGCGCAGGAGGGAGCGGAGACCCCGCAGGGGCGGAGCACGCCACCCCGAGGGGGAGGCCCCGTCTGGAGGACCCGAGGGGAAGGGTCGGGCGGGGGAGGCTCCGCGACCGGGTGCCCGGAGCGGAAGGGGAGTACACCCCGCCGGAGCGTTGCCCGAGCTACCGGATTTGATATCGTTCGCCCAGCAATACCGCGCCCGCGTTGCCGCTGGGCTCATACCGAGTTCGGCTATCCAGACATCGTTCCAGCACAACACCACCCTGAATCCCGAATGCCGCATCCCGAATCCCGTACCTACGCTCCAGGCACGAAACAACCGTATTCGGTATGATATGAGGCTGGACCGCGCGCCGGTCCGGTGGTATGCATTACGGATGACCAGAGATGTAGCCGAGACCGCGCTGTTGGAGGCGGTGCGCAGCGGTAGCGGTCGCGACATCCGCGCGATCCGCTTCAAGGACAACCGCGTCCGCCTCCTCTCCCTCTCCCGGGACGGCGCCACCCTCTACCTGCACCGGAGCTTCCGCGACGCGCCGGCCGTGGTAGTCGACGCCATCGCGACCTTCCTCCGCGCCCGCCCCGGCACCGCGGCCTCCGCCGCCGCGAGCGCCAGGATACGCGGCTGGGCCGCCGCCGCGGCGAAGGCGACGAACATCACCGGTAGCCCCGGGCACACCGGCCCGGCGGCCGCACCCCGCGCGCCGCGCCCCGGGCCGTGCTGCGGGACCCCCGCGCAGCGTCGCTTCCTCGCGGAGCTCTACCGCGACCTCAACCACCGCTACTGCGCCGGCCGCCTCCCGGCGGAGCTGCCGCTCCGTTTCAGCAACCGTATGCGACGCCGGCTCGGCCACGTCCGCTGCCACCGCACCCCGACCGGTGAGCGGACCGTCGTCGAGCTCGCCCTCAACATCGACCTGATGGCCGAGGGGAACGAGCGCCAGCTCCGCGAGACGATGCTGCACGAGCTCGCGCACGTCGAGGCCTGGCTCCTGCACGGCGACCGCGGCCACGGCCGGCACTGGCGGCGGATCGCCCGGCGGCTGGGGTGCCCGCCGCGCGCCTGCACCGCCGCCCCGGTACCCCTCCGCCGCCCGGGGAGCCGGCCGACCACCAGGGTGCCGCCCGGACACCTCGTCGTCTGAAAGCACACCCCTTGACGAGCGGGCGACCGCCGTGTTATCTCTCATCATATGTCCAACAACGCGCATACCTACGCCTTTTACCTTTATTATTACTTCGCGACCCGTGACACGGGCCGTGGAGACCGGCGTATGCGCGTCTGAAGCATACAGGATTCGGCACCACGATCGGCCCGTGCAAGAGTCACGGGCCGATTTTTTTGTCCCCCACAGCAGCAGGTTGGCAATGATCATCGTAACGCGTCCGGGTATCAGTGACGGCGAGCTGGACCAGATCCGAGAACATATCGAGGCGAACGGCCTCCGTACCCACCTCTCGCGCGGCGCCGAGCGCGTGGTCATCGGGTGCATCGGTGACGTGGCGGTACTCCGGGAAGAGTCGCTGCGGCGGCTCCCGGGCGTCGAGTCGGTGGTCAGGGTGGGGAAGCCCTACAAGCTCGTCTCGCGCGAGTTCGTGGCCGAGCGGACCGTCGTCCGGGCGGGCGATGGTCCGGGGATGACGATCGGCGGCGAGGAGGTGGTGGTGATCGCGGGGCCGTGCTCCGTCGAGGGGGGCGAGATGCTGCGCGAGACCGCGGCCGCGGTCCAGGCGGCCGGCGCGACGATCCTGCGTGGCGGCGCCTTCAAGCCCCGCACCTCGCCTTACGCCTTCCAGGGGCTCGGTAAGGTCGCGCTCGAGCTGCTGGCCGAGGTCCGCGCCGAGACCGGGATGCCGGTCGTGACCGAGGTGATGGACACCCGCCAGGTCGAGCTCGTCGCCGAGTACGCCGACATGCTGCAGATCGGCGCCCGTAACATGCAGAACTTCCCGCTCCTGGCCGAGGTGGGCAAGACCCGGCGCGCGGTCCTCCTCAAGCGCGGGCTCTCCGCGACGATCAAGGAGCTGCTCATGGCCGCGGAGTACATCATGGCCCAGGGCGCGAAGGAGGTGATCCTCTGCGAGCGGGGGATCCGGACCTTCGAGACCGCGACCCGCAACACCCTCGACCTGGCCGCGATCCCGGTCCTCAAGGCGGAGACGCACCTCCCGGTCATCGTCGACCCGAGCCACGCCGCCGGTAAGGCCGACCTGGTCGCGCCGCTCGCCTACGGCGCCATCGCCGCCGGCGCCGACGGCCTGATCGTCGAGGTGCACCCCTGCCCGGAGCAGGCGCTCTCCGACGGCGACCAGTCGCTCACCTTCCCGGCCTTCGCCGAGCTGATGCAGGGTCTCGCGCCGTTCGTCCGGGCGGCCGGCCGGACGCTCCCGGCCGTCGAACTCGCAGGGGCGGGCGCATGAGCAACGAGCTGGAACGGCTCCGCGGTGAGATCGAGCAGGTCGATGCGGAGATAGTTCGGCTGATCGCCCGGCGCGTCGAGATCGCCCGCTCGATCGGCGAGGCCAAACGGGCCGCGGGGCTACCCACCCTGGATCCGGCGCGGGAGGCGCAGCTCCTGCGCCGGATCGGAACCCTCGCCCGCGAGGCGGGGCTCGAGCCCGAAGAGCTGCGCGCGGTCTTCTGGCAGCTGATCTCGATGACTCGCCGGGCCCAGACCGGAGAGTTCTGATGTCGACCGGCATCGTGGCGATCACCGGGCTCGGGCTGATCGGCGGGTCGCTCGCCAGGGACCTGGCCGCGCGCGGCGTCGCGGTCCTCGGCTACGACCCGGACCCGGATACCGTCCGGGCCGCGCTCGACGCCGGTGTCATCGCCGGTACCCTCGACCCCGACCTCGGCGGGGTCGAGGAGGCCGAGGTGCTGATCGTCGCGGCGCCGGTCGGACGGGCGCCGGGGATCCTCGCCGCCGCGGCCCACCGGCTCGGCAAGCTGCGGCTCGTCACCGACGTCGGGAGCACGAAGCTGGGGATCGCCCGGGCCGCGGAGGCGGCGGGTCTCGCCCGGAACTTCGTCGGGGGACACCCGCTGGCCGGCGACCACCGCGCGGGTTGGGGCGCCTCGCGGACCGGGCTCTTCCAGGGCGCCCGCGTCTTCCTCTCGCCCACCCCCGCCACCACCCCGGCCGCGCTCGACCGCGCCCGCGAGCTCTGGAGCTCCCTCGGCGCGCGGATCGAAGAGATCGACGCCGCGACGCACGACCGCGAGATCGCCTGGGTCAGCCACCTCCCCCAAACCGCCTCCACCGCCCTCGCCCTCGCCCTCGCCGGCGCGGGGATCGGACCCGAACGACTCGGGCCCGGCGGCCGCGACCTCACACGGCTCGCGGGGAGCTCGCCCACGATCTGGACCGAGATCGCCCTGGAGAACGCCGCGGAGATCGCACCGGCCATCCAGGAGCTCGAACACCGACTCCACTCCATACGCCGCGCGCTCGAGGACCGGGACGAACGGGCGATACGCGAGTTCTTCACCCGCGGCAGGGAGTGGTTTGGGGGGAGTTGAGGGGGCGAGCCCTCCGATCCGCTTCCCGACCAGCCCTGCGCGGAACGGATCCTGCAACAGCCGCGGCGGAGGTCGGTGCGGAGCTATGTCTTTTTGCGTCAAGTAGGAACGCCACGGCGGGATCCGTAGACACTCGCCCGGCGTATTACTATATTATGGGATCATCACTGGCCCTGCGGCGCCGGTCCAGACTGGCGCCGGGGGGCCGGTCTAGTTATATGATGCCGCCACCGGTTCACCGGCCCGGCGGTTTTTTCACCGATCGTTGCGGGAGTGGGCAATGCTCGAAGAGATCAAGAGCAAGATATCCGCGGAGTTGGAGCGTCTGGGCTATGAGCTCAACGTCACCTTGCCGCTTGCGATCCGCAAGGCCGTGGAGCTGGGTGACCTGCGGGAGAACGCGGAGTATCACGCCGCGCTCGAACGCCAGCAGTTCGTCCAGGCCCGTATCGGACACCTGACCCAGCGGATGCAGGAGCTCTCTCAGATCGACGTCGCCACGATCCCGTCCGACCGGGTGGGGTTCGGCTCCAAGCTCCGCGTCCGCAACCTCGCCACGGGCGACGAGTTCGAGTACACGATCGTCGCGGGGGACTACATGGACCTCGACGCCGGCCATATCTCGATGGCCTCCCCCCTCGGCCGGGGGCTCCTCGGCGCGCGGTTGGGCGATGAGGTCGCGATCCAGCTCCCCGCCGGCGAGCGGCGGTTCAAGATCCTCGAGCTGGTCACGCTGCACGATCAGGTGGCGGGGGAGTAAGCAGCTGCCCGTTATACCGACCCGATCCTTCGGCAAGCCCGAAGTATCGGGCAGGGGTCGGAGCAACGACGAGGCCGCCTGTGGAGGCGGCCTTTTCGCATCCGACTGCACCGGTCGGGCGCGCGTTCGTCACGCCGCTCGCCTCTCCTCTTCATCCCCCGGGCGCGGCACGCGCGGCGGCCCGGCCTCCTCCCCCGGGGCTACGAACCCGATCCGCCGCGGCTCGACCCCCCGCTGCTTCAGCTCGGCGGCGATCTGCTCGTACTCCCGTTCCATCTCCGGTGTGACCGAGGCCCGCACCTCTTCGAGGGCGAGCTCGAAGTAGCGCATCGTCACCTCGGCCGCCTCCATGTCCTCGCGCAGCGCGTGCAGCCCCGCGCGGCGCACGAGGTCCTCGAGGTCGGCGCCGGTGTACCCCTCGGTCCGCTCGGCGAGCTCGTCGAGGTCGACGTCGTCCGCGAGCGGCATCTTCGCGGTATGGATCCCGAGGATGTGGCGGCGCCCCTCGCGGTCGGGGACGGTCACGTAGACCAACTCGTCGAAGCGGCCGGGGCGGAGGAGCGCCGGGTCGATCAGCGTCGGGCGGTTCGTCGCCCCGATCACGACCACCCCCTGCAATTCCTCGAGCCCGTCCATCTCGGCCAGCAGCGTGTTGACGACGCGTTCGGTGACCGCCGGCTCACCGAGCGACCCCCCGCGCTGCGGGGCGAGGGACTCGATCTCGTCGAGGAAGATCACCGTCGGTGCGACCTGGCGCGCGCGCTGGAAGAGCCGCGAGACCTGCTGTTCCGACTCGCCGTACCACTTCGAGAGGAGGTCCGACGAGCGGGCGGCGATGAAGTTCGACTCCGCCTCCCGCGCGACCGCCTTGGCCAGCAGCGTCTTCCCCGTCCCCGGCGGCCCGAAGAGGAGGAACCCCTTCGCCGGGCGGATCCCGAGGCGGCGGAACGACTCGGGGTGCTTCAACGGTAGCTCGATCCCCTCGCGGAGCGCCCGCTTGGCGTCGGCGAGCCCGCCCACGTCGTCCCAGCGGACGTCGGGGACCTGGATCATGATCTCCCGCAGCGCCGAGGGCTGGACCCGCTTCATCGCGTTCTCGAAGTCGGCGCGGGTGACGACGAGCTTCTCCAGCACCTCCGGCGGGATCGTCCCCTCCTCGAGGTTGATCTGGGGGAGATTACGCCGCAGCGTCTCGATCGCCGCCTCGCGGGCGAGCGCGGCGAGGTCCGCGCCCACGAAGCCGTAGGTGGTGCGGGCGAGGTCGTCCACGTTCACGTCCTGGGCGAGGGGCATCCCACGCATGTGGATGGTGAGGATCTGCTTGCGCCCCTCGGCGTCGGGGACCCCGACCACGATCTCGCGGTCGAAGCGACCCGGGCGGCGCAGCGCCTCGTCGACCGCGTCGATCCGGTTCGTCGCGCCGATCACGACCACGTTCTGCCGGGGCTGCAGCCCGTCCATCAGGGTGAGGAGCTGCGCGACGACGCGGCGCTCCACCTCGCCGGTGACCTGCTCCCGCTTCGGCGCGATCGAGTCGATCTCGTCGATGAAGATGATCGAGGGCGCCTGCTGCTGCGCGTTCTCGAAGACCTCGCGCAGCCGCTGTTCCGACTCGCCGTAGAACTTCCCCATGATCTCCGGGCCGGCGATGTGGAAGAAGGAGGCGTCGGACTCGTTGGCGACGGCGCGGGCGAGGAGGGTCTTCCCGGTCCCCGGCGGGCCGTGCAGGAGCACCCCCTTCGGCGGGTCGATCCCGAGGCGGGCGAAGAGTTCGGGGTGCTTGAGCGGGATCTCGATCATCTCCCGCACCTGCTCGATCGTCTCGCCGAGCCCGCCCACATCGTCGTAGGTGACATCGGCGCGGCGCGGCTCCTCCGCCCCCTCGACGTACTCGGGGAGGAGCTCGATCTCGGTGTCGTCGACGACCTGCACGATCCCGCGGGGCTGCGTCGAGACGACCCGCAGCCGGATCTCCTGCAGCCCGAAGGCGGGCTGTTCGAAGAACATGCGGAAGAGATCCTCGGGGAAGAGCCCGCTCTCGGGGGACATCGTCGTGCGGCGGTAGGTCGTCGTCGAGACGACGTCGCCCGCGGTGAGCGGCCGCTGGAAGAAGGTGCGACGCAGCATCTCCCCCGGCCCGGTGATGCGGAGATTGCGCTGCGCCGGCGCCAGCTGTATCTTGCGCGCCGGCTTGACATCGGCCCGGCGGATCTCGACCTGGTCCCCGATCCCGACGTCGGCGTTGGCCCGCTCGAACCCGTCGAGCCGGATCAACCGGAGCCCCTTGTCCTCCGGGTAGGGCGGGAGCGCGATCGCCGCCGTGCTTCGCTTCCCGACGATCTCGATGATGTCACCTTCCCGCAACCCCAGCTCCTGCAGCGCCCCCTGGTCCAGCCGCGCGATCCCGCGCCCCACATCCTCCGGCCTCGCACTGGCGACCTGGAGCCGCACCGAGCTCCGTTCCGTGGTCTCGCCGTCCGCCATCGCTCGCACCTCCTCGATAGTACGACATGGGGGAGTGGAGCAAAATCTGTGCGGGGTGACCGGGGCAGGTGGAAGGTATCGTACCATAGTGCTCGGGACGGGAGCGGGTACGAGATGACAGGCGTTCTGTGGCACTATTCGATAACTCTGTGTCTAATCATATGATAATGAGAGTTATTGACAGCTCGTGAGAACGGAGCGTAATATGCAGTGCGACTGCATAGGACTCTTCCGAGCTTTCTCGCAATCTCTTTCACGACGTCTCGACATGGTGGCCGATCGTCGGCACTCTCTGCCTTATCGATGGCGGTATGGCTCGTTCCGCCCGATCAACTCATTGCTAGCGTCGATTCGCCATGGAGGAGGGTGTATCGCCCATGAAATCTGCGGTCCGGTGGCATTATCCAACTCGTTCGTGTTTACCAATATCGATGGTTCCGGTTATCATGATAGCATTGGTGGCTTGTGCCACCAAGCCCACGACACAGGATAGCATTCGAGCCTTAGCGGGTTGCTCGCTATCGGTTAGTACTCCGCAGCCTGCGATACTGCCGGATGGCACTCGTATCCTGATGAACGCAACCGGTGTGGCCGCCCAGGGTGATGACCTACTCGTCGTTGGTTCCCCATTCTTCGTAATCGACCGATCGGGCGAGGGGGAACCGAGGGATGACGCCATCGGATTGATGCGGAATCGAGCCGGCGAACTGTCGATCGTCCCCTCTCCGCTTCCAGGTCGTGAACTGCGCGAGTTACGGGTGCTTGCCTCGAGAGATGGTGGTTGGCACGCGGTGTTCGTGACTGGTGTCGGGAAGCTCGGGTTCTACGATTCGGCCGATATATGGTATGCTCATTATGACGGTCGTTCGTGGACGGAGATGCAGCGAATCGCTACTGCCCGCAAAGCTGCTGTCGACCTTCGATATGCGAGTAATCTCGTAGAGGCCGATCAGGGGCTCTCCTTCGCTTACGTTTTTGATCAGTCCGAGAGCCCCGATACCCTGCATAATGGAACAGCCCGTACGGGTATCGTATTGCTACGAAAGAACGGTGACCTTTGGCTGGAAGATACTCTTCCGACCTGGGAAGCGCCCAGGTCTATCCAGCTCTCGGTATACAACGGAACTTTACGTGCGATATTCGCACAAGGGTACTTCGTTCGTCCAAGGCGGCGCGGGCCCGCGCTCTTCGTCGCCGATCACGAGGGCATCTGGAAGGCGCCGCGGCTGATATACGACCCTGATCCGGAGAATTCGGGTGCGCGCGAGTATGTGAGCGATGTCGTCGTTCCTAATACCAAATGCGACTGATCAGTGATACACATGTGTCCGGCCCCGAGGCCACCAGTGAAATAGCGTATGCGCCCTGATCACCTCTGGCATACTGCTGAGCTCAACGCACCGCTCTCCGAGCACGGCCTCGAGTTCTTCGATTGTCTCGAAGCTGCGGTTTACGAGCGGCTCGTCGCACAGCGTCCAGATTCGCTCGACCGGTTGCAGCTCGGGCGAGTAGGGCGGGAGGAAATCGAGCACGATTCCCTCGGGTACTTCGCTCTCGTCCACATGCCAGCCGGCGTTGTCCAAGACCAAGATGATCCGCTTATCTCTTCCCACGCCCTGCTCCTCGGCAAAAGCCTCGAGCAGGAGGAGGAAGACCTCTTTGCTCACCGTAGGGGTGAGCCAAAACGAGGTGGCGCCCTTCTCCGGGCAGACAAACGCCGAGAGATAGGTCCACTCGTATCTGGGGTGGACGAGAGCGCGTGGTCTCTCACCCCTCGGAGCCCAGACGGTGCGAAGGATCGGCTTGAGCCCAACTCGGTGCTCATCCATGGCCCAGAGCTCTATCCTGGCTCCGGGGTGCCTGCGCTCCTCTCTACGTACGCGCCGCTTGAGGTCTACTTTGATACCTCCGCTGCGCCTCCATGTCCGCTGCCTTCTCGTGGCGCGGCCTCGGGCGCTGTGGCGTGTAATCAAGGTAGCGCATGTAATCCCAGCCGCGAGCCGGATCCAGCTTGCGACCAAGGCGCTCACTCATCCACACTGCCACCTTCGGCCCATTCCACTGCCCGCCACCGGGCGGCTCTTCGTTCTCGATCGCTTGGCGTAAAGCGGCAACCCCGTCCTCGTCCAACAGGCGGTCCTGACCGGGGTTGTTCCTCCTGCCATCCAGCATGGCCTCTGGCCCGCCCTCGTTATAGAACCCGGCGAGCTTTCGCACCCAGATCACCGTATAGCCCACGGCCTCGGCGATGTCTTCGGAGTGCCAGCCCTTGGATAGTAGCCAAAGCACTTGAAAACGTCTTGACTCAGTCGGGCGCTTTGCCGCCCGGTAGCGCTGCTCCAACTCTTCCGTCGTCAGATGGTCGGCCAGCTGGATTCGCGCAGGCATATGCGCCTCCAGGAGAGAAGTGGCTCAACCTCAGGGGGGCGCCGCCCAGACGCAAAAACCGTTCAATCGCATTCGGTAT
>Ga0180220_1002419_pt1 | contig 11950 bp, 8 predicted proteins | sample eDN5th37CBELigBY_FD_151335 | JGI IMG/M metagenome (GOLD analysis project Ga0180220, IMG submission 151335) | Enriched backyard soil microbial communities from Emeryville, California, USA - eDNA 5th pass 37_C BE-Lig BY (version 2) (version 2) | ecosystem: Environmental > Terrestrial > Soil >... | reverse complement strand
CGGAAGCGGGACATGCTTGTAGATAAAAAAAAAGCGGCTGCCATCCGCAGCCACCCTTGTCCGATTCGCTATTCCTTTTTACCAGCCAAAATCAAGCGTATTTCCCGTTTCCGCCACCGTTTTGATGTTGCTCAGAATCATCCACCAATGGCCTTCGGCGTTTTGGAAGGATGGATGGTCGTCCGACCACTGATCGTTCACGAGCGTTAACTTCGTGCATTTGCCCACCGTGTCCAGCGTAAAGGTCACCCGCGAAGTCAGCTCCTCATGATTGGCATGATACGACGGCCCCGGATGCTCAAGATAACTCAACGTTTTGTTCGGCTCATACGCCAAAATATCCCCGTACACGTGCACCGTTTCATCGCCGTCATTGCCCGGTCCGACGTAAGCAAAAGGCTCCCCGGCTTTAAAGCTGGACTGGAGCACGCAGTTAAAAAACGTTTTTTTCGTTCCTTCCGGCGCCACCAGCAGATCCCACACTTTTTCCGGCTCGGCTCCGATATAAAATTCATATTTCAGGCTGTTCATGCGTTCACGCTCCCTTGGAATTCGTATTCGTTATTCATTTGCCGCAAAATTCCCCAAACGGAAATTGTATGCTAAACTCATGATACCTTTGATAGAATGCCACGTATTGTAAAAACACGACAGGAACGCCTGTTCCATAAATTTTTTCAGGAGCTGATCGACATGTCTTCCGGTGCAATCAAACCAAGCATGGGAATTCTGAACCCGCAGGGCGGCGAAAAAAGGTTTGCGTTGTCCCGCCACGCCGCTTCGGAAGCGCTGGGCTTTTTCGTTAAACACTACTGGATCATCCGCTGGGATTGCCGGGACGAGGAGCCGTACATGCAGCACGTCGTCCCGAATCCCTGCGTCAATCTGGTCGTCGAGCCCGGTAAAACGCTTATTTATGCCCCGTCTCCCGGAAAATTTTCTTACCCGATCCACGGAAAAGGCGTCGTTTTTGGCATCAAATTCAGGCCCGGCGGTTTTTACCCTTTCCTGCGGCGGCCCGTGTCCGGCCTGCTGGATCAGCCGCTTGGGGTACGCGGCATTTTGGGCGCGGACGGATCCGAACTCGAAAAAACGATCCTATCCATGGACGACGATCAGGATATGGTCCGTGCTATGGAAAAGCTGCTGCTGCCCAAACTTCCTCCGCTGGACGACGAGGTGCTGCGGATCAACCGCATCATCGACTTTATCGCGGACGAACGGGAAATTTCCAAGGTAGACCAGGTATGCGAGCATTTTCAGATTCATATCCGCAAGCTGCAGCGGCTGTTCGACCAATACGTCGGCATCAGTCCGAAATGGGTCATCCGCCTTTATCGCCTGCAAAATGCCGCCGAAACGATGGACCGAAGCCTTCCCGTTGATTTGTCCCGGCTCGCCGCGGAGCTTGGATACCATGACCAGCCCCATTTTATTAAAGATTTTAAAGCGGTCGTCGGCTGCACGCCCGATGAATACCGGCGGATGGTGCAGGATAGCTGAGGCTCCCGTTCAGTCCATGCTGATCCGCAACCGTTCTGCTTCGTCATGAAGGCCGATGCCGGCCAGCACATGCCCCAGCCTGTGTTGCAAGTCCGTCATGCCGTTCAGCGCATGCAGCTGCAAATCCCGCACGAGCGCCATCACGGCCGGAGGTTCGGCATCGTCCAAAAAACGGAAAATTTCCTCAGTCTCGAACCTTCCTTCAGGATCGACGTGAAACCGTTCCCCGGAAAACGGGGCATGCCGTCCCGGGGGCCGAAGCACATGCAGCCCGCCTCGAACACGAATCCAGGCATCGCGGTCCCGCTTTGCCTGCAGCTCCCGGACATATCGGTAGTTGCCCGTGGGAAGCCCCTATTCGACTTTCTGCATTAGTCCTCGCTCAGCGGCAAGTAAATATCCACGATCGTCCCTTTCCCCACTTCGCTGGCAATGTCCATCCGTCCATGGTGGGCATCGATGATTTTTTTGACGATCATCATGCCCAGGCCGTTGCCCTCCGATTTGGTGGTATGGAAGGGCTCGCCGATCCGCTGCAGCATCTCTTCGCTCATGCCGACGCCGTTGTCGGCGAAACGTATCCGTTGGTATCCCTCGCGGGTTTCAAGGAGTATATGTATTTTCCCGGCGTGAGGCAGAGCCTCGATCGCATTTTTTACGATGTTCATGAATACTTGCTTGATCTGATTTCGGTCGCAGCGGATGGGATGATCGGCGTGGACGACGCAGTCGACCGTGATGCAGTTCAAAGCGGCCTGAATTTCAAACAGGTTGAGCACTTCCTGAAGAACCGGGAAGCAACGATCCTTCCGGAACTGCACCGCTTGAGGTTTGCCCAGAATCAAAAATTCGCTCACGATCATGTTCATCCGCTCCAGCTCCGACATGATCAGGTTATAATGGCGCAGGCAGTTGTCCTTGCCGAGGAGCTGCAGCATGCCTTTGACCGTGGTCAGCGGGTTGCGGATTTCATGGGCGATGCCCACCGCGATCTGACCGGCGAATACAAGCTTTTCGGTATTGCGGAGGATTTCCTCCGTTTTCTTCATTTCGGTGATGTCGCGGATGCTGCCGACCACGCGGACGATCGTCCGGTCCGTGTCGTACACCGGAAGCACGTCCAGCATGTAACGGTGTTCGTCGTCCTTTACCGCCAGGCTCAGCTCGACCCCGATGGTTTCCTCATGACGCCTGATCGCTCTTTGAAAATAAGGGCTTATCAAATCGATGTTGAATACCGACGTCCCTGCATAATCGGTTTGCCCGTCCAAAAGCAGCATCGAGCGGCAGCGTTCGTTCATTTCGAGGATATTGCCCAGGCTGTTGGTTATGACGACACCGTAAAAATTCGTATCCAGCAAAAACTGGTTCAGCATTTGCAGCTGGGTGTTTTGCCTTCGCAGCAAAAGCTCGCGCTCCACGGAATCGGCCATCGTGCAGAGAAGCGCGAGTAAATGCGGATGGGCGAACCCGAGTTCCGTCATCAGCGAAATCGTCCCGACGATACGGCCGTCTTCGCTGCGGAATCCCGTGGAGTAACAAGCCAGCCTGTGCAATATGGTATGGTAATGATCCTGCCCCAGCAGCTGAAACGGCCGGCCATGGGTCAGGCACAGGTCAATGGAATTGGTGCCCGCATCTTTGTTGAACCGGACGCCTTCCTCGATCCCTAATTGTTTAACCGTTTTAATAATCGTCTCATCCCCGGCAAACTCCAGCACATATCCCTGATCGTCCGTTACGGTGATTGTGATGGGACTGCCTGAAATGGAAGATAAAAATTTGCCTATGAAAAAATGAATGACTTCGATGTACTCCTTGTACTTTACCAGCTTGGCGGCCAGCTCCGCTGGACTGTATCTCTGATTGAACCTCGGAGGCTCGCTCGGATCAAGTCCCGTATGTATGCAATATTGTTTGGACACCTCGATGGCGTGTGCATCATTCAATTGATATAAGGGCTCGCCCATGCAGCACACCTCATTTTGTTATATACTTTACCTAGTGATTGGATCGTTTGGAAGCGGATCATTTATTATAGTAAGAATTATTTGCCCACCCCTATATCATACCATTCAAAATGAATCCTTCACTAGAGGTTTTTTGATGTTGTCATAAGCATGTTATATTTTTGGAAGACGGGCCGGAGCTCCGGCTACAAAGGAGGAACGATGCAGCCATTTACAAAGGCCGTGATCGAGCAGATCCAATCCATACCGCCGGGCAAAGTCATGACTTACGGCGGCGTCGCCGCCGCTGCGGGCAGTCCGCGCGCCGCCCGGCAGGTCGTCCGAATTTTGCATTCCATGAGCGCCAAATACGATCTTCCGTGGCACAGGGTGGTCAATGCCAAAGGCGAGATCGCCTTGCGCGACGACGAGTCCCGCTTTTTGCAGCAGGCCCTGCTGGAAGACGAAGGGGTCGAAGTCGGGATCGGCGGCCGGATCGATTTGTCTGTATATGGAGCATAAAAGAATTCCTGAAGCGGCTTTATGTACGATCATGCAACGATAAAGCGTCAACCTGTCCCTACTGTACCGCAACGCGCGGTCTGTTTCGTATACTAGATTCCGGTCGATGAGCGATATGCCAAAACCGTTAATGTTAGGCGTCCGGCGATCCAATGAAAAACCCCCGCAAAGCGGGCATGACCAGCATGCCATTTCAAACTGCTTTACGGGGGACTTGCTGAATTATTTAGCTTAGGGTTCGTTTATAACCGGCTCGCCGGGAACCGCCGCTTCATCCGTTTCATAAGGAATGCCTTTGAGCCCGTTCGAAAGCGCGGCCAGCAAACTTCCCGACGCATCTTGGCTGTATTCCCAGAACATCGCCCCTGCGAGTCCGCGGTCGAGAACGTATTTGGCCTTCGCCGCGATAGACTGGGGGTCGTCATAGGAAATGAAGGTGCTGCCGTCAAACAAATAAGGTGCATGGGCAGTCTCATCCCAATAGCGCGTATACCCGGTTTGCGCGTTGTATTTGGCCAAAATGTCCGTAGTATAAGTCGGCGTGTCGGGCGAACCTTTCGCCTGTTGGCCCAGGCCGTCGGAACCGGCGTTTTCGACGTCGGTCCAAACATGCCCGTAAAACGCGGCCGCGATCACAAGCTTATCCGCAGGAATGCCGCTGTTCAAATACAGCTGAATGGACGCATCCACGCTAAAATTGCCTCCGTACAGATTCGTATGGTGTTCCGTGGACGGGCTCCAGCCTCCGGCAAAATCGAACGTCATCACGTTGATATTGTCCACGTATTTGGCCACTTCCCCGATCTCGACGCCGTTAAGATAAGATGGGCCCGCCCCGGCGGCGATCGTCAGCTCGTAATACCTTCCGTTTTCGGCACCCAATTGGTTCAGCTTCTCCCGCAGCAGCTTGAGGATCAGCGTGAAGTTTTGTTTGTCTTCGGGCCTTGCCTTCATGACGCCGTCCGCGCTTTGGGTCGGATACTCCCAATCCAGGTCGATGCCGTCCAAATCGTAACGTTTGATAAAGTCTATTATGCTGGAAGCGAAAATCTCCCGGCTCTCTTCCGTCAGTACGGCGTCCGAAAAACCGTCCGCTCCCCAACCGCCGACCGAGTTCAAAATTTTAAGATGCGGATATTCCGCTCTCAAACGCTGCAGATAAGCATAGTTCTCCTCGTCGAAAGATCCCGCCATCGGCACGATTTGGTTATCCCGGATATGGGTGAAGGCATAATTGATATGAGTCAGCTTGCCTGCATCGATCGGGTTGGCCTCGGACCAGGCGACCCAGCCCGGTACGTAGGCGATCAGCTTCGGCCCGGCAGGCGGCTGTTCTTTGCTTTTGACTGTAAAATGAACGGTTGTTTTGGCGGTTTTCATGCTTTTGCCATGCGCCGCAATCACGGTCAGCGTGTAGCTTCCGGCTTTCGTGATCGGGGTTCCTTTTTCGTAGACGGCTTCGTTCAGGAAAGCTGCGCTAGCGGTTCCGGGTGCATCGTTCCAGTCTGCCGCGACGCCCGGATCATACTCCCCGCCTTCCGTAATGGGGTGAATGACCGGTGCATCCGGAACGGAGGTCGTGTCTTTTTCGTAAGGTTTGCCCTTCAAGCCGTCCGCCAGAGCTGTAAGCAGCGCGCCCGTCGTATCCTGGCTGTATTCCCAGAACATCGCTCCTGCCAGTCCGCGGTCCAGCACGTATTTTGCCTTTTCCGCCAAGGATTCCGGATCGTCATAGGACAGGAACGTGCTGCCGTCGAACAGGTAAGGCGCCTTGGCGTTTTCGTCCCAGTACCGGGTAAATCCGGTTTCCTCGTTATAGGCCGCAATCGTTGCGCTGTACGACGGCGTGTCTTCGCTGCCTTTGGCGCTGCGTCCTACCATCGGCCCGTCGCCGGTCACGTCCGTCCACTTGTGGCTGTAAAAAGCGCCGCCAATCACGATCTTATGGGCAGGCACTCCGTTTTTCAGCAAAACGTCGACGGATAAATCCGTGCTGATGTTCGTTCCGTACAGATGCGTATGATGGGCCGTATTTTGCACCCAGCCTCCGGCGAAGTCATACGTCATCACGTTGATGTTGTCGAGCAGCGGAGTGATTTTGCCGATCTCGACGCCGTTCAAATACCCCCAGCCCGCTCCGGCCGCGATGGTCAGCTCGTAATACTTGTTGTTCTCCAGCCCCAGCGCGTTCAGCTTCTCGCGGATCAGCTTGAGCACGAGCGTAAAGTTCTCTTTGTCTTCAGGCCTTCCCGTCACGATCCCGCCTGCATCTTGGGTCGGATACTCCCAGTCGAGGTCAATGCCGTCCAGGTCGTATTTTTTGACGTATTCGATGATGCTGTCCGCAAAGGCGTTCCGCGAAGCTTCGGTCATGGCCGCATCCGAAAATCCGTCCGCCCCCCAGCCGCCGACCGAGTTCAAAATTTTGAGGTTCGGGTTTTGGGCTTTCAGGCTTTGCAGGTACGCATAGTTCGCGTCATCGTTTTGGCCTTCGATCGGAATGATTTTATTGTCTTTGATATGCGTAAAAGCATAATTGATGTGCGTCAGCTTGGCGGCGTCCACCGGCTGCGCCGATGACCAATCCTTCCAGCCCGCCACATAGCCGATCAGCTTAACCTCCGGCTTCATGGTGAAGTTGACTGTCGTGCTTGCTTTTTTGCCGCTGTTCTTGTGGACGGCGGTGACGACCAGCGTGTATTGTCCCGCCTCGATAATGCCGGTGCCTTTGACGTAGGCCGCTCCGTTCAGCGTGGCGCTGCTGGTCGTATCCGCGGCGTCGGTCCAGTTCGGAAGCACGCCCGAAGTATAGATCTCGCCATTGGCGACTCCGGTGACGACGGGCGCCTGCGGAACGGTCGAATCGCCGCCGGGGCTGCCCCCGCTTCCGCCGCCGCTGCCCGATCCCCCGCCGGAGCCGCCGGAACTTCCTCCGGAGCTGCCGCCGGGGGTGCTGCTGCCGGGTACACCCGTTTGGATAGATCCGGCCTGCGGACCGTCGACGCTTTGCGGAGCGGTTTGGAAGGAGGAACCTTTAGCCCCTTCGTTAAGGGTTGCTTTTTGGATTTTGCCGGAGCCAAGAACCTTGGCCTTCGCATTCAGCACCAAATGGGCGATGCCCGCATCGCTGCCGAGCTGCAGCGTATTGCCTTGTCCGTCCACGACGACGGAATCCAGCCGGCTTCCCTGGATGACCAGCTCCACCCCCTCTGCCAAAATGACCAATTTCCCTTCCACCTTCACGTTTTTCAGCGTTACGGTGCCGGGACCGGCTCCCTTTTCGAGGATAAGGTTCCCGCGGATGACCATATGTTGCAGGGTAATGCCGGAGGCGGATATGGCGGCATCCCCGCCAACCGTTTCGGTTCCCGATGCGGGACCGTAGGTGCCGGCTTTGTTATAGGTTTGCAGCGTCTTAGGCACGCTCACCTGCATACGGCTGATCAGCACCGCCCCTTCGGCCCGGGTCAGCGCCGATTGAGGGCGAATCGTGCCGTCGGGGTATCCGCCAAGCTTGCCCTTCAGAACCAGATAAGCGAGCGCCTGTCGGCTCCAATCGGCAATGTTACCGGCATCCTTGAACGCTTTGAGGACGCCCGGATCGCTGTCCGCTTCGGCCTTCAAAACCTTAAACAGCATCACGGCCGCCTCTTCCCGTGTAACCGGCTGATCCGGGCGGACGGAACCGTCGGCGTAACCGGAGACATAACCCGCCTCCAAAGCTTTTGCGGCTTCCGCATACTGCCACTGCCCGGATTTCAAATCGGGGAAGGAGGCCGCTTTCTCGGCCGTCAAATGAAAATACCGGTTGATCATGGCCATCAGCTCGATTCGGGTCAGCGCCCGATCCGGCTTCATGGAGCCGTCGGGATACCCTTTAAGCAGGCCTTGATCCTGCCATCCGGCAAGAAGCTGTTCCGCCCAATGGCCCTTGACGTCGGACGAGGCGGCTGCAGCCCGTCCCGCAAAAGCGAATGAAGATACGATGACGGCTGCGCAGACGAAGCAAATAAACCACTTCCATTCCATCCTGTTATGAAGCGCTTTCATAATGCACCCCTATCTATCCTTTTTTGGCCACGCGCCCTTTCTCCCCTCCTTCGTCAAACGCATATTCCACCTCCTTCGGCTTCGGAACGGGGGGCGTATGGCATGAGTATTAAACCCGGCCGTTGGACCGGACTTAATCGCAGACGGTATGTTCCCTATCGGGCCGGCCCGACGGGAAAACTGCAGCAAGCAAAAAGTTTTGAGATTTTTCGTTGAAGTCACTTCGGCAATGGTGATTACCCGTTAGGAAATATGCAAAGCCGCCATAAAGATTTGTCAAGGAAAAACGGGATCGGTCGTCTTATGGCAGGCGGCGCAGCATTACGCGGCGTATAAGCTGTTCTCCGGGGAAGTTCTGCGGATCGCGAATGAAGATCGTTGCAGCCTCATCATACCACCCCGGTTCCAGCGCGAAAATCGGTTTCGGGATAAGTATCTTATTTCGTTGATTTGTATCTTCCTCATGCCGCAACCCCCGGCCTGTGCGGCCGAGGGTTGTCGGAAAAGGAACTAAGGCATGGAAACGAGGAATGGCTTCACCGTGCCCGCGAAGTTGTAATTGCTCGTTTTATCCCAGTTGATCGACCACGTCATGGCGCCGCGGATGTCGGGGTATTTTGCGACGGGTTTGTAGCTTCCGCAGCCCGTGCCGGTCGCCAGACAGTTAAGCGCATTGTTGACGACGGACGGGGATACATAGCCGCCGCCCGCGGCAGCCGGAACGGCGGGCACCCCGATGCCGAGCTGCGACGGGGCCACCCACTGGAGGGACAGATCGGAGAGCGCCGTCAGGAAATCGACCGTGCCCTGGGAATAACATTTGCCGTCCCGGCCCAGCATGCAGCCCGAATTGTAATACTGAACGTTAATGACGGTCGTGATGTCCTTCAAGTTGTTATACAGCTGCATATAAGTCGTATTCGGGCTCTGCATATCGATCGTCTGCGGGGCCATCGTCAAAATAAAACCGGAGCCGAACCGCTGCTGCAGCTGCTTGACGGCCGTGGTCAGGTTGGCCACGTTCATGCCGTTCTCCAAATCGATATCGATCCCGTCAAGGCCGTACGTCGTGATGATGTTGGACATGCTGTCGACGAAGTTGGCGATGTTCGGCGATGCGCTGCCAAGATTGACGTTTCCTTTTTCCCCGCCGATGGAGATGATGACCTTTTTGCCTTTCGCGTGTTTCGCCTGGATGTCGTTGATCAGGTCGGCGTTGGTATATCCGCCGAGGGCGTTCGACAGCGGGGAATCCACGTTAAACGTAACGCCCCCGGGCTTGGAAGGGTCCATATCGGCAAAAGCCAGCACGATGATATCGTATTGGTCCGGCACGTCGCCCAGCTTCAAATTGGAAGATCCGTTGATGAAATTATGCCAGTAACCGGTAAGCACATGCTTCGGAAGCTGACCGCCTCCGCCGCCGCTGCCGCTTTGCGTCGTTGCCGTCACCGCGGCGCTTTGCGGGGATACGTTGCCGGCGGCGTCTTTGGCGGCAACCCGGAACGTATAAGCCGTGCTTGCCGACAAGCCGGTCACCGTCGCCGTCGTGCCCGCAACCGTCATGACCTTCGACGTGCCCTGATAAACATCGTAGCCCGTGACGCCGACATTATCGGTCGAGGCCGTCCAGGATAGGGACACGCTTGAGGATGTCGTGCCCGTGACGGCAAGGTTCGTCGGCATCGTCGGCGCCTGGGTATCCGTCGTGCCTCCTCCCCCGCCTCCGGCCACAAACTGCCACAGCGCCGGCACGTTCGGCGGTTCCCAGCCGACCAAGGAAGTATGCGGCTGGATGGCTTTGTACGTGCTTCCGCTATACGTCACCGTATCATTAACCGCATAAGCGACATTGGGCGCCCAAGCCCCGCGGTCGGCCGCTGCGGCGATGGACGGCGCCAATCCGACGACGAGCACCACCATCATCAGCAGCGGCAAAAATTTGCGAATCAGCTTGCTTTTCGGGGAACATGCATTTCTCATCGATACGCCTCCTTCATTGGTTTAACTCCTGCTTCTCATGCTTCCGGTCGAACCGTCCTGAATTTGCTCCGGCCACCTCCTTTTCCTTAAACTCCTGGCTTTATGTCAAAGGGATGTAAGTAACCATGTCGGCACGGCAAAACCACGGAAAAACCCGGCCTGACCTGCATAAACGAAGGAAGAAACGCCGATTCCGTTTGCGGGCTGGAATGTAGATCCGCTAAAAAGTCGGGAAAACCAAGCTTGTCTCTCCTCTATGTTAGCGTTTTCAATTATGATGGAGACTTCGGAAACGTTGCTGGGATTCAGTAGAAGAACGTTGGGAGAGCATTGCTGCAAGCAGAAAAATGTCACATCGGGAGCAGAAAACCGGTATGATCGAGCTCAAGGGCTCGTGAGGATTTTTGAATAGTGTAGGTGAAAATTGGCATAACCATCATACCATTCCGTTCCGAAGATGAAAATCGTATCCGGAATATGTATCTGATTTCGTTGAATTGTATCATAATCATCTGCAGCTTGGCGTTCGCCTCGTTCATGCAGCCGCTTGCTGCGGTCCGACGGAGATTGGCGCGAGCATCCCGGCGAAACGCAAAAAGGCTCCGCCCTTCTTGGGGCCGGAAGCCTCTTGTTCAAAACTACAGCTGCAGGGACTGCACAAACCGCCAAACGAACATGCCCCCGAAATACATCAACGCCAGGCCCGCGCCAATCGAAACCCGCTTCATCCACTTCCCGTCGATCAGCCTCCGCGCATGCGTCACAAGCAGCATCAAAACCACGTCATGGATCGCAATGCCGCAAATGACGCCCGCGGCCATGGTCCAGAAATGGGCTTGCCCCGTGCTTCCCAGCCTGTCGGCCAGCAGCGTGCCGAATACGCTCAGCCAGAACACGATATTCCCCGGCGATACGGCGACCATAAAACCGTTCCCGTAGGAAGATAACCAGGTTTTGTCAGGGGACGCTCCTTCTCTGCCGGCATGAAAAGCCGATGCTTCCTTGATGCTGCCGTATCCGACAACAAACAAAAAGACCGCCCCGACGATCCACATCGCTTGCTGAATGACCGGAGCCGTCAAAAACGCCGATGCGCCGCAATAAAGGAGGATCATCAAAAGCACATCCACCGTCATCCCGCCGAGTCCCACGCTCCAGCCATGGAAAAAGCCCTTTTTTAATCCTTGCCGAATCATCTCGATCGTGATGGGTCCAACCGGAATCGCTACCGACAGGCCCAACATGACGCTACTCCACCACAGCAGTTCCATGCACCCCTCGTTCATTGTTCAAGTATAGACCTACCATACCCGACAATTGTCATTTCAAAAAGGTATAGTTTATACTTTTCAAAAATGACAGATGAGGTGCAACGCTTTATGCAAGAGCTGATTTTCCACATCGACCCCGACAGCCCGGTTCCCCGGTACGTCCAGGTGTATCGGCATTTGAAAAACGAAATCATGCAGGGCCGGCTGCTTCCCGACGCCCGTCTGCCTTCCATCCGGAATCTGGCCGCTTCGCTAAACCTGAGCCGCAACACGACGCAGCTTGCATACGAGCAGCTCCTTGCCGAAGGTTATGTCCGCAGCGAAAACAAAAAGGGCTATTACGTGGAGCCGCTGCCGCTAAGCCAAGCCCTGCCGCCCGACCTTCGACAAGTCCGCTCGCAGACGGAGGAGGAGGCTCCGGCGGATCGGATCGATTTTCGCCTCGGGACCGTGGATCCGGAACATTTCCCCATCGAAAAATGGCGGCTCCTGTCCAACCGCGCGTTAAAAGATTCATCCATCTACACTTACGGGGACCGTCAGGGGGATCTTCTGCTCAGGCAATCCATTGCAGCCTATCTGTTTCAATCCCGCGGCGTCCGGGCGGCCCCCGAGCAAATCATCGTCGGCAGCAGCACGCAGCAGCTGATGTATTTGCTCGGCGCGATTTTG
>Ga0180220_1002418_pt1 | contig 11955 bp, 12 predicted proteins | sample eDN5th37CBELigBY_FD_151335 | JGI IMG/M metagenome (GOLD analysis project Ga0180220, IMG submission 151335) | Enriched backyard soil microbial communities from Emeryville, California, USA - eDNA 5th pass 37_C BE-Lig BY (version 2) (version 2) | ecosystem: Environmental > Terrestrial > Soil >... | reverse complement strand
CCATCGCGGACCGGTAATATTATTTTTTCAGTCCGTTTATCGTTAGTTATTTTTTTGTTAAACTCAAGAATCCCAGCCGTGTCTTTGTCATTCTTCCCCGAAAGTACTTTCCCGCTCCAAAGAACATTGTCAACCAGGATTAAACCTCCCTTCCGCACTTTATCAAATACAAGGTCGTAATAATTTCCATTATTTTTTTTATCGGCATCAATAAAAATTAAATCAAAAGTTTCATTGAGGCCGGGAATGATTTCCAGTGCATTCCCGATATGATATCGGATATTATCTTCAAAGCCGGATTTTTTAAAATATTCCCTTACCCGGTCTTCCAGCTCTTCGTTAATGTCTATAGTATGGATGATGCCGTCTTCGGCCAGCCCTTCGGCAAGGCATATAGTGGCGTAGCCGGTGTAAGTACCTATTTCAAGAATGCGCTTAGGCGATTGGAGCTTGCTGAGCAGGCTGAGCAGACGCCCCTGAAAGTGCCCTGAAAGCATTCGGGGCATAGGTACTTTCAGATGAGTTTCCCGGTTAATGTGCGCCAGAAGTTCCGGTTCCGCATCCATATGTTGTTCCAGGTAGGCCTGCAGCCCTTCAGTTAGCAGCTCCATAGGAGACAAAGATAGGGAATTTGGTTTTTATGAAAATGATAAATCATTTTCAATGCTTTAGTTAAGAACTTTGAGGTGTGCTGCTGACTCCCGGTGCCGGTAGAACGAAGAAAAGGTTGTTTCTCCGACGAAATTGAAAATTAATTCCTGGATTTGAAGTGATGCAAAATGTATCATTTACATCACTTCTTCGTTTCACAGCCGCATTTCCAGTGGTAATATTTAGTGGAATTAATGGTTATCTGTCCACCGGCTTGTAGGCTTATGCTGCTTGCTTTTGTTTATAAATCAGCTGTACAACACCTGATTTAAACTTATTGACATCAATTAATTCAAGGTTTATTCTTTCTTTCAAATTTTCAAATAAAGGTTTGCCTTCTCCCAGTACAGTTGGATGAATTGAAATCCTGTAAATATCAATTAATTTGTGATTGATAAATGTTGTAATAAGTTTCGCACCGCCGTACAGCCATATATCACTGCCTTCCTGTTGTTGGATTTCGGCCACTTTTTCTACAATGCCGGAAGTTATAAAAGCGGCATTAGGGTCTTGTTTTGGCCGGCTAGAAAAAACATATTTCTTTTTAGAATGAATGGCCGACCAGAGAGACTTTTCCGGTTCACCAGAGTTTGGAACAGGATGGAAATTCCCCCACATATCATAGCTTACCCGGCCGTAAAAGATAGTATCGATGCTTGAAAGGAAGCCTTCAAAATCCATATCCTCGTCCATGATGCACCAATCCACTTCTCCGTTTGGCCCTTCAATAAATCCGTCAAGGGATACTGCTAAGTCTAAGATGATTTTTCTCATTTTAATGATTCTGTTATAGGTTTATTTTCTGCAGCCTGCAGGTTTGTGAAGCGTATATGAACAATAGATTTTTATTGTCCCGCATTATTTGACTGCAAACATAGGCATTGTTTTACTGTGCAAAGTTTTTTCTTTTAATAAAGAAACTTTATTAAAGGCGCTTAGGTATTGCTAAAAATATTAGTAATTTTACATCCCCAAATCAGAAGCTATGTTAAGGAAATCAGAAACGGAGATATCAGATTTAGAGCCTTTGGAAGATCCCGGCAAGGTTTCGGGTTTTCAATCGCCTGCGGATGATTATCGGGAAGATCGATTGAATATTTGTGAACGCCTGGTTGCTGACTCTGTCAATACTTATTATTTCGAGTCTGATTCAGATGAAATGGAACTGTTCGGAATTAAAAAAGGGACGGTCCTGATTGTTGACCGCTCTTTACTGCCTCAAGGTGGAAGGCTCGTTATTGTATGGAACGAAGGAAAATGGATGGTTCGCCAGCTAATAACGCTGCCGGATCAATGGCTGTTTACCACAGGCCGTGAAAATGAACCGCCAATACGCTTTAACGAAAAGAAAGGTATGCTGATTTGGGGCGTGGTTACCTGGAGCTGTTCGCCGCAGATAGAAAAAAAGAAACAGTCGAAAAATAAGAAGCCGGATGTTCGCCCTCGTTGACTGTAATAATTTCTACGTTTCCTGCGAACGGCTGTTCCGTCCCGAGCTGCGGGATAAACCTGTGGTTGTGCTGTCTAACAATGACGGCTGTGTGATTTCCCGCAGTGATGAGGCAAAAACGCTGGGTATCAGCATGACAGCCCCGTGGTTTTCGATACAGGATATTGTAAAAACGCATCAGGTAACTGCATTCAGCAGTAATTACACGCTTTACGCGGATATGAGTGCACGGGTAATGACCAATCTCGCCCGCTTTACCCCTCATGTAGAAGTTTACAGTATCGATGAATGTTTTTTAGGATTAAACGATTTTAAATATAAAGACCTTGATTCTTACGGGAAAGAAATCCGTGAGACTGTAGTCCGAAATACAGGTATCCCTATCAGTATTGGCATCGCTCCTTCCAAAACATTGGCTAAACTGGCAAACAGGCTGGCAAAACGGGCCCAAGTCCACGTGCTGGACACAGCAGAAAAAATAAGTTCCGCGGTAAATGAGTTTCCGGTGCAGGATATCTGGGGGATAGGAAGGGCTTACGCCAGAAAACTTAACAGTGCAGGGATTTTAACAGCCGGAGATTTTCGGAATAAACCTTTAGAATGGGTAAGAAAAAACTTTACGATCCAAGGTGTACGGTTATGGTACGAGCTCTGGGGAAGAAGCTGTCTTCCTTTGTCGCAGTCTTCCGACCGGAGAAAAGCCGTCTGTACCAGCAGGCAGTTTGGAAAACTTACAGATAATTATAAAGATATCGAAGAAGCGGCAGCTGTTTACACCACCCGGCTGGCCGAAAAACTGCGGGAAGATAACAGCTGCGCATCACTGCTTTCTGTAAGGCTGGCAACCAATCCCAACAGGAAAGAGCTGCCACAATACTTTCAAACGATTACCGTTCCGCTGCCTTATCCGCTTAACAACACTCCCGACCTGATTAAATATGCGCTTTTCGGATTAAAGAAAATTTACGCTTCGGGATATAAATTCTCAAAAGTGGAAGTAACCGCATCCGGACTTATTCCCGAACAGGAAATTCAGCTCAATATATTCCATCCCGACCCGGGTCTGAAAAAAAATAAGCTCAGTAAGCTGATGGATAAACTTAACAATTACTATGGCCGGGGAACGCTCCGCACAGCCGCAGAAGGTTTTGAACAGGCCTGGGCCATGCGGCGGAATTATTTGAGCCCGGCTTATACTACAAACTGGAGTGATATTATTAAGGTCGGATGATGTATCCGGTTAACGGATATTTTCAGTGATTAAGGCGGCTGCCGGCTCAATTAGCTTTTTGGAGCCCGCGTCATCCAAGTGCAGTCCGTCCCTTGTCATTGTTTCAATATCCAGGCCCGGCGTTTTAAAACCGTTTACAAAAAGACAGCCGTTCCGTTTAGCGACTCTTTTAAAGGTTCTGCTCATTTTGCTTACCCTTTTATTACCACCCGCGTATTTTTCCATGGCTTCTGCTTTTTTGCCATAAGGAGGAGGGGAGATAATAATGATCTCCGCTTTATTAATAGCAGGATAACTGCATTCCTTTATTTTTTTGATAAGCTTTTCGAGATTGCGGGGCACCTCCTGCTGGCGGCCGGCAAACACAGCTTTGGCATCGTTAGTACCTAATTCAAGAATAATGAAATCGAAAAAATCTTCCTTCGCAAAGGCGGCAGCCTTTTTCAGGTTTTCGTCAATTACCAGAAGTGAGTTTAAGGAACTATCGCCGTTATTTACAAAACCTATGGTCCGGCCTGATTTACTGATATTCAGAATCTCCGCATCAGGTATCATTGCTTTTAGCTGCTGCGGCCAGCTATAGGCAAATGTGCCATTGCTGTCGCCCAGTGTAAGGAGGCGCAGCGGCCGTTTTTCCATGGTGTAGGTTTGTGCACTAAGCGCTAATGGAAACAGCAGAAATATAAAGAGAGTAAGTTTTGACATCATGTTTTCAAGTATAAAAATTTTTAATTGCTTTTGTAAAAGAGTAAATGTTTCAGCAATACTCTGTGCAAACATTTGCATACTGAATTTGCGATTTTAGACACTATTAAAGCCGTCATAGCGATGCTAAACTGTGCAAACCTTTGCTTCAAGCTTTTTTTATCCCTATCTTTAGCAGTCCCGAGAAAAATATGGCGGCAAAAGTTACCATAAAAGATATCGCATTAAAGCTGAATACCAATATTTCCACGGTATCACGGGCATTGAATAACAGCCCGAGCATCAGCACCGAAACCCGCAGGCTTGTACTTAAAACCGCCAGGCAGCTGGGTTATGAGCCTAATTCGTTTGCTAAACAGCTGCGCCGCGGTGCAAGTAATACGATCGGCCTGATTGTTCCCAGGATAAACCGTATGTTTTTTTCAAACGCGGTTCATGGTGTGGAAACTATTGCCAAACAGAAGGGTTTTAATGTAATTATCTGCCAGTCTAACGAAACTCATGCTGATGAAGCTTCGGCCGTTCAAACACTGCTGAATAATAATGTGGCAGGAATTATTATGTCTTTGTCCATAGAGTCTGCCGCTGACGAATCATTCAGAGATGTGATTAAACGGAAAGTTCCGTTTGTGATGTTCGACCGCGTTGCAGAAGGAGCCGCGGCAAACAAGGTGATAAATAATAATTTTCAGGGTGCTTACGAAGCTGTGAGCCATTTAATACAGCAGGGTTATCAGAACATTGTTCATATTTCCGGCCCTCAGCACAGCAGTATTTATAAAGACCGCTTTGAGGGGTATAAAAAAGCCCTTGCTGATCACGGGCTTTCATTCCGCACAGAGCTGGTTGTTGAAAATGTACTAACCAGGGACGGCGGCAGAAACACGGCTGAGACTTTGATCAGGAAAAGAATTAGTTTCGATGGTATTTTTGCGGCTGGCGATTATGCTGCTTTGGGAGCTATGCTGTATTTAAAGGAGCGGCAGATTAAAGTTCCTGAAGATGTGGGTGTCGCTGGTTTTGCGAACGAGCCGTTTACCGAACTTTTAGGAATCACTTCAGTAGAGCAGTATGGCACAGAACTGGGAAAATCTGCCGTCAGGCTTCTTATTGAAGAAATTACCGAAAAAGAGCAGCGTCAGGCTGAGAAAAAAATAGAAATCAATCCACAGTTAATTATACGAGAATCATCAAACAGAAGAAAATTATGAGAACAGAAGAAAGGTATGCGGCACACCCGCAGGATTTTAAAAGCTACAACACACAGAAAATTCGCGATGAGTTTTTAATTGAGCAGGTTTTTGTAAAAGATGAGATTAGTCTGGTCTATTCTTTGTATGACCGCTATATCGTTGGCGGTGCACAGCCCGTAGATCAGAAACTGCAGCTGGAGACTTTTAATTCGCTTAAAGCGGAATATTTCCTGGAAAGAAGGGAAATGGGAATTATCAACGTGGGCGGTAAAGGTACCATCACAGCCGACGGAACGGCTTACGAACTTGGTTATAAAGAAGCGCTTTATCTTGGTAAAGGAACAAAAGAAGTAAGTTTTGAGTCGGCCGATTCAAATGAGCCCGCCAAGTTTTACATCAACTCTGCTCCGGCGCACCAGCAGTATCCTTCAAAGCGCATTACGCTTGCTGAAGCAGAAATTGTTGATCTGGGTGATTTAAAAACTTCAAACGCCAGAAGGATCTGCAAACTGATCGTTAATTCGGTAGTGCAGACCTGCCAGCTTCAGATGGGAATGACCGAATTGAAAGAAGGAAGCGTTTGGAATACGATGCCGGCGCATACACACAACCGCCGAATGGAAGCCTACTTCTACTTTGAAGTGCCAGAAAATCAGGCGGTGTGCCATTTTATGGGAGAAACTGATGAGACCCGCCATATCTGGATGACAAACGATCAGGCTGTTTTATCGCCATCCTGGTCTATTCACAGCGGTGCCGGAACTTCAAATTACACCTTTATCTGGGGAATGGCTGGCGAGAATCTGGACTATGGCGACATGGATACCGTACAGCCGGATAAATTGAGGTAAAAGTTAACTGACTTAAAAAAAACTGCAAGGCGCTGAGTGCTCAGGATGGACTGCCGCCCTCAGCGCCTTTACGGTTAAATAATTAAAATCAATTTCAATGAGTTCATTAAAAGATAAAGTAATTGTAGTAACCGGCGGTACCGGTGTTTTGGGCGGAGCTTTTGTCGATGCCATACACGAAGCAGGCGGCTGGCCAGTCATCCTGGGAAGAAAAAAAGAGGTAGCCGAAGAACGGGCTAAAGCCATCAACGAAGCTGGCGGGAGGGCTTTGGGTGTAGCTGCTGATGTATTAAATGATGAAGATTTAATTCGTGCCAAAGATGAAATTATTGCACATTTCGGCCGGATAGACGGATTGGTAAATGCAGCCGGCGGCATCAGTCCTGAAGGAGTTTTAATGCCCGATCAGGATATATTCAAGATGAATGTGGAAGGAATGAAAAAGGTGATGGACCTCAATTTATGGGGAACGATAAAACCCACCCAGGTATTTGGTGAAGAGATCGCTAAAACCGGAAAAGGAAGTATCGTCAATATTTCTTCCATGAATTCAAAAAGGGCTATTACACGTGTGCTTGGCTATAATATGGGAAAAGCTGCTGTCGACTGCTATACACAATGGTATGCCGTTGAACTGGCGAACAGATATGGCGATAAAATCCGTATGAATGCGCTTGCTCCTGGTTTTTTCCTTACGGATCAAAACCGTAAAATGCACCTTAAGCCAGACGGAAGCTATTCGGAAAGAGCCGCCATGGTTATCCAGCAGACACCTTTCAAACGCTTCGGCAGCCCTGATGAACTGAAAGGCGCCATCGTGTGGCTTCTCAGCGACGACTCAAAGTTTGTAACAGGGGCCATGATCTGTGTGGATGGCGGCTTTTCTATTTTTGGAGGAGTATAACAAGTTGCCCTTTAAAAAATAAAAGGCGGAGGACAGGTTTCCCGCCTTTTGTTTTTAACCAAGGATAATATCTCTTGCAGGAATAGTAAATAAAAACGAATACCCTAAATTTGCAGCAAAATATAACACATTATGGCTTACAGAATTGAACACGATACCATGGGCGAGGTTCAGGTTCCGGCAGATAAATACTGGGGCGCACAAACCGAACGTTCGCGGAATAATTTTAAGATCGGGCCGGAGGCTTCCATGCCCAAAGAAATCATTGAGGCTTTTGCTTATTTAAAAAAGGCTGCTGCATATACCAATGCTGACTGCGGTGTACTTCCGGCCGAGAAGCGGGATTTGATTGCACAGGTGTGTAATGAGATATTGGAAGGAAAACTCCAAGGCGAATTTCCGCTCGTTATCTGGCAGACCGGATCGGGAACACAATCGAACATGAACGTGAACGAGGTGGTGGCAAACCGGGCCCACGTGCTGCAGGGTAATAAACTGGGTGAAGGAAAGACCTTTATCCATCCGAATGATGATGTAAATAAATCTCAGTCATCAAACGATACCTATCCTACCGCAATGCATATTGCCGCCTATAAAATGGTGGTCGGAACTACTATTCCCGGGGTTGAAAAACTCCGTGATACTTTGAAAGCGAAATCGGAAGCCTTTAAAAATGTTGTAAAGATCGGCCGCACACATTTAATGGATGCTACGCCGCTCACGCTGGGCCAGGAGTTCTCAGGTTATGTATCTCAGCTAAACCACGGGTTAAAAGCTTTAAAAAACACGCTGGACCATCTTTCTGAATTAGCTTTAGGCGGAACAGCTGTTGGAACAGGAATTAATACTCCCAAAGGATATGATGTAAAAGTAGCGGAATATATAGCGAAGTTTACCGGACTTCCCTTCCGTACAGCCGAGAACAAATTTGAAGCCCTGGCAGCGCATGATGCCATGGTGGAAACTCATGGCGCTTTAAAACAGTTAGCGGTTTCGCTGATGAAAATCGCGAACGACATCCGTATGCTGGCTTCGGGACCGCGTTCAGGAATTGGTGAGATCCTTATTCCGGAGAATGAACCCGGTTCTTCTATTATGCCTGGAAAAGTAAATCCTACACAAAGCGAGGCTTTAACCATGGTTGCCGCACAGGTGATGGGAAATGACGTAACTATTTCTATCGGTGGTTCTAACGGCCATTATGAACTGAATGTTTTCAAACCGGTTATTGCCGCTAATTTCCTTCAGTCTGCTCGTTTGATAGGAGATGCCTGCGTGTCTTTCACTGATCACTGCGCCGTGGGAATTGAGCCGAATTACGATGGAATTAAAAAGCATGTTGAAAATTCTTTGATGCTGGTTACTGCTTTGAACCCGCATATTGGGTATGAGAACGCGGCAAAAATTGCTAAAAAAGCACATAAGGAAAATAAATCCCTTCGTGAGGCCGCTTTAGAGCTCAGTCTGCTGACTAACGAACAGTTCGATCAGTGGGTACGGCCGGAAGACATGATCGGAGGATTGAAGTAGGATTCCTTCATTGCGAAGTATAGGTGGAAAGGTGCATTGGGGAATACTGAAGCAATCCTTTTAATGTACGGATAAGTAAATGTGCAGCTGTGCAAATTGGATTCCTGGCAGGGAACCCTGATGCAGGTCTGCCTGCGGTTTAATTTTCTGTTTAGTATGTTCAAATCTTTTTTCCTTCTTTCTTTAGCACTTTTCCTGCTCGCTGCCTGTAAATTCAATCCGGATATACAGGGCCAGGGAGAAACTTTTCTTCAGGGAGAATGGGAAGAAGATTCCGTTTTATACAGAGATAAGCTTTTGGAATATACTAAGTATCGTTTTACGTTTACCTGCGACTCGTTTTATGCGGTGCTTGAAACTCATGCAAAGGTAGACCGCTATCCACAAGGATGTTTTAACAATGGCCGGTGGGCTGAATACGCCAAAGGACGCTATATGATGGAACAGGACACACTCTATCTTATCGGAACTTTCACGACAGCGGATTACTCAAAGGAAAAGATCGGGGGGTGTTACCGTATAGGCCGTTATATTCCAAAATTTTTGGTAAAAAGAAGTAAAGAAAATGAGATAATACTGGTTGATATGGAACAGCACCGTTTACAACGAAAAAAGGAAATAACCTGCGTTCCGAAGCCTTTATAAGGGATTGAAAATATGAGAATTTTAATGGTTTGTTTGGGCAATATATGCCGTTCGCCGCTTGCCCACGGTATTATGGAAAATCTGGTAAAAGAAAAAGGTCTGGACTGGGAAGTTGACTCTGCCGGAACAGGGAACTGGCATATCGGCCAGGCACCCGACAAGCGTTCAATTGCCATAGCACGCAAATATGGAATTGATATCTCCGGCCAGTGCTGCCGACAGTTTACGGTGGAGGATTTCGATAACTATGACCGGATCTTTGTGATGGACAGGATGAACCATCGGGATGTACTGAATCTTGCCAGAAATGAAAACGACAAATCAAAAGTAAGGCTTTTACTGGATGAAGAAGTAGTTCCTGATCCGTATTATAATGATGATCAATTTGATCCTGTATTCCGGATGATCGAGGAAGGCTGCAGGATTATTTTGGAAAGAGAGTTAAGTGAACAAACAAAGTCTTTCTAATAGCTAAAAAAGCAGTAAATAAAAAAGTCCGGCTCGCACCGGACTTTTTTTATTTTAAGAAGGATTTTTATTACATCTCTTTCAGTTCTCCAACTACCTGGGTCAGCTTTGCTTTCGCATCACCGAACAGCATCAGGCAGTTATCAGCACCGAATAATTCATTTTCGATTCCAGCATAACCGGCTGCCATACTTCTCTTGCTGACAATAACTGTACGGGCTTTGTCGGCATTAAGGATGGGCATTCCATAGATCGGACTGGCTGGATTAGTGCGGGCGGCAGGGTTTACCACGTCGTTCGCACCGATTACGAGGCAGACATCACAGTTAGCGAATTCGTCGTTAATGTGCTCCATCTCCACCAGTTTATCATAAGGAACGTTAGCTTCAGCCAATAATACGTTCATGTGGCCTGGCATACGCCCTGCAACGGGGTGAATGGCGAATTTTACATCGATGCCTTTTTTCTCCAGCTGCTCCATTAGTTCACGTACAATATGCTGTGCCTGCGCAACCGCCATTCCATATCCCGGAACAATGATCACGCTGCTGGCAGAATCAAAGATCATGGCTGTTTCTTCCACGCCTACTTCTTTTACCACAATATCGCTTCCGCTGGATGTGTCAACTGAAGAGCTTGTCTGCCCAAAGCCGCCTAATAAAACGTTTACAAGCGAGCGGTTCATCGCTTTACACATGATCTGGGTGAGGATAATACCTGATGCTCCTACAAGTGCACCGGTAATAATCAGCACCTGGTTGTTCAGTACGAAACCAGTTGCGCCCGCCGCCATACCGGAATATGAGTTAAGCAGGGAAATAACTACTGGCATATCTGCACCGCCAATAGGAATAACCGTAAGTACACCTAAAAGCAGGGCTAAGATTAAAACAGCTATTAAATAAATATCGTTTTGCGGATCATTCACCATCATTGCTGAAGCGATCAGCAGCAGTGCGAACAAAATGGCATTCAGAGCATGCTGACCTTTAAATGTGATGGCCTGTCCTTTAATTGAACCATTTAATTTTGCGAATGCGATATAAGAACCGGTAAACGTTACAGAACCGATGATCACGCTCAATACAAGTGTAACACCGGTGGTTGTATCCAGCACCTCATGATTAATATCAAATACACGGTAGTATTCAGAAATCGCTACAAAAACCGAAGCGCCGCCTCCTACACCGTTAAACAGGGCTACCATTTCTGGCATTTTAGTCATCGCTACCTTTTGTGCAAAGTAAGCCCCGATAGCGGAACCGATAAGAATAGCGATAAAGATTTCAGTAAAGCTTAATACACGAAAATCAAGAAGGGTAGCCACGATAGCGATCAGCATGGCTGCTGCGGAAAGCTGATTTCCTTTACGGGCGGTTGCTGTTTTGCCCAGCATTTTTATACCAATGATAAATAATACCGAGGCAACGAGATAAGCTATTTGTATAAATAGATTGCTGTCCATTCTTTATTTTTTCTTTTTAAACATTTTTAACATACGGTCGGTAACCAGATAGCCTCCAACCACGTTTATTGTAGCGAATATTACGGCAATAAGTCCGAGGATTTTCGCGAGAGAAAAATCGCCAGGATCAGGTCCGGCTGCTACAATAGCACCGACAATAGTAATTCCTGAAATAGCGTTTGAACCTGACATTAATGGTGTATGCAGGGTAGGGGGCACTTTTGTGATCAGCTCAAATCCTACAAAAGTGGCAAGTACGAGTACGTATATTAATACGATTAAAGTTTCTGCGCTCATAATAATTATTTTTTAAGGATTTCCTTAGTAAGAGAATGAAGAAGTTCTCCCTGGTGGGTAATAACAGAGCCCTTAGTGATATCTTCATCCATTTCCCATTTAAAGCCGTCTTTTGAAGCTAAATGGAGGAGTAATGTGGAGATGTTTTTTGCGTAAAGTTCGCTGGCATTTACCGGAAGCAGTGCTGGGAGATTACTCTCGCCGATAATGGTTACACCATGTTTTACAACAGTTTTGTTTAATTCGCTCAGCTCGCAGTTTCCGCCTGATTCTACAGCCATATCTACAATAGCCGAACCGGTTTTCATGCTTTTTACCATCTCTTCTGTCACCAGAACAGGCGCTTTTTTGCCCATTACCAAAGCTGTAGTGATCACTAAATCAGCTTCAGCAACGTGCTTGCTTACCAGTTCCTTCTGCTTTTGAAGATATTCGGCAGAAACTTCCTTCGCGTAGCCGCCTTCGGTCTTCACCTGCTCGGCGCCTTCTACCTGAAGGAAACGGCCTCCTAATGATTCAACCTGCTCTTTGGTTTCAGGCCTTACATCGGTTACTTCCACCAATG
>Ga0180220_1002417_pt1 | contig 11966 bp, 11 predicted proteins | sample eDN5th37CBELigBY_FD_151335 | JGI IMG/M metagenome (GOLD analysis project Ga0180220, IMG submission 151335) | Enriched backyard soil microbial communities from Emeryville, California, USA - eDNA 5th pass 37_C BE-Lig BY (version 2) (version 2) | ecosystem: Environmental > Terrestrial > Soil >... | reverse complement strand
GGCCGTCGCAAGCACGGTGATCCTGGCCATCATGATCCTGGCGATCGCCTTCGGGCCTCTGCTCTGGCCGGTGCCGATCAACGAGATCGACTTCGGCGCCGCCCTGGAGGGGCCGTCCCTGGCTCACCCGTTCGGCACCGACGATCTCGGCCAGGACCTCCTCGCCCGCATGATCTACGGCGGCCGCATCTCGCTTGCCGTCGGTCTGGCGGCCATGGCGGTGGCCGTTGTCGTGGGCATTCTGGTCGGCGCCATTGCGGGCATGTCGCGCGGCTGGGTCGATGCCTTCCTGATGTGGCTGACCGACCTCTTCCTCTCGCTGCCCGCCCTGCCGCTGCTCCTGCTCATCATCTACCTCTTCCGCGACCGGCTGACCGCCATCTTCGGAGCCGAGGGCGGCGTCTTCATCCTCGTCGTCATCGTCATCGGCGGCCTCAGATGGATGCCCGTCGCGCGCCTGGTTCGTGCGCAGTTCCTCTCGCTGCGCGAGAAGGAGTTCGTCGAGGCGGCACGCGCTCTGGGCGCCTCGCCGTGGCGCCAAGTTGTCCGGCACATCCTTCCAAACGCCCTCGGCCCGGTGATCGTCGCCGGCACCATCGACGTCGCGGCCGCCATCATCGCCGAATCGACGCTGTCGTTCTTGGGCCTCGGCTTCCCGCCGGACATTCCGACTTGGGGACGCCTCCTGTTCGATGCCAAGGACCACCTCGACATCGCACCGCACTGGGCGCTGTTTCCGGGAGCCGCGATCTTCCTCGCAGTGCTCACCATCAACTTTATCGGCGACGGTCTGCGCGACGCCCTCGATCCGCGGAGAGTGATGTGACGGCTTCGGCAGACGCGAGACCTTCATGAGCGAGCCCATCCTCGACATCCGCGGCCTCAACACGCATTTCAAGACGGACGACGGGTGGGTGCGCGCCGTGGACGGCGTCGACATCGCCATCGGCGCCGGCGAGACGGTGGGCATCGTCGGCGAATCCGGCTGCGGCAAGACTGTCACCGCCATGTCGGTGCTGAAGCTGCTACCGATGCCGCCCGGCAAGATCGTCTCCGGCCAGATCGTGTGGCAGGGCCGCGACATCGTCCCGCTCGACAAGGACGAGATGAACGAGATCCGCGCCAAGGAGATCGCCATCGTCTTCCAGGAGCCGATGACGTCTTTGAATCCAGTCTATTCGGTCGGCGACCAGATCGCGGAGGTCATTCGCCGCCACGAGAAGATCGGTCGCAAGGCGTCCATGGACCGCGCCGCCGAGATGCTGGCCCTCGTCCAGATCCCGAACGCCAAGGCCCGCGTCAACGACTATCCGCATCAGTTCTCGGGCGGCATGCGCCAACGCGTGATGATCGCCATGGCCTTGTCGCTCAACCCGAAACTGCTGATCGCCGACGAGCCGACCACCGCGCTCGACGTTACCATCCAGGCGCAGATCCTCGATCTCCTCGCCGACATGAAGGACCGTCTCGGCATGGCGGTAATGCTGATCACGCATGCCATGGGCGTGGTCGCCGAGGTGACGCAGCGCGTCGTCGTCATGTATGCCGGCAAGGTGGTCGAGGAAGCCCCGGTCCGCCAGCTCTTCGCCAAGCCGATGCACCCCTATACGCAGGGCCTGATCCGCTCGATCCCGCGGCTCGACCGGGCCGGCAAGGAGAAGGAGCGGCTCGAGGCGATCCCGGGCACCGTGCCAAACATGCTGACGCCGCCCCCCGGCTGCCGTTTCGCGGCGCGCTGCAAGTTTGCATCCGAGAGGTGCCAGGAGGCGGTCCCACCCCTGCGCGAGATCGACCCCGGCCACAAGGTCGCCTGCGTGCTCTACTGAGGTCCGAGGAGAAGCGCCGCCCCATGACCGAACCGCTCCTGAAGGTGACGGACCTCAAGAAGCACTTCCCGCTCAAGGGAGGTCTCCTGCAACGCGAGGTCGGCCGCGTGCACGCGGTGGACGGCGTCTCGTTCGAGGTCGAGAAGGGCGAGACGCTCGGGTTGGTGGGCGAATCCGGCTGCGGGAAATCGACGACGGGACGCTGCGTGCTGCAGCTCATCACTCCCACTTCCGGCTCCATCGTGTTCGAAGGCCGCGAGGTCACGCAGCTCGGATCGGAGGACCTGCGCGCGCTCAGGCGCGACATGCAGATCATCTTCCAGGACCCGTTCGCCTCGCTCAATCCGCGCATGACGGTGGGCGCCATTATCGGCGAGGCCCTGATCATCCACAATCTGGCCAAGTCGCGCCAGGAGCACGAGGAGCGGATCGTCCATCTGCTCGAGACGGTCGGCCTGCGCGCCGATCACATGCGCCGCTTTCCCCACGAGTTCTCGGGCGGCCAGCGCCAGCGCATCGGCATCGCCCGTGCGCTTGCCGTAGAGCCGAAGCTGATCATCTGTGACGAGCCGGTCTCGGCCCTCGACGTGTCGATCCAGGCGCAGGTCATCAACCTCCTCGAGGACCTGCAGAACCAGCTCGGGCTGACTTACATCTTCATTGCCCACGACCTGTCCGTGGTGGAGCACATCTCGACGCGGGTCGCCGTCATGTACCTCGGCCGCATCGTCGAGATCGCGCCGTCGGACGAGTTGTACGCCCGTCCACTGCATCCCTACACCGAGGCGCTGCTGTCGGCCGTGCCGATCCCCGATCCAGAAATCAAGCGCCGGCGCATCAAGCTCGAGGGCGATGTGCCGAACCCGATCAACCCGCCCTCGGGTTGCCACTTCCACACCCGCTGCCCGATTCGCCAGCTCCCGCGCTGCGCGGAGGAAACTCCCCGGCTCGAGCAAGGCGCCAACGGGCATTGGGTCTCCTGCCACTTCAGGAAGCCCTGAGCCGCAAGATGGCCCCCCGACGCAACCTCGTGCTGGCATCGCTGGAAGCCGAGGGCGGCGAGCGGTGCGTCGATATCTTCCGGAGACCCGACGGCACCTTCGGTTTCGAGGAATATCGACGCGACAGCGAGGATGGCCGCGGATGGTTCCGCATCGGCAGCTTTGGCGCGGAGACGTTTGCTTCGGAAGCGGATGCGCGCGCCGCCGCGACCAGTGCATTGCCGTGGCTTTCCTATGCCGTCCGGCGATAGCGGGCCGGACACGCTCGCGTCACGCCGGCAGGGCCTCGCGAATGAGGCGGCCGAACAGGATCATCTCAGGGCTCGTCACGCGATAGCCGTCGATCATGCGCACGAGATGTGCGGCCTCCTCGCCCGACGGAGCGGGCCGCCTCGGCGTCGGCAGACCGGCCCGGATCCCGGCAACGGCGGCATCGATCCTGCGCAGCAGATCGGCGGCGGCCTCCGTCTTCTCGTCGCTCTGGAATCGCGGACCAAGCTCCACCGCCAGATGCGCGAGCAGCCCCGGCCAGTGCGCGAGCATGCGATAGAGGCCGGGAACGAAGGCCGTGTTACCCGTCCCCGAGAGGAAGCGCTGCAGCACCGATCTTTCCGCTTCGCCGAGCCGTGAGGCGTCCACCATGGCCGGCGGAGGTGATGACGCCGGAGGCGGTGTCCACGCTGCCGTGGCAGCCGGCCTCTCACCGCCGGTCTGTCCCCCGAGCAGGACGTCTCGCAGGATGCCGCCATAGACAAGGTTCAGCGGTGCGACCCGCGTGAAGCTCTCCGCAATCGTACGCAAGGTCGGCACATCGCGATCGGCAACGCCCCAGACCGCGAGCACATCGCGCGGGATCGGCGAGAGCGGCTTCAGCGCCGCGTCGGCGGCGATACGCCAGCCGGTCTCCTGCGCAATGCCACTGCGGAAAGCGGGAGACACCAGATCCCACGACCATCCGAGGACACCCGGCAGCGTCGCAAGATGCCGGTGCACCGATGACACGTAGGGCGTGGCGTAGAGGTGCCGGATCTCCGCGAAGATCTCAGCGGTCTCGCCCGTCGCCTCGGCCTCGGGCAGCTCGGTCAGCATTTTGTGTCTCCTCCACACTCCACGGTTTTCCCGAGAAGCTCGGGCCGGTACTCGAAGTGCATCGTGTCGTAGTGGTACCAACGCCCGCCCCAGATGAAGCCATGCTTCTCGAAGATCCCGACGATCTCTTGCGGGATGCTGTTGCGAAAGCGGTAGCGACCATCCGCGCCCGGTTTGTTCCATCGCCAGTAATGCGCGTGCTTCAGAGCAATGTCGACGGCGATGCCTGCTCCGTGCACGCTCGGCCGCTTCGTCCCCGCGATGACCCGGCAATTGTAGGTCCCAGCGGCGGGAAAGAGATAGGCGTCGAACTTGGCGGGCAGTTCGTCCAGCTCCCGGCTTACCGCTTCCAGGCGCTCCGCGACACCGTTGATACGCGTCACCTTGAAGCGCTGCCGTGCCTTCTTCGGCAACCACACGATCTCAATGAGCTTGGTGCTCGTTTCGCCCTTGGTGCAGTCACCGTACATCCTGTCGAAGAGCGGCTGGTAGCGCACCCGTCCCGGGTCCACCTCGAAGCCGGGCGGCGTCGCAGATCTTCCCGCCGGGTAGGTCCAGGCGAACATATCCTTGATGTCCGGATGCTCGAGCAGGTCCGCGGGAGATTTTCCCTGGAGCCCATCGTCGATGGGCATGCGCGTGCCGTCTTTCCACACGAGCTGGCCACCTTCGACACCCGACAGGAACTCCGGATAGGCAGCCACCAGCCGATGCCCGACGGCCTCGGCCGACAACGGCTCGGCCAGTGTGCTCGGGGCAGCAGCGACAAGTCCCGAGAGAAGCGCCGCGGCCGCGAAAACGATGGTTGCGCACACACCGTGCCGGCTCCCGCTTCGTCGTCGGTCTGACAAATCAGCCACGTCGCGCCCCCGAGTCTCGTCCATCACCCAATTTCCGGGCGCGATCCTAGCGCAATATCATGCCGGATAGCTGGGCATCCTTGTCGTCGCATGCCCAAAGGCATCCCTTTACGGCACGCGCTCCATTGCATAGAATGCATGGCAAGACACGTCCAGCCAATCGCCTGATGCATAGCGGCAGCACTCGGTCGCACACAATCCAGGCACTGGAGACCGAGACTTGGCAAAGCCCGATTCAGACGATTCGAGCGCACCAAGCCAACCCCACGCATTGCGACGCTGGGAGGCCGACGCCGACGCGCGCGAGCCGCTGCCATCCTACGGCGCGCTCGATCTCGGCACCAACAATTGCCGCCTGCTGGTCGCTCGGCCGTCCCGCCGGGGCATGCAGGTAGTGGACGCGTTCTCGCGCATCATCCGCCTCGGCGAAGGCATCGGAACGACCGGCCGCCTGTCCGAGGCCGCTATGGTGCGCACGGTCGACGCCCTGCGCGTCTGCTCGGCAAAGCTCGATCGGGCGCGCGTTTCGCGGTCACGGCTCGTGGCAACCGAGGCCTGCCGCATCGCCGAGAACGGCATGGAGTTCCTGGAGCGCGTTCGCGACGAGGTGGGCCTCGACATCGAGCTGCTGACCCCGGAAGCGGAAGCTAGGCTCGCCGTCGCCGGCTGTGCGGCCCTGCTCGACGGCCGCTCCGACCTGGCGCTCGTCTTTGACATCGGCGGCGGCTCCTCAGAGCTGATTTGGCTCGACCTCTCCCGGCGCCGGGCACCCTGGCGCCGCTCGATAGCGGACCGGCTGGAAGCCCAGAATTGCATCGCCGCCTGGACGTCGCTTCCCGTTGGCGTCGTTACGCTGGCCGAGCAATTCGGGGGCCGTCACGTCACGCGGGACGTGTTCGAGGCCATGGTTGCCCACGTCGTGGATCTTCTCCGCCCTTTCGAAGGCCGCTACGGGTTTCGCGAGCGCATCGCCAAACGACCTGCCCATTTGCTAGGCACTTCGGGCACGGTCACCACCGTCGCCGGCATCCACCTCGGCCTGAAACGGTATGAGCGCTCCCGCGTCGACGGCTGCTGGATGAGGTCCAATGAAGCGCGGAACGTGACGGACCGCCTCCTCGCCTGCTCGTACGAGGAGCGCATGGCCGAGCCCTGCATCGGCCGTGACCGCGCCGACCTGGTCCTCGCCGGCTGCGCCATCCTCGAAGCGATCCTGCAGCTCTGGCCATGCGAGACCCTCCGCGTCGCAGATCGGGGCTTGCGCGAAGGCATCCTTGCCTCTCTCATGGCCGAGGACGGACACCACCGGCCCCCGGGCCGGCGACGCAATGGCAACGGGAGTGGCACGTGAGCACGGATCGAGGCGGCGGTTCGAAGCGGCAGGGCCGCAAGTCGAACACCGGCTCGGGCGGCGGAGGCACACGCGGGTTCGGCGGCGCCCGCCAGCTCAACGTGCGCCTCAAGACGGCGACCGGACGCACGTCCTCCTCCCAGCGCTGGCTCGAGCGTCAGCTCAACGACCCCTATGTCGCCGCCGCCAGACGCGAGGGCTGGCGGTCCCGCGCCGCCTTCAAGCTGATCGAGATCGACGACAAACATCACATCCTGAAGCCGGGCCAGCGCGTGGTGGATCTCGGGGCAGCCCCCGGCGGCTGGTCGCAGGTGGCCGCGAAGCGGACGCGGGCCGAGGAAGGCAAGGGCCAGGTGGTGGCGATCGACTACCTGGAGTTCGATCCCATACCGGGTGTGGAGATCATGCAGCTCGACTTCCTCGACAACGACGCGCCCGACCGGCTGAAGGCGCTGTTGCGCGACGGCGGCGCCGACGTCGTTCTGTCGGACATGGCCGCCCCGACCACCGGCCACAACAGCACCGACCATCTGCGCATCATGGCGCTCGCCGAAGCGGCCCTCGCGTTCGCGACGGAGGTCTTGTCCCCTGGAGGCACTTTCCTCTGCAAGGTCTTCCAGGGCGGCTCCGAACGCGAGCTGCTCACCGAGCTGAAACAACGCTTCAAGATCGTCCGCCACATCAAGCCGCCCGCCAGCCGGTCCGACTCGGCCGAGCTCTACGTGCTCGCCACCGGCTTCAAGGGATAGCCGGTGATGTGGCGCATCTGGGCTGCGGCCCTCTTCTGGGGGCTCAACTGGCCCGTCATCAAGGTCCTGCTGACGGGGGCAGGGCCATGGACGCTGCGAACCGTGAGCCTCACCGGTGGCGCTCTGCTGCTGGCCGTCGCCACCCTCGCGTCGCGCCAGTCGCTGCGCGTGCCGCGGCGGCACTGGGCCAGTCTCGCCATCGCGGCCCTGTTGAACGTCGCGGCGTTCAACCTGCTCTCGGTCTTCGCCCAGATGTCGATGAGCGCATCACGGGCCGCGATCCTCACCTATACGATGCCGCTCTGGTCGGTACTCCTCGCCCGCTTCGTGCTCGGCGAGCCGATCGACGCGTTGCGCGGCGTGGCGCTTGCCCTCGGAGCCGCCGGCATCGCCCTTCTGGCGATGCCGTTCTGGAGCATCATCCAGGCGGGAGGCGTCCCGCTCGGGCTGGTCTACGTGATGGGCTCGGCCATCGCCTGGGCAGCGGGCACGGTCTTCATCAAGTCCGCCCGGCCGGAGGGCGCTCCCCTGGCGCTCACCACCTGGCAGTTCGCGATCGGCGCACTTGTCGTGACGCTCGGCGTGCTCGCCTTCGAGACGCCGCGCCTCGAGTTGGAACGTCCGCTGATCCTGGCCGCCTTCGCCTACAACATCGTCTTCCCACAGGCGATCGCCTACGCACTCTGGTTTGGCCTGATGGCCCGCGTACCGGCCTCGACGGCCGCGCTCGGCACGCTGCTGGTGCCGGTTTTCGCGGTCGTCTCGTCCAGCCTCTGGCTCGGCGAGCGTCTGAGCGCAATCGACCTGGCGGGCTTCGGCCTCATCCTCCTCGGCGTGCTGCTGGACCAGGGCCTGCGCCCCTGGCTCGGCCGGAGTCCGGAATCTGAATCGCCCCCAAAGGGGGTGAACACCGCCCACTGAGGGGCTGCCTCGCCGCATGGAATGCGCGCCTGCCTTGCGCCACACGCATAGCTGCGGCATGGGCACGTCTTCCACGCGTCGCACGGTTCTGCTAGTTGAGGCAATGGCAATAGCTGAAAATCGTGCGCGCCCACTTCAACCTGCCGGCCCATCTTGTGGCTTGCGGGCAATTCGTGATTCGAATGCGCGCCGGTTGGACTGAAGGGAGATCACGGCATGCGCCCACGCTCGTCCATCATCGAGCCGGACATCGGCCTTACCTTCGATGACGTGCTGCTGATCCCGGGCGGCTCGGAGGTGCTCCCAGGCGAGACCAACGTCGCCTCGCGCGTGACGAAGGAGATCGCGGTCAACATTCCGATCCTGTCGTCGGCCATGGACACCGTGACCGAGGGCAAGCTCGCCATAGCGGTCGCCCAGGCCGGCGGTATCGGCGTTGTCCACAGGAATCTGACGCCGACCGAGCAGGCCGAGCAGGTCGCGCTGGTGAAGAAGTTCGAGTCGGGAATGGTCGTCAATCCGGTCACCATCCATCCGACGGCCACCCTGGCCGATGCCCTGGAGCTAATGAAGGCCCACAAGATCTCCGGCATTCCAGTCGTGGAGCCAGCGGGCAACGGGACCGCGCGCGACGGCAAGCTGGTCGGCGTCCTCACCAACCGCGACGTGCGATTCGCGACGAATCCGAGCCAGCCGGTTTCGGAGTTGATGACCAAGGACCGGCTGATCACCGTCCGGGCCGAGGTCGACCGCGACGAGGCCAAGCGCCTCCTTCACCAGAACCGCATCGAGAAGCTTCTCGTCGTCGACGAGAGCTACCGGTGCATCGGTCTCATAACGGTCAAGGACATCGAGAAGGCCCAACTCAATCCCAACGCGTGCAAGGACGACCAGGGCCGCCTCAGGGTCGCGGCCGCGACGACTGTCGGCAACGACGGCTTCGAGCGGACCGAGCGACTGGTCGATGCCGGCTGCGACCTGATCGTCGTCGATACGGCACACGGTCACTCCGCCCGCGTCATTGAGGCCGTAGCCCGCATCAAGCGCCTGTCCAACCGCGTCCAGGTGCTCGCCGGCAACGTCGCCACCGCCGAGGCGACCGAGGCCCTGATCGACGCCGGCGCCGACGCCGTGAAGGTCGGCATCGGCCCTGGCTCCATCTGCACCACCCGCATCGTCGCGGGCGTCGGCGTTCCCCAACTCACGGCCATCATGAAGTCGGTCGAGGCAGCCGAGAAGCGCGGTGTCCCGATCGTTGCCGACGGCGGCATCCGGTTCTCGGGCGACATCGCCAAGGCCATCGCCGCAGGCGCGTCCTGCGTCATGGTCGGCTCGCTGCTGGCCGGCACCGACGAGAGCCCCGGCGACACCTTCCTCTTCCAGGGCCGCACCTATAAGGCCTATCGCGGCATGGGCTCGGTTGGCGCCATGGCGCGCGGCTCGGCCGACCGCTACTTCCAGCAGGAGGTCAAGGACGAGCTGAAGCTCGTTCCAGAGGGCATCGAGGGCCAGGTGCCCTACAAGGGCCCGGTCGGCAACGTGCTGCATCAGCTCGTTGGCGGGCTGCGCGCCGGCATGGGCTACGTCGGCGCCCGTAACCTGGCGGACCTGCAGGAGAAGGCGCGCTTTATCCGCATCTCCCCCTCCGCCGTCCGCGAGAACCACCCCCACGGCGTCCACATCACTCGCGAGGCACCGAACTACCAGGGTAACGGATAGGCCCGCGACCAGCCTTGCGGTTCCCGGAAACTGCGTGCAAACCCGATTCTTCGGGACCTTCCCACATATCCGACGGGCGAAAACCCGGCTCAGCGGACGGCCCACGCAGTGCTGGGTCCGAGCCGCGGAATTTCGGTTTGGCCTGCAATCATAAATTGCAATACAGAAGAATAAAATCTAAGATGTGATTCTCATTTCCGGCGTGCAGCGCTGGCTTCGGCGCGCATGGCACGCTTTTCGAGAGCGAATCTCTGGTCCAAGAGACGCATCTCCGTGATCGAGACAGCGTCTTCGTCCGATCTCTGGCCATACTCTCAGGCCACGGATACTGCTGTGTCGCGCCCGATCCATGCCATGGAGACGCCTCGAAGATGAGGCGTCCCGACTGTTCGGAATCTCCCGCAACACTCTGAAAATAATAATCTTCCTCTGAACGCACTCCCGTCGGGCAATCGCTCTTCGGCTGTTGCCATGTCGTCGCTTGCCCGATTGCTGCCCACAAACCGCCGAATGAAATCCTTAAGAATCCATTGACACCCATCAAATCCCATGAGATCCCATCAATGCCCGTCCGCACCGGGCCAAGGGACGCGGGCAGCGGCGCTGGAGCTCATAGAGGGACGGGCTCCGTGCGACCGCCCGCTCCCGGCCCGCGTGGTGCGGAAGGGTGGAGTAAGGGGTTCGTCGGGCGCCGGGGGACGTCCGGCGAGCCCCAATTGGTTCACGAGTTCAGGAGCAAAGCGTCGTGGCCGTGCTGGCCCGTCTGAACCCCGCACAGTGTCAGTGGTGTCGAAAGGTGCTCCGGCTTTGCCGGGGCGCGTTCAACGAGGCTTGACGCAAGGGGATGGACCGCTTTGTCTCGACATTCACCAACAAGATCGACGCCAAAGGGCGGCTTTCGATCCCGGCGTCTTTCCGGGCCGTGCTCGAGCGCGACCGCTATACCGGCGCGTCCGGTCCGGGCCTCTACTGCTACCCCTCGCTCGATGCTCCGGCCCTCGATGCAGGCGGCGAAAGACTTGCGCAGAAGATCGATGGGCTTCTCGGCGGCCTGCCGGACTATTCGGACGAGCGGGACGAGCTCGCTGTCGCGCTCTATGGTGAGGCGCAGTTCATCGCCATCGACGCGGACGGCCGTATCGTGCTTCCCAAAGAGCTTCGCGCCCGTATCGGACTTGCGGAAGGTGTCGCCGAGGTCGCTTTTGTCGGCCTGGGCGACAAATTCCAGCTCTGGTCGCCGGACCGCTTCGAGGAGCGCCGCGCCAGGGCCCGCGAGAAAGTCCGCCAGCACAGACAACTTCTCGGCGCGGGGCGCCGCTCGCCGGTGGGGACCGGTGACGGCGGAGGAGAGCGGGAATGATGGCGAGGCGGGAGACCGCTTCGGGGGATAGGGGCTCGGCCGCGGCGCCGCGCCACGTTCCCGTTCTCCTCGACGAGATCGTGCAGCACGCGGCGCCCGTTCGCGGCGACCGGATCATCGACGGTACGTTCGGGGCCGGTGGTTACACGAAAGCCTTGCTCGACGCAGCGCCGGACGTCCGGGTGCTCGCGATCGAGCGCGATCCGGACGCGCGAGCGGCCGGCCAACTGCTCGTCGAGCAATACGGCGGGCGGCTGATCCTGGCGGCCGGCCGGTTCGGCGATCTCGCCAACATCGCGCACGCGCATGAGTTCGCGCCGGTCAACGCCGTCGTCCTCGACATCGGCGTCTCGTCCATGCAGCTCGACGAGGCCGGCCGCGGCTTCTCGTTCATGGCCGACGGCCCGCTCGACATGCGCATGGAGCGCGACGGCCCCTCCGCTGCCGACCTCGTCAACGGGATGACGGAAGCCGACCTCGCCAACCTGATCTTCGCCTACGGCGAGGAGCGCCAGTCGCGCCGCATCGCACGGGCTATCGTGAAGGCGCGCGAGTTGCACCGCATCGAGACGACGCGAGCTCTCGCCGGGATCGCCGAGCGTGCCCTCGGCCGCCGCCACGACGACGACCGCCATCCGGCGACCCGTACGTTCCAGGCGCTGCGCATCGCCGTGAACGACGAGCTGGGGGAGCTGGCGCGCGGCCTCGCCGCGGCGGAGCACGTGCTCGTTCCCGTCGGGCGGCTGGTGGTCGTGACCTTCCACTCGCTCGAGGACCGGATCGTCAAGCGGTTCCTGCAGCGCCGCTCCGGCCGCCTCGGCACGGGCTCGCGCCACGGCCCCCCGGTCGGCGATGCGACGGCGCCGAGTTTCCAACTCGTTAACCATCGCCCTGTTACCCCTACAGATGAAGAGCTTGCGGCGAATCCGCGCGCGCGGTCGGCCAAGCTCAGAGCGGCGCTTCGGACGGAGGCGGCGCCATGGCCCGCTGAAACGGCCGCGGAGCTCGGCCTGCCGGCTCCCGCCGAAGGCAAAGGCAGGCGCGGCTGACGGGGATGCGGCCGACAATCTTCCGGGGAGGCAACGCGTCA
>Ga0180220_1002415_pt1 | contig 11969 bp, 11 predicted proteins | sample eDN5th37CBELigBY_FD_151335 | JGI IMG/M metagenome (GOLD analysis project Ga0180220, IMG submission 151335) | Enriched backyard soil microbial communities from Emeryville, California, USA - eDNA 5th pass 37_C BE-Lig BY (version 2) (version 2) | ecosystem: Environmental > Terrestrial > Soil >... | reverse complement strand
CGAAGTCGATCTGGAACGACACCGAGAACTGGGGCGCCGGGAGAAAGGCGGCCTCCTTGTCGCCGTCGCGCACCGTCACCGGCTTGCGGATCACCAGGAAGCGCTTCGTCTCCCGCTGCAGCTCGATGCCGGCGGAGCGGATCAGGTAGACGAAGGGCGCCGCCGAGCCGTCCATGATGGGGACCTCGGGGCCGTTCAGCTCCACCCGGCAGTTGTCGATCCCGAGGCCCGCCAGGGCCGCCATCAGGTGCTCGATGGTGCCGATGCGGACGCCGTCCTTGCCGATGGTCGTCGCCATGGTGGTGTCGACCACGTACTCGGCGCGGGCGGGGACCTCCACCGGGGTCGGCAGGTCGGTGCGCACGAAGACGATGCCGGTATTCGGACGGCCGGGCGCCAGGGTGAGCTCGATCGGGGCGCCGGAGTGCAGGCCCACGCCGGTGCAGCTCGTTCGGGTCTGGACCGTGCGCTGGTTGAGGTGATCCATCGTGGAGGAACTCCAGGGGCGGGCGATCTGCGGCTTGCCATCCGTTCGGGTGGGCGCCCGGTTTTGCAACTCTCGCGCCACCGTCGGCGCACCGCGTCGGCCTTTCCCAAGCCGACGGAATCCTTCAGTTTTTCAACCGGGAGCCGATCTCCCAGGGCGGCGTCTCTCGCTTCGGCCTCGAAAACCGCGACACCCACGTCAGGGTGCGAAGCCGCTTTCGCACCCGAGCGGAAGCACACGCCTGCCATGCCAGGATTTCCTCGCCGACGCAATGGGTTGAACGCTACCCTGACGAGAGGCGGCCGTCATCCCATGGCGCCGTGGCGCCGGCAACCTCGGGTTCCATACGATGTTCCCGCTCAAGGACGACATCCCGGTTCGCCGGCTTCCCATCGTCACCATCGCCCTCATCGCGGCGTCGGTGGGGGTGTTCGCGTGGCAGGTGGGCTGGTCGGGCTCGTTCGTGGGCTCGGTCTGGTCGCTGGGGCTCGTCCCGGCGAACCTCCTCGCGACCTCCTCCCCAGGGGACACACCGCCGGTGGAGACGCTCTTCACCAGCATGTTCGCCCACGGCTCGCTCCTCCACCTGGGCAGCAACATGCTCTTCCTCTGGATCTTCGGGAACAACGTCGAGGACGCCATGGGCCGGTGGCGCTTCGTCCTCTTCTACCTCCTCTGCGGCCTCGGCGCGGCGGCGGCGCAGATCGCGTCCGATCCGACCTCCACCCTGCCCATGGTCGGCGCGTCGGGCGCCATTGGCGGCGTCCTCGGCGCGTACTTCCTCCTGTACCCCAGGGCCCGGGTGCTGGCGCTCGTCCCGATCTTCATCTTCGTCCGGCTGGTGTGGATCCCGGCGGTGGTCTTCCTGGGCCTGTGGTTCCTCTTCCAAATCGTGGGCGGCCTCGGCTCGGTGGGCGCGTCGGGAGGCGTCGCCTTCTGGGCCCACGTCGGCGGCTTCGTCGCGGGCGTCTTCCTGGTCAAGCCCTTCGTCGGGGACGACTGGCCCTCCGGCCGCCGCGCGGCGTGGATGTAGGGCGCCGACTGGCCCTGCCGAAGAAGCCTACGACGCCTCGGGATCGATTGGCATCATGGCGGCAACTTTGATCCCCTCGTTCGAGAGTGGCTAGACCGAAGTTGTAACCCCTTGGAAGTCAAGAGGAGCTCAGATGAAAGTTCGGGGATCCCTCAGGATTTGCTCCTCATGATGCCAGCCCTTGTCTCGGCTTGGAGGTAGCCTTGAACTTCTCGTAGGTTGACCGTAGACGGAACACTCACCGCACCTCGTCAAACCAAAGATTCCCGTCTTCTTCACGCACCTCGATGACGTCGCCAATGGTGGCCTCCCGCGCGAAGAATGGAACGTTGTCGAGGACGTGTTCCCAGCTTCTGCACCTGGCTGAGCCCACACGGACTCTACCGAGACGGGTGGGTGCCCGTCCTCGTCTTGAATCAACCTGAAGTGTACCTTCGAGTGTCCCACTACTTCGCGCCGTTATTGAGGTTGCGGTCATCGACGGAGCACCTGGCCATCGTTAGGCGACCCGTCCCCACCCTTCGACTTCGGAATGATTTCAGAGGAGAGGGCCCGCCTTCCGGCCCAGGTGCTCGAACGCGCGCGGCGTCGCGATCCGGCCTCGGGGCGTGCGCATGAGGAAGCCCTCCTGGAGCAGGTAGGGCTCGTACACGTCCTCGATGGTATCGCTCTCCTCGCCCACGCTGGCGGCGAGGGTCTCGAGGCCCACCGGTCCGCCGCCGAAGCGGTCGATGATGGCGAGGAGCAGGCGCCGGTCCATCGGGTCGAAGCCGGCCCGATCGATCTCGAGGCGCTGCAGGGCGCGGTCGGCGCCCGCGCGATCGATGACCCGCCCCCCGCTCTCCTGCACGAAGTCGCGGACCCGGCGCAGGAGGCGGTTGGCGATCCGGGGGGTGCCCCGGGCGCGGCGCGCGATCTCGTCGGCGCCGTCCGGATCGATGCCGATGCCCAGGATGCCCGCCGCCCGCTCCACGATCGCCGCGAGCTCCTCGCGCGGGTAGAAATCGAGGCGCTCCAGGATCGGGAAACGATCGCGCAAGGGGCTGGCGAGGAGACCGGTCCGCGTGGTGGCGCCCACCAGCGTGAACCGGGGCAGATCGATGCGCAGCGCCCGCGCGGCGGGGCCGCTGTCGATCACGATGTCGAAGCGGAAGTCCTCCATCGCCGGATAGAGGCTCTCCTCCACCGCCGGCGTGAGGCGGTGGATCTCGTCGATGAAGAGCACGTCCCGGGGCTGGAGGTTGGTGAGGATCCCGGCGAGATCGCCCTTCTTCTGCAGGGCCGGTCCGTTCGTGTAGTGGAGCTGGGTGCCGAGCTCCTGGGCGATCACGTGGGCGAGCGAGGTCTTTCCGAGGCCCGGCGGCCCCGAGAAGAGGCAGTGGTCGAGGGCCTCCCCGCGTCGGCGGGCGGCGGCGACGTAGACCTCCATCTTGTCGACCACGCGGCGCTGGCCCACGTACTCCGCGAAGGTGCGCGGGCGGAGGGATCCATCCGCGTCTTCCTCGGGCGGCAGCGGCATCGGATCCAACTCGGCGACTCGTCGGCTCATCTTCGCGCGGGACTCTAACACGCGCCCGGAGCGTCGAGCATGCGACGTTCCGGCCCCTGCTGGCCTCCCGTGCGGCCCGGGGCTACCATGATCGTCGAATCGGCATTCCGCGATCGACGTGCCTCCCCGGATCGATCGACCACGCGCGCACGCCGGGGCCGTCATCGAAAGGTGGTGGACGAGGGATCGAGAGCGATCCCCCGAGACCTCGGAGGAGACGATGCCGCTTTCGATCGAGCCGCACGCCCGGCCCAGTTCCCCCTCGCCTCCCGGCGAGCGACCGCGTCTGCGGAAGCTCCTCCGCCTGCCCCGCCGCGAGCTCGCCCGCGCCATCCGCGAAGAGGTCGAGCGCAACCCGCTCCTCGAGGAGGCGAGCCGCACCCTCTCCCAAGAGCGCTCCGACGCCTTCCGCCACCTCTCGTCGATCGAGCGCTACTCCCTCCTCGAGGAGGAGGTCCCGCCGGAGGCCGACGGCCCCGCCGAGGAGGTGATGGCCGCCGAGGGCCCCGTCGAGATCGACTGGGAGGACTACCCCGACCACTTCCTGCTGGCGCCGGCGCCGCTCCCCGCCGATCCGGCGGACGGCGCCGCCGAGGTCTCCTCCCTGTACGCGCACCTGGCGGCGCAGCTCGGCCTCGCCTCGCTCACGCCGGAGGAGGCCCGGGTCGCCACCGCCATCGTCGCCAACCTCGACCAGGCCGGCTACTTCCGGATCGAAGGAGTGGAGGGAGATCCGCTCATCGCGGTGGCGGCGGAGACCGGCGTGGGCCTCGAGGTCGCCGCGTCCGCGCTGCGCAAGCTGCAGCGCCTCGACCCGCCGGGCGTCTGCGCCCGCGATCTGCAGGAGTGCCTCTCGATCCAGGCCCGGGCCCTGGGGGCCGACAAGGGGCTCGTCGGCGTCCTGGTCACCCACCACCTGGCCGACCTGGAGGCGAGGGGCCTGCGGGAGGTGGCGGCCGGCCTGGGGGCGAGCGACGACGAGATCCGCGCCGCGGCGCAGCTCCTCGCCGAGATGGATCCGAAGCCGGGCCTCGCCTTCCACGGGGCGCTCGAAGCGGCGGTCGCGGTCGACGCCTCCATCCACCGGGCGGGAGACTCCTGGCTCGCGTCGGTGGACGATCCCCTCGCGGCCCTGCGGCTGAGCCGCCGCTACCGCTTCGCCCTCCACCGCCGTGGGGCCGCCGAGGATCGGGCGATCCGCTTCCTCTCCCGGAACCTGGAGGCCGCGACGGCGCTCATCGACGCGGTGCGGGAGCGGCAGCGCCTCCTGCTCGAACTCGCCCGCACCATCGCCACGAGGCAGGTCCGCTTCCTCGAGCGGGGGCCCGCGTGGATCCGCCCGGCCCCGCTGGGGCAGGTGGCCCGATCGATCGGCGAGGACGAGGCGCGGCTCGGCGACGCCGCGTTCGGCAAGCTGGTGGACACGCCTCATGGCGTGTTCCCGATGGTCGACTTCTTCCGGGGCGTCTGACCGCCACGCCCTGCCACCGCCGCCGCGGCGCGCCGCTGCAGGCTACGGGCGATGCGACTTCAGCGGGCGCGGAGGGCGGCGCGCACCAGCTCGTCCAGACCCGCGTCCGGGGCGGCGTTCGCCCGGGCCTCCGCCGCGAGCCGATCGATCTCGGCGGGCCTGTATCCCAACGCCGCCAGGGCCTGGTGCAGATCGTCCTTGGGCGGCGGTGCCGCCGGGGCCGCCGCCTGGGCCCGGGTCGCCTGGGCGCCGGTGGCGAAGGGGGCGAGCCGCTCGCGCAGGTCGACCACCAGGCGCTCGGCGATCTTCTTCCCCACGCCGGGGAGCTTCTTCAGCCTCGCGTGGTCGCCGTGGACGATCGCGGCGGCGATCTCCTCCGGCGCGCCCCCGGAGAGCATGTTCATCGCCATCTTCGGCCCCACGCCGGGCACACGCACCAGCTCGTGGAAGAGCGCCTCCTCCAGCTCGGTGGCGAAGCCGAAGAGCTCGATCGAGTCCTCTCGCACCACCGTGTGGATCCGGATCGTCGCCGTCGAGCCGACGGGGAGCCTGGCGCTCGTGGCCTCGCTGCAGGTGACGAGGTAGCCCACGCCACCCACGTCGAGGATCAGGCCCGTCGCCGTCTTGCGATCCACCACGCCCTTGAGCTGCGCGATCAAGGGGAGCTCCTCCGGCCGCCGCGGCGGATCCCGGCGGGCGCGATCACCGCCGGCCGCGCCGAGTTCGAGGCAGACGCCCTCTTCACTCTTCGTGAAGCCTCCTTCGCGCCCGGCGCGGCGCCCGGCCCCCGGCACCTGCCCAGGTGGCAGATCGCCGCGGCGAGGGCGTCCGCCGCGTGCTCGTCCCCGGGGACGGCGCCGCCGAGCAGCATCCCCACCATGCGCCCCACCTGCTCCTTGCCGGCGCGCCCGTTGCCCGACACGGAGCGCTTGATCTCGCTGGCGGCGTACTCGACCACCTCGAGGGAGGCGGACGCCGCCGCCGCCAGGGCGGCCCCTCGGGCCTGCCCGAGCACCAGCGCCGCGCGGGCGTTCAAGGCGTGGTAGACGCCCTCCACCGCCACCGCGGCCGGCGCCGTGCGCTCGATCACGTCGCGCAGGCCCTGGTGGATGGCGGCGAGCCGCGCCGCGAGGGGGAGGTCGCCGGGCGAGATGGTGCCGCAGGCGAGGAGGCGCAGGGTGGTTCCGCTCGCCTCGACCACGCCGTAGCCGGTGTGGTGGGAGCCGGGATCGATGCCGAGGACGCGCACCCGCGCACCATACCGCATGGCGCGCGCCGGCGGGGGGCGCCGATCCCGGCGCGGCGGTGGGTTCCGTGTGGGCCGACGGCGCTGTGCGCCCTCAGGCGGCGGTGGGCCGCGACAGCTCGAGCATCCGCAGGATCGGCTGGAGGGCGCGGGTGCGCAGGGGCTCCGGCACCTCGATCGCCGGCGACAGATCCCGCAGCGAGTTCCGCACCAGCTCCAGGGTGTTCTTCTTCATGTGCGGGCATTCGTTGCAGGCGCCGGTGGTGGGGCAGGATCCGTGGATCGGCGCCTCGAGCAGCTCCTTGTCGGGCGCAGACTTCTGCATCTCGTGGAAAATCCCCGGCTCGGTCGCCACGATGAACCTGCGCCTCTCGCTCCCCTTGACCCGGGCGAGGAGCGCCGAGGTCGAGCCCACGAAGTCGGCGTGCCGCAGCACCGAGGCCTCGCACTCCGGATGGGCGATCACCTCGGCGTCGGGGTTGCGCACCTTCATCTGCACCAGCTTCCGCTCCGAGAACTGCTCGTGGACGATGCACGAGCCGTCCCAGAGGATCATCTTCCGACCCAGCTTCTCGGACAGGTACACCCCCAGGTTGCGATCCGGCGCGAAGATGAGCTCCTGATCCGGCGGGAAGCCGTTGACGATCTTCTCCGCGTTGGACGAGGTGACGATCACGTCGGAGAGCGCCTTCATCCCGGCGCTGCAGTTGATGTACGTGACCACCTTCGCGTTCGGGTGGAGGGACTTGAACGCCGCGAAGGCGTCGGGCGGGCAGGAGTCGGCCAGGGAGCACCCGGCCTCGAGGCTCGGGATCACCACGGTCTTGCCGGGGTTCAGGATCTTCGCGGTCTCGGCCATGAAGTGGACGCCCGCGAAGCAGATCACGTCCGCGTCGGTGCCCTGGGCCTTCTGGGCGAGCTGCAGCGAGTCGCCGATGAAGTCGGCGACCTCCTGGATGTCCGGATCCTGGTAGTAGTGCGCCAGGACGATCGCGTTCCGCTCCTTCTTGAGCGCCTCGATCTCGTCGAAAAGGTCGGGGCCCAGGGCCATCTCACTTCTCCCGCAGGGGTTTCGGCCAGAGCATAACGGCCGGCGCCCGCTTCGCCAGCGTCAGAACTCGAAGGCGATCCCGCCCGACCAGGTGGAGGCGGAGAAGTCGAGGCCGGCGCGGCCGAAGCTCGTCACGTGCTGCTGCGTGTAGTCCACGAAGAGGAAGGTGCCGTTCACGCCGAACTCCCGATCGAACTCGCGGGACAGGCGGGGATCGAAGACGTCGAGCATGAGCTGGAGGCCCGCGGACCAGGTCCAGCCCCAGCGCACGCCCTTGGCCGCGCCGTCTCCCGCCGTGTCGCCGTTCGCGTCGTTGATCCAGAAGAGCCAGCCGCCGATGCCCGCCTTGGCGTACGGAACGAAGGGGATGTTCCAGTTCCGCGCCACCCAGTCGAAGCGGTAGTCGGCGAAGGCGGTGATCGGCACGAGCCGCAGGGTGGAGTTGTCCTCCGAGGGCGTGTCGGTCCCCTCGACGAAGCCCTTGCCGAAGAACTCGGCGAAGCCTGCGTCGAGGCCTCCGCCCAGGGTGCCGAACTCGCGGAAGGCGAAGCGCTCGATGGAGATCCGGCTGAGCAGACGGGGATGGGAGCCGAAGACGTCGGCGAACGGCGTGCCCACGAGGCCCGGCTCCTCGTCGACCTCGGGCTTGAAGCTCCCGAACTGGAGGCTGAGGAGCCAGTCGCGGTCCGACTCGTAGGACGTGGCCGCCTGGGCGGGCCAGGCGCTCGCGAGGAGCCCGCAGGCGATGAGGAGACGGAAGAACTTCGACATGCGGCGCTACCGCCCTGCGCGCTTGCGCGAGATCGTGATGAAGATGAGGGCCACGAGGGCGAGGCCCGCGCCGCTGGCGGCGCCGGCGGCGGAGGTGCAGCCCTGCTGCTCCCCGCCCGCGTCCAGGTATCGCTCCCAGAAGCCGTCGGAGGGCACCGGCGTCCCCTGCCCCACGTTCGAGAACGGAGACCGGTTGTTCTTGTCGTCCACGGCCCGCACCGCCACCTGGTAGGTGACGTGGTTGCGCAGGCCCTGGAGCTTGTAGGAGCGCTTGGCGCCGTTGACGAGGTCGGCGCAGCGTTCCTCCACGAAGTCGATGGGGCCCGACCCGCCGGCGCCGCCGCCGCCCCCGGAGCCTCCGACGCCGCCGATCCCTCCGGCGCCGCCCTCACCCTCGTCGCCGGCCGCCCCGCCGGCGCCGCCGTCGCCTCCGATCGCTCCCGTGCCGCCGGTCCCGTCGTCTCCGCCCGCGCCGCCTTCGCCGTCGGCGAGGGCGCTCCTCGCCTGCCCGATCTGCTGGAAGCAGACCTCCCAGTTGGCCGGCGAGCCGGAGCCCTCCGCGGGCTGGAAGTCCAGGTAGAGCGCGGAGTCCCCCGGCGCCACCGACGTCAGCCTCGGCCGACCGGGGCCCACCGTGTCGATGTCGACCGGCTGCGAGGTCCGCACCGTCTCCCCGCCCTCTCCCTCGTTCACGAAGGCCGCGCAGAGGAAGACCTCCTTCGCCTGCCCTTCGTCGTCGCCCGGGCAGGTCGAGCCCGGGAAGGCGGCGGAGAAGATCTGGCCGCCGGTCAAGTTGAAGAGGTACTCCCCGGTCGATCCCGCCACCGCGGTGGCGCGGACGTTGACCGCCGTGCCGCCGGTGCATTCCTTCGCCGACGCGACGGAGAGGTCGAGGCGGTCGGCGATGTCGGCCACCGGCTGCCCGTTCAGGGTCGCCGTGATCCGGAAGAGGAACCTGGAGCCGCAATCCCTCGCCCCCAGGGTCTTGCGGTCGAGGGTCGACTCGAGGCGGCTCACCTCGGTGGCGGCCGACGCCGCGAAAGGCAGCGCGACGGCGAGGAGAGCGACGATCGGAAGGCGTGCGTTCCGCATAGGGGGCGCACCGTAGCAAGTTCCGAGCCGCCGTGCCATCCCCCCGCAATTGCTCGGAAACGAAGGAGCGGCGGCCCGCGGGTGCGGCGGGGAGCGCCCGCGAGATGACATCTTCGAACCCCGAGCGCCTCCGTCCGCTGTCATTCTGTCAAAAGGCGCTCCCAGCCTCCGGCGGCGGGCGGAGCGGGATCAGACGAGCTCGCCCTCCCGCAGGAGCTCGGCGAGGCGGACCATGGGCAGCACCGTGCCCCAGCGCAGGCCGTCGGCCACCGACAGGAGCGAGAGGCCCGCGGGCGTGGCGCGGACGCGCCCCACCTGGATCGCCTCGTCGCCCACCGCGAGCATCGGCATCGGGTAGACGCCGATGGAGGGGTCGTCCAGGACCTTGACCTCCACGTCGCCGCCGAAGGCCTCGCGGGCGCCGGGCGCGTCGAGGGGGCGGTCGGAGGCGAGGGTGAGGAGCTGCATGGAGCCGTAGAAGACGGGCACCCACACGCAGGTGATGGAGAGCGCGGGGGCCTCGCGGCCCAGGAGCGCGACCACCTCCGCGGCCACCCGCTCCTCCCGCAGGGTGTCGCCGCCGGAGCCGAACCCGTCCACCGCCGGGATGGCATTGAAGGCGATCCGATGGGGGAGCCCTCCCAGCTCCGGATCCCTGCCGTTGAGGAGGGAGATGGTCTGCATGGACAGCTCCTCCATCCCCGGGATCCCCGCCGAGGAGACCGCCTCCAGGCACACCACCTGTGCGTTGGTGATTCCGGACTTCACTTGCAGAGGAAGGAGGACCTTGGCGAGCTGGGCGGCCGTCGCCGAGGGGATCCGGAGGGTCCGGCCCCTGGCCGACTCCATCTCCTCCAACTCCTCGTCGTTGATCCCGGGGAAGATCACGGGGCCTTCCCCGCCGGGCGCGCCCTCCGCGTCGATCACGACGGCGCCGCCGTCCCGCCCGATCTGGAGCGCCTCTGCCGGCGCGCCGGCGCCGGGGGGAACGAACACCAGGTCGAAGCCTCGAAGGCTCCCGTTCTCGAGCCGGGCGATGGGCGCCTCCTCGCCGTCGATCTCGATGGTGTCGCCGTCCTCCTCGCCTCCGAAGAGGCGCAGCTCCATCGGGAACGATCGCTCGGAGAGCGCCGGCCCCAGCTCCCTGCCCACCGCGGTCGCCGCCCCCACGATCGCCACCTTCAAGGTTCGCGACGCCATCGAAGACCTCCCGACGGCAGCCGCGCCATCGGCTGCCGGATCGGTCGGCTTTTACCGGCCTGCTGCCCGCGTGTCGAGGGAACCGTGGGCGGAGGCGATCCGCGCGCGATCAGCTCGCGGTGTCGAAGCGCCGCATCTCGTCCTTCGCGAAGAGCTTGAGGCGCTTGAGCCTGCGGACCTCCGTCGACTCCTGTTCGGTGAGGTAGATCCGGTTCTCGAACGCCCGGAGCCGCTCCTCGAACTCGGCGTGACGCCTGCGAAGAGCCTCGAGCTTTGCGGTCGTGTCGATGACGCGTGCCTGCCGCCGCATGACAACTCCTTTGCGCTCCGGGCCGGCGAACCTGTCGGGAAGCAGGCGGGCACGCCGGCGCGTCGGTCGGTGGGTTCTCCTGCTTCCGGATCGATGGTCCCCCCGATCCCGAGCGCCTGTCAATCCGGCCCCGGGCCTCTTCGGGAGGTGCGCGCCGCGTCATGTCGGAGCGCCTCCGCGCGCGTCAGCGGCGGGTCACGGCCAGGGCGTGCTCGGCCTCCCAGGGGCGCAGATACCGCGGCTCCAGGGAGAAGACCGCCTCCTTCGAGAAGGGCGGGAGCACCCCGGCCGCGAGGATCGCCACCTCCGGAGCGGGAGGGGTCTCGCAGAGCCCCTCCGCCTGCGGCGCCCGCCTGCCAAAGGTCGCCTCGTCGAGGAGCGCGCGGTACGCCAGGTAGCCCTCGCCCAGCAGGACCAGCGGCCCCGGCAGATCGGCGAGCGCCGCGGCCACGACCGGAGGCGGCGCCACCACGTCGGCGGCCCGCCCGGGGGCCCCGACGACGCCGTCGCCCTGCGGCAGGTAGAAGCCGGCGTAGACCTCCCGCTTGCGGGCGTCGAGCAGGGGCACGAAGGCGCCGGCGTGGGGGACGAGGCCGCGCGCCTGCAGCGCCATCGCCTGCAGGGTGGAGACGCCCGCCAGCGGCAGGCGCGCCGCGTATGCGAGCCCCTTCGCCGTGGCGAGGGAGATCCGCAGGCCGGTGAAGCTCCCCGGGCCGATCCCCACCCCGATCCCGTCCAGCTCCTGCAACCGCACGCCCGCCTCCTGCAGGACCTCGTCGATCCATCCGGGCAGGAGGGTGGAGTGGTTGGGACCGGTGGGCCCGCGGTCGCGGCGGGCGAGGACCCTCCACCTCCCCTCGACCTCGCGGACCACCGCCACCGAGATCGAGAGCGTCGAGGTGTCGAGCCCCAGGAGCGTTCGTGCCTTCACGTGGGATCCGGATCGCCCGCCGGCTCCGGGGGCGCGTCTCCGTCCGGCCGGGTGCCGATCAACCGGAGAGGAAGTAGCGGAAGATGTCGTTCTTGATGGCGAAGACCATCAGGGTGAGCAGCATGGCGAGGCCGACCGCGTTGGTGATCTCCCGCGCCCGCATCGACAGCGGCCGGCGGCGCACCACCTCCACCCCGGCCTGCACGATGTGCCCGCCGTCGAGGACCGGCACCGGGAACAGGTTCACCAGGCCCAGGTTGATCGAGACCATCGCCATGGTGTGGAGGAAGATCTCCCACCCCTGGTCGGCGGCCTTGGTGGCGATGTCGTAGATCTGCAGCGGCCCCCCGACGTTCCGGAAGGCGATCTGCCCGGTCACGATCATCCCCATGCCCCGGGCGATCTTGCGGGCGACCTCCCAGGTGGAGGCCGCCGCCATCTGCGCGGCGAGCAGCGGTCGGAACGGCACCTTCACCACCGGCGCCGCCAGGGCCGGAAGGCCCCCGTACGCGCCGAAGGTGTAGACGGTCACCGGCCGATCGCGCAGCTCGTCCATCTTCGTGGTCGCCGCCTGGGCGAGGGTGACGCTCATCGTCTCGCCGCCCCGGACGAACTCCAGGGTGAAGGGCTGGTCCGCGAGCTCGCGCTGCGCCCGCTCGATCTGCTGCCACGAGCGCAGGGGCGCGCCGTCGAGGGAGACGATCCGATCGCCGGGCCGGAGCCCCGCCGCAGCGGCGGGCGAGCCCTCCGCCACCCGGGAGACGAAGAGCTCCGCAGACTCGATCCCCACCGGCGTGACGCCGTCGGCCGCGAGGGTCGCGCGGATCT
>Ga0180220_1002414_pt1 | contig 11970 bp, 10 predicted proteins | sample eDN5th37CBELigBY_FD_151335 | JGI IMG/M metagenome (GOLD analysis project Ga0180220, IMG submission 151335) | Enriched backyard soil microbial communities from Emeryville, California, USA - eDNA 5th pass 37_C BE-Lig BY (version 2) (version 2) | ecosystem: Environmental > Terrestrial > Soil >... | reverse complement strand
CCGAGCGTTTGGCCGCCGCCGGCGTTCAGGGCTTCGTGCAGTTGCTGGAAGGTCCTGATGTCGGCCGGGCGCTGCTCGCCCACGCGCACGCCGCCGGTTCCGATCTGATCGTCATGTGTACGCACGGCCGGGGCGGCTTCGCCCGGGCCTGGCTCGGAAGCGTGGCCGATGAGGTGGTCCGGTCCGCCGAGATCCCCGTCCTGCTGGTGCGACCCGGCGCGGCGCCGCCGCCAGCCGATGCTGTGGCAATGCCGAGGCACGTACTGGTAGCCCTGGCATCGGAACAGGAACACGAGTCTGCGCTCCGCCACGTCGCGCCCCTGGTCAGGCTGTTCGGCGGTCGCGTCACGCTGCTGCGGGTGGTTCCTCCACCGATCCGGGTGGGCGGGCGCACTTTCGCGGCAGACGAAGCGAGGTATCGCGCCGTGTCGGCGCGAGCCAACCGCGCTCTCGAAGAACTCGGAGCACGATTCGCCGACGCTGGCGTGGAAGCCCGCGGCCGGGTACTCAGCCACACTCAGCCGGCGTCGGCCATTCTGGATTTCGCGGCCGCGGACCACGCGGAGCTAATCGCCATCGGCGCCGGCCGGCGGAGCGGCCCGCAGCGATTCATCCTCGGCAGCGTCGCCGACAAGGTGGTCCGCGGCGCATCAGGACCCGTGCTCCTCCTGCCTGCCGACTGAGGCCGCCGGCGCCCCGAACTATGCGGACGCCCTGAGCTCGTCGCGTTCCACGGTCCTGCCGTGGATCGACGTGCGGCCCTCCTCCATGAGCGACTTGAACCGCACCATGTCCTCGTGCAGCAGGTTACGCGGATCCGTGCCGAATACCGAAGCGACGGCGTGGCCTACGGCGCCGAGCGGCGGGTTGTACGTCATCTGGATCGTGACCCGTGTGCCACCGTCCTCGTTCGGCTGGAAACGCACGATCCCCGCGTTCTGCACCGTCGCACCCTCCACGCTGCGCCAGCCGATCACGCTGTTCGGTTCATAGGCAGTGATCTCTGCATCCCATTCAGTACGGATGCCACCACGCCCTTCGGCCACCCAATGCCAGCGCCGGTCGCCGATGCGGCGCACTTCCCTGATGTGCGACATGAAACGGGGGAAGTTTTCGGGATGCTTCCAGAACTCGAACACTTCGTCGAGCGGCGCAGCCACGTTGATGTCCTTGCGGATCTCTACGGCGCGGCGACCGGCCCCGATGCCCGTGAGGCGCCGGAGGGGAAGGTTCGTGAGAGCCCGGAGTACGAGCGCCGTGCCGGCGCATGCGAGCGCGGCACCGCCGAGTCCACGTACCGCTGTCGCGCCGCGCCAGGCTATCGCGGCCCCGACCAATCCGGCCGCAACGCGCGGTGCCGGCGCCCAGTTCGTCTGCAAAAGCTCCGGACGCGCACCCATGCGCCGCTTGCCACCTTGAAGGCTCGACACGCGTCCGGCAGATTCGTGCGGCTCGAGCCGGTTGATGACCGAGCGGACGCCCCGAGTCTTCCGCACCGCGGAGAGCAGATCGTGCATCTCGTGCTCGAGGATCGGACCGGAGAGCGTGACGTGTCCGTCCTCCGCCAGCACTTCGATGGCGCTCGGATGGGATACAATGCGACCCATTTCCGAACGGACGCGCTGCCGGAGCACCTCGTCATCCGCCATGTCCCGGGAAAGCCGGGACTTCGCCGCGGCGAGCTTCCCCTTCGCGCGGTGCTCGATATCGCGTGACGCGACGCCTGCGGCCCGGTCCACCTGCCGCTGCGCGTGGACGACCATGTCGCGTACCCGCGCGCGCCGCCGTCGCCCATGCTGCGGGTCCAGCAGGTACATGAGCCCGGCGCCGATCGCCGCGCCGCCAAGCCATGTTCGCCCCGTATCCAGCATCGTCTGCCTCCTTCTCCAGACTCAGGACGGTCCGTTCCCCGGCACATGCGGGGCAAGAACCGATCCGGCCGGATCGGGGCGGATGGCTCAGGTCGCGGAGCGCACGACGATTCTGCCGGTCATCCGTTGGTGCAGCGTGCAATGGTAGTCGTACGTCTGACCGGCCACGTTGAAGGTGTGCGATGTGGTGCCCGACGCGCCGATCGACCTGGCGGACCAGACCCCGGTCTGTGCCGGGTTGTCCGGCGTGATGTTGTGGAGGATGCCGCTCGTGTTGTGCCAGTGGACTTCCTGGCCCGCGTCGATCTCGAGCGTGGAAGGCGAAAACGTCCTGGCGGTCAGCGTGACCACCGGGTCGTCACCGAAATCGGGACCGTCGCCACCAGGATCCGCCGGATCGCTGGAGCACGCCTGGGTCCCAGCAATGGCAAGCACAACGATGACGGTCGCGAATGCTCTCATGATTCGCCCCTCTTCCAGCTCCGCTGCGATGAGTCGAACCCGGCCCGGAGCATGGCCGTGCCCCATGTCGTGTGATGCCATTCAAACGCGCGAGGTAGCGAAAATGCGACGTCGGGTGGTGCAGCGGGGATGGCCGGGCGAGAGAAAGATGCGGCCGCGGGTCGGTCAGCGAGGGAGCCGCGCGCCTCGGTTTTTTCGCGAATGTCGTGCTGCTAGGCTACGGAGAGGAGCTCCGCGAAGGCGTTCCTGCTCAAGAGATCCACGAAAGCGTCGAATACCATGGGATCGAATATCCTGCCAGAGTCGCGCCTCATGATCTCGAGCGCGGTGGCCGGGCTCATGGCTTCGCGGTACGGCCTCGCAGTGGTCAGGGCGTCGAATACGTCGGCCACGCAGAGGATCCTGGCCGAGAGCGGGATCTCCTCGCCCGCAAGGCCGTCGGGGTACCCGCCGCCGTCCCAGTGCTCGTGGTGACTGCGCACGATCGGCCGAATGTCCCAGGGAAAGTCCAGATCCGCGACGATAGCGTCGCCCACGATCGTGTGCTGCTTCATGATCTCGAACTCTTCCTGCGTGAGCCGACCCGGCTTGTTCAGGATCTCCGCCGGCGTAGCCATCTTCCCGACGTCGTGCAGGAACGAGCCCATGCGGAACCAGCGCAGCGACTCGTCGTCAAAGCCCAGGCGCTCGGCGAGCGCCACTGCGTATTGCGCCACGCGCGCGCAGTGGCCGTACGTGTAGCGGTCCTTCGCTTCGATCGACTCCGCCCACGCCCGTACGACAGCCATGAACTCCGCCTCGATCTCGGCCAGGCGGCGGCCGAGATCGGCCAGGTCGCGGCGCGCGGAGAGCTCCGTGTATGCGCGGCGCGAGGCGAGCAGAGCCTCCAGCGCTTCGCGATTCCTGCCCTGCCGCTGGTACAGCAGGGCGATCTCACGGTGGACTTCGGCATCGAGGAGGCGGATCTGCTTCGTCTTCGCGATTCTGCTTGCTTCGAGCAGGTGCCGTTCAGCATCGGGGAGCTCCCCCAATTCCCTCCGGATGGCGCCGAGCCAGCGGTATACCTCCGCGAGCGCGGCATCCTGGCCGAATCGCTTCGCCAGCTCGTGTGCCCTCTCGCACGCTTCGCGAGCGCGGTCGAGTGCCCCGCGCGAGAAATACATGTCGGTCCGGTTCACCTCCACCATAATGCTGGTGTGGAGGTCGCCGGCTTCCTCCGAGTATCGGGCGCTCTGTTCGAGTGCGCGCTCTGCTTCGTCCCACGCACCCAAGTCCGTGTAGAGCATCCCGAGCTCGTTCAGGACCAACGCCATGTAACGGGGTTCCTCGAGCGTCGTATAGAATGCGAGCACGCGACGATAGTGCGAGAGCGCAAGACCGAGGTCGCCGCGGATCGTGCAATTGATCCCCAGATTCATCTCGATCATTGCGACCGCTCGCCGATCGTTTGCGCGGTGCGCGGCGCGAGCGGCATGCTGGAACACACGGTCGGAGGCCGCGAGTCGGCCGTGATCCTGAAAAAGGATGCCCAACCAGTTGAGCGCGTGCGCGACGTCGCCATAGTCGCGCCGCGCGCGGGCAATCGCGAGGCTGGCCCGGAAACAGTCGCGCGCCGCCGCCGCGTCGCCTTCCATGCGGTGCGTCGCTCCGATCCACCGCAGAATGGACGCGGCAAGCACGGCGTCGTCGCTTTCCAGGGAATGGAGGGCGCGCTCGTAGCTCGCGCGGGCAGCCGCCGGTCTGCCCTGCCGTTCGTGGGCACGCGCCGCTTCGATCCACCTCGCGGCCTGGCCCACGCTGACCACCGCGCGGGATGCCGTCACGATAGACGATGCCTGTTGATCATCCGGAGGACGGTGGGCCGGCTCACCCCGAGCATGCGCGCCGCGAGCGATCGATTGTTCTTCGCCATGCGAAGCGTCTCGCTGAGGAGCTGGCGCTCGACTTCCTCCAGCGTGACACCGCCGGGCGGGACGCGCACGACGGGCGGCCCGCCAACGACGACAGCGCCCAAGCGCGAGGAGATGGTGCGATCACCGCGGCGACCATTCTCAGTGCGGGCGCCGGCGTGGTCGCCAGAAGTCGCCTCCTGCGAAGCGGCCACATGCACCCGGCGGCGCAGCCTCACGTGCTCGGGCCGGATCACGGGTCCATCGGCCAGGACTATCGCGCTCTCGAGCGTATTCTTCAGCTCCCGGACGTTGCCCAGCCACGGGTGCGACTCGAGCAGCGCCATGGCCTCCACCGTGAACTTCTTTCGGGGAAGGCCGTGTTCACGGCAGATCACATCCACGAAGTGCTCGGCGAGGACCTCGATGTCACCCCGACGTTCGCGGAGCGGCGGCAGGTCGATGCGGAGGACGTTCAGGCGGTAGTAGAGGTCGGAGCGGAACCCGCCTTCCTCGACACACGTCGCAAGGTCCCGGTTTGTCGTGGCAATGATCCGGCACCTGACCTCGTACTCCTGCACGGCGCCGAGCCGGCGGACTCGCCGGTCCTCGAGCACCCGCAGCAGTTTGGGCTGCAGCGATGGGGGCAGCTCGTTGATGTCATCGAGCATTACGGTACCGCCCCCGGCGATTTCCAGGAGACCACGTTTCGAAGTGTGAGCCCCGGTGAACGCGCCCTTTTCGTGACCGAACAGCTCCGATTCCAGCAACGCTTCTGGGATCGCGGAGCAGTTTATCGCCACGAACGGTTCGCCTGCGTCGGGACTCGCGTTGTGGATCGCCCGGGCAAACAGCTCCTTTCCCGTCCCGGTTTCGCCAACCAGCAGAACGTTGGCGGAACGGTACGCCGCTACACGGTAGGCGAGCTCGACTGCTGCACGGAATTCCGGGCTCACGCCTACCAGCGCAGAATCGGACACACGCGCACCACCGGATTCCGGTGCGAGGTCCGTTCGACGATCGTCCGACAATTTCCTGTGTCCCGCAACCAAAGAAGGTCTCCCCGCGCGTACGCGTGCAGAAAATACCGTGCCACGTTACGGGAAGTCGAGGGTGGCGCGCAAGGGCGGGAAATGCGAAAAGTATGCGCAGGCGCGTGGCAGGTTCAGGCCAACTCTTTTACCTGTAATCATTTGTGGAATGCGAAAGAAAGTCGAGGCTGGGGACGGGGGCGGCCACGCCACCCGCCTGCCGCCCCCGCCTGAACCCGCCGACTACATTCGCTGTGCGATTCCAACCCGGCGCGAGGCCGGGTTCAGGACATCAGCAGTGAATCAACCGCCCGCAGGCGTGTGCCCGCCGCCGCGCCCGGTGCCGGGCGGATTCCCGTAGGTCGGCGCGTAATCCGAGAAGTGCTCGATCCAGAACTGGACCTGGCCATCGACGACGTCGGCTTCGAAGATCTCGTCAGCCTCGATGAGACCGTCAGCCGAGATCGCGCCGTTGAAATACACGCCGATGAGGTCGGTATCGGTGGCGGCCGTGGTGCCCGCGATGTCGAAACCGAGACGTGCCGGCTGCTGGAACTGCAGGCCGTGCGGGAACAACTTGACCCGCACGAAGGGACCGCCGGGAACGACCATCTGGATCCGCGTGGGTCGCGTGAGCGCGCCCGCCGGGATCGTCAGCTCCACGCCCCTGGCCTTCAACGTACCGCCCTCGGGACCGATCATCGCGGACACCGAGCCCGGCCCCGTGACGGGCGACACTCGAGTGATCGCGGCTCGCTTCGCGATACCGCCCGCACGGTTCTCCTGCGGTGCGAAGTTCGGCTGTGACCCGGGAGCGATCGGATCACCCAGATCCGAACACGCGGTGCCCAGCAACAGAGCGCAGGCGAGAGCGCTTGCGGCCCGTCGTACGAGCTTCATCACTTCCTCCAGTGCGGTGTGTTTCGGCCATCCGTTGCGCGGGCTGAGACAAAAAACATGCCAGCCGCCCATCGGCACCAACAATTCCAACGATTACAAACGCTTACGTAACACTGTCCGCCACGCAGCATGAAGCGCGGGCTGAAACGTTGCGTTGCACTCCATGCGCATGCGGTAAAAGAATGTTACATCGCGCCGTTGCGGCAGCCCCCTCAGAGAAGCGCGCCGGCCCATACCCATCCACGGGAAGGCCGGCGGGGTCGCGGGTGGCGCCGCCCACGGCGCAGCGCTACAATTTTCGCATGCATGAATCCGTGTCGCGAACCGGGCAACCGGGCCTCCGGACACCCGCTGCGACCGTCGAAATCGAAAAGAAACTGGGGAATGTGATGTCGCCACGCAAGTTGTTTGTTGCATTGCTTGCACTTTTCGGGTGTGCACGGGGTGACGCAGGGGGATATCTGCCGGATGGTCACGTGCTGTTCCAGCCGGACAACGAGGCGTTCCAAGCGCGCGCGCCGGACGAATATCGGGTGCGGGTGTCGACGACGGAGGGAGAGTTCACGATCCACGTGGTACGGGAGTGGGCCCCGCACGGTGCGGACAGGTTCTACAACCTGGTCCGGAACGGCTATTACGATGGCGTCTACTTCTTCCGCGTGGTCGGCGGGTTCGTGGCGCAGTTCGGGGTCCATGGGGATCCGCGGGTCAACGACGCGTGGATGCGCGAGCGCATTCCCGACGATCCTGTCGTGCTCAGCAACGTGCGGGGTGTGGTGACGTTCGCAGCGGCCGGTCCCGAAACGCGGACGACCCAGGTCTTCATCAATCTGCGTGACAACTCGCACCTGGACGCGGATGGCTTCGCGCCCATCGGGAGGGTGGTCGAGGGGATGGGGGTGGTGGACCGGCTGTTTGCCGGGTATGGCGAAACGAAGCCCGAGGGACGCGGTCCCGATCCGGTCCGTTACATGGAGCGCGGGAATCCGTACATCGAGCAGGATTACCCCAGCCTGGACCGGATCGAGACCGCTACGATCGTGGAGTGAGCCTCAGCCGGCGCTCCCGAAGAACTCGGCGTGGAGCCGCCGCACGACGGTGTTCACGTCGGTCTCGGGGACGAGGAACGTGATGTTGATGTTCGAGGCGCCCTGCGATATGAGCCGGATCCGCGTGTCCTGAATGGTTCCGAATACGCGGGCGGCGATCCCGGGCGTCTCGCCGATACCTTCCCCAACGACGCTGACGATCGCGTTTCCGCTGGAAACGCGCACGGTGCCGAGCTCTTCCAGGGCGGTGACGATCTCCGGCAGCCGGCGGGTGTCCTCCAGCGACAGTGAGACGCTGACCTCCGACGTCGACACGACATCCACCGCCGTCCGGAAGCGGTCGAAGACCTCGAAGAGAGCGCGCAGGAAACCGTACGCTCCGAGCATACGCGCCGACTCGACCTGCACGATGGAGATCCCCGGCTTGTGGGCGATGGCTCGGACTCCGCCGGGCGCCGGGCCGACGTCGCCGTTGATCAGCGTGCCCGGGTGGTGGGGCTCCCGCGAATTGCAGATCCGGACGGGAATATCCTTCTCCACGGCCGGCTGGATGGTCTTCGGGTGCAGCACCTTGGCGCCGAAGAAGGCGAGCTCCGCCGCCTCCGCGTAGGAGAGCCGCGCGATCGGACGCGCCTCTGGCACGACGCGCGGATCCGCGGTCAGGAAGCCCGTGACGTCGGTCCAGATCTGGATCTCGGCGGCGTCGAGGGCGGCACCGAAGATCGCTGCCGAATAGTCGGAACCACCCCTACCCAGCGTAGTCGTTGCCCCACTCTCCGCTGAAGAGATGAACCCGCCCAGCACGGGGATCGTCCCGGCCTCCAGGAGCGAGAGCAGCGTCGACCGGGTCCGCTCGAAGGTCGCTTCCATGATCGGGGCAGCTCGCCCGTGTTCCTCGTTCGTGACGATGCAGCGGCGGGCGTCCACGTATTCGGCGGGCACGCCGGCGGCGCGCATCACCGCGGCGGCCACCGGTCCCGAAAGTCGCTCGCCGTACGCGACGATCTCGTCCTGGAGCGGGAGGAGCGTACCCGGATGCGCGTTGACGATGCGCAGCAGCTCGACGATCTCCTCCCGGTATTCGGCCACCATCGTTTCGACGCGCGCGCGCTCCTCGGGCGGCAGCACCTCCGCCGCGATGGCGTCGTGACGGGCGAACTGCGGCGTCAGCAGCTCGAACCCGCTCTTCACATCGCCCGCGGACGCGGAGCGCACGGCCTGGAGCAGCGCGTCGGTCATTCCGCGCAGCGCGGACACGACGACGACTCGCGGTTGCGGCTTCCGCTCGTCGACGATTCGGGCCACGCGCTCCATCGCCCCGGCGTCCTCGACGGACGTCCCTCCGAATTTCATGATCAACGGCTGCATCGCCTTCGGCTTCTCCAGTCAGGTTCTTCCACTTCGGCGGGGCTCTCAGGAGGAGCCCGCGGCGACGGGCATGAGGCTGGCGCCGCCGCCGGACACATTTTAGCACCTCGATCCGAATGCGCGAGTCCCCCGGGAGGGCACCGTGCATGAGAATCGTTGTCGCCCGGACCCATGGCGACGTATACTTGGGCCGATTCCACGACCGCATAACACCACGCATGGCCTGGAGGGCGCGCATGCTCCGTCGCATCTCGACCCGGTTCGGTTTGATCGCTCTCGTCGCTGTACCACTCCTCCCTGCCCTGGCAGTCGCCCAGGAGGAGGGATCTCTCGCCACGGCGGCGGAGCTGGAGCACGCGCGGGAAGAAATGACCGCCGCAGCCATCGCCTTCGTCGAATCGCTGAACGCCGCCCGGAGGTCACAGGCGATGCTGCCGTTCGACGACCCCGAGCGAATGACCTGGGCGTACGTGCCGGGTGTGCGGGCAGGGATCACGCTCGCGGAGCTGACCGGGCCGCAACGGATGGCGCTGCACGCGATGCTGCGCACCGTCCTGAGCCATCCCGGCTACCTCAAGGTCGTGAGCATCATGCAGCTCGAGGAGATCCTCCGGGCCATCGAAACCGGCGGGTTCCTCCGCTCGGTGGACGCCTACACGGTGGCCATATTCGGTGACCCCGCTTCGGACGAGCCGTGGGGGTGGCGCTTCGAAGGGCACCACGTCTCGCTGAACTTCACCTCGGTCGAACCGTACGGCCTCTCGACCGCACCTCTCTTCCTGGGGAGCAACCCGGCGGAAGTCAGGAACGGTCCGCTCACGGGATTTCGCGTCCTCGCCGAGGAGGAAGACCTGGCGCGTGAGCTGGTGACGACGCTACCTCCGGAGCAGCGCGCAAGGGCTATCGTTTCGGAGACGGCGCCGAACGACATCGTCACCCGCAACGATCCCGTCGCGCGGGAAGTCCCGATGGCGGGGCTCCCTGCCGCCGAGATGAGCGCCGACCACCGTCTGCTCCTGCTGCGTCTCCTGGAGACGTACGCGGGCAACCTCGAGAGCAGCCTGGCCGAGGCCCGGCTCGCCGCGATCCGCGAGGCCGGCTTCGACAACCTTCACTTCGCGTGGATGGGCTCGACGGAAGTCGGCCAGCCCCACTACTACCGGATCCACGGGCCGACGGTGCTGATCGAGTTCGACAACGTCCAGAACGCCGGCAACCACGTGCATTCGGTCTGGCGCGACCTCCAGAACGATTTCGGCGGGGACCTGCTCCGCCTGCACTACGAGTCGGCGGATCATCACCACTAGGGTCCAGCGTTCAGCATACGGTGTCCAGTGGCGAGAGCCCGGCCCGGCCCCCTGAACACTGAAAACCGAACGCTGAAGACGCCCGTAAGGGGTCAGATCGCGGAGGTGCGCAGGAGCTCCGCGACCTGATCCCTGAGCGCTTCCGGTTCGATTTCGCCGAACCAGCGGTGGGCGATGGTGCCATCCCGGTCGATGACGAAGGTTTCGGGGACACCGATGGTGCGGAAGGTGCCGGTGACCCTCTGGTCGGGGTCGAGGAGCACTGTGAAGGTGATGTCGTGGTCCTGGATGAACCTGCGGACCTCGGCCTCGGCGGAACCCCGGTCGATGCTCACGGCGACCACGCGGAGACCGTCCTCGCGCAGCTCGCGGTGAAGCGCTTCGAGCGCCGGCATTTCGCGGACGCACGGGATGCACCAGGTAGCCCAGACGTTCAGGACCACGACTTCGCCGCGCAGGTCGCCCACGGCGAGGCGATCACCGCCGAGCACACGAGCTTCGAACGCCGGCGCGGGCTGACCGGGCGCCACCTGACCTCCCCCGGGTGGCGTGCCTTCACATCCCGCCGCACCCAGAGCGAGAGACAGGCCGGCGATCCACCCGGCCGCCGCCCTGATGTGCGTACGCGCCTTCCGGCCGCTATCGCGCGCCCGCCTCGCGATGCATTCCGTCATCACGAACCCGTCCCGGTCGGCATTGACACTGTCGCCGTGCGGATGCGCTCGAGGCCGTCGCGGCTCTCCGTCCACGCCACGAACACCCGGCCATCGGGCAGGAGGCTCATCTGCGGGTGCGTACCGTTGTCGGAGCTGGCGACCGTATGCTGGAAGGTGACCTGACCGCCGGCGGAGATACCGGTCAGGGCGATGACGCGCCTGCCTTCGGCGTCGACGTTGTGGGCGATGAGCGCACCGCCGTCGGCGAGCGCGGCGACTGCCGGGTTGGCAACCGGGATCGCGTCACCGGTCACGATGGCCACAGGGTCACCGAAGTCCGCGGCGCCACGGGGCCTGCGCGCGTAGTAGACGCCCATGCGTCCGGTCGCGCCGGTATACCAGGTCGCGTGGAGAGTCCCGCTGGCATCGACGGCGAGTCCCGGCCCCGAATGGGGGCAGCCGGAGATCACCCAGCCGTCCTCGTGGATAGGGACCGCGCGGTCGACTGCGGCGCGGCCCTCGGCGTCGAGGAGTCTGCCGACGACGAGGTCCCGGACTCCGCCTTCCCCGTGGCGTCGCCATCCGGCGACGAGATCGCCGTTGCCGTCCACGACCATGGTGACCCGGCAGCAGTTGCAGACGTTCGGGTACGTCGCGGTGTTGGTGGGCTCCCAGGTGGCGCCGAGGTCGTGGGAGATGGCGGCGTAGAGGACCGCATCGGTGTCGTGCGGGTCATCCGTGTTCGTGAACGTTTCCACCTGCCTTGCCGCTTCCGCCTCTGGCAGTCCGGCCGCGATACCGCGCGCGACTCGCCGGCGGTCGGCCTCGCGCCCGTCGATCCAGCCCACCGCGAGGGTGGTGCCGCCCGCCCAGGCGGCACCGAAGAAGGAATTCCCGCGCGGCGGCAGTCCCTCGAACTCGAGCGGGTCCTGGAGGGTGATTGCGGGCGTCCACGTACTGCCGCCATCCGTCGACCTGGCGAAGCGCAGATTACTCGCGGCGAAGGTCCGCCCTTCCACCACGGACCTGTCGTTCCAGAAGAGCGCCACGACGCCCGGCGCCGCGACCAACCGGGGGGCTCCCTCCGCGTGCGGGTACGGTTCGCCCGGGACGTCGTTGACGACGGTGAAAGGACCGAACGTCGCCCCGCCGTCCGGGGACCTGGCGAAGTAGAGATTCCACTCGCCGTCGATCTCACCCAGCCACGACATCAGCAGGTCGCCCGTTTCGGGATCCACGGCGAGCGCCGGATCCGCCGTTTGCGCGAAGGCGCCCAGGACGGCGGGCACGCCGGCATTCACGGTCGGTGCCGGCGGCGCGCCAGCCTCGCCGCAGGCTGCCGCCGCCACGACCGTGGCGGCGACGACGGCGAGACGGCGAGCGGCGGTGAGCTGATCGATCATCGGTCTCCTCCTTCCCACCGGTACTGCACGCCGA
>Ga0180220_1002413_pt1 | contig 11970 bp, 13 predicted proteins | sample eDN5th37CBELigBY_FD_151335 | JGI IMG/M metagenome (GOLD analysis project Ga0180220, IMG submission 151335) | Enriched backyard soil microbial communities from Emeryville, California, USA - eDNA 5th pass 37_C BE-Lig BY (version 2) (version 2) | ecosystem: Environmental > Terrestrial > Soil >... | reverse complement strand
AGGATTTCAGTGGGCCGTGGACAAGAACGTCCCGTCGGTTCGGACGGTCGACGTCCCCTTTAAGGACGGCCTGAATTTCCGTGCGGTCATTGACGGATTCCTGGTGTCGCCAAACATCGAGATCGTTCATGTAGAGGGCTACGACCTTAAACATGAACACAGCGACCACAATCCGGTAAGGGCCGAGTTTGTATTAAAATGAACTGGAGGAGGTTCGCCCGTGCAGGAGTCGAAATTGATTCCCCCTTCGCTTCCGGCGCGGACAGCGCTTGAGGCTGCCCCGCTTCTGCTTGGCCAAACGCTGGTACGGGTCACGGAAGACGGCGAAATCCGCTGCCGCATCGTCGAGACGGAAAGCTACGGTGGAGCGGAAGACCGGGGAAGCCACGCGTACGGCAACCGGCGTACCAACCGGACGGAGGTCATGTTTGCGGCAGGCGGCATCGCCTACGTCTATTTGATATACGGTATGTATTCCTGCCTCAATGTCGTCGTCGGCGATAAAGATGACCCGCAGGCGGTATTGATTAGAGCGGTGGAGCCGTTAAGCGACAGGGATAAAGAGATCATGCTTCGATGCCGCGGACAGTTCTCCGGAAAAGCCGCCAATCTAAGCAATGGCCCCGGCAAGCTTTGCCGCGCGCTGCGCATTGATAGAAACCTGAACGGATACCCGCTGGTTAAGGAAGACGGCGTCCTACGTCTGGAGGCGGGAGACCCGGTAGACGATCTGCCGATCGTCCAGTGTCCGAGGATCAACATCGATTACGCCGGCGAATATGCGTTAAAGCCTTGGCGTTTTTATATCGACGGAAATCCATATGTATCCGTAAAAGACAAGCACCCGAGGCCGTGGAACCGATTTTAACGGTTTTAAACATCGCCGCCCATCGGCCTGAAAAAGCGCCGCTAATCGACTGATCCGAAATTCACGTTTTTTTGAGGATTTCGCAAGTAAATCTTATACGAAAATCGAAAAGGGTCCGCAGGCTGCTGTTCGTTCAACACGCGGCCGGCAGACCCTTTTATTCGTTTAACGGTAAAAAAGCGCGACTAAACGTCAAGCGCCTGCTTCAGCTCATCCGGCGATCTGTCCCACCATTCCTCGTTATGGGAGACCAGCAGATCCTTCAGCAGCTTCTTCTCTTCCGCTCCCAGTTCATCCAGCATGAATTTGCGTTTCAACGCGGCATCCATCCGGTTGACGTGATCGGCAAGAATTTTCCAGCCTCTGCGCGCTTCCTCATCGATCCACATTTCGCTGGCGGTAGCGCCTGCATAATATTGACCCGATTCGTCACGATCGACCGCCACCCAAATGATCCATACCTGGCGTCCGTTCGGCACGTCCTCGCGATTGGCCGAAAAACGGATGCGGCGTTCCGGCTTGCTCTTCGCATGCATGGCGCCGATGTCGATCACAGCCTCGCCGCGGTCAATGATGACCGGGGAAATGTTGTTGAGATCGATGGAGCCCGCGCCAAAACCGATTTTATGTTTGCTCTTGCCGCTGACGATGTTCAGGGCAATCTGTTTCTTGCCTACTTGCTCCTTGTTTTCCACTTTTCGTGTGCCTCCTATTTGGAAAACGCGCTGCCCGGATTCCGGAACAGGCGCCCTGCTTTATAGCCTATAGTTTCATGCAACTTAATTTTATTTTAACTAATAATCGCTGGAAAGCCAACATATACATGCTGTAGATGCTTGTCAACGGGAGGTATTCGTATATGGCTCCAGCACGCGCCAAAATCGTTGTTTCGTCGCTCATTGCCCTCTGTCTTTTGCTTGCGGGAACAGGGGTGCTCCTTATTCGGGATACACCGGAATCGCAGCCTTCCTATGCTCCGGATCAGGCCAAGCCTCCCAAGGTATCCACTCCGATCTCACAGCAGGAAAGCGTACAGAAGCCGACGGCCGAAATCCTCAGCAAGCGGGTCGTGGAATACCATATCGACACGACGCTTGATGCCGAAAACCGCATCATCAAAGGAACCGAAACGCTGACCTGGACCCACCCCGGCAAAAAAACGGTGAACGAGCTGTACTTCCATTTGTACCCTAACGCGTTTTCATCGATGGACTCCACGTTCATGAAAGAATCCGGCGGAAGGCTCCGGAACGACGCCATGCCTGCGGACGGCTTCGGTTCAATGAGCATCACCGAGATGAAAACCGCCGAAGGCCTTTCGTTGATGCACCGCATGCAATACGTTCAGCCCGATGACGGCAACGTCAAGGACAAGACCCTCGTGAAGGTTCGGCTGCCGAAACCCGTCAAGGGCGGCGAAAGCATCACGATCAGCATGCGGTTTGAGGTCAAGCTACCGAAAATATTCGCCCGGATGGGGACCGCGGACGACGATTTTGTCATGGCCGGGCAATGGTTTCCGAAAATCAGCGTTTACGAGCCGGAGGAAACCCGTGGGCGCAAGGCGGAAGGGTGGAATCTGCATCAATACCACGGCAATTCCGAGTTTTACGCCGACTTTGGCATCTACAGCGTCCGCATTCATGTGCCGAGCAATTATATCGTTGCTGCCACCGGCTTTCCCGTACAGTCCGCGCAAATCCGGGGCAAGGAAAAAATCTATCAGTTTTATGCCGACGACGTTCATGACTTTGCTTGGGCGGCATCGCCGAACTTTATCGTCGCCGAAGAGCCGTTTTCTTCTCCCGAGGTTCCGGGCGTGCGCATTAAGCTTTATTTGGACCCGGCCCATAAAGACTTGAAAGAAAGATATTTTTTTGCAGCCAAAGCCGCGCTCAAATATTTCAGCAAATGGTATGGCCGGTATCCATACTCTACCCTGTCCATCGTCGTGCCGCCGGAATCGGGCAACGGGGCCGGAGGAATGGAATATCCGACGCTGGTCACCGCCTTCGGGGCCAAAGACGATTCTCCCGGCTACGATCTGGAACGGACCGTCATTCATGAAATCGGGCATCAATATTTCTACGGCATGCTTGCGAGCAACGAATTCGAGGAAGCCTGGCTGGACGAGGGATTCACCTCTTACGCCGAAGATAAGCTGATGGAGCAGGAATACGGCGTCATTCCGAATTTGCCTGTACAGGCATCCCTGATCGCTTCCCCGATGTCGCTGACGCAGGAAGCTTGGAAATACGGCTCGCAGGACCAATACGCCCTTAACGTCTATTACCGGGGCAAACTGCTGCTGAAGGCGATAGAGCAGCAGGTCGGAAAGCAAACGATGAACAAAATTTTAGGCACCTACGCCAAAAAATACCGTTTCCAACATCCGACCACGAAAGACTTCCAACAAGTGGTCGAGCAGGTTACCAGGCAATCCTGGCAGTCCTTTTTCGACCAGTACGTCTACGGCAACCAAATGGCCGATTTCGCCGTCGACTCCATTTCCGTCCGCAAAAAGGACGCCGATTCAGGCCCGATCTACGAGTCGACCGTAAAAATATCGAAAAAAGGCGGCGACTTCCCTCAGGTTCCGGTACAGTTCACCTTCACCGACGGGCATACGCTGAACAAGGTTTGGAACGGTTCGGCGGAAAGCGCCGAATTCAAGCTGGAGTATAAGGCGCCGCTCGCCTGGGCGATGGTCGATCCCGAATATACGATCGTGATCGAAAACAGGCATTTCAACAATTACTTAAAAGCGGACATGGACAAAAAGGTCCTGATTCGCTGGAACGTAAGCATCACCAAGCTGATTGAGACGCTGCTTGGAAGTCTGTCCTGGTGAGGTGAGAACCGGTGAAATCCCATATTGCGCATGGCTGGAAAAGTCTAAAAAATCAATTTTATATCGTCATCATTCTCTTTTTGTACCAGCTGATTTGGGGCTACTTTCTGTACAGGCTGGTCCATTCCGCCGTCACGCCGCTGCTCATGCGTTATCCGGACCCTCAGCCCAATGAACTTAGCCGGCTTCTATACTATATCGAAGGCAAAATGAGCCTTTCCACGAGCAGTACGGTGCATATGTACATTTGGATTCTGCTATCGATGTTCGCCCTGCGCATGCTGCTGACGCCTTTTATCCATGCAGGGATATTTTACGGGCTGCACCGTGAACGCGAAGGAGATGTCGGTCTGTTTTTCTTCCAAGGCATGAAGCGCCACGGAAAAACCGTCTTTCTGTTTCACTTGATCGAGTGGCTTCTGCTCGCGGCCCCGGCCTACTGGGTCATACCTAAGGTATATGCGGCGCTTCTTGGCGGGATGCAGCTGCAATCGCTGAGCCTGTCCGTGCTCCCCTGGATTGTGGGATGGCTTTTGTACGGGTATATCGTGCACCAGCTTATTCTGTTCATGCAGTTCGGCAAAACCGGCGGCGGCGGCTTGCTGCCTCCGCTATGGCACTGCTTGCGGGGCGCGCTCCCGCTCATGGGCGTCTCGCTTATTCTCGGCTCCATCAGCCTGCTTTTGTTCAGTCTCTCTACGGGCGTTTCCCTCGCATGGGCAGGAATATTCGCGCTCATCCTTCAGCAGGGCTACCACCTGATCAGCTGCATCATGAGATTATGGGGCATTTCGGCCAAATTTGACCTGTGGTACGCCCAAGCGCATCGGGGTGCCGAAAAATAATTTTCATAAAAGTTAATTTTTTGTCATCACTTCAATGCTCTGATATAAGAAAAACCCCCCTTTTTCAAACGAAAAAGGCGGGGTTTTTGTCATTTTTAGACGCTAAACGATTTGCCAAAGTCGTCATCCTCTGTTAAAATAATCCGAGTAAGAAGTTAGTAACAACTTTGTCATTTTTACTGTAACTTTTTAATATTGTGCTGTAACGATATTTTTTCAATGACATGCCAATCAATCAATAAGTCATCAGTCACTTTCAGGTGCCATGATCAAGGCCGAATTCCTTGGCACCGGGAAGCGGGGGAACCACTTTGGGTGAATTGATCTCGCAGCATAGGGATCATAGGGGAGACCTTCAACCGAATCCTCAAGCTAACCTCGCAGGCAACATGGAAGGGGTTTATGTTTTTGAAAAAGAAGTTAACAGCCGCCGCGCTCGGTTTGACGCTCATGTTTTCCATGGGAACCAGCGTATTCGCGCAATCTTCTCTGAGTCATGTCGTGAACAGCACCATCGGCGTTTCCTACAAAACCGGAGGAACGACGACCAAAGGATTCGATTGCTCGGGCTTTACGCGTTATGTATTCCAGAAGTTGGGAATGTCCATCCCACGCCAATCCAGCGCTCAATTCAAAATTGGCACCGCCGTCTCCAAAAGCAATCTTCGTGCCGGAGATCTGGTATTCTTCAATACGAGCGGCGCGGGCGTATCCCATGTCGGAATTTACGTCGGAAACGGAAATTTTGCGCATTCGTCTTCTTCTAAAGGCGTTACCATCAGCAAGCTGAGCAACAGCTATTTCGCCAACCGCTACATTGGCGCCAAACGTGTCATGAGTACCGCAAAATACAAAGCGGCCGTCTACAACTAGAAACTTACCCATAAACATACGAAAAACCTTACGGTGCCCGTGCGGAGATTTTTGCCGAAATCCCCTCGCGGGTTTCTTGTTACTTATTAGACGTTTGAAACCATCAAAAGGTAACAGCGTTTTGAAAAAAATTTTTTCAAGCTCTTTATTCCAATTTCCCTTCAATGATGATTTACCCCTCTTGTCCGCAAAATAAACCATTTTTCCTATTAAAATGCTCTAAAATGCCCTTCGATCGGAGACGATTTTGCAAAAATCCCGAAATATTGTTTATTTTTTTGAATCTTTACGATAGAAACAATTGCCAAAACGTCATTCCTTTGTTACAATAATCCCAGCGTTAGTAACAACTTTGTAATCTTTGCTGAACCGTTGCTGTCAGCGGGCGGTTCCTGAAGTATATAGTGTAAATAGACGTATGCCGAATTTCCTCACACTAGGGAAGCGGGGGAACCATTTTCGGGTGAATTGATCTTGCAACAGAGGGATCATAGGGGACCTTCTACCGAATCCTTAAGCTAACCTCGCAGGCACCGGAAGGAGTATTGGGTTTTGAAAAAGAAGCTAGCAGCAGCAGTCATGAGTTTTGCCATCGTATTTACCGTTGGGGCCGGAAGCGCTTTCGCGGATTCGAAAATGGACCAAGTCATCGACGATGTACTCGGAACGAAATACAGAACCGGAGGAACGACGACAAGCGGTTTCGACTGCTCCGGATTCACGATGTACGTATTCAAGCATCTCGGCATTAATCTGCCTCACCAATCGGGATCGCAGTTCACGATGGGCACTTCCGTTTCCCGCAGCGATTTGAGAGCTGGAGACCTTGTGTTCTTCAATACATCCGGTTCCGGAGTTTCTCATGTCGGCATTTACGTCGGCGACGGAAAATTCGCGCATGCTTCGACTTCCCGCGGCGTGGTCGTCAGTTCGCTTAGCGAAAGCTATTACGTCAACCGCTACGTTGGCGCGAAACGTGTCATGAGCACGGATACATACCAAGCCTCTGCCATCGATTCCGCAGATAATGATGACGTTGAATAACATTTTCGCCTGATATCCGCACGGTTTGTACGACAACCCGTAATGAGGTTTTTGCCGAAATCTCATTACGGGATTTTTTGCGCTTGTCACGCGTCTCGACAGGAATAGATTTTCTTCAATAGTCAAATGCTACATAGCAGCGGACGTCTCTTACGAAAGGAGGCTTTCTCGTGAACGTGTCGAAGAAGTCTTTTGCCGTTGCCCCCCTGTCGCGCGAGCAGGCCGAGGCCTGCTGCAGCTGGGTGTATGAACCGCCCTACGATCGCATTTACGGCTGGCTGCCTTGGGAGCAAATGGAGGCGCTTGGCATCGAGCTTGGGGATCCCGATCTGCGGAGGCAGCAGTATGTGTCGGTGACGGATGGAGACGGACATCTGTGCGGGTTCGCGCAGCTTTTTCCGATGGTCAACGTCGTACGCCTCGGCATTGGCATGCGGCCGGATTTATGCGGTCAGGGGCTGGGTCCGGGCTTTATCCGAGCCGTCGTGGAAGCCGCGAAAACCCGCTTTCCCGGGCAAGAGATCGATCTGGAGGTACAAGACTGGAATTTGCGGGCGATACGCGCCTACCTGAAAGCCGGCTTTGAAATTACAGACATATATGAAAAACAGACCCCGGAAGGAACAGAACGTTTTTACTGCATGGTTTATGAAGGGCCTTAGCATACGTCAATGAAAAATGGTACGAAATTGTGTATTTTTAGTGGATTTAAAAGGGCTTTCGTTTGCTTTTTTGTCACAAACTATTTGATGTACCGGCTTGTTCCGTTATAATGAAGAAATGAGAGAACTGCAGTTTACATAGAAAGGACGAAAACGGATGCAAAAATGGATCATGAGCGGTTTGATAACGATTGCATGCGTAATGGCCGTTGTGCTTATGTTTACGCTGCCGGGTAAAGAGCAGGTAGCCGAAGAAGAAAAACCGACCATGCCTGAAGTGACCATGGACGCTGCAGCGGCCGAAGCCGTTGTGAAAGCCCAGGGCTGCATCAGCTGCCACGGCGACCAGCTGCAAGGCGGCGTGGGACCGAACCTGCAAAAAATCGGCTCCCAGATGTCTGCTGAAGAACTTTATACGATCATTACCAAGGGCAGAGGCGGCATGCCTTCCTTCAAAGACAAACTCCAAAAAGAGGAGATTGCCAACGTAGCCCAGTGGCTTGCAGCCAAAAAGTAATGGCCGTTTTCCTTGAAGGAATAAAAACACGCTTCGCGCATGACCCGCAAGGTCTGGCGAAGCGTGTTTTTTTGCTATCGGTTTTCTTATTTTTTAGCGTTTCTCGCCTGAGCGCATTTTTTCGAACAATTCGTTAAACTGATGCGCTTCCTTGATGTCGAGAGCGGTGATGCCGCCGTCATCCCATGAAGTCAGCCGCAGCGTTACGTTCTTATGGTCAATCGTGATGAAGGGATGGTGATCGAAGGCTTCGGAAATCGCCGCAACCTCGTCGACGAACGAAATCCCCTTCATGAAGTTGGAAAAAATAAATTTCCGCACGATCCAGCGTCCTTCCTCCAGCTCCCAGCCTTCCAGCTTCGCTAAATGCGCTTCCACTTCTTCTAGCGTGTAAACCATATTCTCATTTCCTCCCTGAAACCAAACACCCTCGTATCGAAATTTAAAAAAGGATGCTGCTTATCCATGCTCTTGTTGACTTTTCCCATTGTATTCCGATCGTTGAATAAATATGAATATGGCCGCCTTGGCCCAGAACTTGTTATATCTTACCATGACGGACATTCAAAAATCCATTCGGCGCTTGGACTAGATGAGTGGGACTACAGTCAGCTCCTCGTCCCCGATCAGCAGATTGATCCGGTGGTTGGCCTTGTCGTACATGACGACGCCGCTCCCTACCTCAATGACCGGCTCGGTACCCAAGGCATAAAAAAGGTCTTCCGCAAGCGCCTCATGAACCTCCAGTTTCTCCTCGGGACTCAGCAGCAGCCATTCGCCGCCATCCATCTCAAAAAACAGGTAGCTGTCCGGGATGCCTCCCACCGCCTCCGTTAAATCCTTCAATATTTCGTCATATTCACGCCCATGTTTGACTCCCATCGGCTTTACCTCCATCTGGTCTATGTCGTCTAAACGAATCGAATCGGGCGAACCATGGATCGGCTCCGCCGTCTTTACCGGCTCCGAAGGACGGCTTTTTCTTTTTTCTTAGTTCATTGTATGTAGGGCCCGCGCTGCCAACTGTACGATTCTCCCATGCCAGGATAGGTCCGATGAACCCTTATCTTTCATTATAACGGAAAAACCCCCTTAAAAAAAAAGCCGTTCCTGACGATAAATATTATAATTACGTTTTTGGTGAGACACCATGCTTGCAAGGATGCAGCCTTGGTGCGCGAAAGGATTCAATTTTATTTCTCATGGATGAGGTGCGCAATGGAAATTTCAACACTTATCGGCCTAATACTCGGGTTGGTCGCGGTCCTATTCGGTATGGTACTCAAAGGTGCGCCTTTGGTATCCCTTCTTACCCCCGCCGCTTACGTCATCATTCTCGGGGGCACGGCTGCTACGTTATTTATTGGTTTCCCGATGTCAGAGATTAAAAAATTCCCTAAGCTGATCAAAATGGTGTTCGCTAAGCAAAAGCTGGTCGAACGCCGCGAACTCATTGCCATGTTCATGGAATGGGCCTCCATTACCCGCCGCGAGGGGCTGCTGGCCCTGGAAACGAAAGTCGAAGAGATTGACGACCAGTTTCTTCGCAACGGCATGCGGATGATCATCGACGGCAACGACCAGGACTTCGTGCGCGACGTATTAATGGAAGATATCGCGGCAACGGAAGAACGGCATCGGGCCGGCGCTTTGCTATTCTCCCAAGCCGGCATGTACGCTCCGTCCCTCGGGGTGCTTGGCGCGGTCGTCGGTTTGATCGCGGCCCTGACCAAGATGGAGAACATGGGCGAACTCGCTCACGCGATCGGCGCGGCCTTTATTGCGACGCTCCTGGGTATTTTCACGGGTTATGTATTATGGCATCCGATTGCCAACAAGCTGAAACGATTGTCCAAAAAGGAAATCGAATTGAAACTGATGATGATCGAAGGGCTTTTGTCCATTCAATCCGGCGTATCCACGATTGCGATCAGTCAAAAGCTTTCCGTCTTCCTGACCCCTTCCGAGCGTGCTCAAATGAATGAGAAGGAGGATGCTACAGGTGAGCAAAAAGACTAGACATGAACCTCATGAAGAACATGCCGACGAATCGTGGCTCCTGCCGTACTCCGACCTTTTGACCCTGCTGCTCGCCCTGTTTATCGTCATGTACGCGATGAGCGCGACGGACAACAAAAAGTTCGAGGAAATGAGCAAGGCGTTTAATACCGCTCTCAGCACCGGCACCGGGGTACTCAATTTCAGCTCGGCGCTGCCTTCCGACAAAAACCTGGACAAAGGCAAAAAGGACAGCCAAGCCAGCGCCGTCAGCACCGAAGATGGCAAAAGACGAAAAGCCCAGCTTGCAAAACAGGAACAAGAAGACATGGAGAAGTTGAAAAAGCAGCTGGATCAGTATATTAAAAACAACGGCCTGACGAACCTGCTAAATACGAAGCTCAATCAATCGGAACTGACCATTACCATCAGCGACAATGCGCTTTTCGCCTCGGGCAGCGCCGCCGTGAAGCCCGAATCGCGGCAACTGGCATTGGCGATCAGCAATATGCTGCAGCAGTTCCCAAGCTATAACGTCATCGTCTCGGGGCATACCGATAATATGCCGATCTCCAACAGCGAATATGCCTCGAACTGGGATTTGAGCTCGGACCGGGCGCTTCACTTCATGAAAATTTTGCTGAACAATCCGAAGCTGAATCCGGCCATGTTCACGTCGAAAGCCTTCGGGGAATACCACCCGATCGCTTCCAACGATACGGCTGCGGGCCGGGCGATGAACCGCCGGGTCGAAGTTTCGATCATCCGCAAATATACGGATCAGTCGCAGCAAATGCAGGTTCCCAACCCATAGAATGCCCATCAAAAAGCTAAAGCTGTATTTTCGTTGAATAACGATCATACAGCTTTTTTGCGTTTATTTGCGGCATGCCGCCTATTGAAGCTCGTAATGAAGGAGCCGGCCAAGCTCTTTTTTTTCGGCTTCGGTCAAATCGCGCCATTTGCCCTTTGGCAGAGAGCCCAGATGAATGTTCATGATCCGGATTCGCTGCAGCTTGCGCACGGAATAACCGAAGCTGCTGCACATTCTGCGGATTTGACGATTTTTCCCCTCGGTCAGAATAATTTTGAATACCCGGTCGGAAATTCGCGTCACTTTGCAGGGCAGCGTCATTTCGCCCAATATTTTTACTCCGCCCGCCATCCCCGTCAGAAACGAGGTCGTCACCGGCTTGTCTACCGTAACGATATATTCCTTTTCATGTTTGCCTTCAGAGCGCAAAATTTTGTTGACGATATCCCCGTCGCTTGTCATCAAAATAAGTCCTTCCGAATCCTTGTCCAATCTTCCGATCGGAAAAATCCGTTCCGGATGGCCGACGAAATCGACGATGTTGCCTTTGATATGCTTCTCCGTCGTGCTGGTGATGCCTACGGGCTTATGCAAGGCGATATAGACGTGGCGCTTCTTTTTGGCCTCGAGCGGCCGTCCGTTAATTCGCACGTCGTCCCCTTCTTCAGCCTGGCTTCCCAAGACCGCGACCTCGCCGTTAATCGTCACTTTGCCGCTCTCTACCAGCTTGTCCGCTTCACGCCGGGAGCAAAACCCCGTTTCGCTGATAAACTTGTTAATTCGCAATGGGTTCTTCCCCCTCATGGTTTATGTCTGTTTGCGTCTCCCATGCAATAGGCAACACGATGTCCACCCGCGTGCCTTTTCCCGGCTTGCTGAATATTTCCATCATGCCCTTATGGCCTTCAATAATACCTTGGCTGATCATCAAGCCGAGGCCCGTTCCATTCTCCTTGCTCGTAAAAAACGGCTCGCCGAGCTTAGGCAGGATATGGCTCGGAATGCCGATCCCTTGGTCGGTGATCGTGATCCCGATTTCTTCCCGGCTTAATCGGAACAATTCGATCCGGATGATGCCGCCGTCTTCCATTGCTTCGATCGCGTTTTTGATGATATTGATAAAAACCTGCTTCATCTGGTTTTCTTCGCAGTGGACCTTGTAGTCTTCCGGCTCGAACTCGAATTTGAATTCGATGTCGTACAAATGGGCCTGGCTGTCGAGAAGGTTCACGACGTCGCTCAGGATGCTCCGGATGCTTTTCACCTGGAACTGGGTCGCCTGCGGCTTGGCCAAAATCAAAAACTCGCTCACTATCAAATTGATGCGGTCGAGCTCCGACAGCATAATCTCGTTATGCTGCGGCGATACTTGATTGGTTTCGCGCTGAAGCTGCAGAAATCCGCGCAGCGTCGTCAGCGGGTTCCGTATTTCATGCGCCACGCCCGCGGCCAGCTGCCCGACGGTCGTCAGCTTTTCGGAACGCCGCAGAAGCTCCTC
>Ga0180220_1002410_pt1 | contig 11986 bp, 7 predicted proteins | sample eDN5th37CBELigBY_FD_151335 | JGI IMG/M metagenome (GOLD analysis project Ga0180220, IMG submission 151335) | Enriched backyard soil microbial communities from Emeryville, California, USA - eDNA 5th pass 37_C BE-Lig BY (version 2) (version 2) | ecosystem: Environmental > Terrestrial > Soil >... | reverse complement strand
GAGCGCTCGGTCGTCGAAGCGGTCCGGGCTCTGGCGCTCATCGGCCTCGACAGAGTGGCCGGCTGGTTCGACACCGGGGCGCTCAACCACTGGCATGAGAGCGGACGGGGCGATCTCCAGAGCGTGCCGCGCATCGGAGTGGACCAGCTTCGCCCTCATCTGACCTCCGCTGACTTCGCGCTGGTCGATGTTCGGGGCGAGTCGGAGTGGTTGGCGGGCCACCTGCCGGGCGCGAGGAACATCCCGCTCGGCTATCTCCCGGACCACCTCGGCGAGCTCCCCCGCGACCGGGACGTCGTCGTGTACTGCGAAACCGGAGCGCGCAGCGCCATCGCCGTGGGGTTGCTCCAGGCGGCGGGCTTCGAAAATGTCGCGCACGTAAAGGGCGGTCTGGCTGCGGTGCGCGCCGCGGCCACAGGCGCGGAGGCCGCGTGATGCGGCACTTCACTGACGAAGCGCTCCACCTCGTCGCGGAGCGGTTCAAGGCGCTCGCCGAGCCGATGCGGCTGCGGATCCTGAACGCGCTCCGCGACGGCGAGCTGACCGTTTCCGAGCTGGTCGAGCGCACCGGCGCCACGCAGGCCAACATCTCCCGGCACCTCGCCCTGCTCCACAGCCACGGCATGGTCGCACGCCGCAAGGAGGGGCTGCACGTCTATTACCGCATCTCCGACCCCGTCGTATTCGAGCTGTGCGAGACGATCTGCGCGCGACTGGAGAGAGAATTCGAAAACGTGCGGAGGACGCTGGGGGACAGGGGCTGATGCGGGAAGGCGGATCGGTGGAGCGCACTCGCCCGGGCCGCGCCTCTGCATGCCGCCGGATTGGAAACAGGGGAATTCCTGCCGTTCCAGCATTGGATTAGATAGGCAAGCCGCCATTCCGTCGCGGCTTTCCACTCGAGGCGGGAAGATAGCGGCTGACCGGCCGGTCGAGTCTCAACGCGTGCTGAACCTCGAGGACGAGCGACTGGTCGCCCTCACCGCCGCGGATTTGTGAAGCATCTCTCCTTCCAGCAAGGACAGGACTCCGGCCATCTGTCCTTCCGTCAAGGATACCTTTGGCGCCGCCCGGAGTCCTGGCCGCCCGTCCCACCCCACCGCCAGGTCTCCCCGTGGCGCGGGATCCAGAGGCGTTCCGGTGGCAGCCCCGCGGCGGCCCACGCCGACCTGGTCCGGACAGGCGGCTCGAGCGGGTCCTCGTCGGTGAGGCGCCAGGTCCCCCAGTGCATCCCGATCATCGTGCCGGTGCCGCCCAGGTCGAGGTACGCCTGCACCGCCTCCTCCGGGTTCATGTGCACCGGCCGCATGAACCAGCGGGGCTCGTACGCGCCAATGGGGAGCAGCAGCGCGTCGAATGCGCCCACGTGCCTTCCGATCTCTCCGTATTCGGGGAAGTAGCCGCTGTCGCCGCCGAAGTAGACGGCCGGCCCGCCGTCCGCGAGGATCGCCCACGACGCCCACAGCCTGCCGCTCCGGCCAAACGGCGACCGGCGGGTCCAGTGCTGGCACGGCAGCGCGATGACGCGCAGCGAACCGCCCGGGCCGGCCAGCGTCGCCTCGCCCCACCAGTCCAGCTCGACCAGCCTTCGGATTCCGCGGCGTCGCATCCATGCGCGGTAGCCGAGCGGCGAGTACCACGTGATGGCGGAACCGAAGGTGCGATGGAGGCGCCGGACGGTGCCGTCGTCGAGGTGGTCGTAGTGATCGTGGGAGAGGAGCACCGCGTCGATGGGAGGAAGATTCTCCCAGGAGATCCCGGGCGGCACGAAACGAAGCGGCCCCGCGAACTGGACAGGGCTCGCCCGGCGGTTCCAGTGCGGATCCGTGAGCACGTTCAGGCTGCCGAACTGGATCAGGAATGTGGAATGCCCGACCCAGGTGATGCGGAGCTCATCGGGCGCGGCACGTGGGGCCGCGATCTCCGGCGTGACGAGTGGCAGTGCGCCGGGCGCCGGGTCCGGCGGAACCCCGTTCCGCCGCCGCTCTCGCCGCCACCGGAGCACCCCGCCCGGCTCGCGTGTGTACGCCGTTGGCCATGGATTGCGGAACCCGCCGCGCGGGTCGTGGTGAGGAGGTAGAGTCACAGATCGAACGTAAGCCATACGTTCGTTCGTGACAACCGCTTGGAACACTTCGCCGGTTCCCTCCGCAGCGCTGCTGCGCACTTCACTCGCGCGACGCTGAGGGTCGCTGGATCAGCGGCGTCGCCGGCCCGAGTACCCCCGTGTCAGGGATCTTCCCCTTGCTGTGCGGGCCGGACAGGCTCCAATTTGCGTCTCGGCGGCTGAAGTCGGCGCTCCTCCTCCTCCGAACCGGAGAATCACTGATGACCATCAGGCACATACTGATCACGACGGATCTGTCGCCCGAAGCGCTCCGGCCGTACGCCCCCGTTGCCGACATCGCAAGATCGCTCGGCTGCCGGATCACGCTGCTCCACGTGGTCCCCGATCTTCGCGTGATCCCCCACGGCGCGCCGACGGCGCCACTTCTGGACGATCCCGCCCTTCCGGGAAAGATCGAGAGCGCTCGCGCCGCGCTCGCCGAGCAGCGCGACGAGTTCGGTGATCTCCCCGTGGAGCCCGTGGTCATATCGGGAAGCGACATCGCGCTCTCCATCGCGGAGTACGCTGAGCAGAACGATGTCGACCTCATCGCCATCTCGACACACGGCCGCACCGGCTTCCGACGCTTCGTGCTCGGCAGCGTCGCCGAGTCGCTCCTGCGCCACGCTGCCGTGCCGGTGCTCGTCTTCCCGCGGGCCGGCGACTGAGGCGCAGACGAACCGGGCTGCGGCAATGAAAAAAAGCTCGGGACCGCCGTGGCGGTCCCGAGCTTTGCCATTCATGACGCCGGGCGCGATCAGGCGCTGGTCACCGACTTCGCCTTGTTCCCGAACGTCTCGAACTCCCCTCGCCGGTACCTGCCCCAGTACTCGTCGAGCGCGCGCTTGACCTTCCCACTCAGGAAATACACGCCGATCAGGTTGGGGAGCGCCATCCCCAGGATCATCAGGTCGCCGAAGTCCAGGATGTTCGTGGCGGTGATGATCGAGCCGAGGAACGTGAAGACCAGGAAGAACACCTTGAAATATATGGACGCCTTCTCGCCGAACAGCCAGACCGCCGACCGCTCGCCATAATACGACCATGAGATCATTGTCGAGAAAGCGAACAGGAAGACCGAGAGCGACAGCACGTACGGGAACCAGGAGATCTGTTCCCCAAAGGCCCGGGAAGTCAGCGCCGCGCCCTGCGCGTTCGCGATCAGATCGGCGTACGCGGGGTTGTTGTACGCGCCGGTGATGTTGATGACCAGCGCGGTCATGGTGCAGACGATAACGGTGTCGATGAACGGCTCGAGAAGCGCGACGAGCCCTTCCCGGACCGGGTATTCGGTTCGAGCGGCCGAGTGGGCGATCGGCGCTGAGCCGGCGCCCGCCTCGTTCGAGAACGCCGCCCGCTGGAACCCGATGACGAGCACCCCGATGAGACCGCCGAAAGCGGCCTGGGGCGCGAACGCCTGAGTGACGATCGCGGCCAGCGACGGGCCGACGAGATCCAGGTTGGTGACGATGATGAACAGGCTGGCAAGTACGTAGACCACGCACATCGCCGGAACGATCTTGTTCGCCGTATTGGCGATGCGGTGGATCCCCCCGATAATGACGGCGCCCGCGAGCACGGTCATCACCAGCCCGTATAGCCAGGGCACACTGGCGAAGAGCGGCACCGACTCCTGCACGGCGTTGAGCGACTGATTGACCTGGAAGCTGTTCCCGCCGCCGATCGAGCCGCCGATGCACATGAACGCGAACACCACGGCGAGCACCTTTCCGGGGCCGGCGAGGCCGCGCTCGGCTAGGCCCTTCGCCAGGTACTGCATCGGCCCGCCGAGCACCGTGCCATCCGGCCGCACCTCCCGGTACATCTGGGCGAGCGTGCACTCGGTCATCTTGAGCGACATGCCGAGCAGCCCCGCGACGATCATCCAGAACGTCGCACCGGGGCCGCCGACCGACACCGCGATGGCGACGCCCGCGATGTTCCCCAGCCCGACTGTCGCGGAGAGAGCGGTGCTGAGCGCGGCGAAGTGTGAGACGTCGCCCGGTTCGTCCGGCGAAGTGTAGCGTCCGCGCGTGATGGCGATGGCGTGCCCGAAGCCGCGAAGGTTGATGAACCGCATCCGCAGCGTCATGATCACCGCGGCGACGACCAGCCATGCCACGATGAACGGGAGCCGGCGCCCCGTGCTCGTGGTGCCGTCCGGTGCCGTAGTGTTGTCCCAGAAGATCAGGTCGGCAAAGAGAACCGAACCGATGATGCTGTTGACTGCACCCATCGCCTGGTCGATCCTGTCGAAGAGACCGACCGGTTCGGACTGCGGGGCCTGCACCGCCGCCCCCGCGATGATGAGCGCGGGAGGCGACACCTCCGCCGGCACCTGCTGTACCTGTTGCTGGGGGGATCCACCGGCGTTCTGCGCCGGGGCGTGGACTGGCGAGATCATCAACATCGCGATGATCACGCCGATGACTGGAACTCCGCGGCGAGCTTTCATTCGCAACACGAGACTGTGGGAGAAGGTCAAGGACCCTTCACTATAGCAGACTTGCGCCAGTCATGCGAGTCCCGTGGCGAATTTTGTTCGGCGGCGGTCCACCGGCCGGTCAGTGGGGAGGTTCTTCCTCGCCGCTCAGCTCCAGCCCGACGAGCTCCACGTCTCCGCCGCTCGTGACCTCATGCGCCACAAGTGAAGCGTTCCCGATCGTGATGCGGGCGCCCGCGCGGCACGTCTCCTTGGGTAGACGTGACCGGAACAGCTCCGCGATCGTGAGGTCCGAGTCCTCGTCGAGCACCACGCCGTAGAACTCCTCGAGGTCGCGCAGCCTGGTCGAGCCGCGGAGCGGGAATTCGCCGATTTCCAGGAAGACGTCGGGTGTTTCCGGCTCGGGGCCGAAGGCGCGGTCGACGAGTGGCCGGAGCTGGGGCCGCAGTACCACGAAGACGTGGTCGCCGGCGCGCAACTCCGTGCTCCCCTTCGGCGGGATGATCTCGTCGCCCCGCGCCACCATGGCGACGACGACGCCGTCCGGCAGCCCCAGGTCGCGGATCTTCCGACCGACCGCCCGCGAATCCTTCGGGATCGTGAGGTCGACGATGTCGCCGTTGACGTGCTTGAGCGACGAGATCTCGAGGCTGACGGGCGGGACCGGGTGCGCCGGCAGCTCCAGGCCGAGCCACCGGGCGATGTAGGGGAGACCGATCCCCTGCGCCAGCGCCGAGAGCAGCACCACGAAGAAGACGACGTCGAAGAGGAGCTCGGCGCCTGGAACCCCGAGGAGCAGCGGGAAAGTGGCCAGCGTGATCGGGACGGCGCCCTTTAGCCCCACCCAGGAGATCATCGTCAGCTCCCGGCGGTCGAAACCGAAGGGAAGTGCCGTGGCGAGCACGGCCACCGGACGCGCGATCAGCATCAGCACGAGGGCGATGAGCAGACCCTCCCACGCCACGGCGAGGAGTCGACTGGGGTAGCTCAGCAGCCCCAACACCACGAACATCACGATCTGGCTCAGCCACGCCGCCGAGTCGTGGAAGAACATGATCCCGCGCTGGAACACGATCTTGCTGTTCCCCAGCACCACGCCCGCGATGTAGACGGAGAGGAAGCCGCTGCCGCCGAGCGCGGCGGCAAGTCCGAAGGCGATGAGCCCGCAAGCCGACACGAGGAGCGGGTACATACCCGCCGCCTCGAGACTTATGCGATTGACCAGCGCGGTCGTCAGCTTGCCGGTCAGAACGCCGACAGTCGTCCCGATGACCATCTGCTGCAGGAACAGCCACGCCAACCCGATTCCGAGATCCGACTCCCCGAGCAGGACCTGGATGAGCCCGATGGTGATGAAGATCGCCATCGGGTCGTTGGACGCGCTCTCGATCTCGAGGGTCGCCGAGATCCGTTCGCGCAGGCGAAGCCCGCTGGACCGCAGGATCGCGAACACCGCGGCCGCGTCCGTCGACCCGACGATCCCGCCCAGCAGCAGCCCGAGGAGGATGGGGATGTCGAGGATGAACGCGGCGGCGATCCCCGTGATCATTGACGTGATGAGAACGCCGGCCGACGCCAGCGTAACCGCCGGCTTCCACGCCGCCAGGATCGATTCACGGGAAGTGCGGAGTCCGCCGTCGTACAGGATCAGCGCCAGCGAGATCGTGCCCACGCCGTGCGCGATCAGATAGTTGTCGAAAGCGATTCCGCCGATCCCTTCAGATCCGGCGAGCATACCAACGGCCAGGAACAACACCAGCACGGGGAGCCCGAATCGCGCCGAGAACTTGCTCGACGCAATGCCGATCAGGAGGAGAATGCCACCGACGAGGATGAGACGATCTACGGCAAACACGTTTGCCTTTGAGACTTGCGCTTTCAGGATGACCCGGGCCGGCGCACGGCGATGTACGAAGACCGGGCGGAGCTCACCGTCCGTAACGGGAAAACTACGCGCGCAACCTACGTTGCCACAATGGAAAGCGCGAACGGCGAAGGGGGTGGACGCACGACGGCGGGTGGGTTCAGGCCGGGCCATCCGTCCCGGCGCGGATTGTTGCGAAGCCGGCGTCGTGGCGATCCGCACCGCTCCCACGGATCGCCAAGACACCGGAGGTCAGCCGGTACTTTCGATCGTCAGGGCCGGACCAGCTTGCGATACTTGATCCGGTGCGGCATAGCCGCCTCCTCGCCGAGACGCCGGCGGCGGTCTTCCTCGTAGTCCCGGTAGCCCCCTTCGAACCAGACGACGCGGCTGTCGCCCTCGAAGGCGAGGATGTGCGTGGCGATGCGGTCCAGGAACCAGCGGTCGTGCGAAATGACCACCGCGCACCCGGCGAAGTCGAGGAGCGCCTCCTCCAGGGCGCGCAGCGTGTCGACGTCCAGGTCGTTGGTCGGCTCGTCCAGCAGAATCAGGTTACCGCCGGTCCGGAGCAGCTTTGCCAGGTGCACGCGGTTGCGCTCGCCGCCGCTCAGGACGCTCGTCTTCTTCTGCTGGTCACCGCCCTTGAAGCCGAACCAGGAGCAGTACGCCCGGCTGTTCACGGTCGTGCCGCGTCCCAGCTCGATCTCGTCCTGGCCGTCGCTGATCTCCTCCCAGACCGTCTTCTCCGGGTCCAGCGCGCGGCTCTGGTCGACGTACGCCAACTGCACGGTCTCCCCGATCCGTATGCTCCCGGCGTCGGGCTGCTCCTGCCCCGTGATCATCCGGAAGAGCGTCGTTTTCCCCGCGCCGTTCGGACCGATCACGCCCACGATCCCGCCGCGCGGGAGCCGGAACGACAGGTTGTCGATGAGCAGCCGGTCGCCATAACCCTTGGTCACACCATCGACGACGACGACTTCATCGCCGAGGCGCGGCCCGGCCGGGATCACGATCTCGGTCTTCTGCATCTTCTCCCGCGGATCTTCCTCGAGCAGCCGCTCGAAGGCGTTGATCCTGGCCTTACCCTTCGCCTGGCGGGCCCGCGGCGCCATCCGGATCCATTCCAGCTCCCGCTCCAGCGTCCGCTGCCTGGCACGGTTCTGCTTCTCCTCGAGCGCCAGCCGCTGCTGCTTCTGCTCGAGCCACGACGAGTAGTTCCCCTCCCACGGGATCCCTTCGCCGCGGTCCAGCTCCAGGATCCAGCGCGCCACGTTGTCCAGGAAGTACCGGTCGTGGGTGATGGCGACGACGGTGCCGGGGAACTGCGCCAGGTGGTGCTCCAGCCACGCCACCGATTCAGCGTCCAGGTGGTTCGTCGGCTCGTCGAGGAGGAGCAGGTCCGGTTCCTCGAGCAGCACCTTGCACAGCGCGACGCGGCGACGCTCGCCGCCCGAGAGCGTCGTCACGTCTGCGTCGTCCGGCGGGAGCCGGAGCGCGTCCATCGCGATGTCGATCTTCCGGTCGAGGTCCCACGCGTTGGCGTGGTCAAGCGCCTCCTGCACCTCCGCCTGCTCCTCGACCAGTGCCATCATCGCGTCGTCGTCCATTGGCTCGGCGAAGCGGGCGTTGATCTCGTCGAAGCGCCGGAGCAGCTCGCGCACCGGAGCGACCGCCAGCTCCACGTTCCCGCGTACCGACAACGTCGGGTCCAGCACCGGCTCCTGCGGCAGATATCCGATGCGCGTGCCCTTCGCCGGCCAGGCCTCGCCCTGGAAGTCCGTGTCCACGCCGGCCATGATCCGGAGGAGTGTGCTCTTCCCCGCACCGTTCGGACCGACCACCCCGATCTTCGCGCCGGGATAGAAGGACAGCCAGATCCCTTTCAGGACTTCACGGTTGCTCCCCGGAACCACCTTCCGGAGATCCTTCACCACGTAAATGAACTGCGGTGTGCTCATTCGATTACCCAAACGAGGTCATGCGTTGGTGAACGGCATAGGGCCAGGGCCAAGGCTAATGCTAATGCGGGCCAGGGTGGGGGTCGCGGCGAGGGCGGCAGCCTCCGATCAGGAAGGGCTCTCAGTCCCGACCCGGCCGTTGCTATCTCGTTGCCGGAATGCTGCCCAATCTTCGCGGTAGGGGGTACGACAGGTGGCACCACCTCACCGCGAACCCACTAGCCCTAGCCTTAGCCTCACACTTAGCCCTGCGCCGTTCACGGCGACTCGATTCCCGCGCCCGGATGTACTGGAAACGGCGTGTCGCCGCCAGCCCCGGGCGCAAGTACCCCGGAGGACGGAAAGTGCATCACGAAGCCGGGCCGGGCGGGGAAGTCAGGTTGACGATCGGGAGCGGCAACGACAACGGACCACGGGCAACGGTTGCTGCTGGAGAGCAGGCGCATGCGGACACGGCGGGCCATGGCCCGGGTGCGGCTTCGAGAAAGACGAATCGGGAAGGCTGAAGCCGCGGCTACTCGCCGGCACCCGGCTGGGCGCTCATTGGCCCGTCGCGCCCGCGACTCGAGGCGCGCGAAAGGTGAGCGCGGCGTATGGAGCGATCGGAAGCTGATCCACGCGTCGGGCGGTGAAGAGGTCGTAGTAGAAAATATTCCGGCGATCATAGCTGTTGATGGCGCCGGCCTGCAGCTCCAGCGCGCCGAACGCCAGATCGAAACCGCGACTCACCGAAACGTCGAGTCTGTGCATGACCGGCAGCCGACCGGTGAACGGCCGGTCCGCCACGACGCGCGGCGTGCCGAGCTCCTTGCCGATCTCGTGCAGGTCGTACGCGTAGTCGAACGCTTCGTCGAAGCCCAGCACGGGCGTGTAGGGCAGTCCCGAACCGAACTGCCATCTCGCGGCCACGTTGAAGGCGCCGATCTCCAGATTTCCGACCGCATTCACCTGATGTCGCCGGTCGTGCGGCGGGTGGAATTGCTGGACCGGTTCACCGAACCAGCTTCCGAACTCCCGCTGCGTCGCTTCGTATTCGATGTAGCCGTAGCCGTACCCTACGAAGCCGTAGAAACGCGGCAGATCGATGGCAATGCGTGCGTCGACGCCGTACGCCCGCCCGCTGGCCCGGATGAGCTGGGTCTGAAACGTCGTCACCGCGGTCCATCGCGGCACCGGCACGTCTTCGAGCCACTTGTGGTAGCCTTCCACGGACCAGTGCAGGGCCTCGCCGTGGGACTGTTGCCAGCCCAGGAGCGCGTGGATCGCCTGGGCCGGGGCATTGTCCACCGCGCGCATCCACGCCATGAAGACGGACCCCACATCCCGCAGGTCGCTCGTCCCCACGAGGTCCTGGCGGTAGAGGCCGACCGCGCCTTCCAGGCGCCCGGAATCCCTCCCGAACGGCAGGAAACCCACCCTCAGCCGTGGCTCGATGCCGATGCGCGGGAGGAGCGTGACCACGGTGCCGGGGTTGATCTCGAGACGTCCGCCGACCGGAAGCTGCGTCTCGACATACGCGCTCATCCCCGAAATTTCGTCATCGCGTTGCGTGAACCCGAACAGTTCCCGGAGATCGGAGCGCATGAAATCGAGCGTTATGTGGTAGCCGGCGTTCACCGGCACCGTTCCAACCATGTTGGTGGTGTGCGCGTCGTGCTGGATCCTGCTGAGGCCGGAAGTGAAGCGCGACGAGCCCCGGCTCACCGCCGCGTTGTCGACGCTCGAAAAGCTGAAGTTCACTTCGACCAGCCGGAGCGCACTCTCGAACAACACGACGCACCGCCCGCCGGCCACCAGATTCTCCCAGCTCACGTACGAAGACGCATCTCGCGGGTCGATCTGGCCGCGGTCGCGGGTCTGCACCAGGAGCCCGGAACAGCGCAGCTCATCGCTCCCCCTCATGCTCACCTTGAGGAGGCGGCTGTCGAACGTGAGCGGCTGCCTCTCTCCCAGCAGGGCCTCGCTGGTTTCGTCCACGAGCGAGCGGCGCGCCGAGAGCAGCCACGATACGCCGCCGCCCCCGATCGGTCCCTCGGCGAGGGCCTCGGCCACGAACGGCCCCACCGAGCCCACCGCGCGATAGCCGTTGCGGTCCCCGTCCCGCAACTGCACGTCCAGCACCGACGAGGTCCGGCCGCTGTAACGCGCACCGAAGCCACCGGCATGGAAATCCACGCCCGAGACGAGATCCTCGGGGAAGACGGAGAACGAGCCTACGATGTGGAACGGCTGGAATATCGGCATGCCGTCGACCAGGATCAGATTGTCGGCCGCGGTGCCACCGCGCACGAAGAGGTGCCCACCGCGGTCGCCGGTGGTGACCACCCCGGGCATGGTCTGGAGGTAGCTCGCCAGATCACCCGAGCCTGCCGGGGTCGGTACGCGTCGCAGATCACGGGGCGTGACCCGCTGCATCCCCATGTTCCGCACGACGCCACCGCCTCCCGGTGTGCGTACGACCACTCCCTCGAGGGCGAGCGCGCTCTCCTGGAGCCGGACCGAGATCGTCACGCGCTCGCCCGGTGGCAGCGTCACGACCTGCTCCGAATCGGCGTAACCGATCGCCGACGCGCACAGCACGTAATCGCCCGCCGCGATCCCGCCGATCTGGTAGAAGCCGTTCCGGTCCGTGACGACACCGTATCGCAGCTCGCCATCCACTTCCAGCACAAGTGAAGCGCCCTGGATGGGGTCGCCGGTGCGGGCAGCGGTCACCAGACCCTGGACCGAAGCGGGCTGGGCGACGGCACGCGAGGGGCTTACAAGCAGGAGCGCGGCCGCGACCGCCCATACCAGGAGGGTTCGACCATGGTGGAGCCGCGACCGCACGCCCGAGCTGTTGCCCGAAGCGCGGCGGCGTGTCAACGTCCCCGTCATCGCCGCGGCACGTCCAGCCACGGGAAATGGAGGGCCCGGTTCGATGAACCGGGTCGACCGCCGGAGTGCCACACCGGCACCTCGGTGCTTCAGCACGGCCCTTCCCTCTTGAGCGTCACGTTCAGCGTGGCCTGTTCGCCCGGGGAGAACTGCAGCGTGTCCGTGTGCGCGATGTAGTCGGGGAAGTCGGCGTTGTCCCGCAGCGGCATGTGCTGCGGGTGTGGATGGAGCACGGTCAGGTGATAACGGGCGCCGGGGTTGAGCGACGCGATCCGGAAGCCGCCCAGCAGGCCGGTGGGTGAGGTGCGCACCCGGTGGTGACCGGCCGCGTCTGCCTCGATCTCCTCCAGCCGCACCGACGCATCCGGGAGCGGTCGGTTGCCACACGCGTCGAACACCGTTCCGGACAGCGATGCCTTTTCGGCGCCGTACGCGAGCTCGCAGAAATAGGGGATCGGCGGCTCGCCGACGATTTCGCACGATTCGTACGGGATCACCTTTGTGTGCACCCCACCCAGGAACCCGACCGAGTTGGTCACGTTCGAGGGCAGGTCGGTCACGCCGAGTGCGGCTCCGGGCACGATGGGGTCGGTGATGTGGTGGCGCGGCCAGGGAGACCCGCTTCCGACGATCCACAGATCCTGCTTCTCGACGATCTGCGGAGTGCAACCGTACGGGAACCCCGCGGCCCGCGTTACCGAGACCGTATGTGGATCGGTGCTCGGCTCCACGATCTC
>Ga0180220_1002407_pt1 | contig 11999 bp, 8 predicted proteins | sample eDN5th37CBELigBY_FD_151335 | JGI IMG/M metagenome (GOLD analysis project Ga0180220, IMG submission 151335) | Enriched backyard soil microbial communities from Emeryville, California, USA - eDNA 5th pass 37_C BE-Lig BY (version 2) (version 2) | ecosystem: Environmental > Terrestrial > Soil >... | reverse complement strand
CAGCGATGCCGCCCAGGAAAAGCGTCAGCGTTTTCGTCACGTTTTCCGCCGAGGACAAAACGTCTTCCTGGCTTTGAACCTTGAAGTCATCCTCGGCACTGCCTAGCTTATGGCTCTGCCGCATCGTATATTCGATGAGCGCGATCGTGCTCTGCATCGTTTCCGGCGACTTCGCCTCCACCAGGATTTGGCGCAAACCGTTTCTGGAGCTGCCGGACATGAAGCGGGACTGCACGGTCGTAATCGGCGCGATGGCGGTGTCATCCTGGTCCACGGAACCCGAAGAACCTTTCGATTTCAGCACGCCGATGACGCGAAACGGAGTGTTGTTGATGTTAACGAGGCTGCCGATGGCATCAAAACCCGCTTTCCCGAACAGGTTCTCAGCCGTCGTGGCGCCTAGGACAACCACTTTCGCTTTGCCCGTCAGCTCATCCTCCGTAAAAAAACGGCCGATATCCGTTTCCCAGGATTTGATGTCCGCATAACTCGGCGTCGTTCCGATTACGGAAGTTGACGTAACATTTTTTCCGTATTTGAATTGCGCGCTTGCCTGCGTGACGGGCGCGACGTATCGGACGGTATTGATTTTGGAGAGCGGATCGGCGTCCGTCAGCTTCAGCATGCCGCCGTTCGTCCCTCCGTTTCCCGTTGCGCCCGCCGTTGAGGCGGTCACCGTGATCAGGTTGGAGCCCAGGCTCTGGATTTGGCTGGTCACCTGGTCATTCGTTCCCTGCCCGATCGAAATCATCGCGATGACCGTCGCGACGCCGATCATGATGCCAAGCATGGTCAGGAACGAACGGAGCATATTGCTCTGCAAACTCCGAAAAGACAGCTTAAACAGTTCTCCCGCATTCATAAGGATGCACGCTCCAAGCTCGGTCGGTCCGATTCGATTTTCCCGTCCCGGAACCAGATGATTCGTTTGGTATGCGCCGCGATTTCGGGCTCATGCGTCACCAGGACGATCGTGTTGCCGTTGTCGTTCAGCTCCTTGAATATCCCCATGATTTCTTCGGACGATGCCGTATCCAGGTTGCCCGTCGGCTCATCCGCCAAAATGATCGCAGGTGCGTTCGACAAGGCCCGGGCGATGGCGACCCGCTGCTGCTGCCCGCCGGACAGCTCGTTCGGCTTATGATGCATTCTTTCCTTCAAACCGACCATCTCAAGGCAATATTCCGCCCGTTCCCGCCGCTCCTTTTTGTTTTTTCCGGCATACAGGAGCGGCAGCTCCACGTTTTCGATCGCCGAGGTCCGCTTCAGCAGGTTGAAGTTTTGAAAGACGAAGCCGATCTTTTGGTTGCGCACCGCCGACAGCTGTTTGGCCGACGCGGAACCGATATCGATGCCGTCCAGGACGTACGTGCCTGAGCTCGGTTTGTCCAAGCAGCCGATCACGTTCATCATGGTGGATTTTCCGGACCCGGACGGGCCCATAATCGATACGAATTCGCGAGGTTCGATATGCATCGTCACCCCTTTTAACGCATGGACCCTCATCTGGCCGGAGGCGTAAATTTTATCGACATGCTTAAACGTGATCATTGCCCTCCACCTCCGCCGGGAGCTGCCGGACGCGAGCCACCGCTTCGCCCGGACTGCTGGAACTGCTGCCTTCCTCCGCCCATTTCGCCGCCGAATCCGCCAAAACCGCCGAACCCGCCTTGCATCGTCGAAGCGTTCGATTGGGAAGAAGTCGTCGTCATCGTGATCGTCACCTTGTCGCCTTCCGACAGGCCGGAGATCACCTCCGAGCTTGCGCCGTCGTCCAGGCCGGTCGTGATTTCCTTCTGCTCCGTTTTGCCGCCCGTTTCCACCATAACGATCTTTTTACCGCCAAACGATTTGATCGCCGCATCCGGCACGGTCAGCACGTCCTTTTTCCCGTCGGTGATGATCGCGATCGTTGCGCTGAGGCCTGGAATGAGTTTATCGGCATTGTCCTGGCCCGGGGTAATTTCGACGGTCACCGGGAACGTGACCAGCCCGCTGCTTTGAACTTCGCCGAGTACGGCCTTGTTCGTGACCTTCCCCTTTAACGCCACGCCCGTCAACGCGTCAAACGTAATTCGAACCTCTTGCCCGACTTTAACGTCGGTAATGTCGGTATCGTCGATAGAGGCGGAGATTTTGTAATTGCCTTCGGTCGAAAACATCGAAATCGCCGCGGCCGCATCCCCGGAAGGGTATTCCCCGGCTTTGACGTTGACCGCGGACACGACTCCGTTAAACGGAGCGAAAATTTTGGCGCCGGCCAAATTCGCCTTCGCATCGTTTAAACCGGCTTCCGCTTGCGCCACACTGGCTTTGGCTATCGCAAGCTCGCTCTCCTCCGGCCCTTTTTGCAGGTTGTTCAACTGCTGCACGGCCTGATCATAAGCCCGTTTGGCGCTTTCGACTTTGCTCTCCGCCGTTTTCACCGGGGATTGGGAAGCATCCGTATCGCTTTGGCGGGAAGCCGCCTGCTTGTACGCATTTTGGGCGTTTTCCAGCGCCACCTGGGCGAACAGGACCTGGGATTGGTCCGTGCCCTGTTTTGCTTGATCCAGCTTCGTCTGGGCATTGACGACAGCCGTTTTAGCTTTATTGAGCTGCTGCTGAATATAGGACGGATCCGCTTGCTTTTTGGCTTCCGCCAGTTCGCTTTGCGCACTGTTCAAATCCGCTTTCGCCCCGGACACCGCGTCTTTTTGGTTTGCGATCGTATCCGCGTCCGTTCCTTCCTGCAGGCTTTTCAGTTTGGCGGCCGCGCTTTCGTAATTCGCCTGCGCGGACAGCAGCGCGTTTTGCAGCGCCGTGGCGTCCATCTCGGCAAGGAGCTGTCCTTTCAGCACCTTATCGCCGGGACTCGCATGCACTTTGGTCACTTTGGATTTCCCGCTGAAGGCCAGATTGACCGACTCCGCTGCTTCCACATTGCCGGACGAGGTAACCGTCTTCGATAGATCCCCCTTCTTGACTTCATATGTAATCGTCGCCGTTTCCGTGTTCGGCTTGGCCGTGCTTTTCTGGACAAAATACGTCCCTCCCGCTCCGATCACGACGGCGCAGCCGCAGATGATCAATACGTTCCTTGCCACCTTGTTCATGCTATCTCTTCTCCCTTCCCTCTAATGAACAAGATGGTAGCACCGCCAGCTTAAAGAAAACTTAACTGCGATGGTGGAGAAACCAGACTCAGATCGGACCCCTTGAAAAAAACAAAAACGGCTTCAGGAACATGCCCTCAGCCGTTTCGTTCAATTTGTGAGCCCGGATTCGCCAGCAAGATCGCTTCATCTAAACCATGAGGCTGGATGGGGCCGACGCAGCAGCGAACCTAGCTTTTTTGACGGTCGCCTAACACAACATACACCCCGGTATCGTCCGTTTCCACCGGATAACCCCGCAGCTTCGCATCGCTGCCGGCGGCCAGGTGTTGGCCGCTTTTCAGATCGAACTCCCAGCCGTGCCACGGGCAGCGCAGCACTTGTTCGTCCAACCCGTACCTGTAATCATATACCCCGGAAGGAAGCCGTGTTCCCCGAACCACCCCCGCGCAAACCGGTGCCGCAGCATGCGGACAAACGTTAAGCCACGCATAGTATTCATCTTCGATCCGGAACAGGCCGATTTCCATCCCTTTCACGTTCACGATCAGCTTACCGCCATTGCTGAGCGCATCCGGCTCCGCCACTTTCACTCTCATGCGGTATCCGCCCCCTTAGGTTTCGCCGGGATCGGGAAGCCGTATAGCTCCGCGGCGTTATACCCTAAAATACGCTCTTTCAACTCCTGCGGAAGGCTTCTCAGCACGACCTTCGGATTGTCGAAGTCCCAATGCGGGTAGTCGGATGAGAACATGGCAATCTTCTCGGCATGCATCATCCGAAAGATTTGCAGCAGATGTTCCGGAAACGGCGGCTCTTCGATGGGCTGCGTCGTGACCCGCACATGATCCACGATATACTCCGAAGGCAGCCGTTTGAGCCAAGGCGCGGTATCGCGCAGCGCTTTGTAGTTTTTGTCCATGCGCCACATCAAATGGGGAAGCCAGCCTATGCCGCCTTCGATCGCAACGAATTTGAGCCCGGGATATTTTTCGAACACCCCTTCGCATACGAGGCTGTTGATATGGGTCATGAAATTCGCCGGCAAAATGTTATGCCATTCCATGTACCGGGTCGGGTATCCGGCAGGCGTCGGCGGGCCGGCAATCCCCTTCCCTTCGGTTCCCGGATGAATCGCGACCGGCAGTCCATTCCGCTCGGCGGCTTCATAGATCGGATGATAGAAACGGTTGCCGTACGGCATTCGCGCTCCGCTTCCCATCACGATTTGCACCATCCCCGGATGCGCCCCCATTCTGTCGATCTCTTTGGCCGCTTCGGCCGGATCGGAATGGTTAATCTGGATCGAGCCCTTGAATTTCGGACTGACGCCGAGCCAATGGTCCGCCAGCCAATCGTTGAAAGCGGCAGCCAAGGCATTCGCATAGTCCGGATCGGCGTGAAGCGAAAGGCCCTGCTCTCCCCCGCCGGTCAGTATGGCATAATCGACGCCGAACGGTTCCATATAATGCTGCAGAACAAATTGCGGGTCGCTCCCCGGAGTCCCGCCGCTGCCTGGACGGGCGTCTTGACGCAGCACGCCTACGGGCGAATAATACTGACCATGCACGCCGATCCCGCTTTCGATCCATTGCTGGTGCCATACTTTCGGCAAATAAGGCAGCAGGTCCTCCGGCTTGCCGATCGAATTATGGACGTCGGCATCTACGATAAACGATGCGGATCGCATTCCATGCCCTCCTTTGATTTGAATCTTGCCGCTTATTTCGAGCCGTACGTGCGCTTATACGCGGTATTGTACATGTCCAGCAGCTCATCTGCGCCAAGCTTCTTCAATTGCTCCAAAAACTGCTGGTAGTTCGCGTCGGTAATCGGCGTCTTGCCCGTGACGAATTCCGTAATTTTTTGCTCCAAAAACTTGGTGAGCGGGGTCAGCTTCGATTTTTCCAGATCCAGCTCTTCCGTCGTTTTGACGATCGCCTTAGGCGCGGGGATGATGAACTTTTCATAGCTTTTGTTGATTTCTTTGCTTTTGTCGTCGAGGCCTCTCTCCCACGTTTCGCGCGCCAAAGCATTGTTCAGCGAAATATTGTCGTACCATACGCCGAAATCGCGGCGCAGCGGCACATAGGGGCTCGGCCCGAACTCTTTCATATAGACGGGTTTTCCGTTCTCAAGCGTATACGATTGCCCTTCAATGCCAAGCGACAAATAATTCGTGCCTTCTTCACTCACCAGATAGTCAAGGAATTTGACGGCCCTTTCCTTATCCTTGACTTTCGCCGAAATGGCCCGTCCCGCAGATCCGACGACCGGACGGGAAAACTGGTAGCTCTGAATGCCGTCCGCCGCAAATTCGGGAAGCGCGTCCAGATTGTAATCCGGCGTTCCGGACTGTTTCGCTTTATCGATCATCGGGTTCACTTCGGCCTTCCAATAATACGTTACGGACGACTTCCCTTTTAATAACCGCTCTTCCCACTGCTCCGGCGTCAACAGATAAAATTCGGGGTCTAGCAGCTGCTCCGAGTACAACTTGTTCATAAAAATAAGCGCATCTTTATATCCGCTGTTATACGGCGCAAATTCGTATTGCTCGCCCCCCGGGCTTTGATTGAAAAACCCCGAAATACCCGTGAATATTTTTCCGAATACGGTATACATGCCGGTATCGCCGGTGACCGGGGTATTGAAGCTGAGCGGGAAGCTATCCGGCTCTTTCGCCTTCAATTCTTTCAGGAATCGATAAAACTCATCGAGATTGGCCGGAGCTTTCAATTGGTATTTATCCATCAAATCTTTGCGCGCCATCCAAATATAATTGAACCCTTTCCCCGCCGGGTCGCCTTCGAGCACGGGAACGTCGTAGATGCCGCCGTCCGCGCCGGTCGCCACGGCTTTTGCTTCGGGATAGGTTTCATAGAACTTTTTGAGATTGGGCGCGATATCCAAATAATCCTTCAAGTTCAGGAACACTTTTTCCGGCCCGTTTTCTCTGGCCTCCTGATTCGTCGGCTGACTGAAATCGGTAACCGAGTTCGTGGCGATCATAATCTGCCGTTTCTCCGTCAACCCTTCCTGGCTGACGACCTGCCAATTCACCTTGACGCCCGTCTTCGCTTCGATCTGCTTGAAAATCTCCCAATCATCCCTAACTTTTCCTTCCGCGCGGTCGTAGACGAGCCAGGAAAACGTCACCGGCTTTTGCGAACCCGCTCCCCCTTCGGTCGCCCCTTCCTGCGTGCCGCCCTTTCCGCTGCAGCCTGCGGTCAAACCGCCCAGCATCGCCGCGGCAAGCATGATAGCCAACATTTTTTTGCTCACTTGTTTGTCCCCTCCTTATTTGTGACGCTCGGATATAGGATTAGATTCCGGCGGAATCCATAACTACCCTTTGATTCCGCCGATCATGGCGCCCTGTACGAAATACTTTTGAACGAACGGATACACGCATAAAATCGGCACCGTAGCGATCGTGATCATGGCGTATTTCAGCGTTTCGATGTAGTCCGTGTTGCCTTCGCCCTGCACATTGGAACCGGCGATAATAATGTTGCGCAGCATGATCTGCAAAGGGTACATGCCGCGATCGTTCAAATAGAGCAGCGCATCGAAAAACGAGTTCCATTGATTGACGGCGGTAAACAAGCCGATGGAGACGAGCACCGGCAGAGAAAGCGGCAGGACGATCCGCAGGAATACTTGCACCGTGCCGCAGCCGTCGATCGTGGCGGCATCCTCCAGCTCTTCCGGCAATCCCTCAAAAAAGGTGCGCATGATAAACAAATACCAGGTGCTGACTAACGACGGCAGGACGATCGCCCACATCGTATCGAGCAGCCCGAGTTTCTGCACGACAAGGAAAGTCGGGATCATCCCTCCCCCGAACATGAGCGTAAAGGCCGCCAAAAGCAGGATCAGCCGACGGCCGGGGAGCCATCTTTTGGCCAGCGGATAAGCCATGGCGGATGTGACGAGGAGCGATAAGAAGGTTTGAACGGCGGTATAACGAATCGTGTTCCAATAGCTGATCCATAGATCCGGGTTGCCGACGAGCCGTTCATAGGCGGCCAGGGTGACGGCCCTTGGCCAGAGGACGACCCGCCCGCTCATCACCATGGCGTTGTCGCTGATGGAAGCGGAGAACACATAGACGAGCGGGTATACCATGACAATAACGAGGACGATCATGAGGAAGATATTGACGGCGTCAAACAGCCGCGAGCCGAAGCTTTCCTTGATTTTCATTTCACGGCCCCCTTCACCAGAGACTTGTGTCCGAAAATTTTTTGACGACGCGATTCGCGGCCACGACCAATACGAACCCGATCACCGACTGAAACAATCCGACGGCCGTGGCGAAGCTGAAGTCGGCGGACAAGATGCCGCGGCGATAGATGAACGTGTTAAGGACGTCCGCGGTTTCGTAGGTCATCGGATTGTACAACAGGATGATTTTTTGAAAGCCGATTTCCATGAAGTGGCCGAGCGTCAGGACGAACAGGATGATCATCACCGGAATCATGCCGACCAACGTCACATGCCGCATTTGTTGAAACCGATTGGCGCCGTCGATTTTGGCTGCTTCATACAAGGTCGGATCGACGCCTGCGATCGCCGCCAAGTACAGGATCGTGCCCCAGCCGACCGTCTGCCATATTTCCGAACCGACGTAGATCGTACGGAACCATTCCGGCTGACCGAGAAACAGGGTTCGCTCGAATCCGAGCCAGCTGAGCAAATGATTGATGATTCCGGTCTGCTGCGACAGAAAGGTAACCATAATGCCGGCGATCACGACGGTCGATAAAAAGTGAGGCAAGTAGCTGACGCTCTGCACGAACCTTTTGAACTTCCGGCTTCGAATTTCGTGAAACAGCAAGGCAAGGATGATCGGCGCCGGAAAACGGAACAGCAGGTCGTACACATTCAGCATGACGGTATTTCGGATCAGCTTCCAAGCATCCGGCGTGTTGACGAAAAAATCGATAAAATGCTGCAGGCCGACAAACTTGCTGCCCAGGATGCCGCGACCGATCGAAAAATTCTGAAACGCGATGATCAGCCCGTACATCGGCACGTATTTGAAAAGGATGTAGTACAGGATGCCGGGCAGCATCAACAAATACAACGTTTTGTGCTTTTTCAGCATGAATCCGAGAGAAGCTCCCTTTCCCCTATGGCCCCGTGCAGGCACTTGGGCGTTCGCGGCATCGCTTCGTTCCAATGACAACGGTTTCACCCCCTTTGACAGGTGTTTGCACACCAAGCTTTACTGAATGTTTGCCCTGACTATACGTTTGCGGCACGCTGCGGGTAAAGCGCCATGTTTTTGCGGATGTCTTCCTTTTTGCATGCCGCAACGATGCTGGTCTTCCGTGACATACGGACGAAAAAAATGAGTCTTCCCAAAAAATGAAGTCACTCAAGATTGGTGCATCGTGCGATATTTGGCCGGGGTAATGCCTTCGTATCTTCGAAAATTACGGATGAACGAATTTCTGCCCCAATAGCCGATCCGTTCCGCGATATCGTCGATTTTCAGATCCGTTTCAAGCAAAAATTGCTTCGCTTTGGAAATCCGGCATTTGGCGATGTATTCCACGTATTTCTCGCCGACTTCTTCCTTGAACATGCGGCTGAAATGCCCGGCGGACATGTTCATTTGCTCCGCGAAATATTCAATGGAAAGCTCTTCGTTATAATGGTTCTGAATGTAAGCCAAAATTTCGGCAAACTGCTGCTTCCGATCCGACGGTTCGACCGTGCGGAACAACACGCCGTGGATGTCCCGGAACGTCTGCCTCAGTTCTTCCCAGGTCACGCAGCGGTTGATCGCGGCAAAAAGTTCGGAATAGACCGAAATGTCAAAATCGTTCCGCTCGCTCTCGACGGCGCGGGTCCATGTATTCAGCACATCGATGGCCAAGTTTTTGATCTGGCGGGCGTTGGCATGGCTTCTCATCCGGTCGTCCAGCAAGTCGAACGCCGATTGGAGCAGGCTTTTGCCATCGCCGGCTTTGTACATATTGAAGATGCGGTTCACTTCGAGCGCAGACAAGAAGCTGTCGCCTGACATTCGTCCCTTCCACGCCCTTTGCTCGCTGCAAATTTCGGCGCCGGAATGCAGACTCTTATACTTGAGCATCGAATGCGCATGCTTATAAGATTGATGGAGGGCGGCAATGGAGTGAACCGTTTTCCCGATGCCGATGGAAGCTTTGTAATACGGCTGCTGCAGAAGCTGTATGATGGCACTCGCCGCCTCCTTAGGGTCGTCAGGCCCATGCTCTTGGTGATGCAGCACGCAGGCCAACTGGTCGGAACGCGTCTGGCAAACCCAAATCATGGCGGGTGACAATTTGCGGATGTTCTCCTTCAGCTCGGCCAGCATAAACGATTTGGACGTCTCGGACAATTGATCCGCGAACGAGTAGAATTGGATTTCAATGCAGAGCACGGTTGCCGTCGCAACCGGATTGCAATGGAAGGATATTTCTTTCGCGTAATATCCGACCGATAGGTTGTCGCGGTATTCGCCGAACAACACCTTGACGATAAATTGCTCCTGAACGATCGGAAACATGCCGTTTACCGTCTGTGCCAGCTCCTTGTTCTTCGAGATCAACAAATGGGAAAATCGTTTGATCATGTCGAACTCGTTGCCGCCGCGCAAGCCCGGCGCTTCGTCCAGATGCTGCGATTCCAGCCCGGTTTTGATTTCGCGGATGGGGTTGTACAACTTCCGGCTCAAAACAAAAGAAACCATGCCGCCTACGACGATAAACATGCCAAGCAGCGCGAGCGTCATCATACGAATCATGCGGGCCGGCTTCAACAAGGTTTGCAGGTCGATCATGCTTACGTAATACCACGTATCGTTAAATCGGGATTTCGCAAATGAAAGCGCTTTCTGATCTTTATGCAAAAATAATTCCTGTTCGGGTTTCGTGCGAATCATCGCCGCGAACGCATCGGGCTGCAATTCGGACGATCCGCTTGCGATTAGGACGGAACCTTCCGAGTTAACCAGCATCGTATCCGTCACCCACTTCTCCTGCATGCCCAATCGTTCGCGAAGCTTATCCAGATCCAAATTCACGACCAAATAGACGTCAGGACTGCCGCTGTTGAATGGATAGCTCATCAACACGGCGACGTTCGAACGGGTCGAGACGATGTCCCTCGTATACGGCGGCCTTTCATATACGGTATGCGGTTTGGTAAAAACCATCGTCTTCTTGCCGGTAAAATGGCCGAAGTAGGACGGCATATCCGAATTTTTTATCGGATACTTTTCCTGGAAATACTCTTCTTTGCCATTGTACGTTTTGCCGTCGATGACCAGATCTTCGTTCGCAAAGTACAGGAACGATTGATAAACCAAATTTTCCGAATCCAGTTTATTCATTTGCTGCATGAGCGAGTGGATCGATTCATAGTGCTGCGGCAGTTCCGCCGGATCGCCGGACGTTCGCACAAAACTCTTGTAGCTGACCGTCGACAGCATGTTCACCATATCGCTCTCGAGCGTGGCGAACGTATCGTCAAACTGCTCCGAAAAATGACGCATGACGGTATTGTTCAATGTTTCCGCATCACGCTCAATCAACCGGACGACAAAGAAATGAGTCAGTACGCTCGCCACGATGACTGGAATGAGAATCAGCGCGAAAAAGTTGGCGAAAAACCGGCAAAACAACACAGTGCGATACGTTTGCAAGACACGGTTCACCTGGATGACCCCCTAATAAAAAATATCATCAAACAAACAGAAAGTTGAAATATTATTTCACCCTCTTCTAAACTATTTCGATGCGTTTGTATTTAAACCTTCCCTTTGCAAGATGCCTGTAAATTTTCACTCCGAAGCGGCCCGAGCTTTGCGGCAGTTTCGGAGTCGCATCACGTTAAAAACTCCGCAAGGCCTGGAAATCCGTGCCGCCCTAGCCAACGTCACTCTTTTTTCCCGGCGCCGACTCTAATTTTTGGCCATTGACAACTCCTCTCGATCTGCTAAAATCGGTAATACCAATAATTCAAAGCGTCTTACTCGTATTTAACTATAATCTATAGAACAAGGGGGTTCTCATATGATGTTAACGGGCTTGCTGTGCGGAGCCTTGCTGGGGTTTGTGATGCAGCGCGGCCGCTTCTGCCTGACGGGCGGTTTCAGGGACATGTACTTAACCAAGGACAACCGCATGTTCTACGCCTTGCTGATCGCCATCTCGATTCAAAGCATCGGCGTCTTTGCCCTCATTCAAGCCGGTCTGATCGAATTTAGCGCTGGCGCGTTTCCTTGGGTCGCCACCATCCTCGGCTCTTTTATCTTCGGGATCGGCATTATCCTTGCCGGCGGCTGCGCGACAGGCACATGGTACCGCGCCGGTGAAGGCCTGATCGGCAGTTGGATCGCGCTTTTCGGCTACATGGCCATGAGCGCAACCATGAAGACCGGGGCACTTGCCCCGATCAACAACGGAATCAAGAAATTTGACGCGCCGGTCAATTCGATTCCGGCAACGTTCGGTCTTTCCGTTTGGCCATTCATTGCTATTCTTGCGGTCATTACTGCATTTTTGGTCATCCGTCAGCTGCGCAAACCGAAGGTGGCCATTCCGGCCATGAAGGCGAAACGTTCCGGTCTTAACCACTTCTTATTCGAAAAGCGGTGGCATCCATTTTTCACGGCGACCCTGGTAGGATTGATAGCACTCCTGGCTTGGCCGCTCAGCGAAGCGACGGGCCGGATGTCCGGTCTGGGCATTACCACGCCTTCCGCCAATATTTTGCAGTATCTGGTTACGGGGGACAGCGATAAATTCGTGAACTGGGGCATGTTCCTCGTTCTCGGCATTCTCGTGGGATCTTTTATCGCAGCGAAAGGCAGCCGCGAATTCCGTTTCAGAGCTCCGGACGCCAAAACGGCAGTCTCAAGCT
>Ga0180220_1002405_pt1 | contig 12020 bp, 11 predicted proteins | sample eDN5th37CBELigBY_FD_151335 | JGI IMG/M metagenome (GOLD analysis project Ga0180220, IMG submission 151335) | Enriched backyard soil microbial communities from Emeryville, California, USA - eDNA 5th pass 37_C BE-Lig BY (version 2) (version 2) | ecosystem: Environmental > Terrestrial > Soil >... | reverse complement strand
TAGCGGGCTCCGCCGGCGAGGACGGTGTGACGATCGCAGCCGCGCTGGCGGCTTCACGACCGACGGGGGCCGCGTCGGCGTCGCCTCCGGACCGGCATCCGAGCGTTGCGAGCGCTAGCGCCAGCGCCACCAGCCAGCCGGCGCCAGGGATTTCGTCGCCAGCGCAATTTCCCTCACCGGTGACCGAACGAGACACGATCGCAGAAGTTCTGACTCGCACCGGGCACCCCCGTTGAATACCGCCGTTCCTCGTCGCCCATCCGGGCGCCTTCCGCAGGGAGGGAAGTACACCCCCTGTGCCCGGTGGTTCGGAAGAGCAACACGACTGCACCACGCCGCGCGGATCCAGTGAATGGTGAGCGGAAGTCAGGAGAGAGCGCCGCGGGCGTCCGGCGGAGGTCCCATGTCGCCGGACACCCGCGCTGGCGCGTCGATCAGTGGACTTCGGGCGGTTTCTCGGGCGGCGTCGCCCGTCTCTTGAACTCACGGCCCTCGTCCTGGACGAAATGCTTCGTCTCCTGTGCTTCGGAGTTCAGCACGTCGGAGCCGTGCTCCGCCGCACGGCGAGTCTCTTCCATCCGCAGCGGTGAGTCCGGCTTGCGGAGGTCCCGCGCGGCACCGGCGCCCAATACGGCCGCGACGACGAGCCAGACCACACCGACGATGAGCCCGCCCGCCCAATAGGCTCCGCCGAGCAGCGAGCCGATGGCCAGGATGGCGCCGGCGGTGATTGCAAAGCCCGCCAGCATCGCGAACACCAGCGCCACGCCGATTTTTGCCAAATTCGTGGCTACGGTGCGCGCGGCGTCGCGTAGCTCCGTCGTCATGGTATCCGCGATCGAGCGCAATTCGAGCCGGGCGAGGGTGATCTCGTCGTGGGCGAGCTGGGAGGCATCGCGACCCAGGCGGCCCACGAGCTCCCGGAGATCCGCTTCCCCGTCCGGTCTGGCCGGGGAAGGGCGTGTGGACGGCCCATCGAAGCGCTCCCGTTTCGGGGAGTTCGAGTGCCACGACATGATCACCTCCTACCCGGGTCCGTCATGGGTCCACCCGGCTCCCGATCCTGCTCTTCGGGACCGTGGAGGATGTGATCCACTGCACGCCGCGCGGATTCGCCGGCCGTCTCCCGCGCGGCGTCCCTGGCAGCCTCGCCCGCGTCGTGCAGCGCCTGACTGGCGCGCTCCCCAACCCGCTGACGTGCGCTGCCCATGATCTCGCGCTCACGGTGGCTCTCCGGGATGGACAGGCCTGCCGCGAAGCCCAGCGCAGCCGCGACCATCGTCGTCGCCAGCGGGTGGTCGTGAATGATTTCCTCCGCCCGGTGCTCGAAATCGCGCGCCCGGTCCGAAACCTCGTGGGCCACGTGCTGGACTCGATCCTGCGCCTCGCTCGCCATGCCAGACGCCCGCTCCTTCACGTCTTCTGCCTTTTCGCGGATGGTGCCCGCGGCCTCCCCGGCCCGGCCTCGAACGGATTCCGCGGCGTCCGAGACGCGCTCCCGGATCCCAGCTCCATCGCCATGCTCACGCCCCGGGTGCAACCCGGCCGGCGGCATCACGCGGCCGCGGGAATAAGCGGGTCCGCGTGGTCCAAACTCGTCGTACTCGTATCGCCACCGTTCCGCCCTTTCACCCCGGTTCCGTTTCGCGACCAGCCAGGCCAGGCCGATCCCGATCATGCCCGCAGGGACCGGATTGTTCCTGACCGTGTGCCAGAACCCCCGGCCGGCGTCGCTGACCTCGTGCTGGACTCCGCGCATCGTTTCCCTCGCCTTCTGCTTGACCGTCTCCCGGGCCTCATCGATCTGCTCCCTCGCCCGCTCCCTGATGCGGCGCTGGACGCGGTCAGGGTTCAGGCGCTCCCCGATTTCCTCGATCGTCGCGCCAAGCCGTTCCCGCGTTTCCTCGATCCGACTGAGGATCTCGGCTTCAGAGGCGCGCATGGCCGTCACCCTCCCGCCCCGGCTGGATCGGCTGCTGCCTGTCCGGTATCGCCGGCGGCCACCGGGACTCGCCTTCGAGCCGTTCCACGGAGCCGCGCAGCGTGTGACTCTCGTACGGGAGATCCCGCCGGTACTCACCGGGACGCGGCTCCTCCGGCGCGCTCTTCAGGAAACGCGCACCGACCAGGCCGAGCACGAACGCGCCGCCGAGCACCACTGGCGCGTGCTCCCGCGCAAAGCGCGAGGCCTCGCGCCCCAGCTCGTCGACATCGTGCTGGTCGAGGTAACGCGACACGCCTTCGACCCTGTCCGCCACTCCGCTGACGAACTTCGCGTATGGCTCCTGATCCCCGGGCAGATCCTCGCCGCCGCGACGCAGCGCACGCGCGACCGCGCGCATTCCGCTGGCAATCCGCTCCCTGCCCTCATCCAGCCGCGAGCGCGCCATGCGCCGGGCATCGTGCGTCAGTTCGCGACCCTTTTCCATCCCCTCTTCGATCAGGTGCTCTCCGCGCTCACGTACATCTCTGGCCGCGTCAGGCACCTTCTCGCGGAGCTGGTGGGTGGCCTCCCTGATTCGTTCGCCGGTCCCGCCCTCCGCGCCAAACCCCGTCGCTTCGTGCCGGTCCGCCATGTCGTCCTCCGTTCCGTCTCTGGCGGCTTCGCCATGCGTGTGTTCGCCCAATACGCCCTCCGGGTATGAGCGCTACCATGACACAACGCTGCACGGGCCGTACCACCCCATCGACGTAAACAAAAGCCCGTAAACAACTTGCATGGATCACTCCGCCGACGTGCCGAAGCATCCGCGGAGAGGAATCCCGTGCCAGCCGGTTGGGCAGCTACTTTCGCCGGCGAAGAGCGTGGACTGCCGATCGTGCGCGCGTCTCCAGGGGGGTCGACCTTGCGGTGCCCCGGTCTGAGATACATGCTACGGCATGGCGCATTACCTGAGGGGAGGTGGCGGGCGACGTGGGCGCGCGCCCATGGTCGTGGGGTACGCACGGCCGGGCGAGCTCCGGCCGTTGTCCTGTCGTGCCGACACTGCCCGGCGAAACGTCGCCGCGCGGGACCACGCAGACGGCACAATGATTCTCGGGGCGGCCGGCGACCGGGCGCCCGGAAACCCGTATGGAGGACCGGTCATGGGAGATCGCTGGCTCGCCAATCGGCTTCGGTTCGTGCTCAGCGGCCGTGTGGTCGCATGCATGGCCGTTGCGCTCCTTGCCGTTGCGGTGCTGCACGTACCCGCGGTTGCCCAGGCGCCGGCCGAGGCGGAGCCGCCTGATTACGGCGGCATCTATCATGGATTGCGTTTCACCTTTGCCCCGGCGAGCCAGACAACGTACGAGCTGGGCGCGGCCTACGGGCCGACGATCGTGGTGGGCGCCCGTGGTACCTGGATGTTTCGAGTGGAGGTCGCGGGCGGTGTCAACGCATGGAGCGAGGTTGCGACGGAGAATGGCTATTTCGCCGGTGGCCGTCTCAGCGGCGTGCGCGTTTTCACCGGCGACTATCTGTACCTGGGCGCCCCGTTCGAATTCTTTCTGAGCGCTGGATCGGGCTTCTACTACGCGTGGAACACCGAGGAGGCGCAGGGGGAGCGCAACCTCATTCCCTTGCTTACCGGTGGCGTCGGGTTCCGCAGCCGGGCGGGCCGCTCGTTGCCCACCCTCGGAATCCACTACGAGAGACGATTCGGTGACTGGAACAGCCGCGTATCCATCGCGATCGGGTTGAACTTCCCGTGGTAGGGTGAGGAGCAGAAATGTCCACTCCGGAAACCGCTTCTCCTTCGGCCGCACCGGCCGGAATCGGGCTGAGAGCCGCGATCTGGGGAGCACAGGTCCTGGTATTCGTGGCCCTCGTGCTGTCGGGCGTGATGAAGCTGACCTGGCCGATACCGCAGCTCGCCGAAGTGGCCCCCTGGACCGGCGACGTGCCCGCGGCGTTCGTCCGGTTCATCGCGTGCATCGAACTGGCCGGAGCGGCGGGGATCCTGCTGCCTTCGCTGACGCGCATCAGACCGGGATTGACGATAGTAGCCGCGTACGCCGTGGGGCTGCTGATGCTCTTCGCGATCGTGTTCCACACCATCCGGGGAGATGGCATGACCGGCTACGCAACGCCCATGGTGCTCCTGTGGCTTTCGGGGCTGGTCGCGTGGGGCCGCTGGCGGCGGGCGCCGATACGGAGCCGCTGATCGCTTCCAATCCGTTCGAAACGAGTAGCGGCACGATTTCGTTGACCGGCGGGACTTCTCGCGGCTACGTTCCCTGACACTCCTTTCTGCAGTTGGCCACGCGACGATGTCTGCCTCGGCGGGAGCGCCTCGTCGAGAGCCCGTGCGACACCCTGCAACTCGGAGGATCCAATGTTCCGGAAGGTGCTGGTCGCGATGGATCTGTCGCCTGCCACCGAAGCGCTCATCTCGGCGTTGCCCGGGATGCGGCAGTTCGGTACGCAGGAGCTGAATCTCGTTCACGTCGCAAAGCCGTTTTCCCAACCGATTTCCCGTTCCATGGAGGAGTTGAACGAGCTGAGGGCTCGCGTCAACCGGCTGGCGGAATCGCTTCGTGCGCATGGTTTCGAAGTGACCGCAGACGTGCCGACCGGCGAGCCGGCCGCCGAGATCGTTTCCTCAGCGGCGCGTCGGGCGGCCGACTTGATCCTGATCGGATCGCGCAGCCGCACCCGCATCCAGGAAGCGTTCGTGGGGAGTGTGAGCTGGGATGTCGTGCGTCAGGCGAGGAGACCGGTTCTGCTGCAGCGGATCGAGGCGAACCGGCCCGATCCCGAAGCGGCGCTGGAATCCCGCGCAGTCGGCCTGCCACGGCGAGTGCTACACCCCACCGATTTCTCGGACATTGCCCTCCGAGCCAAGCCGTACCTCCTGCACCTGGCGGCACTCGGCCCGATGGAGTTCAGCCTGCTCAACGTTCTGCCCGTCAACGCGTCGAGCGAAGACGCCGCGAATGCGCGAGCCCGCCTCGAATCGCTGGCGGGTGAGCTTCGCGAAGCCGGTGCAACGGCCGTGCGCGTCGATGTCCGGTTCGGCACGCCACACGACGAGATCCTCGCGGCCGGCGGCCGCGATTCGGATGCCCTCGTAGTCATGGGCACACAGGGTCGCGGGTTCCTGCCGGGCATGATCCTGGGCAGCGAGAGCCGGCAGGTCGTCCGCCGCGCGTCCGCCCGGACGCTGCTCATCCCGGCGATCGACGAGGAGTAGGCGCCGCGGTGCTGCTGGCCGGCGTCGGCGCGTTCACGACCCGCGGCCGCCGCACCGCACGGATTTCCGTCGGCTGATCGGTAGTGCCTTTGGAGTTGCTCGCGAACAAGTATCCGTTGACCGGAGGATCTACCATGACAAGGCGAATCCACCGTTCACGCCCGCACCGTGCCGTACCGTTCAGGACACCAGCGCTGGTATCGCTCCTTTCGATCGCCGTGGGGGCTTGCGGCGCCTCGCCGGACGGGAGTGCCGCCGCCAGCGCGGCCGCCGAAGCGAGCGGGGCGGACGTCGTCGCATTCGTCGGTGCCAACGTGATCCCAATGGATGAGGAGCGCATCCTCGCCAATCACACGGTCATCGTCCGGGATGGAGTGATCGCGGAGATCGGCCCGGCGGCGCAGGTGTCCGTACCTGCCGGCGCCACGCAGGTGGACGCCACGGGGAGGTACCTGATACCGGGTCTGGCGGAGATGCACGCCCACATCCCGGCGGGCGACGCCGCGACCGTGGAGAACACGCTCTTCCTCTACGTCGCGGGCGGGGTGACGACGATTCGCGGGATGCAGGGTAGTCCACAGCACCTCGAGCTGCGTGACAGGGTCGCGGCCGGCGAGCTGATCGGACCCCGCATCTACGCCGCCGGTCCCGCCGTGAGCGGCAATTCCGCGAGGACGCCTGAGGCGGCAGCGGCCCTCGTCCAGGAACAGCAGGCTGCAGGTTACGACCTGCTCAAGGTCCAGACCGGCGTATCGCGAGAATCGTTCGATGCGATGGCCGAGGCGGCGCACCGGCTCGGCATCCCGTTCGCAGGGCACGTTCCGGAAGCCGTCGGGCTGAATCGCGCGCTCGAGGCCCGCTATTCCTCGATCGACCACCTGGACTCGTACCTGCAGGCTCTCGCCGGCTATCCCGATGGCAATGCGCCGACCCCGACGGGGCTGTTCGGGTTCTACCTGATCGATGAAGCGGACGAGGCGAAGATTCCGGAGGTGGTCGCCGCGACGATCGCGGCCGGTGTCTGGAACGTACCTACACTGACGCTGGTCGAGCACCTCGCGTCGCCGGAAGATCCGGAGCGTATGGCGGAGCGGCCCGAGCTGGCCTACATGCCTGCGCAGACCGTGCAGCAGTGGATCCAGCGCAAGCGGGCATTCCAGAACGACGCCCGCTTCACCCCTGAACGCGGCGCCCGCTTCATCGAAATCCGGCGCCAGCTCGTCAAGGCGCTCCACGACGCAGGCGCGCCCCTCGCCCTCGGCTCCGACGCGCCCCAGTGGTGGAACGTCCCCGGCTTCTCGGCGCTTCGCGAGCTCGAGCTCATGGTGGCGGCCGGGCTGACGCCGTTCCAGGCGATGTCCGCCGGTACGCGCGATGCCGCCCGGCTCATGGGCGCTGATAACGAATGGGGCACTATCGCTGTTGGTCAGCGCGCCGACATGGTCCTGCTCGATGCCAACCCGCTTGCCGACATCACCAGCGTCTGGCAGCGCGCGGGAGTCATGTATGGCGGACGGTGGCTGCCGCGCGAAGAGCTGGACGCCCGACTCGAGGCAATCGCAGCATCGAACAGGGAGTAGAACCTCGCCCCGGACGAGGCGTGATCCCTGACCTATCCGCCCACCTTCGGCCCGTGCCGCTCGCTGGCACGGGCCTTGCCCCATCTCCCGCCGTCGTATGAGTCACCCGGAAGTACCCAACCTGGAAGGAGTAGTGACGTGGCTACACCCGGCCGACGCTGGCGGATGGCGGCAATCGCCGTCGCAGGGTTCATCACAATCGCCGGAACCGCCGGCCCCGCGCACGCGCAGTCCGTACGATCGGAAACGCGGGGTCTGCTCCTCGGTGCCCACCTGAGCTCCACTTCTCTCGAAATCGAAGACGGCGACCGCGAAACCGGCGGCGGTGGTGGCCTGATGATCGGCTACGGCGTTTCGCGCCGGGTCGCTATCTACCTGGGAGTCACCGGCACCCGCGTCCGCGTATCGAATCCCGACATCGGCGACGAATACACGCTCGGCCACGCGGACCTGGGAGTCCGGGTTTCGTTCCGCGGGCCGGAAGACCGGTTCATCCCGTACGTCGTCGCTGCGGTGACGGGAATGTCCGCGAAAGCGGACATCCCAATCGGGAACGGGGCGACGGTCGAAGGTGAGATGCGCGGAGGGGGTCTTACGCTCGGCGGCGGTTTCAGCCACTATTTCAACCCGTCGCTCGCGCTCGACGTCTCTCTGCTCCTGACGGGCGGCCGCTTCACGGAGCTCAGGTTCGGGCCGATCTCGGCCGAGATCCCCGACGAGCTCGAGGCCAACGCCGGGCGGCTGACCATCGGATTGAACTGGTCGCCCGGCGGCAGCAGGTGAACGCACGTTGAAACGTCCGGCGAGCGGCCGCTGGTGCGAGGTGGTCCGGTTTCGGGCGGATCCATGCGCAGGTGGACGCCAGCCAGAGGCGCTGGCGACACCTTCCGGCGACGCTCGCCGCCGGTGGTAGGATCGTTCGCTGTCGTGTTGTCGCCGGAGCAGCCCCGGCGGCAGCACACGCCTGTTCGTGATCTGTTCCAGGGGCGGAGGGAATGGTTCGGTATTCAGGCCTTGCGGCGCTCGCGGCGGCGCTGACGCTGCTCGCCGGAATCACGACGACCGCGAACGCCCAGGCGGGATTCGGCTTCGCCGGCGGTCCGTCGTATCCCGTGGGCGAGCTGGGCGACGTGGTCGACTCCGGTTTCCACGCCGGCGTGACCATGGACGCCGGGCTTCCGCTCCTGCCGGTGGGGATCCGCGCGGACCTCATGTTCCAGCACCTGCCGGGTAGAGCAGGGTCCGACAGCTTCCGCCAGGTCGCAGGAACTGTGGCGGCCCGCGTCGGCGTGTTACCGCTGCCGGTCCTCTCGCCCTATCTGCTGGGCGGCGTCGGCCTCTACGCCAGCAGCTTCGATCCGGACCCGGAAGTCGACGGCGACTGGGGCACGGACGCCGGCATCAACTTTGGTGCCGGCGTGCGGCTGAACCTGCTCGTCATCCGACCGTTCGTCGAGGCACGCTACCACCGCGTCCTCTCGAACCCCGGCCGCGGCTTCGTACCGATTACCGTCGGCGTGCACTTCTAGAGGACGACGATTCCGCTCAGTGCCCCAGGTGGTGCTCCAGCTCGGCCATGATCGCATCGGCGCGATCGAGCAGCGCCTTCGCGGACGGATCGAGCTCGATCACGCGGGCGCGGTGGGCAGCCTCGAACTCCTCGATCGACGTACGGATTTCCGGTCGCTCGAGAATTTCCGTCTGGAGCACCTGGATCGAATCGTGGACCGACTGCGCTTCCGCCGCGAGCGTCTGGAAGGTCGCGAGATCGCCGGCTTCCTGGGCCGCGATCAGCCTGGCCTGGAGCTGATCCGCCCGGGCGAGCAACGCGGGGTCGGCTTCACGGAGCGCGGACTCGACGGTGCCCTGGATCGATTCGAGCTGGCGGGAGAGACCCTCATCCTCGAGCGCCTGCGTGTGGAGCGGGCCGAGCGTCTGCTCGATTTCCTGCATTTCGATGATCAGCGCGAGGATGTCATTGTCCATCGCCCCGGCTTCCGCGGCCGGTAGCTCGGTCTGCGGCTCCGGATTGGCCCCGCGATCGCACGCGGCCGCCGTGACCGCTGTTGCTGCCGCCAGAACCGAGAGCCAGCGGAGGTGTTTCATGGAACGGCTTCCCGTCTGAGATGATCATCGGCGTCCCCCTGACCCGATGCCGGCCCACCCGCGCGCCGGCGCGGCGACCGGACCTCAGATCGAGCGCATGGCCACGGCGGGCTGGCGGCGCGCGACCTGGCCACCGACCGACCGGTGTCCTGCCAACGAACCGCAGACGTTTGCTACACCTCCCGTTCCGGGTTGGATCCGTCCGACTGGCGCCAGAATGGCGCTGGCATCGTTGACCGGGGCGGCCCCAAAGCGATACGTTGTCGCATCATCCCCAAAAAATCCGTCTGAAGGAACGGTGCACCATGCGTGCAGTCCTCCGGCTGTCGTGGCTCTCCGCCGCTCTTGCGTCGGCCATTCCAGCCTCCCCCGCGCTGGCGGTGCAGCGCTGGATGGAGCAACTCGACCGCGGCGTGGTCGCCATTCAACACGAGCCCGGCAACGTGGTGGTGAGCTGGCGGGTGCTTGGCACCGACCCGGAGGAGGTCGCCTTCAACGTGTACCGGAGCACGGCCGGCGGTGCGCCGGTCCTTCTGACACCCGCGCCGATCACGGGCGCCACCTTTTTCGAGGACCGTGGCGTCGATCTCTCCCGGTCGCAGACCTACACGGTCCGGCCCGTGGTGAACGGCGCCGAGACCACCGACCCGATCGAGCGCGGCTGGACGCTCGAGGCGGGCGCGCCCGTGCGCACGTATCACGCGGTACCCATCCGGCGACCGGAAGAAGGATACCGACCGAATGACGGATCCGTTGCCGACCTGACGGGCGACGGCCGCTACGAGATCGTGGTGAAGATGGAGCGGTCGACGCGCGACAACTCGCAGAACGGCATCACCGACCCCACCTTCCTCCACGCGTACACGCTGGACGGCGAGCTGCTCTGGGAGATCGACCTCGGGATCAACATCAGGTCGGGGGCGCACTACACGCAGTTCCTGGTCTACGACTTCGACGGCGACGGCCGTGCAGAGGTCGTCGCGCGGACCGGTGATGGCACGGTGGACGGTACCGGACGCGTGATCGGCGATCCGAACGCAGACCACCGAAATGCCGATGGCCATATCATCACCGGACCCGAATATCTGACCGTCTTCGACGGGCGGACCGGTGCCGCGCTGGCGACCGTCGACTATGTGCCGCCGCGGCACCCCGACACGCTCCAACCGGCGCCGGAACAGCTCGAAGCGATATGGGGCGACGGCCGCGGCAACCGCGTGGACCGGTTCCTCGCCGGCGTCGCCTACCTCGACGGCGAACGCCCCAGCATCATCATGGCGCGGGGCTACTATACGCGTGCAGTGATTGCCGCCTGGGACTGGCGCGACGGCGAGCTGCGACTGCGCTGGGTCTTCGACAGCGACGATGGTACGCCTGGCCACGAGGCGCTCCGTGGCGAAGGTGCCCATTCGCTGGCGATCACGGACGTAAATGGTGACGGATTCGACGACATCGTTTACGGCGCGGCCGCGATCCGTCACGATGGCACTCCGCTGTACGCCACCGGTCTCGGCCATGGTGACGCCCTGCACGTCTCGCAGATGGACCCGGACGACCCGCGGATCATGGCGTTCATGCCGCACGAAACTCCGGCGAGGTACGGACCCAACGCCATTTCGCTTCGCGACGCTGCCACCGGCGAGCTCCTCCTGGGCGTTTCCGGCACCGGCGACATCGGGCGGGGCGTGGCGATGGACATCGACCCGCGGTTCCCCGGTTACGAACTCTGGGCGACGGGCGACGTGCCGGGGATCTACAACGTCCGCTCCGTCCGGGCGGACGGGGAGGCCGGCCCGCGCGGAGTGCCGATCTCAATGAATCGGCCGAACTCCGTCAACTTCGCGATCTGGTGGGACGGCGACCTCCTGCGGGAGCTGCTGGACAGGAACTACGTCGAAAAGTGGAACTGGGAAACCGAGCAGATCGAACGACTGGTCACCTTCGAGGGTGCCGCATCGAACAACGGGACCAAGGCCACGCCCGTCCTGTCGGGTGACATCCTGGGCGACTGGCGCGAGGAAGTCGTGCTTCGGTCCGAGGACGACACGGAGCTGCGGATCTACACGACGACGATCCCCACCGGGTTCCGGTTCCCAACGCTCATGCACGACCCGACCTACCGACTAGCCATCGCGTGGCAGAACGTCGCGTACAATCAGCCGCCGCATCCGGGCTTCTTCCTCGGCCACGGCATGCGTGCAGCGCCTCGCCCGGCGATCGTCGCGGTGCCGGCCGCGAGTACGCGCGAATAGCAGGGCGCGCCCTGCGTACTGGCGCGGGCGCGGGTTCGCGTGATACTTTCGGGGTCGTGCAACGGGGCCGGCGTCCCGAAGCGGATCATCAACTGAGTCGACGCACCCGATGCCGGAACGCCGCGCGGAACCAGTCTGCCGAACATTCGCCCGCGACCCCGCGCGTGCGCAGCTGAACGACTCGTGACGACGGCCAAAGGAAGCGCGCTTTCCGATTACACGCGCGTGTCGCTCCGAATCGCGCTGGTCGCCCTCTTCCTCTATCTCTTCCTCGTCGGCATTGCGTTCATCGAAAGCGGCATCGCCGCGATGGGCGCCGGATTCCAGGCCAGGCTGCTCCAGTCGGTGTCCAATCCGATTTCCGGACTCTGTGCCGGTCTGCTCGCTACGGTTCTGACCCAGTCATCGTCAGTGACCACCTCGACCATCGTGGGGATGGTGGGGGCCGGGACGCTGCCGCTCACGCTGGCCGTGCCGATGATCATGGGCGCCAATCTCGGGACTACGGTGACCAGCACGCTCGCATCTCTGGGCAGCATCCGCCGCCCGGCCGAGTTCCGCCTCGCGTTCTCCGCCGCGACGGTCCACGACATGTTCAATTGGCTGGGCGTCATCATCCTCCTCCCGCTCGAGATCGCGACGGGCTTCCTGGGCAAGACGGCGCTGTGGCTCGCGAACACCATTCGTGGCGCGGAGATCGAAGCCGGCGCACCGAGCCCGAGCGTCATCCGGACCGCCGTCAAATATCCGGTCGACCTCATAGCCGGCGTGGTCCCCGAGAACGCGTTCATGAGCGTGCTGCTCCTGGGCATTGGCCTCGCCCTGCTATTCGTCGCGCTCGCGATGATCACGCGCACGATGCGGCGGCTGGTCGCGGCGAGCGTGGAACGGGTCATGAACCGGATCAT
>Ga0180220_1002404_pt1 | contig 12023 bp, 6 predicted proteins | sample eDN5th37CBELigBY_FD_151335 | JGI IMG/M metagenome (GOLD analysis project Ga0180220, IMG submission 151335) | Enriched backyard soil microbial communities from Emeryville, California, USA - eDNA 5th pass 37_C BE-Lig BY (version 2) (version 2) | ecosystem: Environmental > Terrestrial > Soil >... | reverse complement strand
CCATCGCCCCAACGGCCAGTCCGCCCGCCCCGCCAAACAGGAACGCCCTGCGCTGCATCCGATTCGCCCCCGCCCGGCCTGGTTCATTTGGGTCTTCGTCGATCCGTATCGCCTTCGTCCGGATGGCCGGTTCCGCCCGAACTTTCGGCTCATTGTTACCGCTTGGGATCCCCGCCGCAATCTCCCGCCGGTCTGGTGGCGGATTCGGCCTCGTGGCAAACTGGAACATGGCCTCTCTTCTCGAAACCTGGTTCAACGGGTGGACGCGAACATGAGCGCGACGACCAGCCAGTCCCAACAAGAACAAACCCTCTATCCCGACTCCGACGGTCAACCGATGGCGGACAACACGCTCCAGTTCAAGTGGATCGTCTTGGTGAAGGAGGGTCTGGAGGATGTCTTCCGCGACGACCCCAACGTCTTCGTCGCCGGCGACCTGCTTTGGTACGCCCAGGAGGGGGACCCGACGATCCGCGTCGCGCCCGACGCGATGGTCGTCTTCGGCCGCCCCAAAGGGCATCGCGGATCCTACAAGCAGTGGGAGGAGGATGGAATCGCTCCCCAGGTGGTCTTCGAGATCCTCTCGCCCGGCAATCGAGCTTCCGAGATGATGCGGAAGTTCGAGTTCTACGAGGAACGAGGCGTCGAGGAATACTACATCTACGACCCCGACGACGGCGAGTTGCAAGGCTGGCGTCGCCAGGGGGAAAGGCTCCTGCGGATTCCCGAGATGAAGGGATGGATCAGCCCTCTTCTCGGCATCCGGTTCGACCCCGGCGAAGGCCCCGACGACCTGAAGATTTACGGTCCCGACGGCGCCCGTTTCCTCACGCCCCAAGAAAGGGCGGACGAGGCGAGAGCCGAACGCCAGCGAGCCGAAGAGGCCGAGAAACGCGCCGAGACCGAGCGTCAGCGCGCCGAGCGGCTGGCCGCCAGGCTCCGCGAGTTGGGCGAATCGGTCGATTAACGCCGTCGTCGCCTTTAATCCTTAACAAAAATTGTTTGCGTTCATCGCCATCGTCGGGATATGAATCCTACAGGAGTCTCCTCTCGAGATAAGCGTCGATGCTTAAGGGGGAACGGTCGATGAGCAGCGGCGCTTTGAGACGATGCCGGGTCTGTCGGACGAGTTTCCCCGCCATCAAGGGGGAGGAGGCGGAGGACGCGTGCCCGACTTGCCGGGCTGAGGGTCCGGTGATCGAGGTGGAGGATGAGGACGTTTCGTTCGGTCCCGAGCAGGTCGCGGCGGCTTTTCGGGGGACCATTCCGGCCGGGCGGTTGCCCTGGTCGTATCGGCTCTGGGTTTTGGTCGTGGCTTGCGTGATGGTCGCGCTGCCGTTGATCTATCTGGCGATCATGGCGGCGGCCTGCTGGGCGATGTACTGGCACGCGACCCGCAATATCGAAATCTTTCAGAACGTCAAGGACGGCCGAGGAGCGCTCTTGGCGTACTTGGGTCCCCTGTTCGCGCTGGGGACCTTGGTCTTCTTCATGGCCAAGCCGTTTTTCGCGCCGCGCCGGCAACAGTTCACGGGACGGTCGCTGGAGCGGGAGCAAGAGCCCACTTTGTTCGCGCTGGTGGATGGGATCTGCGAGTCGGTTGGCGCGCCTCGACCGGTTCGGATCGACGTGGATTGCGACGTCAACGCCTCGGCCTCGCCGGAGTTTGGGCTTTTTTCGCTGTTCCGGCGTCGTTTGGTGCTGACCGTCGGCCTGCCTTTGGTGGCCGTTTTCAACGCCGAACAGTTCGCGGGAGTCTTGGCCCACGAGTTCGGCCACTTCGCCCAATCGACGGGGATGAAGCTGTCGTACCTGATCCGGTCGATCAACGCCTGGTTCGCCCGGGTCGTCTACGAGCGCGACGCCTGGGACGAGCAGCTCGCGCAAGGGACTTCGATTCAAAGCGGCTACCTCATGATCATCTTCGGCCTGGCGAGGCTGGCCGTCTGGACGACCCGGCGCGTCCTTTGGGTCTTGATGCACGTGGGCCACGCCTCAAGCCGCGCCCTCTTGCGGCAGATGGAGTTCGACGCCGACCGCTGCGAGGCCCTGCTGGGCGGGAGCGCGGCGTCGGAATCGGCGACGCGGCGGCTGCGCGTCGCCATATACGCGCGCGAAGGCGCGATGATCGACGTCTCCGACCGCTGGCGCGATGGTCGATTGCCCGACAACCTGCCCCGACTTATCGAGGCCAACATCGCTCAGATTCCGCCGGAGGCGCTGACGGCGATCGACGAGGCCCTCGAATCCGAGCGGACGCGGCTCTTTGACACTCACCCGGCCGACCGGGACCGAATCGCCGCGGTGAGAGCTCTGTGCGCTTCGGGGGTCTTTCGCCTGGACGGCCCCGCCACGGCCCTGTTCCGGGATTTCGACGCGCTGGCGCGCGAGGCGAGCGTCGATCATTATCGCGGCGTCCTGGGCGACCAGTTCAAACCCGACCAACAGCTTCAGCCGTATCGGGAGGTCGTGGCCGGCGTCGAGAGCGACGTGGAGGCCGACAGGGCGTTCCGGCGAGTCTATCCCGGCCGGCCGAGCCTGTTGCGGCCGATCCCGCTCCCCTCGAAACTGCCGGACCTCGCAATCGATCCGGCCGCCGCGAAGGCCAAGTGCGAGGCGATCCGGGCGAAGCAACTGGCCGCGCGGGCGGCTCACGACGCCGAATTTGGGCCGTTCAACGAGTTGTGCGACAAGCTCCACCGGATCGAGGCGGCGGCGGTCATGCTGGAGGCCGGGTTCAAGATCAAGGCGGCCAACTACGGCCTCTTGGCCGCCAAGGCCGGCGCGGCCCGCGCGCTGGCCGACGTGACCGGCCGCGAGATCGCCGACCAGGCCGCGAAACTCGATCCGTTCGATAAACTCTGCGCCCAACGGATGGCCCTGGCCTTCATCACGCTCAATTCCGAGGAGTGCGCCCGCGAGGTCGATCCCGACGAGACGCTCCGCGACGAGGTTCGATCGTACCACCCGATCGCCGCGGCGATGGGCGAGTGCGTCTGGCCCGTCGCCAACGCGCTGGGGGGAGCGCGGGCCGAGATGGCGGCGATCCTCGAAAACTTCGGGGGCAACGAGCAGAACGCCAAGCTTCACCAGGCCATCCTGGCGGAGGCCCGCGTCGTCCGCGAAAAGCTGGAGGAATTGAAAGCCGCGATCGGCGACGGCCTCCCCTACCCCTTCGAACACGCCAAGGGCGAAATCAGCTTGGCCGAGTTCGCCGTCCCGACCGTTCCCGAAGCCAACGACATCGGCGATTTGCTTGACGCCTCGGTTCGGGCCTACGACCACCTCGGGACGACTTACGGCCGGCTTCTCGGCCGCTTGGCGATGATCGTCGAGCGGGTCGAGGCGTTTCTGGGGCTCCCGGTTCTAGCCATCGACGAAAAATCGGAGCATAATCGGCCTCTCGAATGAGACTTTTTCCCGTCGATGAAGGATTGCACCCCATGAAATTGCGGATCGCCTTGCTGGTTGCGTTTTCGATCGCCGCGGGTTCGGTCGGTCTTCGGGCCGACGACCAGGTCGCTCCCGAGAAGACCCTGCGGGCGGGGATCATCGGGCTGGACACCTCGCACGCGCCGGCGTTCACGAAGCTGCTCAACAACCCGGAGGCCAAGGGAGACCTGGCCGGGGTCCGCGTCGTCGCCGCGTATCCGGGGGGAAGCCCCGACATCCCGTCGAGCATCAACCGGGTGCCCGAGTACACCAAGGCCCTCCGCGACATGGGGGTTGAGATCGTCGACTCGATCGACGAGCTGCTTGAGAAGGTCGACGTCGTCTTGCTCGAAAGCGTCGACGGTCGGCCGCATCTGAAGCAGGCCGAGCCGGTCTTCAAGGCGCGCAAGCCGATGTTCATTGACAAGCCGGTGGCCGGCACGCTGGCCGACGCGATCGCCATCTACGACATGGCCGAAGAGACGGGAACGCCGGTTTTCTCCAGCTCGTCGCTGCGCTTCAGCCCCGGAATCGCCGAGATGGGCCAAGGGAAGCTGGGCGACGTGATCGGCTGCGACGCCTACAGCCCCTGCTCGCTGGAGGAGCATCATCCCGACCTCTTCTGGTACGGGGTCCACGGCGTCGAGATCCTCTTCACCATCATGGGGACCGGCTGCGAGTCGGTGACGCGCGTGCAAACCCCCGACGCCGAGCTGGTCGCGGGCGTTTGGAACGAGGGCCGAATCGGCACGTTCCGGGGCATCCGCAAGGGCTCGGCCAACTACGGCGCGACCGTCTTCGGGACCAAGGGCATCGGCCCCAGCGGCGGCTACACCGGCTATGAGCCCCTGGTGGTCGAAATCTGCAAGTTCTTCAAGACCGGCGAGGCCCCCGTCAGCGCCGCCGAGACCATCGAGATCTTCGCCTTCATGGAGGCCGCCGACGAAAGCAAGCGTCAGGGCGGCAAGCCCGTGACCCTCGAAAGCGTCATCGCCAAGGCCCGCGCCGAGCTGGCCGAACGGGCGAAGTGAGCCCGATGAAGGGATGACGGGTTCACGGACGAGCCGTGGCGGGCGCTCTTCTGTAGCCGGCCTCTGTGAGGCCGGGACGCGCGCCGTTGGTCGCGCCCAGCGTCCCGGGGGCACAGACCCCGGCTACAGAATTTCGCCGACCCCCACCCGGCCTTCGGGCCATCGTCCCCCGGAGGGGAAGGAAAACAAGTTGCGCGCGATTGTTTGTCTTAATTGGATGCCCATCGACCCATGAGCGAAGCCCCCGCGACAAGCTTGGAAGCGCCGACGCGCGTTCGATATGGCGTGCTCGCCTTTCTGGCGGCGATGACCTTCGTGTTGTACCTGGACCGGGTTTGCATCGGCCAAGCCGCGCCCCGGATTCAGGAGGAGCTGGGCATCTCCGACACCCAGATGGGCTGGGTTCATTCGGCCTTCAGCCTCTCCTACGTTCTGTTCGAGATCCCGACCGGACGATGGGGCGACCGCTTCGGCTCGCGCGGGGTGCTCGCCCGGATCGTCGTTTGGTGGTCGATCTTCACGATCTTGACCGGGTTCGCCGGGGGCCTGATGACGCTCCTCCTGGTTCGATTCCTCTTTGGCGCCGGCGAGGCTGGGGCCTTGCCCAACTCGGCTCGGGTGCTGCGCGTTTGGTTCTCCAGCGCGAATCGAGGGCGGGCGCAGGGGATCATCACCACGGCGATGATGCTCGGCGGGACGGCCGCGCCGGTGGTCAGCCAACTCTTGATCGGCCATCTTGGGTGGCGGCATACGTTCATGGCGTTTGGCGTGTTGGGTCTGGTTTGGGCCATCGCCTTTTACGCCTGGTTCCGCGACGATCCGGCCGAGCATCCGGGGGTCAACGAAGCCGAGCGCCGGTTGATCGCCGAGGGGAACGCGGGCGACGGCGATCTGACCGCCCGGGGGGCGATTCCCTGGGGGCTGGTCTTCCGCTCGGCGAACATCTGGCTTCTGGGCGGGGCGATGTTCACGATGGCGGCGATCTACAACCTGCTGGTCGCCTGGTATCCCAAGTATCTGCAAACGGCCCGGGGCGTTTCGGCCGATCAATCGGGCTGGATGGCCAGCCTGGCGCTGGGGGCGGGAGCCGTCGGCTGCCTTTCGGGAGGCTGGTTGACCGACTGGCTGACGAACAAAACCGGCAACCGGCGTTGGGGACGCACGCTCCAAAGCGTCATCGGCGCGGCGATGGCCGCGGTGGGGATCGGCGCCGCCATGTTCGTCGAATCCACGACCATCTCGGCCCTCTGCATCGCGCTGGCCTGTCTGGGAGTCCAAATCCAGTTGCCCGCCTGGTGGGCCTGCGCCACCGAGGTGAGCGGCCGGCACGTCGGCGCGCTGTTCGGTCTGATGAACATGATCGGAAACGTCGGAGGAATCGTCTCCCCCTCGTTCCTGGGCTGGTTCGTCGACGCGATGAAGGCCGCCGGTCACTCCGGCCGAGCCCAGTGGGATCCCGGCTTCCTCATCTACGTCGGCGTCGCCCTGGTCGGGATGGTCTTCTGGCTCTTGATCGACCCGCGCAAGCCGGTGGAGGCGGAGCCCGTTTGAGAATCAACAAACGCCGGCGCAATTATCCTTCTCCCCCCGGGAGCGGGGGGAACCCCACTTGTGGGGGCGGGCCGTGGGTCGGATGAGGGTCGTCGGGTTTACGGATGAGGTTCGGGGAGCCGAACACACCTCGAAATCCCACGACCCCCACCCGGCCCTTCGGGCCACCCTCCCCCGGAGGGAGAGGGAAATAGATTTGTTCATCCCTCGTCGCTCCCCAGCCGCTGCAATTCGACCATGTCGCGGTATGGACCGGTGGCGGCCATCAGGTCGTCGTGGGCGCCGACTTCGACGATGGCGCCGTCTTCGAGCACGAGGATCCGGTCGGCGTCTCGGATCGTGCTGAGACGGTGGGCGATGACGAACGAGGTCCGCCCGCGGAGGAGTTCGGAGAGGCTTTGCTGGATGAGCCGTTCGCTTTCGGTGTCGAGGTTGCTGGTGGCCTCGTCGAGGATGAAGATCTTCGGGTCGGCCAAAATCGCCCGGGCGACGGCCAGCCGCTGGCGCTGGCCGCCGCTGAGCCGGACCCCGCGCTCGCCGATGAACGTGTTGTAACCGTCGGGAAGCCGGTCGATGAACTCGGCGGCGTTGGCGGCCCGGGCGGCCTTGACGATTTGGGCCCGAGAGGCGTGGCGGTCGCCGTAACCGATGTTCTCAGCGATCGTGCCGTCGAAGAGGAAGACGTCTTGCTCGACGATCCCCAAGAGCCGCCGGTAGCTCTCCACGTCGATCTCCGTCAGCGGCGTTCCGTCCAGGCGGATCACCCCGGTGGTCGGGTCGTAAAATCGAGCGATGAGGTTGCAGAGGGTCGTCTTGCCCGACCCGCTTCGACCCACAAGCGCGATCGTCTCGCCCGGCTCGACCTCCAAATTGATGTCGCGCAAAACCATGCGGTTGGTTCCGGGATAGGCGAAGCCGACCCCCTCCAGAGTCAGCCGGCCGACGACCCGCTTCTTGTCCAGCTTCCGCGTTCCGGGATGTTCGGCCATCTCGCGGGGCTCGGCCAGCAGGTCGAGCACTCGGTCGAAGCCCGAAAGGTTATTCTGAAACTGGGTTACGCTGGTGGCCAAGATCGCCATCGGCTCCAAGAGCATCGCCAGGTAGACCAAGAACATCATCAGGTCGCCCAACGAGATTCGACCCTCAAGGACTTGCAGGCCCCCGTAGTAAAGCAGCACCACCGAGGCCAGGGGGACGAGCAGCTCCCACAACAGCTCGATCGATCGCGAGAGCCACCAGACGAACAGCTCCAGGCGGGCCATCAAATGATTTTCGCCCATGAACCGGGCCGACTCGCGCCTTTGCCGGCCGAAGGCCCGGACGACGCGCATTCCGCCGAAGACCTCGGTGGTCTCGGAGTCGATCTGTTGTCGCTTGCGGCGGACCTCGCGGAAGATGGGCCGGATTCGACGGTTCCAGGTCAGGTCCGAGAAGTAGAGGATCGGCAAGACGCCCGCCGCGCCGAGCAAGAGCCGCCAATCGACCCAGGCCAAAACGAGCAGGCCGCCGATGAACTGAACGACCGCGCGCCAGGGGTTGTAGATCATGCTGAAGACGAGGTCGCCAACGCCCCCGGCGTCCTCGCGGAGCAGGCTCGACGCCCCTCCCGACTTCAGTTGATAAACCCGGTTCAAGGGGAGCCGCATGGCGTGCTCGTACACCTTGCGCCTGACGCCGATTTGAACCCGCTTGGTGGTCCGGGTCGCCAGCCAGCGACTCCAGAGCCCGACCGCCGTTCCGGCGATCGTGATCACCGACACGAGCGCCACCAGGATCGCCAGCCGATTCCGAGGCGACTCGGGCACGGGGACCGGCGACCACGCTTCGACCGCCTCGGGCAGCGGGTGGCCCAGCAAAACGTAGTCGATCGCCGCCTTCGTCGCCGCGGGGGGGATCAACTTCAAAAGCGTGGCCGCCGAGAGGCCCAAAAGCGCCACGACGATCGCCCGACGATGCCCCTTCAGCACGCCGTAAAGCTCGCGGTAAAGCTCCGCCAGTGAGCGGTTCCGCCGCGCCGGCGCGTTGCGGTTCCAGACGTCGCCGGCCGTCGACTCTCCCGGCTCCCGCCGAAGCGACGCGCGACGAGCCCGCAAAAACGCCCGAAATCGCTCTTTGCTGCCGATCCCTCGCTGACTCGCCAAAGTCTCTTCCTTCGCATCCAGACGGGTTTGAAAATCGCTGTTGGTCTATTGTAGTTTCACGGGTCCAATTTTTCCCGACAACCGGCGCGGGGATCATTGGAGAGAGGGATGGGGAATCCCGAAGCAAGTCGCGGGTGAAGGCGGCGTTTTTTGTAACTGAATTGATTGATGCGAATGGGCTTTCATTTGGCCTCGGAGACGCGCGCCGCGATGAGAACGATGGGGATCGGTTGGTTGTTCGGGGTCTCCACGTTCGTGGCCTCGAGCCTTTATTTCGCGGCGCAGCCGATGATCGGCAAGATGTTGCTCCCGTATTTCGGGGGGACGCCGGGGGTTTGGAACGCCTGCCTTTGGTTTTTTCAGGGGATGCTGCTGGTCGGCTACGCCTACGCGCATCTGTTGACGTCGCGGCTGGGTTTTCGGGCTCAGTTGGTTGTCCACGGCCTGCTGTCGGCGGCGGCCCTGCTGGCGCTTCCGTTCGTCTTTCCGGTCGAACGCCTGACGGCGGACTTCGGCGAATTCGGGCCGGGGCCGAGACTCTTCGGCGCGCTGGTGGCGTCGGCCGGAGCGCCGGCCGTTTTAATCGCCTCGACGTCTCCCCTGCTCCAACGCTGGTTCGCGATGAGCGAGAGCCGATCCGCGCGCGATCCCTTCTTTTTATACTCGGCTTCGAGCGCTGGGAACCTCGCCGCGTTGGTCGCCTATCCGCTTTGGATCGAGCCGTCCTTTCCGCTTGGCGGTCAGAACCGGGCGTGGGCGATTGGTTTTCGGGTCTCAATCTGTCTGACGCTCGCCGCCGGCGTTTGGGTTTTCAGTCGGTCGTCGGGCGGGTCGCGGCCCTTGGAGCCGATCGCCGAGCCTCGGGGGCGCGCCTCGCCGCGGGCGCTTCTTTATTGGGCGTTGCTGGCGGCGGTCCCCTCAAGCTGGCTCTTGGCGGTGACGACCCACGCGACGACCGACCTGGCCTCGATGCCCCTTTTGTGGATCATTCCGCTTGGGATTTATCTGACCACGTACATCCTCGCCTTCAGCGGCGCGGGGGCCTGGTGGAAACGGCCGCTGGAGCGGGTCTTCCCCTGGCTCGCCTCGGCCTTGATGCTGGTCTTGAGCGCGGGGTTCACGCACTTGTTCTGGGCGCCCCTGCACGCGTCGGCGTTCTTCGCCGGCGCCCTGCTCTGTCATCTACGCCTGGAGGAATCCCGGCCGAAGGTTCGCGACCTGACCCTCTTCTATCTGGCGATCGGTTTCGGCGGCGCGCTGGGAAGCTTCTTCAACGCGATCGTCGCCCCCCTGCTCTTCGACCGCATGGTCGAGTATCCGCTGGCCCTGGTTTTGACCTCGTTGATCGTTTATCTGGGGCCGAGGGAGAGCGATTGGACGGCGAAGCTCGGCCGAATCCTCGGCGCGGCGGCGGTTCCGGCCGTCGTCTTCGGCCTCATGTGGATCTTGACCACCGTTCCGGGCGTCGGCGATTCGGCGGTCGGCGCGCTGGGCTTAACCCTGGCCGCGGGGCTGGGCGCGCTGGCGGTTTGGAGGGCGAGGTCTCGGCCGCTTCGGTTCGCCCTAACGCTCGCCGCGGTGGGCCTGGCCGGTGGGCTGGCGCCCGACCCGGGGGGCGAGGTGATCCTCCGAAGCCGCGATTTCTTCGGCGCCCTGCGCGTGCTTTACGACCCCGACGCGCGGGTCCACCGGCTGATCCACGGCAGCACCATGCACGGTCAACAGAGCCTTGAGCCGAGCCTCCGCGACGAACCCTCCACCTACTTCGCCCGCTCGGGACCCATCGGCGACCTCTTCCAGGCGGTCGAGCCCCGATTGGGCCGGGGGAGCCGCGTGGCCGTGGTCGGCCTGGGAACCGGCACCCTGGCCACCTACGCGGGCGCCGGCGAGTCGTGGACCTTTTACGAGATCGACCCCGCCGTGGCCCGGATCGCCGAAGACCCGCGCTATTTCACCTATCTGGCCGACGCCCGGAGGCGCGGAGCGGACATGAGAATCCTCGAGGGAGACGCCCGGCTTCGGCTCGACCAGGCACCCGACCGCGGCCAAACCCTGGTCATTTTGGACGCCTTCAGCTCCGACGCCGTTCCCGTCCACCTGCTCACCCGCGAAGCCCTGGCCCTCTATCAGCGCAAGCTCGCCCCCGGAGGACTTTTGGTCTTCAACCTCTCAAACCGATACCTGGATCTCGATCCGCTTGTGGATCGCCAAGCGCGCGACGCCGGCCTTGTCTGTCGGGTTCGATACGACCTGGACGTCTCGCCCGAGAAGAGGCGGGCCGGCAAACAGCCCTCGATCTGGGCCGTCATGGCCGAGCGCGAGGCCGACCTGGGACCCCTCGCCGACGATCCTCGCTGGCAACCCCCTCGCCACCGCCCGAACTCGTCGGCCTGGACCGACGATTACTCCGACCTCGCCTCGTACCTGACGCTTCGCCCGCGACGCGCGCCCGACGCGCAATGAGAACGTGGCGTTAAAACCCCGAATTTCGCCATTGTTTCGCGAAAAACTGGATTTTTCCGGGCGTTATGTCCGACAAAGCCCATGCAAGCCGCCCTCTCGCCGGGAAGTGAACGGGCCCGGGCGAGCGGCTCGCGACGCCTGTTCCAAGGCAAAGGAGGGGCCTTCCGAGGCCGCGCGTCGGCTGGCCGACGGATCGAAAACCACCGCGCTCAAGGAGCGAGTGCATGTCTGTTTGTGAGAAGCCCGAGCTTGGCTGGGTCGCGAAGCCGTCGCCCAGGTCGCTGTTCTTCATCCACATTCCGAAAACGGCCGGCACGACGTTTCAAACGATTTTGTCGCGGGTTTACCGCTCCACGCCCTACTGCTCGGTTTATCCGAATTGGGAGACGAGCAAGCCGGTGATTGTCGGCCACTCATGGGGGGCGGCGCTGCGGGCGGTGGGGGGGCATTTCCCTTATGGGCTCCACGACGATCCCGAGCTTCGGCCCCTGGTGAGCGAAGAGGTCGATTACGTCACCTTCCTCCGCGATCCGGTCGCCCGCGTCGTCTCGCACTTCAATCATGTGATGAACGGGGAATATCCCGACCATCGCGAAGTTTTCGCGCGCCATCCGACGATCGAGAAATTCCTGGAGCATAAGTGGGCTCGCGACGTGCAGACGAAATTTATCCTGGGATACGAGTATCGGATCGACGATGATCCCGAGGCGGCGATCCGCGACGCCACCGCGATCCTCCGCGACCGGATCCAGGTCGTCGGCCTCGCCGAGCGATTCGATGAGTCGCTCATCCTCTGCGCCGAGGCGTTCGGTTGGGAGTTGCCGACCTACGTCTCCGAGAACCGCGCCGTCGACCGCGCGAAGAAGCTCCGGGTCAAAGACCTGGCCAAGTCGACCATCGACCGCATCAAGGCCGCCAACCGCTGCGACATGGCGGTTTACGAACGCGCCAAAGCCCTGTTCGAAGAACAATGCGCCCGAACCCCCGGCTTCGCCGTCAAGCTGAACCGCTACCGCGCGCGGTTCGAGCCGGGCGTCGCGGTGGCCTGAAGGGCCGGGCGCGGCTCCGGCGCGTGGACCCCGGTCCCTCCCTCGACCCTCATCCGGCCCGCGGCCCAATCCTGTTCGGCGCGAGGTCTGAGTCCGCCGAAGAACGGGGCCAACATTCCTTCTCCCCCCGCGGGAGAAGGTGGCCGGAACGGCCGGATGAGGGGGAAAATCCAACAGCCTCCGGTCGCGCGCCCCTCATCCGCCCCTTCGGGCCACCTTCTCCCGCGAGCTGCACTTTCAGTGATTTTGTACGGATCACGCCGCGAGTCGCAACAGCCGGTCGGCGGCGGCTTGAATTTCGGCGTCGGAGGGGCCGGCCCGCACAATCGCCAAAATCTCCCCGGCCAACATTTCGC
>Ga0180220_1002403_pt1 | contig 12033 bp, 11 predicted proteins | sample eDN5th37CBELigBY_FD_151335 | JGI IMG/M metagenome (GOLD analysis project Ga0180220, IMG submission 151335) | Enriched backyard soil microbial communities from Emeryville, California, USA - eDNA 5th pass 37_C BE-Lig BY (version 2) (version 2) | ecosystem: Environmental > Terrestrial > Soil >... | reverse complement strand
CTAATAGTAGGCTCCACGTTCGCGGAGGCTCTCCATTGCTGGAGACGCAACCCGACCGCGGTCCCGATCCAACCTCTTGATCGGCTTAAGAATTGCGGGCGTAGTTCAGTGGTAGAACGTCAGCTTCCCAAGCTGAATGTCGTCGGTTCGATCCCGATCGCCCGCTCCAAAGACGCCCGCCCGCAGTGGACACCGCCCCTACTTCGCGCCCTTGCCTGTCGGCACCTTGTTGAAGGGCACGTCCTTGTCCACGCGCACGTCGGGCGGCAGGCCCAGCACGCGCTCGGCGATGATATTGCGCATGATCTCGTCCGAGCCGCCGGCGATGCGGGATGACGGTGAGGTCAGCAGCGTCTGATGGAAGAGGGCGGCCATCGGCGCCACCTCGGGATCAGTGATCATGCCGCCCTGCTCGAGGAGGTCGAGCGCCATCGCCGACATGTTCTGCAGTTTCGGTCCCGTCACCAGCTTGCCGATCGACGACTCCGGTCCCGGCGTGTCGCCCCGCGAGAGCGCCGTCATCGTGCGGAAGTGCGAGTACTTGAGGCCGCGGCTCGCCACGTACCAGTCGGCGATCTTGTCGCGCACCGTCGGGTTCTTGAGAGCGGGGCCGTCCTCCAGCTCGATGCCGCGGGCCAGCTCGATGAACTCGTCGACGTCGACGCCGGCGCGGCCGCCGATGGTGAAGCGCTCGTTCATCAGCGTGGTGAGCGAAACCTTCCAGCCATCGCCCACTTTACCGAGGCGTTGAGTGTCGGGGATGCGCACGTTGTTGAAGAACACCTCGTTGAAGTGCGAGGCGCCCGAGATCTGCTTGATGCCGCGGATCTCGACGCCGGGCGAGCGCATGTCGAGGAAGAAGTAGGTCAGGCCCTTGTGCTTCGGCGCCTCGAAGTCCGAGCGGGTGACGAGCACGCCGTAGTGCGAGTAGTGCGCGCCGCTGGTCCAGATCTTCTGGCCGTTGATGATCCAGTCGTCGCCGTCGCGCTCGGCACGGGTGCGCAAGGCTGCGAGATCGGAGCCGCCCGCCGGCTCGGAGAAGAGCTGGCACCAGATCTCCTCGCCGCGCAGCGCCTTCACCGCATAGCGGTCGCGCACCGTTTGGTTGCCCCAGGTGCACACGGTCGGAATGCACATGCCGAGGCCGATGTCGTAGATGCCGCGTGGCACGGAGAACTGCGCTTCCTCCTGATCGTAAATCACCTGGTTGATTGCCGAGAGGCCCTGTCCGCCCCATTCCTTCGGCCAGGTGATGCCGGCAAAGCCGGCCTCATACTTCTTGGTCTGCCACTCGCGTGCCTCGCGCAGGATGTCCTCGTTGGCCTGCGCAGCGCGGTAGAGCATGCCCTTGCCGGTGCGCGGCTTGGCGTTCTTCGCCAGGAAGGCGCGGGCGCGCTCGCGATACTCGGCTTCTTCGCGGGTGTCTTCGAAGTCCATGACGGATCTCCTTGGAATCGGAGTCAGAGATGAATGGCGGCGTCGATCACGCTGCCGTCAGGCGGGTGCGTTCTGGCTTTCCAACTCGGCGACGAGCCGCTCCTTCCACAGACGCGTCGAGCCGTTGGCGACCGCCAGCGACTTGGCCCGGCGATAGTAGAGGTGGCAGTCGAAGGCCCACGTGAAGCCCATGCCGCCGTGCACCTGGATGTTCTCCTTCGATGCCAACCAGAACGCCTCGTTGCCCGAGACGCGGGCCGTGGCGGCAGCGAGGGGGAGCTGCGGCGCATTCTTGGAGAGGGCCCACGCACCGTAATAGGCGTTGGAGCGGGCCAGCTCGGTCGCAACGTAGACGTCGGCCAGCTTGTGCTTGATCGCCTGGAACGAGCCGATCGGGCGGCCGAAAGCGTAGCGCTCGAGGGAATAGTCGCGCGCCATCTCCAGGCACCGCTGCGCGCCGCCGACTTGCTCGAAGGCCAGCAGGATCGCCGCGCGCTGCTCGATCGTCGCGAGCAGGCGTTCGCCATCCCCGCCGCCGGCCAGGAGCTCGCCAGGCACGTTATCGAACGTGAGACATGCCTGCTTGCGGCTCTCGTCCAACGTCTCGACGTGCGTTCGCGTGACGCCCGCATGCGACAGGTCGGCCAGCACGAGGCCGATGCCGCGGTCCGTCTGCGCGACGACCACGGCGAGGTCGGCGGCCATGCCGTCCGCGACGGGCAGCTTCTCGCCGTTGAGGACGCCATTGCGGAAGGTGGTGCGCACGCGCTTCGGCGTAGCCTTGCCCGGGCCTTCCGCAAGCGCGAAGGTGCCGATCACGTCGCCCTCGGCGATCCGCGGCAGCCATGCCTTCTGCTGAGCGGCCGACCCGCCTGCCATCAGCGCCTCGGTTGCGAAGTACATGGTCGAGGCGAATGGAACCGGGGCGAGCGAGCGGCCGATCTCCTCGGCGAGCACGCATAGGCCGAGCGCTCCGAGCCCCGCGCCGCCCAGTTCCTCGGGGATCGACGCGCCTGTCCAGCCCATGGCCGCCATCTCGGACCAAAGTGCCTTGTCGTAGCCGTCCGGCCCTTCCAGGACGCGGCGGACGACGGCGGGAGAGGATTTGTCCTCGAGAAACTTGCGCGCCTCGTCCTTGAGCAGTTTCAGATCATCGCTGAAATCGAAGTTCATGGGGTCTCCTCTCCAGACGCGTGTGCCGGGAAGCACGCCGCCCGAGCCTGTCTTGCCGCACCGTTTCCCTCATTCCCCTCGCGTTTGGTGGAGGGGTTCGACCGCGTCTCTCACCAGCCCGGCGGATCTCACCAGCGCGGCGGACGCTTCTCGTTGAACGCGGCAAGACCTTCGCGTGCGTCGTCGAGCTCGATGATATTGCAGATCGTCTCCACCGTATTCTCGATCGCGCGCCGGTACTCGGCGTCGTTGGCGCGCATGAAGCTGTCGCGCGCAAGCTGCATCACCATGGGCGACTTGGAGGCAAGGTCGAGCGCGAGCTCACGGGCCTTGGCCAGCACCTGGTCAGGCGGCACGACGTAGTTGACGAGGCCGCGCCGCTCTGCCTCGGTCGCGGAGATCGGCCTCCCCGTGAAGCACAGCTCGAAGGCCTTGTGCCGGCCGATCTGGCGGGGCAGGTGCACGAAGTGCATGGCGGGGATCAGGCCGACGTCGATCTCGGGATAGCCGATGGAAGCGCAATCGCTGGCGACGATCATGTCGCAGGAGACGGCAAGCGTGACGCCGGCGGCGCGGGCGGGGCCGGTCAGTGCGGCGATCGTCGGCTTGCCGAGGCGATACTGCGCATCGTGCATGCCGAAATAGAGCTTCTCAAGGAAGCGCCGCAGATCGATGCCGCGTCCGGTACGGATCATAGCGAGATCCATGCCGGCCGAAAACGCCTTCTCGAAAGCGCTCGTCAGGATCACGGCGCGGACGCCCGGATCGGCCTTGGCCTGGGCATAGGCGGCGAGCAGGTCCTCGATCAGATCGTGGTTGATCGCGTTGACGGGGGCACGCCGCATGGTGATCTCGGCGACGCGGTCCCGAACTGCATAGTCGATATGGACGAAGCTCAACTTGTCATCTCCGCTCTGCTTCTGTGCGCCGTCCTGGCCCCGGTCGTGTGCCGCCGGCGGACTCTCGCAAGTCGAGCCGGTTCCGCGTCCGCATGCAAGCGTCAACACGGCTCCCATCCCTTCGCTGTGTGACTTCGTCACCGACGCGGGCGGGCGATGGCAGCAGGGTGATCACAGTCGTCCCGGAGCATGTCCGTCTCTTGCGGCGGCGCCGGGATCAGTTCGACAGCCCAACCTGGGAGGCATCCATGCCAAGCCTCGGAGACAAGGCGTGGTCACCCTATGTGGCCGGCCTGATCGTCGGCCTTCTGCAGATCCCGACGTTCCTGCTGATGAACACGGCGCTCGGCGCGTCCTCATCGTTCGTGACGGTAGGCGCGCATCTGGCCAGTGTGGTCGATCCGCAGGTCGCCCAGATTAAGTACTTCGCGTCGCACATGGCGGGCGCCAAGAACTGGTGGCAGGTGGCGGTCGTGGTCGGCATCGCGATCGGCGCCTTTCTTTCCATGACGCTGTCGGGAGCGCGCCGCCCGGCCGTGTCCGCGGTATGGGCGCGCGCGATGGGCGTGACCTCGTTTTCCGCCCGCGCTCCGATCGCGTTTCTCGCCGGTTTCGCGATGCTGTTCGGCGCCAGGATCGCCGGCGGATGCACATCGGGTCACGGCATCTCCGGCATCGCGCAGCTTTCCATCGGCTCGACGGTCGCCGTGGTCGCCATGTTTGCGGGTGGCATGCTGGTGGCGAACCTTTTCTTCAAGCGCATTTGAGTCTCTACGGGAGCAGCGTGACATGACCGTTCTCACCGGAATCCTGATCGGATTGGCGACCGGCGTCGTCTTCGGCTTCGTGCTCGAGAAGGCCCGCGTGTTCGAGCCCGGCGTCATCGTGGGCCAGATGCAGCTCCGCAGCTTCATCATGCTGAAGATGTTCCTGACCGCCGTCATCACGGGCCTCGTGGTGCTTGCAGTCCTGAACGGCGCATTCGGCGTGCCGCTGCACCTGAAGCCGCTCGTCTGGCAGGCAGACATCATCGGCGGATTGATCCTCGGCGCAGGGATCGCGCTGGCGGGCGCCTGCCCGGGTACGGCGCTGGCCCAACTCGGCGCCGGCTACCGCGATGCGATCTTCATCGTGCTCGGCGGCATCGCGGGTGCCGTCTTCTATGGCTATTTCGACGAGCGCATCACCGCGTTCTTCGCGGAAAAGGGCGCCAGGCTCAGCTTCGATCAGCTTGCCGGGTTGCCGTTCTGGATGGTCGCACTCGGAACGGCGGTGGTGCTCGCGCTTTTCCTCGTCGTGCTCGAGCGGATGACGCCCTGGCGCGGGGAGATAGGCGAGAACGTGGACGGCGTCCCGCCGGAGCACGGCATCGAGGATGCCGCCTCTACGCGAGCCCCGCATCACGCCTGAGCCCGAGAGGGCCACACAAAGGACAGGCAGCCGCCGGCGGTTGCCTCGGCTTGCCGACGCCCCTCTTTCGTCGCTTGCGTCGCGGCTGGTGGTGCGCCACCCTCGAGGCCGGCAGGTTTCGGGGAGGACAGATGAGCAGCTACGTGAAGCGGTCGATCACGGCCGAGAGCGCGCTCGTGGCGGCGCAAGGCGCGGTCGCCAAGGCCCGCCAGCTCGGGCATGCGATGACCATCGTCGTCTCGGACGAGGCGGGGACGGTCAAGGTTGCACTGCGCATGGACGACGCCTCGGAGACGACGCTGCGCATCGCCACCGACAAGGCCCACACGTCGGCGACGCTCGGCCGTCCGACCCACGCCCTCTGGGACTTCGTGAAGAACGACCCGCCGCTGCTGCACGGGTTCGCCGGCTATCCGCGCGTCGTCGTGTTTGGTGGCGGCTATCCGATCATCGAGGACGGCAAGGTGATCGGCGCCGTCGGGGTCTCCGGCGGCCACTACAGCGACGACATGGAGGTTGCGCGCGCCGGGCTGCAGGCCATCGGCGCGCCGATCGGTTGACCTCGATTGCGGACGCGGGTCGGACCGTTCCGATCGATGCCCGCGCTTTCACGCCACGCGCGGCCTCTCAGTTGGTGACGGAGCCGTTGTAGCCGGCCGGTGGTATGCCCGGCCGCTCGATTCCGGCCGTGGGATCATCTACGCGGCGCGACTTTCCCTCGAAGAAGGCCCCCTGCTCGATCGCGAGCTGGCTGTGGAAGATGTCCCCTTCGACGCGGCTCGAGGACTGCAGCACCACCCGCTTTCCCCGGATCGATCCCATCACCGTACCCCGCACGATGACCTCGTCGGCGACAATGCCGCCGGTGATCCGCGCGGTCTCGCCGACCAGGATGTTGGCACCGTGGAGATCGCCCTGAACCTCGCCGTCGATCTGGATCTCGCCGTTGGAAATGAGGTTGCCGAGGATGACGAGGTCGGAGCCGATCCGTGATTCGCCGCCGCGCGTTCCGCCATTGCGGGCCATCGTCGGAGTCGCGCCGGGCATCGGTCCGCTCGGCGGTGCGGGCGGCGTGGTGCGGCCAAGATCGAATGCCGTCGGCTCCTTCTCCGGCTTCTTCGTGAACATCACTCGAACTCCCCTCACAGCAATCTGGCCGCAACCCCCGGGACGCCACCGGACCGGACCCCTCTCATGCTCCGGCATGGGCGACGTCGTCGCGACCGAATCACGAAGAACATGCGAAGTCTCAAGTCAAGGCGTGACGGTAGCTGTGATTAGCATGAATGCCGCGAGGGGTCATGCTTTACCGTGCAAAAAACGCAGACGCGGCATTGCTGCCACGCGCTGTCCGCGGATCTGAATCAGGAGAAGCGGCCAACCGCGACCAGAGGCTTGTAGAAACCGGGTGTCAGCCCGGCTTCCGCCCGCGCACGGTCGTTGAAAGGCGGCTTGATCGGCCCGCGGAAGTGGCGCCGGACGAGCGTGTGGAACAGCGGCTCGGGTGCGACCCCGAATCGGTCGGCGAGGAATCGGAACCACTTCGCGCCGCAGGCGACGTGCCCCATCTCGTCCCGATAGACGACGCGAAGCACGTCTGCGGACGCATGGTCGCCCGCCGTTTCGAGGCTTGCAATCATGGCGGGGCTGACATCGAGGCCGCGCGCCTCGAGCACCAGGGGTACGACGGCGATGCGGGCAACGAGATCGTGGCCGGTGGCCTGGGCCGCTTGCCAGACGCCGTCGTGCGCGGGCAGGTCGCCGTAGGCGGCGCCCAGCTCGCCCAGCCGGCGCGACACCAGTGCGAAATGCGCGGCCTCCTCGTCGCCCACCCTGACCCAGTCGTCGAAGAACGATCGCGGCACGCTCTCGTGCGCGAAGCGGCCGATGAGGTCCCATGTCATGTCGACGGCGTTGAGCTCGATGTGGGCGAGTGAGTGCAGCAGCGCCACACGGCCGCGCACACCGTGAGGCGAGCGGCGCGGCATGTCGCGCGGCGGCTTCAACTCGGGCTTCTCCGGACGGCCCGGGCGATCGGGCATCGGCTCGCTGGCCGAAAGCGTCCCGATCGACAAGGTGCGCGCACGCCACGCGGCGGCCGTGGCCCCGGCGATCAGCACTTTGTCGCGTGGATCGCTCGCCATGACGACGGCGCGTGCGCCCGCGACGAGGCTCGACGGCGGCTCGCTTCGGGGGCCGGTCGCGATGGTATCGTCGGATGCTATCACGAGCCGAGAGCCTTCGCGGCCTCGAGCACCTCTTGGGCGTGCCCGGGCACCTTCACTTTCCGCCAGACGCGCGCGATCCGGCCCTTCGGATCGATGAGGAACGTGGACCGGTCGACGCCCATGTACGTTCGCCCGTACATCGATTTCTCGATCCACACGCCGTAGGCCTCGATCGCCTCGCGGTCCGGATCGGCGGCGAGGTCGACGGCTAAGTCGTACTTGGCGCGGAACTTGGCGTGGCTCTCCGCGGTATCGGGCGAGATGCCGACGACGCGCGCACCCAGTGCGGCGAAGTCTCTGGCAAGGTCCGTGAACGCCTGGGCCTCTTTCGTGCAGCCCGAGGTGTCGTCCTTCGGATAGAAGTAGACCACGACGGGGCTCCCCTTGAGCTTCGACAGCTTCACTCTGCCGCCCCCGTCGGTCGCCAGATCGAAATCCGGTGCCTTTTGCCCTGCCTCGGCCATGGCCGCCTTCCTTTCGTCTCTTTTGCGATTGAGATCGATAAGCCTGACGTAGTCGAGGTGCGGACCGTTTGCCAGGGGGAGTGGCAGCCGGCCGAATGGGTGTGCGACTGGCGCGGCGCAGATCGCAATGCCGCGACGGTCGGCCCGAGTGAGCCGCAATCTGTTGCGAAATCCGGCACGGGCGTCGGTGTCGTCATCGATGGCCCTGCTGCGTCATTGGGGGAATGATTGGCTTCCGCGCGCGATGGCGACAATTCCGAAGGCCGGCACCGGACCGTGCCTGGCACGCTGCCGCGATCGGGTGGCGGCCGGAGTCGTCCCATGTCCGCCACGCAGCTCCGCACGCAACCGCCGACCTACAGGACGCATCCGGCCGGCCGCCCCGACGCAGCCCAGCTCCAGCGCGAAGAGCCTGCTCCCCGGCGGGTGCGCGAGGGACCGTCGCTGTTGCGCATCCTCATGGCCCCCATCCGCTGGCTGCTGCTGGCGCTCGCCGTCGTTGTGCCGCTGGCTGCGCTGGGTGTCGGCCTGCTCTACGTGAAGCTCCTGTTCGGCTCGGTCCCACTCCACTTCCTGGTCGAGCCAGTGCGCGAGGCCCTTCTGGCCGAGCTCGACGGCATGGACGTCTCGATCTCCGACGCGGCGCTGCACCGCAGCCCGGCCGGCGGTTTCGAGATCCGCCTGATCGGCGTGTCGTTGACGGCGCCTCACGGTGATACGGCGGTGACGGCGGCCGAGGCCGTCGTGGGCCTCGATCTCGTGGCGCTGCGGTCGGGTCGCATAGCGGCGGACCGGATCGTGCTGATCGGCCCGCGCCTCAATCTGTCGCAGGAGTCCGCCCGCCTGTCAGGGTTTGCGCCGCTGGACGGATGGTCCGCCGGCACGCCGCCGGATGCGGCAGCCGCAGGATCATCGGCAACGGCTCACCCGGACGGCACGTCTCGACCCCCGGTTGGCGACGCGCCGCGCCTCGATCTTGCCCGTGCCCTTGCCGAGGCGGTCGTCCATCTGCGGCAGGGCCGCAGGGCGGCCTCCCAGTTGCGCGCGTTCGGCTTGCGGGATGCGACACTCGAGATCGGCGATCATGGCCGTCGCACCGTCTGGCACGTGGGGGAGATGGAGCTCGAGCTCGACCATCAGCAGAGTCACAGCCTGATCAGGGGACATGGGCGGGTGACGGCCGGCGGCATGCCGTTCGGCGTCTCCTTCGTGATCGATCAGTCCGAGGCGACGAACAGGCTTAAGCTTGCGACGACGATCGAGGGCCTGAGCCTGCCCGCGCTGGCCCGGAACGTGCCGCATCTGGGCCTGCTCGCGGCCCTCGATGCGCCGGTGACAGCACGCGGCGAGACGGAGCTGACCAGCGACGGCACCATCGTCGGCGGCCGCTTCGACGTGGACCTTGGACGCGGCAGCATTCTGCCCGAGGCGCTGGGCGGCCTGGCGATCGCCATCGACGGCGGCCGGCTCGTGCTCCTCTATGACGGCGCCGCGCGGCGCCTCGAGCTGGCGCCGAGCCGGGTCCAGCTCGATGGAAGCTGGCTGCTGGTGAAGGGTGAGTTGACCCAGGTCGCCGCTGCCGGCAATGCCCTGACGGGCTGGCAACTCGACCTCGCCTCTATCGATGGCCGTCTCGCGGAGGTGCCGGGCCGCCCAAGCGCCCGCATCGACCAGCTCGCGCTGCGGGCCCGGCTGTGGCCCGCGAGCGGGGCCTCGGAGCTCTTGTCCTTCGAGTTCAAGGCCGGAGGCGCGGACATCCGGGCGCGCGGCACGATGATCGGCGGAGAGAACCGCAGCGCGCGGCTCGACGGCCGTATCGGCCCGATGGATGCCGAGACCATCAAGGCGTTCTGGCCGGAGGGCGTCTCGCCGGTCCTGCGCAGCGCCGTGGCTCAGCGTCTCGTCAGGGGCCGCCTGAAGGAAGGGACGTTCCGGATCAGCTCAGGCACCGGCGGAGACGGTGCGGCGGGACTTTCGTTCTCTCTCGATGCCGAGGATCTCGCCATATTGCCGATGCCGGACCTGCCGCCCGTTGCGATCCCCAGCGCGCGCCTCACGCGCGAAGGAGAGCGGCTCGAGTTCACGGTGCCCGAGGGGCAGCTCACTCTGCCCGCCAATCGGCGCGTCGCCGTCAAGGCATTGACGGTTGTCGTCACCGGGCTCGAAGGGGAGCGGCCCGAAGCGGAGATCACCGGACGGGCCCAGTCGACGCTGGCGGCCGTGGTCGACGTGCTCGGCCGCGAGTCGGTGGCCCTGGTCAAGGCTGGGCAGGTCCCCGCCGGAACCGATGGCAAGGTCGACGCGCAATGGCGTGTCGTGCTGCCGGCCGTCGAAGGCGTGTCGCTCTCCGAGTCCAGGCTCGACGCCAAGATCCGCGTCACCGACGGCCGCATTCCCAACGTCGTCGGATCCAATGACGTGACCGGTGCGACCTTCACCATCGGGGCAACCGAACGCGCAATCGATGTGAAGGGCGAGTTGCTGCTCGCCGGAATCCTGGCCAAGGCCAATGGCCAGTGGATGCTGGGGGAGGGCGCCGAACGACAGTCGCCGATCGTGATCTCGGCGCGCCTCGACAATGCCGATCGCCGGCGCCTCGGCTTCACGATGGACGACATCATCCAGGGCGAGGTACCGCTCGAGATACAGGTTACGCCGGGGATCGGGGAGCACGGGAAGATCGTGGTCAATGGCGACCTGACACCAGCGGAGCTCGCCCTCGACGGCCTTGCATGGCGCAAGCCGCCCGGCCGGGCGGCGCGTCTGTCGTTCGAGGTCATTCGTCCGCGGACGGGCAAGGCGCTGGAGCTACAGGGCTTCCGGATATCCGGCGACACGATCACCATCAACGGCACCGTGGTCCTGGGGCCTGACGGGAAGCCGAACGCCTTCCGCTTCCCGGGCTTTTCTCTCAATGTGGTGAGCAACGTCGAGGTCGAGGGCGTGCGTCGTCCCGACAGGGTCTGGGACGTGAAGGCGCGCGGCAAGACGTTCGACGGCACGGCCATCATGCGGTCCCTCTATGCCGTCGAGGCGAGGCGGGAGAAGCCTGGAGCGGACGAGCCGATGGACCTCGATGCGCGTGTCGATACGGTAATCGGCCACAACGATACGACCGTCCGTCAGCTTCATCTGAAGCTGAAGCGCCGCAATGACAGGCTGGCGGCGGTCGAGATGACGGCCACGCTCGACACCGGACAGCCGATCGAGGCGCGCATGCAGTCGATCGAGGACGGCGTGATGCACGTCCAGACGCCCGACGCCGGCCAAGCGCTCAAGACCATCGGTTTCTATGCCAGCATGGTCGGGGGCAAAGGCGATCTCTGGGTCGATATTGACGGAAGCAGCGGCGTCGAGCGGTCCGGCCGGGTGCGCATCAGCAAGTTCCACATCCTCGGTGACCCCGTCGTCAGCGAACTGGTGCAGGGAGCCGACGAGACGCGCCCCGCCATTGCGATCGGCAAGGAGCGGCCATCACGTCGCGTCGTGCGCGAGGAGATCGCGTTCGATTCGCTGCGCGGCAGCTTCGCGACCGGCAACGGCCAGGTCGCGATCGAGAGCCTGACCGCGGCGGGGCCACTGATCGGGGCAAGTGTGCGCGGCAAGATGGATTTCCGGACCCGCTCGGTCTCGCTGGGCGGCACATACGTTCCCCTGTCGGGGCTCAACCGCGTCCTTGCAGGCATTCCGCTCTTCGGCGAGTTGCTCACCGGTCCGAAGAAGGATGGTGTCATCGGCATAACGTTCGCGGTCGACGGCCCGATGGCCAAACCGAACGTCATCATCAACCCCCTGTCGATGGTCGCGCCGGGCGTGCTGCGCGAGATCTTCCAGATGGTGCCCGAGAACCCGCGCGTGACGCCGGTGGACCGGGATGCCGCGTTCCGCAGCGGGGTCTCGCGCGCCCAGACCGGCCAGCCCGAGGGCAAGCGTCAGCGCAAGCGACCCGCCACCGTGCCACAGGTCCTCGACGGATGGACCTCGCAATCCACCTCGTCGGACCGGCGTTAGTCCGTGGAGGCCCTGTTCCGGCTATCTGGCCGCAATGGCAGCGGGTGCGCCGTCCCGACACCACGGGTGGAGCGGCCCGGCGGCGCAGATGCGCTGGACGATGCGGTCCGGCTCGGCGAGCTTGACGTGCTCGTAGGCGAGCGGCGTGAGGCGGCGCGAGACGGCGTCGATCAACTCGCCGGGACGGAGCAGGAAGTCGGGATTGTCGGGCCGGCCGTAGCGCTCGTGTCCAGCCGCGAACGTCTCGTAGACGAGCAATCCGTCGCGCGCGACGGCCGCGACGATGTCCGGCAGGATGGGGCGCCAGAGATAGTTTGTCACGACGACGAGGCCGAAGGTGTGCGCCGCGAACGGGACCACTGCTGTCCGGTCGTTTCATGTCAAGGCGAGATTGAGCTGGGTTACTGGGCT
>Ga0180220_1002402_pt1 | contig 12034 bp, 15 predicted proteins | sample eDN5th37CBELigBY_FD_151335 | JGI IMG/M metagenome (GOLD analysis project Ga0180220, IMG submission 151335) | Enriched backyard soil microbial communities from Emeryville, California, USA - eDNA 5th pass 37_C BE-Lig BY (version 2) (version 2) | ecosystem: Environmental > Terrestrial > Soil >... | reverse complement strand
GAAATGGATGATCGCCTCGATGCCGTGCTCGCGGATGAGGCCGCCGATCAGCGCCGTATCGGCGATGTCGCCCTCGACCAGCGTGGCTTCCGGCGCCACCGCCCAGTCGAACCCCTTCGACAGATTGTCGATGACGACGACCTTCTCCCCCGCATCCAGCAGTTCCCACACCATGTGGCTGCCGATGTAGCCGGCGCCTCCCGTCACAAGCACTGCCATGCCGCTGTTCTCTCCTTTTATGTATCGTTGCTGCCTGCATAGCCTCTTGGCGGGCGAGGGGAAAGTCCGCCGAAATGGGAACGGCAATTGGTTCGAAGTGGAGGGCGCGCGTTTACCCGATCTTGATAGCTCCATTTGTAGTTGAGAGCATCTGGGCGGGCCGGTTCCCGTCCCAGCGTCCGCAGCCAAGGGCTTTCGCTTGGCGTGCCGCACCGGAGGCAAAAAAGGTGAGCGCCATCCGCCCTCTCGAGCAGCGTGATCTTCCGGTCATCGCCAACATGCTCCAGCGCGTCCTGCGCAAGGAAAAGGCACCGGCACCGGCCTCGCTCACCGCCTATCTGAGGCAGTTCTACCTGGACGCCCATGGCGACGACATCACCTCGCTCGTCCACACCGACGATGCCGGCGAGGTGTCCGGCTTCATCGGCGTGCACGGGTTGCCGATGATCCATGGCGAGCGGCGATTGCGGGCCGCCATATGCAGCTCGTTCATGGTCGAGAAGGGCAATCGCGACCCGATGGCCGGCGCCCGGCTCATGAAGGCCTTTCTGGAGGGCCCGCAGGATCTGTCCTTCAGCGAAACGGCCAACCGCACCTCCACCCAGATGTGGACGCGCCTGCGCGGCACCATCCTGCCGCAATATAGCCTCGACTGGATCCGGGTCATCCGGCCGGCCGCCTTTGCGCTCGGCATGGCCGGCCAGCACTGCCGGCCGGCACGCCTGTTCACGCCGCTGGCCTCCGCTTTCGACCGTCTCTACCGCAAAAGGCTGAAGCCGGGGGAGACGCGCTGGGCGGCCACCGCATCGAGCGGAATTGCGACGCCGGCCCTGCGCGTCGACGAGGTCGATCATGCCGCCTTCGCGCAGATGCTGGAACCGCTGACGGCGCATTTTCCGCTGCGGCCGCGCTGGGCGGATCTCCCGCTTGAGCAAATGCTGGCCGACGGCGGACAAAAACCCGACCTCGGGGAATTCGTGCTGGCCGGCGTGACGACGGCGGGCGGGTCCCCGGTCGGGGCCTTCGCCTACCATGCCAGGCCGCACGGCATCGCGCGCGTGCTGCAGGTGCTTGCCCGTCCCGGCCAGGAAGGCGCGGTCATCGACTGCCTCGTCGGGCATGCCGCAGCACACGGCGTCGCCGCCCTGCGGGGCCGCACGCAGCCGGCGCTCCTGGCCGCGATGCTGACCCGGCGCATCGCCTTCCTTCCCGCCACGACGACCATCGTCCATTCGCGCGATGCCGGGCTTGTCGGGGCGATGGCCAGCGGGCAAGCTTTCCTGAACGGGCTGGCCGGAGAAGAATGGAGCCGGCTGATCGGCGGCCGTTTCACCTAAAGCTCGTCGCGATCTTCCGGATTCGCTCCTTGCGCTTTAGGCTGTCGTTTTTACGCATGTCGCCCGAAACCGGGTCCCACTTTCGGGCGATATGCCCTGGGGCCGGCCACATATCGCGGCCTCGATGCCGCCTGAAGGAGTTGAACCGATGGATTTTGGACTTACCGGCAAACGCGCGGTGGTGGTGGGCGCCAGCAAGGGACTGGGCGGCGCGAGTGCCGTCGCCCTTGCGATGGAGGGGGCCGAAGTGATCGCCCTGTCGCGCTCGGGCACGCTGCCGGACGGGCTAGCGCCCGAGGTGGCGGCGCGGATGAGCGCCCGCGCCCTCGATCTCGCGGACGAAGCCGCCGTCGCTGCTTTCTGCGACGAAATCCGCGCCGATCCGGTGCAGATACTGGTCAACAATTGCGGCGGCCCGCCTGCCGGGCCCGCCCGTAGCCAATCGAGGGACGCGTGGCGCAAGGCCTTCGAGTCGATGGCGATGCCGATGTTCGCGCTGACCGATGCCGCGCTTGACGGCATGGTCGCCGCAGGCTGGGGCCGCATCGTCACCATCGGCTCGTCCGGCATCGAGGTGCCGATCCCCGGCCTTGTGCTGTCCAACGGTGTGCGCGGCGCCATCGCCGGCTGGTCCAAGACCCTGGCGGCGGAAGTCGCCGCCCATTCGGTCACCGTCAACATGGTGCTGCCGGGCCGCATCGCCACCGACCGGCTGGCCCAACTGGACGCGATCAGGGCGCGAAATTCGGGACAGGACATGGCGGCGGTCGAAGCCGAAGCCCGCGCGACCATTCCGGCCGGCCGCTACGGCCGGCCCGAGGAATTCGGCGCGGTGGTGGCGTTCCTGTGCTCGCAACAGGCCAGCTATGTCACGGGATCGATGATCCGGGTCGACGGCGGGGCGACCCGCAGCCACTAGGAACCTCTGCATCGGGGGCACGTGGGGCGATGTCGCCGTCGCCCCAGCGCGTCATGCGATCACCGGGATCGATGCCGGCCCATTGCACCAGCCGGGCCGCGATCTCGCGCACCAGATCGTCCATGGTGGCGGGGCGGGCATAGAAGGGCGGCACCGGCGGGGCGATGAGGGCGCCCAGCCGGGCCAGCTTCAGCATGGCCTCGAGATGGCCTTCATGCAGCGGCGCCTCGCGCGGCGCCACCACCAGCCGGCGCTTCTCCTTCAGCACCACGTCGGCCGCCCTCGTCAGCAAATTGTCGCCCAGCCCGTGGGCCATGGCGGCCAGGCTGCGCATCGAGCACGGCACCACGATCATGCCTGCAGTGCGGAACGAGCCGCTGGCGATGGGCGCGGCGAGATTGCGCGGCGAATGGACATGCGCGGCCGCGTCGCCCAGCCGGGCAAGGCCGTCACTGCCCAGCTCATGGGCGACGGTCAGGCGCGCGCCGGGTGTCACCACGAGATGCGTCTCGACACCGGCCGCGCCGAGTTGGCGCAGCGTCTCCAGCGCCAGCGCGGAGCCCGAGGCGCCGGTGACGCCGACGATCAATCGTGCCGCCATGGCGTGCTCCCCTGTCCTGCCGGAAAGAATTCCTGCCAGCGCGCTGCGACCCGCCGGGCGACCTCCGTATCCATTTCCAGCTTCACGCCCCAGTCGCGGCTGGTTTCGGCGCCGATCTTGCGGGTGGCGTCGAGCCCCATCTTGCCGCCCAGCCCTTCCAGCGGCGAGGCGAAATCGAGCTGGTCGATCGGCGTGCGCTCCGCCACCAGAAGATCGCGCGAGGGGTCCATGCGCGTGGCCAGCGCCCACATCACGTCCGGCCAGGAGCGGATGTCGATGTCGTCATCGACCACGATGATGGTCTTGGTCATCGAGAATTGCGGCAACAGAGACCAGAACCCCATCATGACGCGCCGCGCCTGCCCCGGATAGGATTTGGCAATGGCGATCACCGCCATCCTGTAGGAGCAGGCCTCCGGCGGCAGCCACACGTCCACGATCTCCGGAAGCTGCTGGCGAAGCAGCGGCTTGAAGACATCGAGCATGGCTTCCCCAAGCACGGCCGGCTCGTCCGGCGCGCGGCCGGTGAAGGTGGTGAGATAGCTTGCGTCGTCGCGCATGTGGAGGCGCGACAGCGTGAACACCGGATAGCGCTCGGGCGCATTGTAATAGCCGGTATGATCCCCGAATGGCCCTTCGAGCGCCGTCTCGGTTGGCGAAACCGTGCCCTCCAGCACGATCTCGGCGCTCGCCGGCACATGCAGTCCTATGTCCTTGCAAGGCGCCAGGCTGGCGCGCCTGTCGCCGATCATGCCGGCAAGCGCCAGTTCCGACACGCCTTCGGGCGCCGGCATGACAGCGGCGAGCAGCGTTGCGGGATCCGCCCCGATCACCACCGCCACCGGCATCGCCTCGCCCCGTGCCTGCCACAGCCGGTGGTGGGCGGCGCCTCCGCGCATCGGCAGCCAGCGCATGATGGCGCGGTCGCGGCCGATGACCTGCATGCGGTAGATGCCGAGATTGTAGGCGGCAGGATCGTCCTTGCCGGGCGGGCGGGTCACCACCACCGGCCAGGTGATCAGCAGCCCGGCATCGCCCGGCCAGCAGGTCTGGACCGGCAGCAGCGAGAAATCCGCATCCGTCTCGCGCCATTCCCGTGGCCTGGAAACCGTCTTCGGCCGCGCCTGCAAGGCGCTGCGGGCGGCGGGCAGGAGGTACCGCGCCTGACCAAGGTTGCGCGGCGGCTGCGGCGACCGCAGCCAGGCCAAGAGTTCGCCCAGTTCGACAAGGTTCCCGGGCTCCGTTCCCAGCCCCCAGGCGACACGCCGGGTGGTGCCGAACAGGTTGGTCACCACCGGCAGCCTGGCCATGTGACCGTCCCGGTCCCGAGCGCCGATGAGCCGCAGGGCCGGCCCGCCAGCGGCGATCACCCTGCGATGCAGTTCGGTGACCTCCAGATGCATGGAAACGGGGGCGGTGACGGTTTCGAGGTCGTCCCGCTCCTCCAGATAGGCGAGGAAGGCGCCAAGGGTCGGAAAGTGAGGAAGGCTACGCTGGTGCATGCAATTGTCCCGGGCCCGCCATCAGCGGCCCGCACCGCTGATGCCATGCCGGGTCCGGTCCATCGTTGCGCTCGCGCAAAGACGGCCCGAAGCACATCGCGAACCCCGAAGCCTACCCGGCGCGCTTCCGGTTCCGCCGGCATTGGGCGAAAAAGCGGGCATTGGGACAGAAGGCCATGACGGCACCCGGCTCGTCATGCTCGAGAAGGGTCCGGCACCGCTTCTGGCACAGGCAGGCGAGGCAGGTATTGCGCGCCTGGGCAATGGCCTTGCCCGATTCCTTGCGGGCCGCCCGGACGGGATCGACCTGCGTGCGTTCCATGACGAGATCGAACAGATCGAACTGGCGCCAGACCCTGTCCGTCTGCGGCCAGCGCTGTGCATCGGAACACATGACTGCCTCCCTGCGCCGGATCGAACATTTTGCGGGCAAGTGTAAACCGCAACCTGCCGCAGGGGGATGTGCCGCTTGGCCGCAACCGCGAAAAAACCTCTCCAAAGTCGTTTCTGTTTGATGCAGCGCAAACTTCTTTGCCTGGCGCCTTCCTATGTTCGGCCACCCCACCGTACTCCGGAGGAGCCGATGGCGCTCAACCCCAACGAAGATGTCAGCCTGCCCGAGCCGATCCGGCGTTTCCTGCCGGCCTTTTCCGGCCAGCCGCTCGGCCCGTTGCTGACCCAGGCGCTGCGTTCCCTCGCCCGGCGGCGGCCGGAGGCCTTCGAGCGGCTCGGCGAATTCGGCAAGGCGCGTTTCCTCATCGATCCGACCGACCTGCCCTTTGCCTTCCATGTCGTGCCGGACGGCCGCGCCGCGCTGGTGCGCGCCACCGGCAAGAGCGGCACGGCTCCCTCCGACGTGGTCATCCGCGGCCCGATCCTGCTCTTGCTCGGCATCCTCGACGGCACGCTGGACGGCGACGCGCTGTTCTTCCACCGCGCCATCTCCGTCAGCGGCCGCACCGAAGCGGTGGTGGCGCTGCGCAACGCCATAGAGGACGCCGAATTGCGGCCCTCCGACCTGCTCGGCCTCAGCGGCGTGGCCGCCCGGCTCGCCGATTCGGGCATATTGGGCGGGCTGTCGTTCGCCCGCCAGATCGCCACCGGCGCCCATCGGCGTGAAAGGACGCAACCATGACGACAAGCGGCAGGATGGAGCTCGTCTGCCCCGCCGGCACGCCTTCGGCGCTACGGGCCGCCGTGCAGGCGGGAGCGGATTCGATCTATTGCGGTTTCCGCGACGAGACCAATGCGCGCAATTTCCCCGGCCTCAATTTCTCGCCGCAGGAGATGGCCGAAGGCATCCGCTTCGCCCATGCCCATGGCAGCAAGGTGCTGGTCGCCATCAACACCTTCGCCCGCGCCGGCGATACCGATCCGTGGCGCAGGGCCGCCGACACGGCCGCGGCCTGCGGGGCCGATGCGGTGATCGCCGCCGACATCGCCGTGCTCGACCACATGGCCACACAGCATCCCGGCACCCGCCTGCACCTGTCCGTGCAGGCCGCGGCGGCGACGCCGGAATCGATCGGCTTCTATGCCGACGCCTTCAATGTGCGCCGCGTGGTGCTGCCGCGCGTGCTGTCGGTGCAGGAGATCGCCACCCTCAACCGCCTCATCAAGGTCGAGACCGAGGCCTTCGTGTTCGGCGGGCTGTGCGTGATGATCGAGGGCCGCTGCTACCTCTCCTCCTACGCCGCCGGACGCTCGCCCAATCTCAACGGCGTCTGCTCGCCGCCCGAGATGGTGAGCTATGACGAGGACCGCGAAGGCACCGCCGCGCGGCTCGCCGGCTTCACCATCGACCGCTACGCGCCCGGCGAGCCGGCCGGCTATCCGACGCTGTGCAAGGGCAGGTTCAAGGCGGGGGACAAGGCCGGCTATCTGTTCGAGGATCCGGTCAGCCTCAACGCCGGCAGCATGATCGTGGCGTTCAAGGCCGCCGGCGTCACCGCCCTGAAGATCGAGGGGCGCCAGCGGGGCAAGGGCTACGTCACCGAGGTGGTGCGCGCTTTCAGGAAAGCGGTCGATGCCGCCGAGCAGGGCCATGACGCAACCGAGATCGACAACATCCTCGCCGGCCTGTCCGAAGGCGGACGCCAGACCACCGGCGCCTACCGCAAGATCTGGAGATAGGCCATGGCACGGGTCGCCCTGACGCTCGGACCGCTGTTCTTCCACTGGCCGGCGGAACGGCTGCGCAACTTCTATTTCCGCATTGCCGACGAAACGGCGCTGGAGCGCATTCATGTCGGCGAGGTCGTCTGCGGCAAGCGCATGCCGTTTTCCGATCCCGTCTGGCCCGAGATCATCGAAAGGCTGGAGCGCGGCGGCAAGGAGGTGGTGCTTTCCACGCTGGCCGCGCCGGCCACGGTGCGCGAACGCAAGGCCATCGCCGAATTGTGCGCGGACGGGCGTGTCGTCGAGATCAACGACATCACCGCCCTGCCCGCCCGCAGCGGCAGGCCCTTCGTCACCGGCCCGTTCCTCAACGTCTACAACGAGGCGACGGCGCGTTTCCTCATGCGCCACGGCGCCATCACCATCTGCCCGCCGGTGGAATTGTCGCTCAACACGGTGGGCACTATCGCCGGCGCCTGCCCCGAGGCCGAGTTCGAGCTGTTCGCCTTCGGCCGCCTGCCGCTGGCGCTGTCCGGACGCTGCTACCACGCACGGCTCCACGGGCTGCACAAGGATTCGTGCCAGTTCACCTGCGAGCAGGATCCCGACGGGCTGGCTGTCGACACGCTCGACGACCAGTCCTTCCTGGCCATCAACGGCGTGCAGACGCTGTCGGCCGAGGTGCATGCTGCGCTGTTCGAGCCGGCGACGCTCCTGCGCCACGGCATAAGGCGGCTCAGGCTGTCGCCACATGACTGCAACATGGTGGAGGTGGCGCACATCTACCGCTCCCTGCTCGACGGCACCCAGGACGCGGATGGCGCCCGCTTCCTGCTTTCGTGCCTCGACCTGCCGGGACGCCTCGTGGACGGCTATGCCCATGGCAAGGCCGGCGCGCAACCGGCCATGCCGGCATGAGGTTTCAGCGGGACCGGGGCCGCACCGCTGAGCTCGGATAGCGCTTGCCGCACCGCAGGGCATGGACATTTCCCCCGATACGGGCTGTGCTGCGCGATCTGCCGACAGCCGCTTCCGCGAGGTCTCTGGCCATGGACGCAAACCGTTCCGAAGAACCTCCTCCCCACTGGGATGCGGGCACGGTCTTCACCGTCGGCCATTCCGTGCTGCCGATCAGGCAATTCGTCGATCTGTTGCGGACATACGGGGTCGAACGCCTCGCAGATGTCCGCACCGTCCCGCGCTCCCGCCACAATCCGCAGTTCAATGCCGATGCGCTCGGCCCGGCGCTGGCGCAAAGCGGCATCGCCTATGTCGCCATGCCGGCGCTCGGCGGCCTTCGGCACCCCCGCAAGGATTCGCCCAATGCCGGCTGGCGCAACGAGAGCTTCCGCGGCTATGCCGACTACATGCAGACCGCTGCCTTCGCCGAGGCGGTCGACGCGCTCGTCCGCCTCGGCCACGACAAGCGGGTGGCGATCATGTGCGCGGAAGCCGTGCCATGGCGCTGCCACCGGTCGCTGATCGCCGATGCGCTGACCCTGCGCGGCATCACGGTGATCGACATATTGTCGGCAACGAGCTGGCGGCCGCATAAGCTCACCCCGTTCGCGCATGTCGAAGGGCTGCGGATCACCTATCCGGCCAGCTAGCCTCCCTCATTTTCCCACCGCTTCGCCGTCCCGGATCGTTTCGGCGCGCACAAGCCGTTTGGCCTTGCGCCTTCCGGCCAAAAAGATATATTTGGAATGTATTTTTAAGCGAACCGCCCGGCTGAAATGCGAGGGGCCGGCACGCCCCGGGGGCAGGACCGATGACCTATGTCGTCACCGACAATTGCATCAAATGCAAATATATGGACTGCGTCGAGGTCTGCCCCGTGGACTGCTTCTACGAGGGCGAGAACATGCTCGTCATTCATCCCGACGAATGCATCGACTGCGGCGTCTGCGTTCCGGAATGCCCCGCCGAAGCGATCTTTCCCGACACCGACCCGGCGGCGACGCCGGCCTGGCTGGAGCCCAACTACGAGCACGCCTCGGCATGGCCGAACATCATCCACAAGAAGACGCCGCCCGCCGATGCCGACGACTGGAACGGAGTGCCCGGAAAGCTTCCGCATTTCAGCAGCAAGCCCGGCGCCGAATGAATTTCACCCCTCCATCGACCAGCACCCATCCATTGAAAGGAGCACATCATGGCTGAAACCTGGCTTCCCTCCCTGCGCACCGCAACGCCCCAGGAGGGCTTCGAACTCGCCACCAAGCTGGCCCGCATCGGAGTGAAGGTGACCCAGCCCTCGGCCGAAATCCGCGACAAGCTGCGCGCCGCCTACGATCACGACGCCGGCCAGCTCATCGCCTCCTCGCAGGTGATCGCCATTCATTTCCAGACCGTGGCGGCGGCGAACGATTACTGGCGCACCTGAGGCGGAAACGGTTTCCTGCCTCCGGCGACGGCCCTTGTTGCAGGCACGCCATACTAGGGTAAGCTTGGGCGGAGGCGGGCCTGGCTTGCAGGCCGTCGCCGCCTTGCTTCGCCGTTTGGCGATGCCGGCCAGATCGAGGTTTTCCAATGCCCTTCAACGAACGTTCGAAACACATCACCCAGGGCGTCGCGCGCTCGCCGAACCGGGCCATGTATTATGCGCTGGGTTATGAGAAATCCGATTTCGACAAGCCGATGGTCGGCATTGCCAACGGCCATTCCACCATCACGCCCTGCAATGCCGGCCTGCAGCCTCTGGCCGATGCCGCCGCCTTCGCCATCAAGGCCGCCGGCGCCAATCCGCAGATGTTCGGCACGCCCACCATCTCGGACGGCATGTCGATGGGCACCGAAGGCATGAAATATTCGCTGGTGTCGCGCGAGGTGATCGCGGACTGCGTCGAAACCTCGGTGCAGGGCCAGTGGATGGACGGGGTGCTGGTGCTGGGCGGCTGCGACAAGAACATGCCTGGCGGCATGATCGGCATCCTGCGCGCCAACGCCCCGGCGATCTACGTCTATGGCGGCACCATCAAGCCCGGCCGCTGGAAGGGCGAGGACCTGTCCATCGTCTCGGCCTTCGAAGCGGTCGGCTCGTTCATGGCCGGCACCATGAGCGAGGAGGACTTCGAGGGCATCGAACGCCATGCCTGCCCCTCCACCGGCTCCTGCGGCGGCATGTACACGGCCAACACCATGAGCTCCTCCTTCGAGGCGCTCGGCATGTCGCTGCTCTATTCCTCGACCATGGCCAGTCCTGACCGCGAGAAGCTCGACAGCGCCGCCGAATCCGGCCGCGTGCTGGTCGAGGCGGTGAAGAAGAACATTCGCCCGCGCGACATCATCACGCGCAATTCGATCGAGAACGCGGTGGCGCTGATCATGGCGATCGGCGGCTCCACCAACGCGGTGCTGCACTATCTCGCCATCGCCCACGCGGCCGAGATCGACTGGACGCTGGACGATTTCGAGCGCGTGCGCCGCAAGGTTCCGGTGCTATGCGACCTCAAGCCTTCGGGAAAATACATGGCGGTCGACCTGCACCAGGCCGGCGGCATCCCGCAGGTGCTGAAGATCCTGCTCAATGCCGGCCTCATCCACGGCGATTGCCTGACCGTCACCGGCAGGACGCTGGCCGAGGAACTGGCCGCCGTGCCGGACGAGCCGCGCGCCGATCAGGACGTCATCATGCCCATCGAAAAGGCGCTCTATCGCGAGGGCCATCTCGCCATCCTCAAGGGCAACCTGGCCGAGGACGGCGCGGTGGCCAAGATCACCGGCCTGAAAAGCCCGGTCATTTCCGGCCCGGCCCGCGTGTTCGACGACGAGCAGTCGGCCATGGAGGCGATCCTGTCCGACCAGATCAGGCCGGGCGACGTGGTGGTGCTGCGCTATCTCGGGCCGAAGGGCGGGCCGGGCATGCCGGAAATGCTGGCGCCCACATCGGCGCTGGTCGGCCGCGGGCTCGGCGAAAGCGTCGGCCTCATCACCGACGGCCGCTTCTCGGGCGGCACCTGGGGCATGGTGGTCGGCCATGTCGCGCCGGAAGCCTATGTCGGCGGCACCATCGCCCTGGTCGAGGAAGGCGATACGATCACCATCGACGCCCACAGGCTGCTCCTGCAGCTGGAGGTGGACGAGGCCGAGATCGCGCGCCGGCGGGCGGCCTGGACACAGCCCGAACCGCGCTACAAGCGCGGCGTGCTGTCGAAATTCGCGGCCCTCGCCCGCCCCGCCGACAAGGGCGCCGTCACCGGCTGAAGCCGCAGGCACCCGAGCCGTCGCGGCCCCGCCATGCCGCGACGGGCCGTTCAGGCCAGCACGTCGAACAGGCTGGCGATCCAGACGATCTGGAACAGAAGCGCGAAAACCACGAAGCCGGCGTCATAGCGCTCCGACCCGAAGAGGAGCGCGCCGCCTGCGCCGCCGATGAGCAGGGACTGCCGCACCGGATAGGCCCAGCCGTAAAGGTGGTGGTAGTAGCTCTGGCCCTTGGTCAGCGTGTCGACGACGTCGACGAGGAACAGCAGCAGCAAAAGCGCATAGAACCATTTCCGGCGCTGCCGGAAGTAGTCCCTGAACCCCTTGTATTCGCCGATTTGGTCCGGAAACAGCATCGCCGCCAGCATGACGAAGACGATCGAATAGGAGATCAGCAGGAAATAGAGGGAAAAGGTCCACGCCTTGATCTGGGAAAGCGCGAATTCGAACCACCAGAAATGGATGATGAACAGGAAGACGAATACCACCCAGCCAAGATGGACGGGATAGATCTTCTCCTTGCCAGGATGCTGGATGAAGCGGGTCACGCCGGTCACCAGGCGGGCGACGCTGAGGCCCAGTATCATGCCGACGATGATACGGATATGGACGAATATCTCGTGGTTTTCCTGCGTCAGCGCATCGACATTCATCTGTATATCCGTTCGCCAGCCAGCCCGGCCCCCCTTGTTCAAAGACCAGAAGAGGGACCCCAACCATGCCTAGGCAAGGAGCGGCAGCACGGCAAGCAATTCTCGAATGCGCATATGCGATGCGGTTGCCGGAAGAGATCACTCGCGAACGGCTGCCGGCGGGTGACCGGCCACCTCTTCGATGCGGTTCCGGTCGCGGAAGCCGGTCAGACTTTCGGCATGCTCTTCATCAGGCCCGCGACTGGCCGGATCCTCATCGAATGGCTGGCCCAGAATGGGCGCCCCCAGAGCCAGCCCGCCGGCGGTCCAGAAACAGCTCAGGTCCATGTATTCCTCCCTTCATGGTTGCGTGCCTCAGTGATCCATAGCCTTGACGATTTCCTCGGTCATTTTCTTTGCGTCGCCGAGGAGCATCATGGTTCCGTCCTTGTAGAACAGGGTGTTGTCGATGCCGGCATATCCGGAGCCGAGGGATCGCT
>Ga0180220_1002401_pt1 | contig 12035 bp, 9 predicted proteins | sample eDN5th37CBELigBY_FD_151335 | JGI IMG/M metagenome (GOLD analysis project Ga0180220, IMG submission 151335) | Enriched backyard soil microbial communities from Emeryville, California, USA - eDNA 5th pass 37_C BE-Lig BY (version 2) (version 2) | ecosystem: Environmental > Terrestrial > Soil >... | reverse complement strand
CGATCAGCGACTACCGAGACGGGAACGGCGAAACCGGCGGATTCGAGCCGTGGCTCAGGGTATACGGCCGCGAGGGGCAACCGTGCCGCCGGTGCCGCACGCCGATCGAGCGGCTGGTCCTCTCCAACCGCTCCGCTTTCTACTGCCCGAAGTGTCAGCAGTGAGACGCCGCACGGCTGCGCCGGCGCCCCGTTTCACCTGACCGGCGACCGACGCGCGTAGTCCTCCCACGCCAGCATGAGGAGGCGTCGGTGGTCCCGGACGAGGCTCCGGATCCGTCGCAGATCACGGCTGCAGAACCCTTCCGTGCGCGTGACTTCACCGGTCGGGATCGAGAGAGTGGCTTCGGCGCTCCCTCGCCGGACCCGGACTGTCGGGCGCGCCGGTTGGTCGACATCGCCGCCAACGTAAAACCACAGATCGCCGGTGCGGAGCGCGGTGGGGAGCATGCGCGACGCTGAACCCCCTCGCCGGGCAGTGCCATGCCCTGTTGCGACGGAGCTCACCCGCCGAACACTCTCTCGAGGAGCCGAGCCGGAGCGGCAAGCGCCGAAAGGATCACACCCACGAGCAGTATCGCGCCGAAGAAGGCAGGCGGGATCATGATGACTGCGGCGAGCGCGCCCATGCCCATCCCGGAAACGCTTTCCTCATCCCACGCCGTCGTCGCGCGGAGCATCATGGCAGCACCGGCCACCGTCAGCGCCGCGCCCGCCCCGAACGATGCCGGCGCAGGCACGCGTGAGCAGAAAAGCACGCCGGCGAGGAGCAGCGATGTCCCGGTCACGAGCCGCCGTTCGTTGGCCGTGATGATCCGTGCGCACAGCAGCGCGGCGAGTACGAGAGCGAGGACCGCCAGACTCCCTGACGCGAATGCCGATTCCTCCACTCCGTCGCTCCTCGCCCGAAGTTACATGATCACAATGGGTTGAGCACGGGAAGGATCGTACCGCGAGGTTCGTGCGTCCGGCAAAGACGCCCGGCACCGCCCCGGTTACCCGTGGTGCCCGAGTCGAGGAAGGAGCTACCGCTTCCGGGAAACGAACCGCCGGGGCATCAGCCGACGTCGTACAGCCGTTCCCGTTCAGCGTAACGTGTGCTCAGGATCGCGCGGAAGCCGCGATGCGCCGGGCTCGTCAGCTCGGCATCGAGCGCGACGATGGCCGCGGCGTCCTGCCGGGCCCGTTCCAGAATGGCGTGGTCGCGCATGAAGTCGACGTATCGGAACTCGGGAAGCCCGTGCTGACGGGCACCGAAGAAATCGCCCATCCCGCGGAGCCGAAGGTCCTCCTGCGCGATGGCGAAGCCGTCGTCCGTTTCGACCAGCGTGCGGAGCCGCGCCCTCGACTCGCCGCTGGCGATGAGAATGCAGTAGCTCTGCTCTCCGCCGCGTCCAATCCGCCCCCGAAGCTGGTGGAGTTGTGACAGCCCGAAGCGTTCCGCGTGCTCAACGACCATCACCGTTGCGTTTGGAACATCGATTCCGACCTCGATGACGGTCGTGGCGACGAGAACGTCCAGCTCCCCGGCGGCGAAATCGCGCATGACCCTGTCCTTCTCCTCGCCGGAGAGCTGGCCGTGGAGCAGCCCCAGACGCAAGCCGACGAATGTCTCACCCGCCAGGCGTTCGTATTCGGCAGTGGCCGCGCGCAGGTCGACCTTTTCGGACTCCTCGACGAGCGGGAAGACGATATATGCCTGCCGTCCGCGGGCGACCTCCTTGCGGATGAACTGGTAGATTCGGTCGCGGGCACGTTCTCCCGCCATCGAGGTCCGGACCGGTTTCCGCCCCGCCGGCCGCTCGTCGAGGATCGAGAGGTCCAGATCGCCGTAGAGTGTCAACGCGAGCGACCGGGGGATCGGCGTCGCAGACATGACGAGCAGATCGGGGTTCTCGCCCATGTCTGCGAGGGCAACGCGCTGACGCACGCCGAAACGGTGCTGCTCGTCGACGACGGCCAGACCCAGGCGCCTGAAGGCAACCGCATCCTGGATCAGGGCGTGTGTGCCGACGACGATGTGGGCGTTCCCGCTCGCCATGCTTTCGAGGACCTCGCGGCGCTCACGCGTCGGGAGCCCCCCGGTGAGCAGGGCGACGTTCACGGGCAGACCCTCGAGCAGCTTCGCGATGGTGCGTGCGTGCTGCTCGGCGAGGATTTCCGTCGGCGCCATGAGCGCGGCCTGGTAGCTGTTCTCCACGGCCAAAAGCATGGCAAAGAGCGCGACGACGGTCTTCCCGGAGCCGACATCGCCCTGCAGCAACCGGTGCATGCGCCGGGGAGAGGTCATGTCGGCGAATATTTCGGATATGGCGCGAGTCTGGGCGCGGGTCAGCTCGAACGGTAGCTGCCGATAGGCGGGCCTCACGAGGTCGTTCCTGCGCCGGAACGCGATGCCCGGCCGCGCCCGCGCGGCCCGCTCCCTGGCTCGCGCGTGGAGGAGCTGGAGGAAGAATAGCTCGTCGTAGGCGAGGCGGGTTCGCCCTCGTTCGGCATCGCTCAACGAGGCCGGCCGGTGCAGCAGCGCCAGCGCCTGGTCGAGTCGCGCGACGCCGGCACCCCGCCGCTGCGACTCGGGCAGCGGGTCCTCCCGGGCCACGTATTCGAGCAGCGCGTCCAGATGCGCGTCGATGAGCGAGCGGATCATCCGCTGGGAGAGTCCTTCGGTCGCCGGATAGATCGGCAGGACCTTTCCCGCGAGATTTCCCCCGCCCTGGTCGGCGCGGCCGAGATGGACGTACTCCCTCGGCTGGAGTTGCAGGCGGCGGCCGTGGAAATACCGCACGGGCCCGGTTATCAGGACGACGTCGCCCGTGTCGAATACCCGGTCGAGGAAGGGCTGACCCGGCCAGGCGCATTCCACGGAACCGCTCTCATCACGCACCACCGCCTGAAAGACACGGAGCCGCGTCCGGGTCGGGAGCACGCCCTTCGAGATCACCTCACCGATCACCGTGGCGTCCTGGCCAACCGACAGCCTCGCGATCGGTGTTACGGTGCTCGCGTCTTCGTATCGGCGAGGGATGTGGAAGAGGAGGTCGCGCGCGGTGTGAATCCCCAGGCGTGCCAGCAACTCGGCGCGCGTCGGTCCCACGCCCTTCAGGAACTGGGCGGGCCGGTCGAGCGGAGAAGCAGGGGCTGAGGTCTCAATCGCCATGGGGATCCGACATCGGGTTCCGCGCTAACGGCGCCATGGCGGTCGAGAAAAGCCGGCCGCCGCCCTGGCGCGTGGCGAAGGGAGCGAATGGCGCAGACGCGCTCGCTTTCCTGCCCGGTCGTGCGGCAGGAGACGGGCTCACTCCCCCGCCAGCACGCCCTCTGCGAAGGCCTGTGGGTCGAACGGCTCGATGTCGCCGATTCCCTCGCCGGTGCCCACGAGCTTGACGGTAAGGCCGAGCTCCTGCCGGAGCGCGACGACGACGCCACCCTTCGCGGTGCTGTCCAGTTTCGCCAGTATGAGCCCGGACAGCGAGAGCGCCTCGCCGAACAGGCGGGCCTGCGAAAGCGCGTTCTGGCCGACTGTCGCGTCGAGCACGAGCAGCGTCTCATGAGGCGCGCCCGGGACCTTTCGAGCCAGTACCCTCTCGACCTTCTGCAGCTCGGCCATGAGGTCGCTCTGCGTGTGCAGCCGCCCGGCGGTGTCCACGATCACGACATCGTGGCCGCGGTTGCGCGCCGCGTCAACCGCGTCGAACGCGACGGCTGCCGGGTCGGCGCCCGGCCTGGCGCCTACGAAGCCAGACCCGGTCCGTTCGGCCCAGATCTGGAGCTGGTCGATGGCGCCGGCCCGGAAGGTGTCGCCAGCGGCCAGGAGCACGCTGCGCCCCTGGCGCTTCAGCATGTTCGCCAGCTTACCGATCGATGTCGTCTTCCCCACGCCGTTGACGCCGACGATCAGGATCACCGTCAGCTCGCCGCGGTCCGCGAGGCGCAGCCCGTTCGTGCCGGCCGGTGGCGCGACGATGCCTGCGATCTCCGACAGCACGACCCGTTTGAGGTCCGCTTCGTCCCGAATCTTCCCTTCGCGATACAGTGCCTCGACGCGGTCCACCACCCGCAGAGTCGCGGATGCGCCAAAGTCGGCGGCGAGCAGCGTCTCCTCCAACCGTTCGAGCGCGTCCTCGTCCAGCCCGCCCTTCATGATGACGGTGACGTCCGTGAACGCTATCTCCTTGATACGCTGCCACAGCGACTTCTTCTCTTCCGCGCGACGGAACAGTCTGCTCATTCGAATCGATGTCTCTCGTGAATTGCCGATGTCACCTGGAGGCCGCGACCGTCCCGCGGGCTGCGGGCGGGCGAGGCGCAATCTGGGGCGCAGCGCGCCGGCCGTGAAGGTGTCACGCCCGGCGTCGCCGCGCCAGCATCAGCGCAGACCCCAGCGCCGTCTCAGGATCCACTCAGCGGACAGGATCGCGACGAGGAGGACGTAAACCCACGGGAGGGTGTGCAACGGCACGGTTGCCCGGGCTGCTCGCGTCTCCGTCCCGCCAGCCGCGTCGGGCCGGGCTGGCACATCGCCCGCGATGGACATGAATTCCGCGGCATAGCGCTCCGCGGTGAACGGGCCTTCCGCTTGTGCTACCGTCTGTCCGCGCGCGAACGCGGTAGCCTCGAAACGGTAGTGGCCTGGCTCGAGAGCGGCGATGAACGCGGTGTCCGGCCGCAGGGCAGGCACGACTGTGTCGAGGGCGACGGTCCCGTCCTCAGCATACAACCGGACCGCAATACTGTCGGGCGCGAGCCCGGGCGCCACCCACGCCACCGGCTCCCCGCGGGCGACGGTGCGGTCGGCCGGTCGGACCGGAGCGACGGCCACCGCACGTTCGTCCCGAACGAGCCAGCCGGCGAGCGAGCCCCACAGGTGCCGGTAGAGCTGCCGCGCGTCACCGCCGCGGAACGCCCAACGCCAGTACCCGTCCGCCAGCGCGACGACCCAGCGGCGGCCATCGCGCTCACCGGCCAGCACCAGTGGCGCGGCAAGGCCTCGCCGGTCCCGGCTCCCGACGAGCGGTGCCCATGCTCCCGACACCGGCTCCGTCGCGCGTACACCGGCCAGGGGTGGTAGTGATTCGATCCCGAATGACGAGAGGAGCGGAGCCACCGGCGACGGCGGAATCTCGCCATGGACGTACCAATCGCCGGCCGACGGCGTCGAGGGAACCACCGGGAGCCCGACAGCCTCCAGATCCACCCCCTCGGCCGGGAACACAATCAGTCGGCGAGCGGTGCGCGCCGCGCCGAGCGCCCATTCCGGTGCGGCGGGGTCGAGACCATGCAACACGACGAGGTCCGCAGCCTCTACGATCCGCCGGACCTGCGCTTCCGTGTACTGCCGTCCGGCATCCGCGCCCGTGCCGACACGCACGTAACGGCCATCGCCGCCGCGGAGGAAACCGCTCGCCGGGAGGCCGAGCGCATCTTCGAGGACCGGGAGGAGGAAACGTGGCTCCCAGTCAGGCCGGAGCGAAAGGACGACTACACCCGGCGGATCAGCGCTGACATGGACGTAGACGCTGCGCGCGTCGTCGTCGGGCACATCGTCCTCCCCGACGATACGGATATCGTAGCGGAGCAATGCTCCCTCCTCCGGCGCATCGGGGACGAAGGCCAGCTCCGTGCGCCCGACGCGACCCGGTTCGGGCAATGCGACCTCCGCCTCGGCGACCGGCGTGCCCTCGTGCTCGACAACGATCCTCGTCGCCTCCCCTGCGCCGCTGAGCGCCGCGATCCCGACTTCGACACGAATCGTGTCTCCGGAAGCGACCCAGCCCGGCGCCGCGACTTCTGCAATCGCACGATTGGCCACCGCCCGTGATCCGACCGTCACCACTTCGATGGCAATACCGATTTCGGGGAGTGCGCGCGCCACGTCCGCGAGGTCGTCGATCGCGCCATCGGTCACGACCGTGACCCGCCGGACCCCGGCTTCGGCGATGGTCCGGAGCGCGGGCATGAGCCGGCTGCCGGGTACCGCTGGACTCCTCGTGGCGAGTGAATCGGGGTGCACCATCCGCGGCGCATCGCCGAAGAGCATGACGTCGCGACCATTCGCCCTTGCCCTCGCCTCCGCGACGGCACGCGCCCACCGTGTTTCGCTCCCGCCGGGCTCCGCCGGAACGGCCATGCTGAGCGACTCGTCGAGGAGGACGCGGTCACGCGTCAGCCCGGCCGCAACGCCGGGCACCGGGACTTCGGGGCTGGCGATCAGGAAGATCAGGATGAGGAGTGCGGCCCAGCGGAGGCCAGTCAGCACGAGTCGCCCCGGACCCGGTGTCTCCCGGCTACGATACAGGAAGGCGGCGAAGCCAAGTCCGACCGCCGATGCAACCGCGATGGTCAACCAACCCGCGAAACCCATCCCCTGGGTTCTCCTCCGTACATCCGTTCAAACTGCTGCCGACCCACTCGGGGAGGGCTGGCGTACGGCAACGCGCGCGCCAGAACCTGTAGTGGTACGCCCCTGCGGGGCATGGGGTCCGCACCCGTGCTCCGGTGTGCAAACGAGCGGAGTATGGCGGAAAGGTGCGCGGCGCACCGGCCAGCGCCGGCGGGCGCTGGGTGCCCCGCCGGCGGTGACCACGGCCTGTCTCAGTCGGCGACAACGGTGGCTGGCGGCTCCGACGCGTCGGCGTAAACCGGAAGGGACCCGGCAATCGACTGGAGGAGCGCGATCCGTTCGGCAGCCTGGAGCTGGAATGCGGCAAGGTGCTCTTCGGGGAGGGGTGGCGCCGTCGGCAGCGGCGCCGTTGCCGGATTCAGATGCCTACCGTTCAGCCTCAGCTCGTAATGGAGGTGCGGGCCAGTCGCCAGACCGGTCGCTCCCACATAACCGATGCGCTGGCCTTCCTGGATGGCGGTGCCTGGACGGACACCGGTCTCGATCCGGCTCAGGTGTGCGTAGAGTGTGGTGTACCCGCCCTGATGCCGGAGGACGACGTGGTTCCCGTACCCGTTGTCGAATCCCGCGGTGACTACGACTCCATCCGCGGTAGCGGCTACAGGCGTACCCGTCGGGGCGCCGAAATCGATCCCCTGGTGCGCCCGATACACGCCCAGAATCGGGTGGTAGCGTGTCCCGAAGCCGGAGGTGATGCGCGGCCTGTCGAACGGGTAGCGTCGGAACCCGCTGCGCAGCGACCTGCCCTGCAGGTCGTAGTGCCCGGCCTCGGTTTCACCCGGCACGAGGAAATGTATGGCTGGATACGACTGGCCGCGGTTGGTCAGCTCCGCGACGAGAACCCGCTGCGCCCGGGCCGTGCCATCCGGCCGGGTCTCGCGTTCGTACACCACACGGTACGTCGCGCCCGGCTGGATGTCGCGCCCGAGGTCGATCTTGTACATGTAGACGTAGGCCAGCTCGTGGACCAGTCGATCCTTTTCCGCATCCGAGATGTCCAGGGAGGGATCGGACATCACCGCGTTGTAGATCGACTGGCCTGGCCCGATCACGCCTTCGAGGTAAAGCGTATCGTACGTGATCGGTGTGACCGACAGCTCGGCCTCCCACCCCGCCACGCCACGATAGAGGTGCAGCGTGGTGTCGGCGTTGAGACCGATTTCGACGGCATGTGGTTCGCTGGAGTCTGCCGGGTAACGGATCCGAACTTCAGATCCGGCCATCAGCCGTCTGGGATCCGCGTACTCGCGAAACGCGAGCAGCAGATTCCACAGGTCGTTCTCCACCAGGTTGGCGCCGGCCAGCAGGCCGCCCAGCGTCTCCCCGCGCCGAAGCTGTAATGCCGTTACCCTCTCCGCCGGCGCCGCGTACACCACGTCGAGCAACGGTGTCTCCGTTCTCGCCGACGCGCGTTCCGTAGCCGGTCGCGCGAACATGCCGCCCACTGCAATGAGGGCAATGCCGGCGAGAACGAGTACCCGCCTGGATACCGCCATCGAACCTCCGGTTGCACGTTCGGGCGACGGGGAGAGGGTCGCCTAGTCCATCTGGCGGCGGATGAACGTCGGGATGTCCAGGTCCGCCATTTCCGTCTGCACGACTCGCCGCTCCGGCGCCCGGGGCACCACTGGCGCGCTCGTGAATGCGGACGCCCCAGCCGCGGCGCGTACCCGCTCCCGCTGCGGTCGCGGCGGAGTGAAGCCGTTGACGGCCACGCCACGGATGCCGGTACCGACGCCGACCTGGGCGCGCGCACCGAATTCCGGCCGGATCACGTTATCATGCACCGGCTCATCCTTGCTCGCAAGACCGGTGGCGATCACCGTCACCCGGACCTCACCCTCCAGCGACGGATCGTGCACGGCGCCGAAGATGATCTCCGCCTCCTCGCCCGCCGCTTCCTGAATTATCGAGGAGATGGTCGTGACCTCATCGATCGTTAGGTCCATGCCGCCGGTGATGTTGATCAGCACGCCGGCCGCACCCTCGATGGAGACGTTATCCAGGAGCGGGCTGGAGATCGCCTCCTGTGCCGCCTCGACGGCGCGGTGGTCGCCGCGCGCCTTGCCGGTCCCCATGAGCGCGGGGCCGCGGTTGGCCATGACCGTCCGCACATCGGCGAAGTCCACGTTCACCTCGCCGGTCACGTGGATCAGGTCGCTGATTCCCTGCGTCGCGTGGAGCAGCACCTCGTCGGCCTTCTTGAGCGCCTCGGAGAACGAGGTGCCCTTGCCGACCACGGAGAGGAGGCGCTCGTTCGGCACCACGATCACCGTGTCAGCCGATCGCCGGAGCTCGCTGAGCCCCTGATCCGCCTGACGCAGCCGCTTCTTTCCCTCGAAGAGGAAAGGCCGCGTGACGATGCCGATGCTGAGCGCGCCCAGCTCGCGGGCGATCTCCGCGACGACGGGAGCTGCACCCGTCCCCGTGCCACCACCCATCCCGGCAGTGATGAACACCAGATCCGCTCCCTCCAGCGCCGCGCGGATCTCGTCGCGGCTCTCCTCGATCGCCTGACGCCCGATCTCGGGGCGCGCGCCGGCGCCGAGTCCACGCGTCAGCTTCTTCCCGATCTGGACCTTGATGGCCGCCTTGGAGTGCTTGAGCGCCTGAGAGTCCGTGTTCACGCTGATGAACTCGACACCCTCGAGATCCTCGTCGATCATGCGGTTGACAGCATTGCCGCCGCCGCCGCCGACGCCGACGACCTTCATCCGCGCATTGTGCGCCGCTGCTTCATCGAATTCGAAGAGCATCATATTACACCCTCCCCTGGGTGAGCCGGTCGGGCGCTTCCCTCCCGGCGGTGGTGACGACGTTACTGCTCAGAAGAAATCCTTCAACCATGCGACGATTCGCCGGGCGGCACTCTCCGCCGCGCCGTGCCCGCCGGACCCGCTGACGACATCGGCGCCATAGAGCGCGAGCCCCGTCGCCGTCGCGAACTTGGGCCGCCGTACCGAATCGGCGAGTCCGGTGAGACCTTCCGACGGCACGCCGATCCTGACCGGCGCACCGAAAACCTGCTGCGCGATCTCGATGACTCCCGGGAGCGATGCGCCGCCGCCCGTGAGCACGATCCCGGCGCCCAGCTTCCCAGCCTCGCCGGCGCGCTCGATGTCCCGCGCCACGAGACCGAGGATCTCGTCCACGCGCTGCTCGATGATGTGCGCGATCAGCTCCCGCGACACCTGCCTCGAGGGGCCCGGGCGCGGGCCCGGCAGCTCCACGATCTCGTGCGGATCGACGAGCTGCGCGCGCGCCGCGCCGTACCTCTCCTTCGCCCGCTCCGCTTCGGCCAGCGGGATCGATAACCCCTTGACCAGGTCCTGCGTAACAGCGAAGCCGCCCCACGGGATCGTCGAGACGTGCCGCGTCCGCCCGTCCCGGAAAGTCGCGAGCTCGGTCGTCCCGCCGCCCATGTCGACGAGCGCGACGCCGACCTCCTTTTCGTCATCGGTGAGCACCGCGAGCGAGGTGGCGAGCGGCTCGTGGACGAGGGCCTCGATCCTGTAGCCGGCGCGGCTCACCGCCTTGCGCAGATTCGCGATGGCCGTGCTCGAGCTGGTGATCAGGTAGACTTCCGCCTCGAGGCGGGTCCCGGCCATCCCGATCGGGTCGCTGATCCCCGCCTGGTGATCGACCACGTACTCCTGCGGCAGGACGTGCAGCAGTTCCCTGTCTGCCGGCACCACGACTGCGCGCGCGACATCGTGGACCCGCTTCACATCCGACGCGGTGATCTCCTCACCACCCACTGCCACGACGCCGGTCGAGACCGACGCCTGGATATGCGTTCCTGCGATCCCTACCACGACCCGGTCGACGGCGACGCCGGCCATGAGCTCGGCTTCCTTCATCGCCGCGCGCACCGATTCCGTCGTCCCGTCCAGGTCGATCACGACCTCGCGGCGGACACCGCTCGTCGGGGCCTGACCCACTCCAAGCACCTTGAGGGAGCGGGCGCGGGTGCGCGGGTCCATGTGCGCTTCGCCAATGACCGCGCACGTCTTCGTCGAGCCGATGTCGAGACCGGCTAGAAGGATCGGCCTCATGTCACCTCCTGGCTCCCTGACTCCAGGACACCACGACCTGGTCGCGGAAACGCGCGTCCACCAGACGGACGTCGCCGAGGCTGCCGCTCGCCGCCAGGTCGTCGAGCGCCAGGCTGAGCTGTTCGAGATCCCGCCGCTCTGGCGTGGCCGGCACGAGCGCGCTGATCCCCGTGGGCTCCCGCAGGCGCAGCAGCATCCCACCGCCCGACGCGGGCTCAGCGTCCGAAATCCGCGCGTACAGATCGGGCGCAAGTGACCGCACGTGCGACAGCGTCAACACCGCCTCGCGCGTGGCCAGCGTTTCGACCTCGCCGTCGTCCGCCGAGTCCAGCGCGACGCCCAGCAGCACCGGGAGATCGAGATCAGCGCCGACCAGATCGATCGGTAGCACCGTCCCGTCTGCAGCGACCGGGAGAACCGCCGGCGTAGCCGCGAATGCGATCGGATCTTTTTCCGTGACCTGGACCACCAGCGTCGCAAGCGGTCTGCGCTCGATCTTCGCCTCGGCGACGAGCGGGTGCTCGAGAAGCGCCGCGAGCCACGGAGCCGGGTCGTCGAAAACGCTCGCTCCCGGCTCCAGGCGCAGCGCCGCAACCACGTCTTCCGCCGCAAGATAGCGCGTCCCCTGGACTTCGACACGCGACACGTCGAACATCTCGAGGCGTCGCAACCCGCGTGGCGCGAGTACGATGGCCAGCGATAGGACGCCAACAGCACCCGCGATGACGAGGACGAGGACAGGGCGCTTCATCGTCCGCTCTCCGCAAGCAGGGCAGGCGCGCCCAGCTCCGCCAGAAGGTCGGCCGGAAAACCCCACAGCCGGATCTCCGGGACCAGCTCGACGCCGTACGCGTCGCGCACGCGGCGCCGCGTCTCCAGCATCAGCTCGATCACGTCCTCCGCGGTCGCACCGCCCTCGTTCACGATGAAGTTCGCGTGCATCTCGCTCACCCGGGCACCGCCGCGCTGCTCGCCGCGCATGCCGACGCCGTCCACGAGCTTCCACGCCGAGTATCCGGGCGGATTGGTCCACACCGACCCGCACGAAGGAAGGTCGTACGGCTGGGCCTGGAGCTTCTCCGCGCGCCGGGACTGGTGCGTATCCTCGATCGCCGCAATCTCGCCGGGTTCAGCTCTCAATCTCGCCGACAGGAAGACGATCCCTTCGGGAACGTCGATGTGCCGGTACCCGGGGCAAACGTCCGCTGGGCGCAGCCGGACCGGGCCCGGCTCGCCCGGAACGAGGGCGTCCACCCACTCGACCCGGTCCCAGATCCCCGTGTCGCGCGTCCCTGCGTTCATGGCGAGCGCGCCGCCAATGGTCCCCGGCACCGCCTCGAGAAAGCTCCACCCTTTCCGGCCATGCCGCCTCGCCGCCTGCGTGACTCCCGGGATACCGGCCGCCGCGCCGGCCTCGATCGCCGTCTCGTGGATCGCCACGCGCTTGAACTCGCGGCCCAGCACGATCACTCGCCGGTCCACGCCCGCGTCGCTGATGAGCGTGTTGGCGCCGGCACCAAGCACGAAGAACGGCTCGCTCTGGAGGTACGCCCAGGCGGCGCGGAGCGCCGCGGCGTCGTG
>Ga0180220_1002400_pt1 | contig 12040 bp, 9 predicted proteins | sample eDN5th37CBELigBY_FD_151335 | JGI IMG/M metagenome (GOLD analysis project Ga0180220, IMG submission 151335) | Enriched backyard soil microbial communities from Emeryville, California, USA - eDNA 5th pass 37_C BE-Lig BY (version 2) (version 2) | ecosystem: Environmental > Terrestrial > Soil >... | reverse complement strand
TGGTCGACGTCGTGCCGCCGGTCAAAGGGAATGACGTGTGGCTGACGATCCATAAGGAAATCCAGCTGAAAACGGAGCAGGCGATCAAGGACCAGCTGCAATGGCTGCACACCCATCCGGTTTCCGGCAAAACCCATCCCGAGGCCGTAACCGGTTATGCGGTGGCCATGGAGGTCGATACCGGCAACGTCGTGGCCATGGCCAGCATTCCCGATTACGACACGAACATCTGGAAAACGGGGGCGTCCTCCACGGAGGACTTCAATAAACTGAACGACAATTATCAAAACGGCGCCATCACGCCGCTCAGCTCGGGCAAATCGAAGCATGAATTCGATTCGGCCGTGCTTCTCGGCTCCACGATCAAACCGCTCAGCGTGCTGATCGGGTTAAAAGAAAAGCTGTTTACGACGACGACGCCTTATAACGACACGGGGGTTACCTATTTCGGGAAAGAGAAAAAATCAGTCCGCAATTCCCAAGGGCATGCCTACGGCTTCTTCCGTACCCCTGCCGATGCCATCGAACATTCCTCCAACGTGTTTATGGTCGATATGGTCGGCAATGCTTTGTACAAAAAGTATGGAAATAAAGGTGTCGACATTTGGGATCAATACATGAAAGATTTTGGGCTTGGCGTAGCGACAGGCATCGATCTTCCCAAAGAGCATCTGGGAAAGATCGATTATAGACCTGCGGAAGGTAAAAAGAATACGATCGGCAGCCCTCAGGCTGCGCTTGTCTATGCCTCCTTTGGCCAAGGCGGGAAATATACGCCGCTGCAGCTGGCGCAATATACCGTTATGCTGGCGAACAACGGGGAGCGCATCAAGCCGCAAATCGTCCGCAAAATAACCGACGCAAGCGGCAAAGTCGTGAAACAAAGCAAACGCGAAGTGATTGATCGCGTCGATTTCGATCCATCTTATTGGAAGCTGGTCCGCAGAGGGATGAATACGAACGTCAGCGAAGCCTTTGCCGGCTTTCCGTACGATTTTGCCCGAAAAACCGGTACCTCGCAGCAGGACTCGGGGAAAGACGGGCTGATCGACAACGGCGTGTTTATCGCCTACGCCCCGCGCAACAATCCGAAGCTGGCGGTAGCCGTCGTCGTTCCGGAAGGCGGATTCGGATCGCAAAGCGCGGCACCGATCGCCCGCAAAATATTCGACGCCTATGACGAGGTGTACGGTCTGGACGGCGTGCCGAAAAAGCAGCTTAAAAACCAGGCAGATAAGGATAACTCAGCTAACGCCGATCAAGAGGAAAATAACAAAAAACAGCAGTAAACCCGAATAAAGCAGCCTGGGTATAAATCCCGGCTGCTTTTTTTTCGTAAAGGCGCATTTTGATTCCACAAACAGTACCGTTGAGATAAGCTCCCCCGCGTTCCGAATCGTTGTTTTTCCTTCTCTTAGAAGAAGGTAAGCCGCCTTACGCACCTTCCTATTTCTGTCGAACGGCAGGGAAAGATGCCGAGCACCCTCGATCTGTGCTAAAATATGAAATGTCATTTTCATAGGAGGGCTTTTTATAGTCCGCACCGATCACGTTCAGGCAGAGAGGAGGGAGGCCGGTGGCCGAATATGCACCGGACAATCCGGAACAGGAAGAAACAAAGAAAAAAGGAAATTTGAACTTAAGGATCAACCTGTTTTTTTTCAGCACGTTCATTATTTTTTGCGTCATCATTATCAGGCTTGCCATTTTGCAGTTCGTCGAAGGGCCTACGCTCACGGAGAAGGAGTCCAGCAACATCGTCAAAGACGTCCCGCTTCCGCCGATCCGGGGCACCATATTCGATGCGGCAGGCGTACCGCTGGCTTACTCGACGCCGACGCAGTCGCTGTACATTACGTTAATGAAGGATTACAGCCAAAAAAACGGCAGCAAAAACCGTCCCGAAGCGGAGCAGCTCGCGCAGCGGCTGTTGAATGTCTTCAATAAATACGGGAATCCGAGCGACAAACCGATGACGAAGCAGGATATCATCGATGCCATGGATCTGGACTATAAAAAATATGCGGGTTATTCGCCGCGGCGGATCAAAATGGATTTGAGCCAACAGGAAATCGCTTATTTCAGCGAACATAAATCCGAATTCCCCGGCATTTCGATCGAAGAGGAAAGCGTCCGCCATTACGATCCGGACACCGTCGCGGTCCAAACCGTCGGATACATTCGTACGTTCAGCGGTTCGAAGACCTTGAGCAAATACAAGGAAATCGACGAGGCGCAGCGCAGCAGCGACGTCACGACCGATCCCGGCCTCGTATACACGGAACCCGAATTCGTGGGCTTCGACGGGCTGGAGCTGATGTACCAGGACGAGCTTCGCGGCAAAAACGGCTATAAAAAGGTGCCGATCGATCCGCGGAACATGCCGGAAGGCGTGGACGAAGTCGTTCCGCCGGTGAAAGGAAACAACATTTACAGCACCATCAACAAAAACGTTCAGCTTGCGACCGAACAGGCGATCATGGATCAGTTGAGCTGGCTGCATACTCATCCGGTTTCCGGCCGAACCCATCCTAACGCCACAACGGGTTTTGCCGTGGCGATGGAGGTCAAGACGGGAAATGTCGTCGCCATGGCCAGCATGCCGGATTACGATGCGAACGTCTGGCAGACGGGCAGCGTCACGCCGGAAAACTGGAAAAAGATCCAAAACATTTACTTGAACGGAACGATCCGTTCGTTCAACCCGGGGAAAAAAGGCGACCATCCGGAGTCGGTCGTCCTGCTCGGTTCGACCCAGAAGCCGCTCAGCGTGCTGCTGGGCTTAAACGAGGGATTGATTACGACCAATACGTATTACCAGGATAAAGGCGCGGCTTATTTCGGCAAGGAAGGCCACCAGACGCGCGTGCAAAACTCCGGAGGCCACGTGTACGGCGGCATGGACCCGGCGCGGGCGATCGAAAAGTCCTCCAACGCGTTTATGGTCGATATGATCGGCAAAAGGCTGTACGACAAATACAAAGACAAAAGCATCGGCGTTTGGGACGACTATATGACCAAGTTCGGGCTTGGCGTGCTGACGGGCAGCGGCCTGCCGGGCGAATGGAAAGGCCGCAAGGAGTATACGAACATCAAGCAGGCGGGTAGTACCCAGTCCGCGATGGCGTATGCGTCGTTCGGTCAGCAAGGGAAATACACGACTTTGCAGCTGGCGCAATACACGGCGATGCTGGCGAACGAAGGCAAACGGCTGAAACCGCAGCTCGTTAGCAAAATCACCGACGAAAAAGGCAATGTCGTCAAAACCTTTAAGCCGGAAGTGCTCAACACCGTGAACTTTCCGAAGTCCTACTGGAATGAAATCCGGCGAGGCATGAAGAGTGAGGTTTCCGCTTTCGGCGACTTCCCTTACGATTTTGCCCGGAAGACGGGGACCTCGACGCAGCAGGTCGGCCACAAGCTGGTCGATAACGGCGTGTTTATCGCTTATGCGCCGCGTGAAAATCCGGTTCTGGCGGTTGCGGTCATGATTCCGGAAGGCGGCTTCGGCTCGCAAAGCGCCGCGCCGATCGCACGGAAAATATTCGACGCCTACGACCAGGTTTACGGTCTCGACGGCGTGCCGAAAGGAACCGCAAACAACCAGACGACAAACCAAACAACGGGAACGAACGGCAACCATTAAGCCGAGCTTCATTTCCTTTCGAACTCATTTCATTTTCAATCATTAGGGACAGGACCGGGGACGCCCGGACCCGTCCTTTTTCAGTTTGCAACCCTGGAGGGCGGACTCTTCGGCATGGAGAGGTCTCGGGCGGCGGCCCTTAAAAACACTTTTGTGGCCCTTAGCGGCTTATGGTAAAATGTCCGTATGTGTGTGTGAAACGTGAAATTGCGTACAAGTAGGAGGAGCGATATGAATACGAAATACAAAATGCTTGCGCTGGATATGGACGGCACGCTGCTGACGAGCGACCAGACGATTTCGCCGGACACGGCCGGGTGGATCGAGCGGGCGAAAGAAGAGGGCGTTCACGTATGCCTGTCCACGGGAAGAAGCTTTGAAAGCGCGCTTCCTTACGGGGAGGAGCTTGGGCTTTCGACGCCCATGATCACGGTTAACGGCAGCGAGGTATGGCGCGCCCCGCATCAGCTGCATCAGCGCTCGCTGATGGACCCGAAGCTGGTGTCCGATATGCACGCCATCGCCGTAGCCGAGGATTGCTGGTATTGGGCCTATTCCGTGGAAAGAGTCTACAACAAAGACGCATGGACCGACTCTATTGTAGGAAAAGAATGGCTCAAATTCGGCTATCATACGGAAGATGACGAAGCGCGGCATCGCATCCTGATGCGGCTCCAGGACATGGGGGGCCTTGAAATCACGAACTCTTCCCCCCATAATCTCGAGGTGAACCCGCAGGGAATCAACAAAGCGTCGGGGATTCGAACGGTGTGCGGCTTGCTGGACATCGACATGAGCGAAGTCATCGCCGTCGGGGACAGCATGAACGATCTGGCCGCGATCCAGGCGGCAGGGCTCGGCGTCGCCATGGGCAATGCCCAGGAGGTCGTCAGGGAAGCCGCGGATTTTGTCACAGCAAGCAACGATAAGGACGGAATCGCGGAAGTGATTCGAAAGTTCATATTTCATATGTGAGGATTTTTCCGGAATTCTCATGCAACAATTCCAAAGTATCCGAACGGATACGGACTTAAAAAGGAGACCAAGCAATGGCCGTACTCGGATGGATTCTTATCATCGCCTTGTTTGCCGTCGGGATGGCGGGGACGATCGTTCCCGTGCTTCCCGGCGCCATCGCCGTTTTTGCAGCCTTTTTCGTTTACGGATGGTTTTTTACGTTCGAGCATTTTGGCGTATGGTTCTGGATCATCCAAACGCTGATCATCGTCGTGCTGTTTGTCGCCGACTATGCCGTCGGCGCCTGGGGAACGAAAAAATACGGGGGCGGGAAGCTGTCCGTCATTCTAAGCACGATCGGGGCCATCATCGGCCCGTTTGTCATCCCGGCGTTCGGACTTGTCATCGGCCCGTTTCTCGGGGCGTTTGTGGGCGAGCTGATCGACGGCTCCTCGGCATCGAAAGCGACGAAGGTCGGATTCGGCACGCTCGTGGGGCTGTTTAGCAGCATGGTCATGAAAATCATTTTGCAGATCGTCATGATCATCGTGTTTTTTATTTGGATTGCATGGAACTAAAGGACAAGCATTCGCTTTTGGCTTCGTGCGATTCGGATTCTCGTTTAAAAAGCAGGGATTTTCGCGATCCCGGTAATCTGCTCCATGGGGTTGCTCGCTGGGGGAAAGAAGGGAATAAAGTTTGGCTAAAAAAGAATCGTTTATTAAAGGTACGCTGATCCTTGCCGCCGCCGCTTTGGTAGCGAGGGTTTTGGGGCTCGTGCAAAGGGTGCCCCTGGAGCACCTGCTCGACGAAGTCGGCAACGCTTCGTTTTCGATTGCCAACAACGTCTATCTGATGCTGCTCACCGTGGCGACGGCGGGCATACCAAGCACGCTGAGCAAAATGGTATCGGAGCGTTACGCGCTGAAGCGGCCCGGCGAAGCACGCCAGGTCTACCACGCAGCGCTGCTGTTTGCGGTCGCCGCCGGCGTGATCATCACGGCGCTGCTGTATATTTTGGCTCCGTATTACGCGACATACGTCTCCAAAGAGCCCGAGGCGTCGCTGGCAATCCGGGCCTTGGCGCCCGCACTGATCCTGTTCCCCGCCATCGCGATGATGCGCGGCTATTTCCAGGGACGGAACAACATGACCGCAGGCGGCATTTCGCAAATCGTCGAGCAGTTTGCCCGCGTCGGGGCCGCCATCGTGATCGCTTATATGATGCTCAAAGCCGGGTATAGCGGAAGCTGGGTTGCCGCCGGGGCTTCCTTCGGGGGCGTGCTCGGAAGCATCGGGGCATTTGCCGTCATGCTGTATTACACGGTGAAGATGCGCCGGCAGGACAAGGCGCTGATGCTTCAGGAAACCGTCGACCCTAAGCTGCCGATGATGAGGATTTATAGAGACATTTTTACGTTATCCATTCCGATCGTACTATCGTCGCTTACGGTGCCTGCCGTGAACTTCATCGACTCATCGATCGTCAACCCGCTGCTGATCGGGCAGATCGGAAAAGAGAAGGCGACGGAGCTGCTCGGCATTCTCGGACAGCGCGCGCAAAGCATCGCCGGCATTCCGCCGATCCTGGCGATCGCGCTCAGCACGTCGCTGATCCCGGTCATTTCGGCGGCTTTTGCCCGGAAGGATCAGGATTATTTGCAGCAGCAGATGACGCTGGCGCTGCGCATTTCCGTCTTGACGGGGATGCCGATCGTCATTGCGCTTTGCACGGCTGCTTATTCCATTAACGGGCTTTTGTTCAGCAGCCTCGACGGCAGCTGGATCATTATGCTGCTGACGTTCGGCACGATTTTCCAAATCACGATGATGACCACGAACTCCATCCTGCTTGGCGTCAACAAAGCGAAGCTGTCGATGTGGAACGTGATGGTCGGGGTTCTGGTGAAGCTGGCCGGAAGCTGCCTGCTGGCGCTCTTTTTCGGCATCTACGGCATCATTGCCGCTACCGGGCTTTGTTTCCTGGTCATCACGCTGCTGAACCTCCGCCATCTGAAGAAGATCGTGCCGTTTTTCATCCTTGGCAAACGTTGGACAGGCTTTCTGGCAGCCGTCGTCCTGACCGCCGCTGTGGGTTACGGCCTGAACGAAGCGGGAATTCAGTTGACCCGGATCATGCCGGATCGGCTCGCGTTCCTGATTACCTGCATCATCGTCGGCGGAGCGGTCGTCCTGCTGTACCTGGCGCTGCTGATCATGCTTGGCGTGATTCGCCAGCATGAGCTTGCAAGCTACCCGCGCAAAGTGCAGAAGCTGCTGCGGCCGCTGATGCGCCTGCAGCCTTCCAAATACAAATCCGCCGATTCCCAGGGAAGCTAAACGCGTACCGCCTGCGGACTTATTGCGTCCGGTCCGGCTGCCGCGAAGCGGCGTCGGCCGGATGGAGCGCGCGCTGGGCATCATGGGTAAGCGCCGCTTTTTGCACGGCGAACCGGTGCGCATGCGACATTTCGATGAGGACCGGCCTTTTGGGACGGGCGAGGTGGTGGATGGCGTCTTCGGTCTTGAACCAGCCGTACCGGGTAATCGGCTCGTAAGGCATGTCCTGCCACACTTCGTCAAGCGAAGGGCTGTAGAGCCGTTGGTCCGGAGGCAGCCATTCCCGTTTTAACAGCTCTGCGCTCTCTTTCGGAGAGTTCAGAGCTGTTTTTTTGTCGCTAGTGAACAATTTCGGCCAATATTCCTGGCGGGATCCCTTATGAACCATGCTGCCCGCAAAGGCCTCGACGCCCGCAAGCACGTCTTTGTATCCAAACAGCATGGCGTACAGCCCCTTGCCGAATTCGATCCGCTCATTGAGATCCGCAAAATGCTCCAATATCAGCCCGACCATGCCGTGGCAGCCCTGCGCGGCAAGCTCCTCCGCTTCATCATTGGCCGACTCGACGAGCAGCGGGAATACGACCTGGTTCATTTGAAAGGCGCCGTTCACCGCAAAAAAAGGATGGCGCAAAATCCGCTGCTGAAAATAACTGTTTTGCACGACCCGGCCTTCGATGTAGTTCTGCTCGTTGATGATCAGGCCGACCGCCAGCAGCGCGCTGTCGCGCTCGATCCAAAACCGTTCCCAGAACGGGCGCATGAAAGCCGAAACGCGGAACTCGGGCAGCAGGTAAAACAAGCTTCTTCCGAGCTTGCGGCTGCGGGCATACAGCATCAGCTGCGGGTAAGCGTCAAGAAAAATGAGGGCGTTGCTGCGCTCGAGCATCTGATAAATATCTTCCTGGAGCTGCGGCGGAACGACATCCGAAAACAGTCCGCCCTTCAGATCGGTCATATTCCAGCCTGCGTTGCGGGAGACCATATGGGCAAGAAAGGACCAATGAAGCTCCGGGTACTCGCGGTAGCAATCGTAATACGCCTTCGTCCGGGTAATGTTGCTGCGGGACGCTTCCAGGGCCGCCTCGCGGATCGATTGGACGATTTCACGGTCCTCCGGCGAAAGCGGGGCAGGCGCTTCCTCTTTGCCGAATGCCCCGGTCCGCACCCGGTTCCGGTCGCCGAGCAGCCGCTTCAGCTGATCGCGGATGCTGTGGGCCGCCGACTCTCTCCAGGCGAGCGGTCTGCGGGTCTTGATCAGATCCTGCGACGCTTTCCAGCAGACAAATTTGCCTTTTACCGCTTCGGCCGCGGTTTGGGGCAGCGTTTTGGCAAGCCGGATAAATCCTTGGAACGAAGGTCCCTCCACTTTTTCCGACACGGGCCGCCGCCTCCTTTCTTCAATGAAATGGGCTTATTTCCAGTATGGCTCAAAAATTTGACTTCCACTCCATATTTTGTTTCACTAAGGGTAGGATTTTGTAAAATCCGGAAGAAAAAACGAATCGCATGTTCAGAAAGGACTGATTATAGATGCAAAAAATTACGTCCAAAGCCGAATTTCAAGTCGCAACCCAATCTCCCCGTTTGACGGTGGCCGTGTTCAAAGCGGACTGGTGCGGAGACTGCAAATTCATGGATCCGTTCATGCCCGACGTGGAAGAGAAATTCAAGCATGAATTGACTCTGGTCGAGGTGGACGTCGATAAGGTGGAAGAGGTCAGCCAGGAGCTGAACATCCTCGGCATTCCGAGCTTCGTGGCGTTTACGGATGGACGCGAGCTCGTCCGCCTCGTCAACAAGCTCCGCAAATCCCGGGAGGAGATCGAAACCTTCCTGCAGCGGGCCGTCGAGGTATACCAAGCGATTCATAAGTAATGTTTCGGCCCATGCACCGCTTTTGCGATTTATGCAAAAGCGGTGCACATTTTTCCGCCGAATTTCCCGGGATGCAACCGCTTTTGCGTTTTTGTCACAAAATGGCTATATTTCGCGATGGTATATCAGGTATAATAAATAGGATTGGTAATATACGGGCGCTTCAGGAGAAATGAGGCGTGTTTACTATTGAGCTGCAGGTGAGAATATTTTGAATACAAAACAATTGAAATGGCTGAGCTACCTGACTTTTTTTGTCATGTTTTTTGCAACGTTCGGAGGGACGGTCGTCACCAAAACCGATTCCGGGCTTGGATGCGGACACGAATGGCCTTTATGCCACGGACAGTTTATTCCCGCGCATACGATCGCTTCGCTGATCGAATATTCGCACCGCCTGATCAGCGGTTTGGCAGGGCTTACGGCCGTGGCCGTCGTCGTGGCCTTTTGGCTGTACGCCAAACATCGCAAGGATCTGCGCGTCTATTCCGTGCTTACGCTCATTTTTGTCATCGTACAAGCGTTGATGGGAGCGCTCGCGGTCATTTATGACCAGTCGTCCGCCGTGTTAGCGCTTCATTTCGGATTTTCGCTGATCGCTTTCGCCAGTTCGCTTATGCTAGCCCTCGGGGCCCGCAAGATGGACCTGGAAAAGCAAGCGGATTCTCGCGAGGATCAGCCGGCCGTTTCGCCCGGCTTCCGCAATTTCGTTTGGTCGATTACGATCTATTCGTATCTCGTGGTCTATGTCGGCGCGTATGTGAGCCACACGAGCTCGGCCGGGGGGTGTTCCGGCTGGCCGCTGTGCAACGGGCAGGTCATCCCGTCGCTCACGGGAAGCGTAGCCATTGCGTTCATTCACCGGTTAGCCGCCTTGCTGTTGCTGATCGCCGTCGTGGTTATGGCCTATTTTGCTTATAAGCTGCACCGAAACAGCAAGGAGATAAGGGGGCTCGGGGGAGCCGCCGCCGTGTTGTGCCTGCTGCAGGTATTCAGCGGGGCGGGGATCGTTTACACGCTGGGCAAACCCGAGGTGTACATTTTTGCGGCGCTGCTTCATAACCTGCTCATTTCCTCGTTGTTCGGCGTCCTTTGTTACTTGAGCGTACGGGTATGGCAGCTTGGCAAAGAGCCTGTCGAACAGTTAAAGCCTGCATCAAATGTGTGAATGCAAGGCATCATAAGCTTTTACTTAGACAAAGTCCGCGAATCCTTCGATCGGGGGCTTTGTTTGGGCATAACGAGGAATAGTACGGTTTGCTAAATTTTACGCCGGGAGAGACGCCCATGCTGCGAACACTGCTTGGAGAAATGCCGCGACAAAACAACGGACTGCTTGGCGAAGCGATGGACGCGATGCACCGCACGATCGGGCTGCTTCAAAAGGAAATGGATAAAAACGATGACCCGGGCCATGATTTCCGCAAGCTGGACATCTGGACGCGGGGGCTCGTGTCGTCGCTGGACGAGCTGGAACAGAGCTGGTATGCCGCCGCCTTTTTCCGCAAATCGGTGAAGGCCGGATACGTGGACGACATGAACGTTCAGGAGCAGGCCGAATACGCTAGGTACGTCTATTTTTACAAAAACGGCTTTATCCGCGTCTTTTCGGTTTTGGATAAACTCGGGACGGTACTCAACGAGCTTTTTGATCTGAATACGGCCAAAGTCAAGGAGCACTACTCTTATTTTACCGTTATAAGGCGGCTCCGCGAACTCGACCGCTGCCCGCAGCTGGAAGGCGAGCTGACAACCATTAAAAACGATTACCGCGATGGCCTGAACGTGCTGCGCAAACGGCGAAACGCGGAGATCCATTACATGAACGCGGAAATGCAGGACGACCTGTGGCAGCGGCATCAGGGCCTTCATGCCAAAGTGGAGCTTGAGGACCTGGACAGGCATTTGGACGACCTGAAGCAGGGGCTCGACATGGTATGCAAATCGTTGACCGCCGTCTATCGATATGCAGGGAGACTGTGGTCCTAAAATCCAACAAATTTCCTTTTGACAAGAAGCGGAAAAGTGATTATACTGAAACACGTGAAAAAATAATACTATTTGCATACATTTTTTCTTATCGAGAGAGGCGGAGGGACAGGCCCGATGAAGCCCGGCAACCGATTTGAGATGCGGCCGCGAGGCCCATTCCCGAATGACATGGTGCTAATTCCTACAACTGCAGGCTGGATCTGCAGGTTGGCAGATGAGAAGAGGAAGCGACTTCGAATAGAAGAGCCCTTTTTGATTCCGTCAAGAGGGCTTTTTATTTTGTCTACTTATGTCGGAAGAGGCAGTTCATTGATAGATAAGACGCAAGGCCTAAGCTTCAAAGAAAGCAAGGAAGGAGAGCTTCGGATTGATAGAATTGAAACAGGTAACCAAAAGATACGGCAAGGGCGCAAAAACGACGGAAGCTCTATCCGGCCTGAATCTTTCCATTAAAAAAGGGGAGATCTTCGGGGTCATCGGACATTCCGGCGCCGGCAAAAGCACGCTGATCCGTTGCATGAACCTGCTCGAACGCCCGACGTCCGGCGAGGTATGGGTCGATGGCGTGGACTTGACGAAGCTCGGCAAACAGCAGCTGCAAACGAAACGCAGGGAGATCGGCATGATTTTTCAGCATTTCAATCTGCTGAGCTCGGCGAACGTCTACGACAACATCGCGTTTCCGCTCCGGCTTGCCCATGTGGATAAAGCGAAAATCGCAAGCAAAGTGAACGAGCTGCTGCAGCTGGTCGGGCTGGAGGCGCATCGCGACAAATATCCGGCGCAGCTGTCCGGGGGACAGAAGCAGCGGGTCGGCATCGCCCGCGCGCTCGCCAGCGATCCGCAAGTGCTGCTGTGCGACGAGGCCACTTCGGCCTTGGACCCGCAGACGACGGATTCCATCCTCAAGCTGCTGCTTGACATCAATAAAAAATTTGATCTAACCATCGTCCTCATTACGCATGAAATGCATGTCATCCAAAGCATTTGCGACCGGGTCGCCGTCATTCATCAGGGGGGCATCGTGGAAGAAGGGGCCGTGGCCGAAGTGTTCCTGAAGCCGCAGCATCCCGTGACCCGCGAGTTTATCCTTGGCGAGGCGGGAGAGTCCGCCCAGCTTGCGCTGCAGGCGCCGCATGACGGATCGTCCAAGCTTTGCAAGCTGACCTTTCTGGGCGAAAAGACGTACGACTCGATTTTATCCCGAACGGCCAGGGAAACCGGCGT
>Ga0180220_1002399_pt1 | contig 12045 bp, 11 predicted proteins | sample eDN5th37CBELigBY_FD_151335 | JGI IMG/M metagenome (GOLD analysis project Ga0180220, IMG submission 151335) | Enriched backyard soil microbial communities from Emeryville, California, USA - eDNA 5th pass 37_C BE-Lig BY (version 2) (version 2) | ecosystem: Environmental > Terrestrial > Soil >... | reverse complement strand
TGGGTGAAGTTGACCAGCCGCATCCCCCGGGCCTCGGTCCAGCGGGCGATTTCGGCGTTGGCGTGCTCGTAGGGGGGGAGGAAGTAGACGGGACGCTCGGGCGTGAAGCCGGCGATCTTCCGGAGGTTGGCCGTCAGGTCGTCGTCGAATTCCTCGCGCGAGACCAGCCGTTTCTTCGGAGGTTCCCACTCGCAATAAAGCAGGTGTTTATCCGAATGGGGGCCCAGATAGTGTCCCTCGGCCACGATCCGCTTGATTAGGGGGGCGAGCCGAGGGTTCGCCAGGAAGTCTCCGGTGAGGAAGAACGAGCCTTGGGCGCGGTGCTTGGCCAGCTCGTCGAGGATGGTCTCGCCGGCCTCGGCGTGATCGTGCCCGGTGAAGACCAGGGCGAGCCGCCGAGCCGAGGTCGGCCCGCGCCGGATCGCGCCTTCGACGATCGCGCTGCCCTTGGCGATCGCCGGGGCGTCGTCGTTGTCGAGAGCCGCGAAGCCCGGCGCGCTCGCCAGGCAAACGCCGGCCGCCGCCATTCGGATCAAGCCTCTGCGCGTCGTTGTTGACATGCTCGCCGGCTCCCCGCTTGATGAGATTAGACGCCGGCGATCCGCCGCTTGTATTCCCGAAGGGCCGCGTCGAGTCGCTCGTGGGCCGTCGTGTCGCCGGGGACGTTGTGCGATGGGTGGATAAAGAGGTGTTCGCCCCGCTCCGCGAGTTGTTCGGCCACGGTGGCGATGATCATCCAGACGAGCGTCACGAAGGCCATGGTCGAGACCGGGCCGATCTTGTCCCGGTGATTTTTCAAGGCGACCGAGGCGTCGACGGCGTCGACGCAGTTGTCGACCACGACGTCGGCCAGGTCGAACAGCTTCTTGCCCGAAGAGTGGCGGCTCGGCTTGTCGCGGAACCCGGCCTCCGAACCGCAGACGACCACCTTCATGCCGATCTCCCGGGCCCGCTTCGCCACGTCGATGTTGACGGCGTTGATGCCCGAGTGGGAGAAGAGCCACATCGTGTCGCGAGGGTCGAAGTCGTACCCCTCCATGATCCGGTCGCCGTACCCCTCAACCCCCTCCAGAAAGACGAACTGGCGCACCCCCATCTCGCCGACGATCCGGGTGAAGAAGGTTAGCGGAAGCTCCACCATCGGGTGGAACCCCACGAAGCCGCCGATCCGGGGATACATCTCCTCGACCGGGATCGTGGCGTGGCCGCAGCCGAAGGTGTGCACCCAGCGCCCCGCGGCGATCGACTCGACCATCGGCGCGGCGGCCCGCTTGATGTTCTCAAGCTGGGTCTCCTTGATCCGGTCCATCACCCCGTTGGCCTGTTCGAACCATTCCAGCGCGAGCATCGGTCGACTCCTCGATTTCTGAAGGTCCAGCCCGCTCCGAATGGGAGCCGAGCCGCCGCCAAAGCGGGGCGAACAAAAGCCCTTGCGCCGCGACGCAGAGCGGCACGACGCCCAAAGACGCCCCCAGCCCGTATCGATCCCCCAGCGCCCCGGTGACGAAGGGCAGGGCGCTTCCGCCGATCAGGGCCACGACGAAGACGGCGCTGAAGGCGGTTCCGGTCAAGTCGTGATACCGCCCTCCAAGGAAGCCCAAAAGGATGGGATAGCCGGCCGAGAGCCCGGCGCCGAGCAGGAACAGCCCGACTCCGGCCGCCGGGGCCGATCGGGTCGCCAGCAAGAGCCCCGCGCCGATCATCGCCAAGGCGAGGCACGACGGATAGATGACGCGCGGCGCCCTCGACCGCAACAACCGGCTCAAAACCAGCCGCGCCAGCATCATCCCGACCCAAAACAGCGACAGGATCAGGATCGACCGCTCTTGGCTCAACCCCAGCGCCTCGCGGGCGTACTGCGCGCTCCAGCCGCCAAGGGTGATCTCCATCCCGCTCTGCAGAAAGAGCATCAACCCCACCAGCCCCAGCACCGGGTCTCCCAAGAGCGCGCCGACCCGCCGCAACGGAAACCCCTGGGCCTGCTTTGGCGGGGGAAGACCCACCAGCGCGAAGTCCACAAGCGGAATCAAGACCAGAGCGGCCAGTCCTCCCACGATCATCGGATAGGTCGTCCAACGGAGCAAGACCCCAAGCGCGAGCGGCACGCCAAACGCTCCGACGCCGAAGAAGACCCCCAAAAGGGCCAGGCCCGACCCGCGCTGATCCGGCGGCGCGACGTCTGAGACCAGGGCGTTGGTCCCCCCGTTGAGCAGTCCCCCCGCGAAGCCGAAAACCAACATCGCCGGCGCCAGCGGGCGCGCCGAGGGCGCCCCGGCGATCGCCGCCAGCCCCAGACCGACGCCGACGGCTCCCCCCACCAGGATCGGCCGATACCCCAGGCGGTCCACCACCGGGCCGAAGACCAGCGACCCGGCCAGGATTCCCAGGCTCATCAGCGACATCAACGAGCCGGCGTCGGTCTTCTCCAACCCATAACGGGCGATCAAGGGGGGCAGCACCGAGCCCAGGGTCGTCAGCGTGACCCCGAACAAGAGCATCCCCAGGCAAGCGGCGATGAAAGCCCCGCGATGGTGGTTCATGCCACCGCCCCCCGAGCGACTTGGCGCGCCAGTTCGCCGCTTCCGATCAAGGCCGCGTCGGGCCCCAGTTCGCCGACCCTCACCTTGACCTTGGCGAAGCTGATCGGCTGAGCCCAGCGCCGGGCTTCGGCGACGATTCGATCGAGTTCCGTCGCGGCGGGGCCGAAGAGGCCGCCCCCAAGCACGACGATCTCCGGATCGAAGAGGCTCACCACGTTGGCGACGGCCATTCCCCAGCACTCGACCGCGTTGGCGACGACCCGACCCGCCAGCGCGTCTCCCGCCTCGTGGGCCGCGAAAACGTCGTGGGCCGACAACCGATCGGGCTCGATCGTCCGCAGGGGCCCTTGGTATTCGGGCGATTTCCGGAGAAGCTCCAACGCCACCCGCGCGACGCCGAAGCCCGAGGCGTTCGACTCGAACCCTCCGCGATCGTCGTAGACCTCGCGATAGGGGCGGTCGAGCCCCATCCAGCCGATCGCGCCGGCGATGCCGTGGGCGCCCCCGAGGATCGCGCCATCGACCAAGACCCCCGCGCCGATGCCCGTCCCCACCGCCAGAAACACCGCGTGCCGGCAACCGCGCGCGCAGCCTCGGGCGGCCTCGCCGAGAATCGAGCAGGCCCGGTCGCTCTCCACCGCCACCGGACGCCCCTCGCCGACTTCCGCGGCGAGTTCGTCCCGCAGCGGATACCGCTCCCAACCCGGGATGTTGGGCGCCCAGACCGTGCCGTCCTTGCGATGAGCGATGCCCGGGACCGACGCGCCGACGACCTCCACCGCCGCTCCGCGCGACTCCGCGGCCGCCCTGAGCGAGCGCAATTGCTCGACGATCAGCCGCCCCACGTCCGCGCCGCCGCGACGCTCCAAAAGCGCGCTCGAACGCTCCAGGATCGCTCCGTCCGACTCGAACAGGGCGCCCGCGAGCTTCGTCGCCCCAAGGTCGAAACCGATCACGGCCATGCGAAGCCACCCCGAGACGAGCCCGCGATGAATCAAATATGAACTCGATCCGATTTTGCGGCGCGCTTCAAGGCCGGTCAAGCACCCTCTCGAGATCGCATTTGAGAATGTCGCGAGGCCCTTGCCCGAGCCGCGATCCCGGCCGACAATGGGAGCCCTTCCACGGATTCGATCTCCGAAGCATGGAATCGATCGCGCGTAAGAATGATTGCGCTTTGGCTCTCCGTCTCGCCTCTTTTCAAGGATTCTCAGTTATGCGCGCCAGCACGCCACGATTCGACCGACGCGACTTCCTGAAGGCCGCGTCGGCCTCGGTTTCCGCCGCGTTTGTCGGGACCGGGCGGAGTCTCGCCGCGTCTTCCTCCACCCAAGCCGCGCCCCCGGTTCGGGTGGTGACGAAGGGTCCGAAGCATCATTGGTTCGGCTATTACGACAAGCTTCAGTTTGACCCGAGCGGGCGATTCCTCCTGGGCATGTCGGTCGACTTCGAGCACCGCTCGCCCCGGCCCGACGACGTCATCGAAGTTGGCCTGGTCGACCTCCAAGACAACGACCGCTGGACCAAGCTGGGGACCTCCAAGGCCTGGTGCTGGCAACAGGGCTGCATGCTCCAGTGGCTCCCCGGCTCGGATTCGGAGATCATCTGGAACGACCGCGACGGCGACCGCTTCGTCTCCCACGTTCTCGACGTGAACACCGGCGCGAAGCGAACGATCCCGGCTCCAATCTACGCGGTGAGCTCCGACGCCAACTGGGCCGTCTCGCCCGATTTCGGACGCCTCCAGACGTACCGGCCCGGCTACGGCTATGTGGGCGTTTCCGACCCTTACGAGGACGTGGGCGCCCCCGACGAGACCGGGATTTGGCGAACCAACCTCGCGACGGGCCAGACCGAGCTGATCCTCTCGTTCCGACAAATCGCCGAGATCCCCTACGACGGCCTGCTCTCAAAACCGACCACGCCCCCCGAGCAGGCGGCGCATTGGTTCAATCATCTGCTCGTCGCGCCGGGAGGCGAGCGGTTCGTCTTCCTCCACCGTTGGAAGAAGCCGGGCGATCGGTCTCATCTAACCCGAATGATCACCTGCAAGCCCGACGGCTCGGACCTCTTCATCCTCAACCCATCGGGGATGACCTCGCACTTCATCTGGCGCGACCCGAACCACATTCTCGGCTGGGCGCTCCACGAATCGCATGGGAACAAGTTCTATCTGTTCAAGGACGAAACCAACGAAGTCGAGGTGGTCGGTGCCGACGCGATGACCCGCGACGGCCACTGTACGTACCTTCCCCGCCACGACAACCGCTGGATCCTCAACGACACCTACCCCGACGGCGACCGGCTTCAGCATCCCTATCTCTTCGACCTTCAGACCGGCCGCAGGCATCCCCTCGGCGGCTTTCCGTCCCCGAAGGAGTACACCGGCGAGTGGCGCGTCGACACCCACCCCCGATCCAGCCCCGACGGCCGCCTCGTCTGCATCGACTCCCCCCACGGCGACGCCGGCCGCCAGCTTCATCTAATCGACATTTCGGAGATTATTGAGAGTAAGTCGTAGGGCGGGCATTGCCCGCCGGAAGCGGGGCGCCGGTTTGGAGTGGAACCGCCGCCCCGGCAATTCAGAGCCACAAGGACCCAGCCCCATTATGGCCGCCTGGCGTCGGAAAGCCCTGGCCTTGTTTCCCGAGCTGCGGAGCGACTTGAATCCCGTCCGCCTGAGCCGTTACTGTCGCTACAACTACTACATGTTGTTTTTCGACCTTCTCCCCATGTTCCGAGAGGCGATGGAGGCGTACGACGAGACGGCCTTGCGCAAGATCATCGACTTTACCGAATGGTGCTTTCGTCAGGATCGCCGGGCGCCGGATTTGGACAACGCCGCGGGGGTCGCCTTTTACGAGCATGTCTTCGACGTGGCCCGTCGCGACTGGCCCGACGTGGCGCGCTGGCTCTCGCCCGACGTGGTTCATGAGTGCTGGCCCTTGTGGGAGTTTCGACACGACGAGGCCGACATCAAGCGGATCCGAGAGATCCTCGCCCGCGCCGGAACGAGCCCAAAACCATAAGGAGGCAACCCAAATCGTGGCGACAACCGTTCGACGACCGCTCCGCTTCGACGCGATTGATCAGGTTTTGGCCGATGTCGACGCGCTCGCCGACGCCGAAGCCAAGGAGGAGCTTCAGCGCCTTGGCGCTTGGACGCTCGGCCAAACCCTCAACCATCTGGCCGCCTGGGTCGACTTCGCCTACGAGGGTTATCCGTTCCAGGTTCCCGCCCTCTTCCGACTGCTGGCGAGACCGATGAAGAAGCGGGTCCTCACCAAACCCCTCAAACCAGGCATGAAGTTGCCAAAGACGCCCGGTGGAACCCTGGCGACCGAGATCGTCCCCACGGCCGAAGCCCTGCCGCGCTTCCGCCAATCCTTCGGCCGCCTCGCGAGCGAAGCCCCCACCGAGCCGCATCCGATCTTCGGACGCTTGACCCACGACGAATGGATCCAGATGCACCTGCGGCACGCGGAGTTGCATTTGTCGTTTCAGTCGCCGGGACGGTGACCGTGGAGGGAGAATTAGGCTCTGAACGCGGATAACCCCGCTTGCCATGTGCTCGCCTTCCAGATGGAGACCTTTCGCGAGGGGTTATCGCAAATTGCGATGGGTTGACTTGACCATGCGCGCGCCGCGGCGGATATTGAATCTGGAGATTCGCGGGTCGATACGGGGTGGAACGTGCGGGTCATCTCCAACAGGCCGATCAGAGAGTTTTGCGCGTCCCGAAAGGCCGATGGAGAGATTGCCGCGCGGGACTTCGCGACATGGCGAAAAATCGCCGAAGCCGCGGCGTGGAGAAATCACGGCGATCTGAAACAGACGTTCGGCTCGGCGGACAGAGTTGGCAACTGTACGGTCTTCGACGTGGGCAATAATCGATTTCGGCTCATCGGCCGCGTGAACTTCGGAACCGGGATGCTCTACGTTTTGGCCGTGATGGACCACAAGGAGTACGACCGAGGGAAGTGGATCGACGCTTGCGGTTGCAACGATCCACCGCCCACGAAACCAGAGTCGCGGCGCGCGGATCAAGCGGGACGCGAGCCGAAGAGCGAGGAGGGAGCGATGATTGTCGGAGCGCCCGATCATGGTCTCGTCGGAGACTCGTACTTCGATTTGGTCCGACGGTTCCCATTGATGGGAATCCGCGACGACGATCATCTCGATCAAGCCGTTGAGGTCATTCACAACTTGCTGCGGCAAGACCGGGACGATGGTGAGGAGGCTTACCTGGAGGCTCTGTCGATCCTCGTCGAGAGCTACGAGAAGGAGCATGACCCAACCCCGGACGCCTCTCCCGCCGAGGTGCTGCGTGAGTTGATGCGGTCCAACGGATTGAGCCAAACCAAGCTTTCGCGAGCCGTCCACATCGCCCAATCGACGATCTCCGCGATCCTCGGCGGCGAGCGGTCGATGACCACGAGCCAAATAACCGCCCTCGCCGCGTACTTCAAGGTCAAGCCGGCCGCGTTCTTGCCAAAACCGTGAGGAGGCCGCCATGCGCCACGCATGTTGGGCGATCATCGCGGTCGCGATCGGCGTCGCCTGCTGGATCGCCACTCCCATTGCGGAGGAGCCCTCCACGTGCGCCTATTGTCGGCTTGGGAAAACGGATTTAAGGGCGTTTGGCGTCAAGGTTCGGTCGACCCTCCACGAGAACGAATGCAGCCGATGGTATGCGGCTCATGTGGAGCGGTCGCATGAGCACTTGTGGACGCTCAAAACGCACGGCGCCGCGATGAATCTATTCGGCGTGACGCGGGGGATGCCCAATTATGGATTCCGGGCGATCAATCTGATCTCCCCGGATGCGCAAAAGCGCGTCTACGAGAAATTCAAGGACCCGCGCGACGCCAAGGAGCTATTCGAAAGCCTCGCGCGTAAGCACGCCAACACCCCGGAAGGTGAATATCAATGGATGCTCGCCTTCCTTAAAATGTGGGCCATTCGCGAGTGGGAGCGAGACGGTTTTCCGGGAACCTGGGACGAGTGGTGGAGCCACTATTACGAGAAAAACCGCGAAGTCATGCCCGGCAACCCATCTGGAGCGTGAGTCGTGACGGCTTACGGGTTAACCCAGCGGGCCTTATAAAGATGCAGGTCGGGGACGTCGACGCGGCGGGAGTTGGTTCCGTCGCGGTCGGCGACGGTGAAGCCGAAGGCCCACCAGCTTTCCTCGGCCTGGACCCAGACGGCGCGTCGGGTGGTTAGTTCGAGCGATTTCACGTGCGGGGCCGGGTTCAGGGGCGGGAATGGCTTGAAGGCGTCGGCCTCGTTCTCGGCGTCCGGGTTGAACCACCAGGCGGCGTCGGTCGTGGTGACGAGGTATTTTCCGGTCTCGGGATCGCGGGAGAGGTCGTGGCCGCCCTGCTCGCCGGGGAGCGTCCAGTGCCTGGTTTCGGTCAGGCTGGGGGAGGGGCCGTCCCAGTCCTTGAGCGAGAAGGCTTGGACCATGCCGAACGAGAGGGCGAAAAGCCGATCGCGCTGGGCGTCCCAAACCACGCCGTGGCCGGAGTAAAGCTCCAGGTGAAACAGCGGCTCCTCGTTCTTCGACAGGTCGTAAACCTCCAGCCGATTGCCGTCCTTGTGCGTCGAAAGGGCCACGGCCACCCGGTCTCCGGGCAGAAACTCGGCCGAGTGGGCCATCGGCGACCGCGCCCGAAACCGAACCGCCTTCGACTCGCGGTCGATCAAAACCACGCCGTCGGACGACGACGTCACGAGAACCGACCGGCCGCCATTCACGGACTTGCATTCGTCAATCGACCTAAAGAGCCGCTCGCGGTACAAGTCCGGCAGATCCTCGGCCTCGGCAGCCGTCCACCGCCACGTTTCCCTCGGCTCTCCATCGTCGAGCTCATAAGCCCGAACCTGCCCATCCCCACAAGCGTAAACCTCCTCGGCCGACGCGGGGAGAGCGAACGCCAACCAGCCGAGCGCGACGGCCGCCACAAGGGATCGAGACGAGCAGAGCATGGGGAGCACTCCTCCAGCAAAAGCGTCAAGCGCAACCTGTCTCTATCGTGAGACCACGGACTTTAGCATATTTGGAGGGGCGGATTCAGCCGCGCGGGGTTAAAAGGTTGGCGTCGCGCGCCAGGCGCCATTGGCCGTCGGGCTGTTTTTGTAGGAGGGTGAGCGTGTAACCCGATCGGTGGACGGGGTCGCCATTTGGCGGAGTCGCCGTGATGTCGAGGTAAGCGCGGAGGAAGGCCCAATCGTCGAGGATTCGCAACTCGACGATCTCGCTCGTTCCCTCCATTTTCACGCCGTCCATGCTCTTGGACGCCTCCGCGAACGCCTCTTTGCCGAACGGCTCCCGGCCGGGGACCATGAAAACCACGTCGTCCGTCATCAGGCCAAGGACCGTGGCGACATCGCCGCTTTGGCTGGCGGCCATCCAGGTTTCCACAACCCGCCGGATCGCCTTCTCGTCGTCGGTCATTCGAAGCTCCTTGGAATGATTTTCTCGGTCCTGGGCCCGCCAACGCCACCAAGTTAAGAAATTGGCGGCGAGAATGCTCGGGGCAATCCGGAAGCAACGCGCCGGTTTTCGGATCATGGGGGCGTAGAATGGAACATCGCGTACGGATGAGCGCCCGCTTTTGAGACTTGGGCGTTCGTCCATCCCGATGACGCGGAGGGAGACCGAATGGCGGGCGACGGCGTCGGGGGGGCGGAGCGGGCTCGGCTGGCGGAGAGTCTGGCGAGGTCGGCCGATTGGAAGAGTTGGGGGCCTTACGTCAGTGCTCGCGCGTGGGGAACGGTTCGCGAGGACTACAGCGCCAGCGGCGACGCCTGGACCTATTTTCCGCACGATCAGGCGAGGAGCCGCGCGTATCGCTGGAACGAGGACGGCCTGGGAGGCTTTTGCAATCGCCATCAAAACCTCTGCCTGGCGGTCGCCCTGTGGAACGGTCGCGATCCGATCCTGAAGGAGCGGCTCTTCGGTCTTTCGGGGCCGGAGGGAAACCACGGCGAGGACGTCAAGGAGTACTATTTCCACCTCGACGGAGCGCCGACCCACTCCTACATGAAGATGCTTTACAAGTATCCCCAGGCCGAATTCCCCTATGCGAGTCTGGTCCGGGAGAACGCCCGGCGCGGCCGCGGCGAGGGCGAGTTCGAGCTGATCGACGCCTTGGGAGACCAGTGGCGCGAGGGGCGGTACTTCGACGTCTTCATCGAGTACGCCAAGGCGGACCCCGACGACCTGCTCTGTCGGATCACCGCGGTCAACCGGGGGCCCGACGAGGCCGAGCTGCACGTCTTGCCCCACGTCTGGTTTCGCAACCGCTGGTCGTGGGGGTATCCCACCCGCCGCCCCGAACTGCGAGCGGCGGGCGACGGCCTGATCCGGATCCGCGACGATCACCTCGGCGAGCGTTGGTGGCGCGCCGACGTTCGACCGCATGAGCCGGTGCTCTTGTTCACGGAGAACGCGACGAACGCCGAGCGCCTCTTCGGCGCGCCCAACGCCGAGCCCTTCGTCAAGGACGCCTTCCATGAGACGATCGTCAATGGCCGCTCCGGCCGGGTGAATCCCGACCGAGTGGGGACGAAGGCCGCGGCCCATTACCGGTCGACGGTCGCTCCCGGCGAATCGATGGTGGTCCGCGTCCGATTCGCCCCCGAGGCGATGGACGATTCGTTCGGCGATTTCGACGCGATCATCGCCACGCGGATCGCCGAAACCGACGAATTCTACGACGAGTTGCACGCCCCCTGCTTCAGCGAGGACGAGCGGCGGGTTCAGCGTCAGGCGTTCGCCGGGCTGCTTTGGAACAAGCAGTTTTACCATTACAGCGTCGAGTTGTGGTCGAGGGGCGACCCGGCCGGTCCGCCCGCGCCGCCGACCCGCGCGATGGGACGCAACGCCGGCTGGGAGCACATGTACTGCCTCGACGTTCTGAGCGTTCCCGACAACTGGGAGTACCCCTGGTTCGCCGCCTGGGACACGGCCTTTCATTGCATTCCACTGGCCAGGCTCGATCCCGAGTGGGCAAAGCGGCAGCTCGTCCTCCCGCTCCGCGAGTGGTACATGCATCCCAACGGTCAGTTGCCGGCCTACGAGTGGGACTTCTCCGACGCCAATCCACCGGTCCACGCCCACGCCGCCAGGCTGATCGCGCGGATCGACCGCGAACGAACCGGCCGGCTCGACGTGGACTTTCTCGAAGAGGTCTTCCACAAGCTTCTCATCAATTTCACCTGGTGGGTTAACCGCAAGGACGTTGCGGGACGCAACGCCTTTCAGGGTGGTTTTCTCGGCATGGACAACATCGGGGTCTTCGACCGGAGCCGTCCCGAGGGGCTCCCCGACGGGGGGATCCTGGAGCAGGCCGACGGCACGGCCTGGATGGGGCTCTATTGCCTCGACATGCTGGCGATCGCGCTCGAGCTGGCCGAATCGCGGCCCGCCTACGAATCGATGGCGACGAAGTTCTTTGAGCACTTCGTGGCCATCGCGCATTCGATCAACGGGTTTCGCGGCCGGATCGGCATGTGGGACGAGAACGACCGCTTCTACTACGACGTCATCCGTCTGGCCGACGGCGAGCCCCAGCACCTCCGCCTTCGGTCGTTCGTGGGGCTCGCGCCGTTGTTCGCGACCCTGGCGATTCCGGCCGAGACTTGGGAACGCCTGCCGACCTTCCGACGCCGAGTCGAATGGTATCTCAAGTACCGTCCGACCCTCGCCTCAAACGCCTGCCTGCTCACCCAGCCCGGCGCGGGAGGACACCGCCTGCTGACCATCGTCGATCGCCCCAAGCTGGAGGCCGTGCTCGCCCAAATGCTCGACCCGGCGCGGTTCCTCTCCGATTACGGCCTTCGCTCGCTCTCTCGCGAGCACGCCGCCGCCCCGTTCTCTTGCCAAGACCGCCCGTTCGAGTGCGGCGGCCGAACGGTCGAGTACGAGCCGGCCGAGTCGGTTAGCCCGATCTATGGAGGAAACTCCAACTGGCGAGGACCGATCTGGTTCCCCGTCAACGCCCTGATGATCGCCTCGCTGCGCGAGTACCATCGCTATTACGGCGAGGGCCTGACCGTCGAGCACCCCGTCGGTTCGGGACGCCGACGCAACCTGGCCGAAATCGCCGACGACTTATCGCGACGCCTCGCCCGGATCTTCCTGCGCGAAGGCGAACAGGGCCGCCGCGCCGTCTTCGGCGATCAGTCGATCTTTCAGCGCGATCCCCACTGGCGAGACCACGTCCCCTTTCACGAATATTTCCACGGCGACAACGGCGCCGGCCTGGGCGCCAGCCACCAAACCGGATGGACGGCGATGATCGCCGAATTGATGCAACGCGAGTGCGAGCGGCGCGGGTAAGAGACTATCCGGCAAGCCCCGGAGGAGCGGCGGTTCATAGCCGAGGGGGTCAACCCCTGGGAACTCCAGGCGACGGAATGGGCGCCGCGCTCTCGGTTCGCGTCGAAAAATCGAGTCGCGCGGGCGAGTCGACGAGAAAATTCCGGCATTCCTGAA
>Ga0180220_1002398_pt1 | contig 12047 bp, 5 predicted proteins | sample eDN5th37CBELigBY_FD_151335 | JGI IMG/M metagenome (GOLD analysis project Ga0180220, IMG submission 151335) | Enriched backyard soil microbial communities from Emeryville, California, USA - eDNA 5th pass 37_C BE-Lig BY (version 2) (version 2) | ecosystem: Environmental > Terrestrial > Soil >... | reverse complement strand
CCGGGGCCGTGGACGTCCTTCCTGACGGGAGAGAAGGTGCAGGGCGGCCGGTGGGTCACCGAGCAGCACGGTTTTATGAGCCTGCCGCTATACGTGCGTCCGGGCAGCATCATTCCGGTCGGGGCCATGGACGACAAACCGGATTATGATTTTGCGGACGGCGTGGAGCTTCATATTTTTGCTCCGGAAGAAGGCAAGGAGATGCGGGTAACCGTTCCGAACCTGAAAGGGAAGCCTGCGCTGCAGGCCCAGGCGGTTTTAGCCGGGGGCGAACTTTCCGTTTGCGTCGAGGCATCCGGAGCCGCGAATTGGAAGGCCATTTTGCCGGGCGTGAGCCGGGTGGCGAGCGTCAAAGGCGGCACGGCGGCGAACACGGAACGAGGAATCGTCGTGACGCCGGACGCCGGCGCCTTGGAGCTGACGATCGGTTTTTGAACCGGGAAGCTGAAAGCCCGCAAAGATTTTAGCGTCCGGATTTTTGCATCATCCTTGCGTGCAATATTTTGCTGAAAATGCATTCGGAGGAAGGAACCATCCGCACGTCCATGGAAAGCTCATGGCAAGAAAGATGAGTTGACATGGGTCTGGGAAGGGGAAAAGTCGCATGAGCCAAAACGAAAAGGAATTATGGTACGGGAGGCCGGCCCGGGAATGGACCGAAGCGCTGCCGGTCGGGAACGGCCGGCTGGGAGGCATGGTATTCGGAGGAGACCGGGAAGAGCGGATTCAGCTGAACGAAGACACGCTTTGGTCCGGCTTCCCGCGGGATACGTTAAATTACGAGGCGCTCCGTCATCTGAACCCGGCCAAGGCGCTGGCCGCCGAAGGGAGATACAAGGAAGCCGAAGCGCTGATCGAAGGGGGCATGATCGGGCGGCGGAGCGAATCCTATCAGCCGCTTGGCGATCTTCATATCGCCATCCGCGCGCAAGGCGAGATCCGAAACTACCGCCGGGCGCTTCATTTGGAGGAGGCGGTGGCGGAAGTCAGCTATGAGGCAGACGGCGTCAACATCTTCCGGGAGGTGCTCGCCAGCCATGCGGATGACGTCATCGCCGTGCGAATCCATGCCGAAAACGCGGACGGAAGCGGCGAAGCGCTGCTGCCCGATATGGAGGTCCGGTTATCTTCGCCGCATCCGTTCCGGATCGAGGGGGATGGGGAGCTGGTCCTGACAGGCCGCGGCCCGTCCCATGTCGCGGAAAATTACCGCGGCGACCATCCCAACCCGGTCCTTTATGAGGAGGGGCTGGGGATCGGCTTCGCGGTCGTGCTGACAGCCAACACCCGCGGCGGCGAAGCGAAAACCGAACACGGGCGCCTCGTCATCCGCCGGGCGAACTCGGTTTTGCTGCTGCTTACGGCAGCCACGGATTTCGCGGGATACGACGCGATGCCGGGACGGGACGGGGGTTCGCCGGTTGAGAAATGCTCGCGGATTTTGCGGGATGCCCCGAAGGCATACGAAACGGTTCGCCAGCGCCACGTGCAGGATTACCGTGCGCTGTTTGACCGCTGCGATCTGCATATCGGCGCGGAGGTACCGGGGACGAAAGAGTCTGCGAACCTCCCCGCCGATGAGCGGCTGACAGCCTACCAAAGCGGTGCGTCCGATCCGCAGCTCGAAAGCCTGCTCTTCCATTACGGGCGGTACCTGATGATCGCCGGCTCCCGGCCCGGCACCCAGGCCCTGAACCTGCAGGGCATCTGGAATCCGCATCTTCAGCCGCCGTGGAACAGCAACTATACGACCAATATCAATACGGAAATGAACTATTGGCCGGCGGAAACATGCAGCTTGGGAGAGTGCCACGAGCCGCTTTTCGACCTTATCCGCGAGCTGAGCGTCAGCGGCGGGCGCACGGCTGCCGTTCATTACGGCTGCCGCGGGTGGACGGCGCATCATAACACCGATTTGTGGCGGATGTCGACGCCATCGGCCGGCAGCGCCAAGTGGGCGTTTTGGCCGATGGCCGGCGCATGGCTGTCGAGGCATTTGTGGGAGCGGTATGCTTTCCGGCCGGATCCGGAGTTTCTGAGGGAAACGGCGTATCCGATCCTGAAGGGAGCCGCGCTGTTTTGCCTGGACTGGCTGGTGCAGCTCCCGGACGGCACATGGACGACGCCGCTGTCGACGTCGCCGGAGAACGAGTTTCGGACGGCGGACGGGACGCCGTGCAGCGTGGCACCGGGCTCCGCCATGGACATGGCGCTGATCGACGAGCTGTTCGGCCACTGCATCCAGGCGTCGACGATTTTGGACGCGGATCCCGAGTTCCGCGGCGAGCTGGCGGCACGGCGGGAACGGCTTGCCCATCCGGGCATCGCGCCCGACGGGCGGCTCAGGGAATGGAGCGGGGATTTTGCCGAGCATGAACCGGGACACCGCCATGTTTCCCATTTATACGGCTTGTACCCGGGAAGCGCCATCCATCCGCGAAAGTCGCCGGAGCTTGCCGAAGCGGCCTCCTTGACGCTGGAGGCGAGGCTTGCGGCCGGCAGCGGCCATACCGGCTGGAGCGCGGCCTGGATGATCAATTTGTTTGCCCGGCTGGGCGACGGGGAGCGGGCTTACCCCAGCATCCGCCGGGTGTTGAGCGATTCGACCCTCCCGAACTTGTTCGGAAACCATCCCCCGTTCCAAATCGACGGCAACTTCGGCTACACGGCGGGGGTAGCGGAGATGCTGCTCCAAAGCCATGGCGAAGGTCTCGAGCTGCTTCCGGCGCTGCCGGAAGCCTGGAGCCGCGGAAAGGTTCGGGGACTTGCCGCCCGCGGCGGGTTTACCGTCGACATGGAATGGGCCGAAGGGAGGCTGACCCGGGCGCGAATCACGTCCGCGCATGGACGCGCCTGCCGGATTTTGAACGGGGATGCATTCGTCGTCCGGCGCCAAGACGGGACTTCCGTGTCAGCCGCGGAAGGATTTGCGACACAGCCGGGAGAGACGTATACGATAACACCGATGATGGAGGAGAAATGACATGAGCATATTTCAATTTCCGTCCGATTTCCGCTGGGGGGCCGCGACGGCCGCTTACCAGATCGAAGGGGCCTACGCCGAGGACGGGCGCGGGCTTTCGATCTGGGATACGTTTTCGCATACGCCGGGAAAGGTGAAAAACGGGGACAACGGGGACGTTGCCTGCGACAGCTACCACCGTTATAAGGAAGACATCGCCTACATGAAGGAGCTTGGCATTACGACGTACCGCTTCTCCGTGTCCTGGCCGCGCATTTACCCGCAAGGACGGGGCGAGGTCAACCTGGCCGGGCTCGATTTCTATCACCGCTTCGTCGACGAGCTGCTGAAGAACGGCATCGAACCGTTTTGCACGCTTTACCACTGGGATCTCCCGCAAGCGCTTCAGGACGAAGGCGGATGGAACAACCGCGATACGGCGATCGCTTTTAAACAGTATGCCGAAACGATGTTCAAGGAATTTTCCGGGAAAATCAAAAAATGGATCACGCTGAACGAGCCGTGGTGCAGCTCCTTCCTCTCGAACTATCTGGGCGTGCATGCGCCGGGCTACCGGGATTTGCAGCTGGCCGTCAACGTGGCCCACAATTTGCTCCGGGCGCACGGCGAGGCCGTCCGCAGCTACCGCGAACATGGCTATGACGGGGAAATCGGCATCGCCCCGAACATTACGTGGGCTTATCCGTATACGAGCAGCGAGCAGGACAAGGAAGTCTGCCAGCGCGCGATCGAATGGACGTGGGACTGGTTCCTCGATCCGATCTATTTCGGCCGTTATCCGGAACGGCTGCTGAAGGTTTTCGAAAAAGGGGGAGCAAAACCGGACGTGCAGCCGGGCGACATGGAAACGATCCGCCAGCCGGTCGATTTCATCGGCGGGAACTATTACACCGCAAGCGTGCGTCGTTACGCGCCGGGCAATAACCTGTTCGACGACGAGGAGCTGAACATGGGCTACGACCGGACGGATATCGGCTGGCCGCTGGATTCGGTCGGCTTGTACGATTCGCTGCGGTACACCCATCAAAAATACGGCAACGTTCCGATCTATATCACGGAAAACGGCGCCTGCATCAACGACGAGCCGGTGGACGGAAAAGTAAACGATATCCGCCGCATCCAGTACCTGCGCCAGCATATCATTTCCATGCACCGCGCCATCAGCGACGGCGTGCCCGTGAAAGGGTACATGGAATGGTCGCTGCTCGATAACTTCGAATGGGCGGAAGGTTACGGCATGCGCTTCGGATTGATCCATGTCGATTACCGAACGTTGAAACGCACGCCGAAGGAAAGTTTCTACTGGTACCAGAAGCTGGCGAAAAACAATTTTTTGGTCACGGAATAAGCAGCGATGCGATAAGGGGAGGCGGCCGATGTGATCCATCCAAAACTGCCGAAAATTTGGTACGGCGGAGATTATAATCCGGAGCAGTGGGGGCCGGAAGAGTGGAAAGAAGACCACCGGATGTTCAAGCTCGCCGGGATCGACGTCGCGACGATCAACGTGTTTTCCTGGGCGCTGAATCAGCCGGATGAACATACGTACGATTTTGCCTGGCTGGACGAAACGATGGACCGCCTCCATGCGGACGGCATCGGCGTCGTGCTTGCGACAAGCACGGCGGCGCATCCGGCCTGGATGGCGAAACGTTACCCCGACGTCAGGCGGGTCGATTTTTACGGAAGGAAGCGAAAGTTCGGCGGGCGCCACAATTCCTGCCCGAACAGTCCGACGTACCGCGAATATTCCGGGCGGATCGCCGGCAAGCTGGCGGAGCGCTACAAAGATCATCCCGCGCTTTTGCTCTGGCACGTATCGAACGAATACGGGGGTTACTGCTACTGCGAACGATGCGAGGCGGCATTCCGCGAATGGCTGCAAAACCGCTACGGAACGCTCGATGCCGTCAATCGCGCATGGAATACGCGCTTTTGGGGACATACCTTTTACGATTGGGACGAAATCGTGCTGCCCAGCGGCCTCAGCGAAGAAGGGGAGGGCAACGTCAGCGCGTTCCAAGGCATTTCGCTTGATTTTCGCCGGTTTATGTCGGACAGCCTGCTGGCCTGCTACAAAATCGAAGCGGACGCGATCCGCGAGCACAGCAAGGACGTGCCGATTACGACCAACCTGATGGGCACGTACCCGGAGCTGAACTATTTCGATTGGGCCAAAGAGATGGACGTCATCTCCTGGGACAACTACCCGTCGCTTACGACGCCCGTCAGCGAGACGGCGATGGTCCACGATTTGATGCGCGGGCTGAAAGACGGGATGCCGTTCCTGTTGATGGAGCAGACGCCGAGCCAGCAAAACTGGCAGGCTTACAACTCGCTGAAAAGACCCGGCGTCATGCGGCTATGGAGCTATCAGGCGGTCGCCCGCGGCGCGGATACGGTCATGTTTTTCCAAATGCGGCGTTCGATCGGGGCCTGCGAAAAGTTTCACGGCGCGGTCATCGAACATGCGGGGCATGAGCATACGCGCGTGTTCCGCGAGGTGGCCGCGCTTGGCGAAGAGCTGAAACGGCTGGGGGACACGCTGCTGGACGCCCGCAGCGACGCGAAAGTGGCGATTTTGTACGACTGGGAAAACCGCTGGGCGATCGAGCTTTCGAGCGGCCCGACGGTGGAGCTGCAGTACGTCGCCGAGGTGCATAAATATTACGACGCCCTCTTCAAGCTGGGCATTCAGGCGGACATGATCGGCGTGGAGGCCGATTACGGCCGGTACGACATCGTCATCGGGCCGGTCATGTACATGGTCAAACCGGGGGTCGCCAAAAAGCTGGAGGCCTTTACGGCGGCAGGCGGCACGTTCGTGACGACGTTTTTCAGCGGCATCGTCAATGAGAACGACCGCGTCACCACCGGGGGATATCCGGGCGAGCTTCGTCCGCTGCTCGGCATCTGGGCGGAGGAGATCGACGCGCTCCCGCGGGGGCAGTACAATCAGATCGTCATGAAGAAGACCTTCGGCGAACTGGAGGGCTCCTACGACTGCGAAATGCTGTTCGATCTGATCCACGCGGAAGGGGCCGACGTGCTGGCGGAATACGGCTCGGATTTTTATCAGGGCATGCCGGCATTGACCGTCAACGCCTTCGGCAAAGGCAAGGCGTATTATGTAGCCACGAGCGCGGCTCCGGCGTTTTTGCGTCCGTTCCTTGCCAAGCTGTGCGCGGATCAAGGCGTCAAACCTCTGGTCGAGCGGCTCCCCGAAGGGGTGGAAGCCGCAAGGCGCGTGAAGGAAGGCCGGTCATTCCTCTTCCTGCTGAACCATAACGCGGAGCGGGCGGCCGTCGACGTCGGCAGCGGCAAGCGGCGGGATCTGCTTTCCGGGCAAACGCTGACGGGAACCGTGGAGCTGCCGGGGCGCGGGGTCATGATCTTGGAAGAGGTTTAAGCTGCATCATCGATAGAACAGCCTATTCCTGGCGGTCAGGGGCGGGCTGTTCTTTATTCGTTAGGAAACCGATCACGGCGCAAGAGGCACATAGTCCGGCCGAAGCGGACCCGAGCGTCTGTCATGGAAGCGAGGGCAGCAACGATAAGGATTCGCAGAGCCGGGATGGTCCACACGCTTATGGGGTGTGCGTTCTTTCTTTGGCCGAAAGCCAAACATCAATAGGATAATAACGTAAGTGCTCATCAATAGGATAATAACGTAAGTGCTCAAGGAAATCCTATGGCAAATCGATTATGTATCCGCGGAGTATATCCGCAGATGTACGCGCCCGTTTTTCCGGGCTTTCCTTCCCCGGCTAAATTTGATACAATGGCATGGAGCATTTCATCCTAACGAAACGAGGTAACCACAATACCAATGGATACATATGGCTATTCTCTTTAATCTGCATGACGACATGAATATGTTGCACAGGCAGTTTTCTCGCGCCAAGCGCAGGGAAGAGAGTGGTTATGTCTATTTTTGTGGACTCGTGGGCCTTGTTACGGATGCAGAGTGCTTTTTTTCTGCGTTTTTGAAGGCATATATGGAGAATCGTTCCGGATGGCAGTCCATTCCGGGTCATTTGGCTCCGTATGCCCGCGCATGAGCGAATAGGCATCATCATATTTTCGAATCCCTGCCGTAGGCGTGCTGCCTGCGGTTTTTTCATTTGATTTTAAAAGGGTGATGCATAGATGATGAATTTGATCAAAGCGAAACAGTTGGCCAAGGAGTTTAAAGGAAAGACGATTTTTGAAAACGTGGATTTCGAAATTTTCGAAGGGGAGCGGCTGGCGTTGTTCGGCGCCAACGGAGCCGGCAAAACGACGCTGCTCAACATCCTGACGGGACGGCTGGCCCCGGACCGGGGCAGCGTGGAGCGCGGGCTGCCTCTCGAGCAGTGGGGAATGATGGAGCAGAGCTCGGAATCGCTGATGTCCTTGAAAACGCTGGATGCGGCGGGATGCGACAGCGGCGAGGTCTGGCACGCGAAACAAAGCTTGAAGCAGCTTGAGCAGCGGCTCGCGGACCCTTCCGCTTCGGAAGACGGCACCGTGCTTGAAGCTTACGGGCAAACGCTGGAGCGTTATGAGCAGCTCGGCGGGTTCCAGTGGGAAATCGAGCTCGAGAGAGTGCTTACCATGCTGAACATCGGACCGGAGCTATGGGAGCTGCCTTTCGCGGACCTGAGCGGCGGCCAGAAAACGCGGGTCCGGCTGGCGGCGCTGCTGGCCAAACGCCCGGCGTTCCTCCTGCTTGACGAACCGACCAACCACCTTGACGGGGAAAGCATGGCCTGGCTCGAACATTGGCTTAACCAATTTGAAGGCACCGTGCTGATCGTCTCCCATGACCGGACGTTTCTGGACCATGTGGCGACGGGAATCTGCGAACTGACCGCGACCGGCGCGAAAAAATACAAGGGCGGCTATTCCGACTACAAACGGGAAAAGGAGCGGGAGCTGAGGGAGCAGGAGGCGCTGTACAAAAAGCAAAAGCAGGCGAAGGAAGCGCTGGAAGAGTCGATCCGCCGTTACCAGGAATGGTTTCACCATGCCGAAAAATCGGCCGACAAAAATACCGAAACCAAGGCCGCTACCCCTTATTACAAAGCGAAAGCGAAGAAAAACATTTCCAGGTACCATGCGAAGCAAAAAGAACTGGAGCGCCTGGAAAAGGACAGCGTGCAAAAGCCGAGGGACACGCCGAAGGTCCACATGCAGCTTGGGGACGGAGGGTTTGCCGCCCGCTACCTGCTGCGGCTGGAAGGCGTAACCTTCGGTTATGACCGTGAACCGCTCTTCCGGGGGCTGGACCTGGATCTGTCCCGCGGCGACCGGATGGCGGTAAGAGGCCCGAACGGCAGCGGCAAATCGACGCTGCTGAAGCTGGTGCTCGGCGAGCTTGAACCGGATCAGGGCAAAATATGGATGCACCCGGCGGTCCGCATCGGTTATTTTTCGCAGGAGCTGGAAGGCTTGAATGAAGAGGAAACGCTGCTGGACAGCTTGCTGCGACTGCCGGACATGACGGAAACGCATGCGCGCACGATTCTGGGCTGCTTTCTGTTTTCGCGGGAAGACGTGTTCAAAAAAATCGGCAATCTGAGCATGGGCGAAAAATGCCGGGCGGCGTTCGTGCAGCTGTATTTCAGCGGCGCCAACCTGCTTGTGCTGGATGAGCCGACGAACTACCTGGACATCCAGACGCGCGAGGTGGTGGAAGAGGCGCTGGCTTCGTATCCCGGAGCCTTGCTCGCCGTGTCCCATGACCGGATGCTGGTCCGCAAGCTGGCGAACCGCCTGCTGACGTTATCCCCGGATCGCGAACCGGAGCTTTTCGAAGGCACGGTGGAGGAAGAAGAGGAGCGCAAGGCAAGGCATGGGGGAGCTTTAAAGGAAGATCCGGAGCGGGAAAACCGGAGGCTCGCGCTTGAATGGGAAATCGCCAGGCTGCTCGAGATCGAAGAGGCGGAGGGCGCCGAGGAGCGCATCCGGCAAATTCGTTCGCTGCGGAAGGAACTGGAGAGCCTTTAATTCCGGCGCGAAGGGGGCGGTGACTTGCCACCGCCGCCCTTTTTGCTTATAATAGTGGACTATAGTGTGCAAGATGTAATCAACGTCATATATTGATGTTCAACAACAAATCAAATGCCATGATGGAGACAAGTACGCAGTGCCGCTTTACAGGGAGGAGACGCCGTAGATTGAGAGCGTTTCTACAGGACAGGGCTGCCGAAATTCCCTCCGGAGCAGTTCCCTGAACTTCTTGTCCGGCCCGGCCGGCACGGGGCAGTAGGGGGTACCGGCTTTCGTGCCGTTAAAGACGAATCAGAGTGAGAACAGGCATGTCCGTGCGCGGGCAATAGGCGGTTCTAACAAGGGTGGTACCACGGTCTTTTCGTCCCTTTTCGGGAGAAAAGGCCTTTTTTGTTTTCTGAAAACAAAGCTGCAAAGGGGAAGGTCCGGTGTTCCTCTCATTTGCGGGGAGGCTTGCCGAATCGCCCCTTAAGGCGAGAGCGGTACGTTTATTTTGAGAAGGAGGCAGGAAAAAGATGAAGGAGAAACTCGAAGCGCTGCGGCAGGAAGCCCTGGACCAGCTGCAGGGAGTAGAGGACGTGCAGCAGCTGAATGACCTGCGCGTCAAATATTTGGGCAAAAAAGGCGCCCTGACGGAAATTTTGCGGGGCATGGGCGCGCTGAGCGCGGAAGAACGTCCGGTCATCGGCCAGGTGGCCAACGACGTGCGCGGCGCGATCGAAGCGCTCATCGAATCGAAGCAGGAAGCATTCCAAAAAGCCGAAACCGAAAAGCGCCTGCAGGCGGAAAAAGTCGACGTGACGCTGCCTGGACGCAAAATGAAGCAGGGCGGCGTTCATCCGCTGAACCGGGTCATCCAGGAAATCGAAGAAATTTTCATCGGCATGGGATATGAAATCGCCGAAGGTCCGGAAGTGGAGACCGATTATTACAACTTCGAAGCGCTGAATCTGCCGAAAAACCACCCGGCGCGCGATATGCAGGATACGTTCTACATCACGGAAGACATTTTGATGCGGACGCAAACGTCGCCGGTCCAAGTGCGGACGATGGAAAAAAAGCAGGGGCACGTGCCGGTCAAAGTCATCTGCCCGGGCAAAGTGTACCGCCGCGACGACGATGACGCGACGCACTCCTTCCAGTTCAACCAGATCGAAGGGCTGGTCATCGGCGAAAACATCCGGATGAGCGACCTGAAAGGCACGCTGCTCCAGTTCGTGCAAAAAATGTTCGGGCCTGAAACCCAAATCCGTTTGCGTCCAAGCTTCTTCCCGTTCACCGAGCCAAGCGCCGAAGTGGACGTGACCTGCGCAAGATGCGGAGGCAGCGGCTGCCGCGTATGCAAGCAGACCGGCTGGCTGGAAATCTTGGGCTGCGGCATGGTGCACCCGGAGGTGCTCCGCAAAGGCGGCTACGACCCTGAAGTATACAGCGGATTCGCTTTCGGCATGGGGCCGGACCGGATCGCGATGCTCAAGTACGGCATTGACGACATTCGTCATTTCTATAACGGGGATATGGCATTTTTGAAACAGTTCGCCCGCCGGTAAGGGCGAATGCGAACGGACATGAAATCAGGAAAGAAGGAAGGGACCCGGGATGAAGGTATCAACAGAATGGTTGGCGGACTATGTTTCGCTTGAAAACGTGGCGGCCGAAGAGCTTGCCGAACAAATCACGCGCGCGGGGATCGAAATCGACGAAATCGAACACCGCAACAAAGGCGTTTCCAAGGTCGTTGTCGGCTACGTAAAAAGCAAGGAAAAACATCCGGATGCGGATAAGCTGAACGTCTGCATCGTCGATGCCGGACAAGAAGAAGACCTGCAGATCGTATGCGGCGCGAAAAACGTCGCGGCAGGGCAAAAGGTGCCGGTGGCGCTCGTCGGAGCAAAGCTTCCCGGCGGGCTGGAAATCAAAAAGGCCAAGCTGCGCGGCGTCGCGTCGCAAGGGATGATCTGCTCGGCAAAAGAGCTCGGCATGAACGATAAGCTTCTGCCGAAGGAGCAGCAGGAAGGCATCCTTGTGCTGCAGGAGAACGTGCAGGTCGGCACGCCGATCGGACCGGTATTGGGGCTGGACGACCAGGTGCTGGAATTCGATCTGACGCCGAACCGTTCCGACTGCCTCAGCATGATCGGCGCGGCTTACGAAGTCGGAGCCATTCTCGGCCGGGACGTGAAGCTGCCGAAGCCGGAAAAGGAATTGATGGAAGTCAGCGATGCGGCAGCCGACCATATTTCCGTCAACATCAGCGCTCCGGAGCAATGCAGCCATTATGCGGCCAGATACATCACGGGCGTCAAAATCGGGCCTTCCCCGCAGTGGATGCAAAACCGGCTGATGGCAGCGGGCGTGCGCCCGATCAACAACATCGTCGATATCACGAACTATGTCATGCTCGAATACGGCCAGCCGCTGCATGCGTTTGACGCCGATCAGCTGGAGAACGGCGCGATCGACGTCCGCCTTGCCAAGGAAGGCGAAACGCTGGTCACGCTGGACGGGCAGGAACGCAAGCTGGAGCCGCATATGCTGCTCATTACCGACGGCGTAAAACCGGTCGCGCTTGCCGGCGTCATGGGCGGGCTGAATTCCGAAGTGACCGACGGTACGGTGAACATCCTGCTGGAATCCGCCAAGTTCGACGGCGGTGCCGTGCGGAAAACGTCCAGACAGCTGGGGCTCCGCTCCGAAGCGAGCCTGCGGTTCGAGAAGGAAGTGGATCCGGGAGCGGTCATTCCCGCGCTGAACCGGGCTGCGGAGCTGATTTGCCGTTATGCGTCCGGAGCCGTTCATAAAGGCATCGTGGAAGCCGGATCGGCGCAAACCGAAGAGAAGGTGATCGTGCTTTCGTTCGACAAGCTGAACCGTTTCCTCGGGACGGACCTGTCGATGCTGGAGGTCAAAACGATTTTCAATCGCCTCCATTTCAGCTGCGCGGACACCGCGCAGGGCGTGCTTGAAGTTAAAGTGCCGACGCGGCGCGGAGACATTACGCTGGACGTGGATTTGATCGAAGAGATCGCCCGCCTGTACGGCTACGACAACATCCCGACGACGGCGATCG
>Ga0180220_1002396_pt1 | contig 12063 bp, 7 predicted proteins | sample eDN5th37CBELigBY_FD_151335 | JGI IMG/M metagenome (GOLD analysis project Ga0180220, IMG submission 151335) | Enriched backyard soil microbial communities from Emeryville, California, USA - eDNA 5th pass 37_C BE-Lig BY (version 2) (version 2) | ecosystem: Environmental > Terrestrial > Soil >... | reverse complement strand
CGTACCATCGCCATGAGCACCGGATGCGGACCGATCTCGACGGCGACGCCGATCCCCATGCGCCCCAGCTCGGCGGCGGCTTCGGCGAACCGGACCGGCTGGCGGATATTGCGCCACCAGTACTCCGCATTCAGCGGCGTGTCCACCACTGCGCCGGTCACGGTGGAGATCATGGGGATGCGCGGCCCCCGGGTGCGGAGCCGGCGGATGCTGCGGAGGAACGGCTCTCGCGCAGGCTCCACCCGTTCGCTGTGGAAGGCGTGACCCACCGGCAGGAGCTGCGTCCATACGCCGGCTTCCTCGAGGCGTCGGGCTACGCGACTGAGCGCCACTCCTTCGCCGGCCAGTGTGACCATGTCCGGCGCGTTGACGGCGGCGATGCTCACGCCCTCCTCGAGCCAGGCGCGAACCTCAGACTCGGAAAGCGCCACGGCCAGCATGCGGCCAGGGAGCGCGTGATCCTGGAGACAGCGGCCGCGACGGGCGACCAGCCGGACCGCGGACCGGAGGGGCAGGATTCCGGCGACGTGCGCCGCCGCGATCTCGCCGACGCTGTGGCCCGCGACGACGTCGGGATCGACGCCCCACGAGCGCCACAGCGCCGCGAGCGCGACCTGGAGCGCGAAGATCGCCGGCTGCGCGACCGAGGTGTCCTCCATCCGGCTGTTATCGGCGTTGCGGCGCAGCTCCTCCACGAACGACCACCCGGTTTCGGCGCGGAGCAAACTGTCGCACTGGCGCAGCGCAGCCGCGAATACGGGTTCGGTCTCCAGCAGCTCGCGCCCCATGGCGTGCCACTGCGGCCCCTGGCCGGTGAACACGAACGCCACGCGCGGCGCGGGGCGGGCGGCCTTCTGGATCGACAGCCCGTTCGGCCCGGTAGCGCCGGCCACGAAAGCTTCGAGCTGGCGTCGGGCGTCGTCGGCGCTCGTCGCCGCGAGGCCGAGGCGGAAGGGTCCGTGCGCCCGGCGGGCGGCGGCGGTGTAGGCGATGTCCTCGAAGGTCCCGGCGTTTGCGGGCTGCTGCTCGAGGAACGCTACCCATTCCCGGGCGAGATCCGTCAGCGCACCTTCGGACCGTGCAGAGATGACCAGCGGTAGGGGCCGGGACTCGGGCTCGGGCTGGGGTGCCCGGCCGGCGCCAGCCGACCCCGAGCGGGAGACAACGAAAGCCGGTACCGCCGCTGGCTCCGAGTACGCTGCCACGAGCGCGTGGGCGTTGGTCCCGCCGAAGCCGAAGGAGTTGATGCCGACGATCGCCGGAGCGCCGTCCGGCCAGGGTTGGAGCGACGTCGCCACACGCAGTCGCCATTCGTCGAGGCGGATCTCCGGATTCGGCTCGACAAAGTGCAGCGACGCCGGGACCGCCCGCCGCTGGAGCATGAGCACGACCTTAATGAGCGACGCGATGCCGGCGCCGGCCTCGAGGTGGCCGATGTTGGTCTTCACCGAGCCGATGACGAGCGGTCGTTCCGGCGGCCGGGTCGCCGCGAAGACGCGCGCCAGCGCTTCGGCCTCGATGGGATCGCCGACGGCGGTGCCGGTGCCGTGCGCTTCGACGTAGGCGACGCGGTCGGGCTCTACGCCGGCGTTCTCCAGCACCTGGCGGATCAGGGCGGCCTGCGCCTCCGCGCTGGGCACGGCGAGCCCGCTGGTGCGGCCGTCCTGGTTCACGCCGGTCCCGAGAACGAGGGCCAGGACCGGGTCGCCATCCCGGAGTGCGTCTGACAGTCGCTTCAGCACCACGACGCCAGCGCCCTCGGCGCGGACGAACCCGTTCGCTGAGGCGTCGAACGCCTTGCACCGGCCGTCCGGCGAGAGCATGGCAGCCTGGGAAAAGCTGATGAATGGATCCGGCGTGAGCAGCACGTTCACGCCGCCCGCGATGGCCATCTCCGACTCACCCGAGCGGAGGCTGCGCACTGCCTGGTCCAGCGCGACGAGCGACGACGAGCACGCCGTATCCAGCGAGAAGCTGGGCCCGCTAAGGTCGAGGCAGTACGAAATCCGGTTGGCGGCCATGCCCAGCGTGGTGCCGTGCGCGGTGAACGCCGTGAGCCCGCGCATCGTGTGGCTATAGCACTGGGCGTGGGCGTACTCGTTGGATGAGATCCCGATGAACACGCCGGTCCGCGTACCGGCGAGGGAGTCGACGGGGATGCCGGCGAGCTCGAGTGCTTCCCACGTCGTTTCCAGGAGCAGCCGCTGTTGCGGGTCGATGTAGGCGGCTTCGCGGGGCGAGATCCCGAAACACTCCGGTTCGAACTGGTCGATGCCGTCGATGAAACCGCCCCAGCGCGACACCGACTTGCCGGGCGTGAGCGGCCGGGGCGACGTGTAGGCGGCGACGCTCCATCGATCGGGCGGCACTTCGGTAATGGCGTCGCGTGCCTCGGCGAGCAGCCGCCAGTACGTCTCGCCATCCACAACGCCGCCCGGAAAGCGGCAGCCGAAACCGATGATCGCGATGGGTTCGACGGTCATGGGCGCGGGAATGACCGTTCGGCCGCGCGGCCGGTGTGCCGTCGGCGGCGTGTGTGGGAAGGGATCATGCTGCGGCGCCCCCGGAGGATGTCGCCGTCCAGTAGCCGTATCGCCGCGCGACCGGCCCCCAGCGATCCCGTACGCGCGCCGCCGCGGCGGGGTCCATCTGGAGCCGATTGGGCCGGAAATCGTGCCGTTCCGCGAAATACCGGCTGACCCGATCCTCGAGCGTATCCGGCTGGGTGAGCCCCAGTCCGCGGCGCAATCGGTCCACGAGGCCTGCCGGATCAGCCACCAGCTCCTCGTAGCGCACCTCCTGGAGCCGGCCCTCCGGAATCACGCCACGGTCACGCTCGAAGGCGTCGAACATGTACTCGTGGATATCGAGGACCATGTCTTCCAGACCGCGCCCGTGGAACCGCTGCCAGCCATGTGCGCGGAACATGCTGCGCCACGTGTGCAGCATGGAAGGGAATACCTCGAGCGGGTCCCGCACGATGTGGATGAACGCCGCGTCGGGACAGAGATCCAGGAGCGTCCGGATGCGGCAGGTGTGCGGCGGCGACTTGAGCAGGATTCGCCGACCGGGTCGGGCGAGGGCGAGCCGCTTCAGGAAGGTGGTGAAAGCGCTCCGCCACCGCTCTCGTTCCGCGGCCGGGAATTCGGCCGGATCAAACATCTCGGGTCGCATGGGCCCGCGATTCGGGAACGCGATGGTTTCGTAGGGCGACCTCGCGCCGAGCAGACAGAGAGCGAACTCGTCCTCGGCAGGCGAGGTGAGATCGATCCGCATGTCGTCCATGGGTCGGCGCTCGGGCACGAGCAGACCGGCCCACCGAGGCGCGCGGCCGCCATTCAGCAAGAAGTGATGCGGCGAAAAGCACTCCCGGATCGTAGGTGCGGCGAGACCCGGATCGAGGGCGAGCAGCTCGTGCAGCAGCGTCGTACCGCTGCGCCAGTGGCCGATGATGAACACCGGATCGGTGACCTGCGGCTGCCGCCGGATCGCGTCACCGTGCAGCGCCGCTTCGAGGCCGCCCAGCGCGCTGTTGAGCAGACTGACCAGGCCGTCCGCGACGGCAATCGGCAGTAGAGCGGGGTGGATGGCGCCGCGGTGGCGCCACACGAACCGCGCAAAGGTGCGACAATCCATCCCCTGCCAAGCCCGCGGCGACCAGGTCCGCGGAGGCTTTCGGGTCACGGCTGCCTGGTCAGCGTGATTACGCTGGTGGCCAGCAAGCTACCGCCCGTTTGATAGATACGGATCGTCGCCTCGAGCTGGTCATGCGCCACGGTTCCTTCAATGTCGGCGCGCAAAATGCCGGGCGCCGGGTTGTGGATCACACCGGTCCCCACACCCGTTGGATGGATGGTTCCCAGACCGCTTCCGTTCATGAACGGACCGTTGGGCAATGTGAGGCCGGTCCGAGAATACGTGGCTTGCCCTTGCATCGGCTCCGGATCCTGGAAGCCGAACACCAAGCCACCCAGGTCCAGGTTGAAATTCATGGTCTGCGTCTCGGCGTCGACGCTGATGCTGAGCATGACCGGACCGCTCGAGGGGAACGTGAGATTCTGCCATTGACCCGTCCACGTGCCGGCGAAGTCTTCGGGGTTGAACGCGCCGGTGGCCGTGAAGACGATGGGGTCGAGCCCCTCCACCACAGCCAGCACGGTGTTCTCGCCGACGTCCGGTCCAAGCGTCCAGCTCGCCAGCGACGCCACACCGTCGTGGTCCGTCTCGACCATGGCCTCTTCCGAGCCGGCGGCGTCCAGGCCGCTGTCCATGGCATCGCTGCCGGCGCCTGCCTCGATGGTGCCACCGCCGCCGGTCACCATGAACATGACGTGCACACCGGGGACGGGATTGCCGTCGGCGTCCGTCACGCGCACGGCCGGCGGGGTTTGGACGGCGCGGCCGGCGATCTGGACCTCATCCTGCCCGGCGACGATCTCGAGGGCGGCCGGCTCAGGGTGCTCAGCGTGCGCGGTGAAGGTGGCGGGGTTGCCGTTGATCCCGCTCCCTTCAGCTGTCGCCGTGAGGGTGTTGTCGCCGGGTTCGGGGCCCAGCGTCCATGACCCGACTGTGGCGATGCCGTCTTCGTTCGTTTCCTGGACGGCGCCGGTGACGCTCCCGCCGCCGCTCGCCACGGCGAAGGTGACGGTCACGCCGGAAACCGGCCTGTCAGCCGCGTCCGTCAGCCGGACCGCAGGTTGGATCGGTAGCACTGCGCCGGGCGCCGCGTGCTGATGGTCGCCGGCGATGATGGTGAGCTGCGCCGGCGGACCGACTGTGCCCGTGGCGGTGAAGAGGGCGGGGTTCCCGGTGAGTCCGGCAATGTCCGCGGTCGCCATGAGCGTGTTCGGGCCGGGGACGGGGCCGAGCGTCCACGAGCCGACCGTCGCGACGCCATTCGCGTTCGTCGTCTGCGTTGCGCCCGTCACCGAACCGCCGCCGGTCTCGACCGTGAAGGTGACCTGGATACCCGAAATGCCGTTGCCGAACGCATCGGTCACGCGCACGGAGGGCGGCGTTGCCACCGCGGTCCCGGCCACGGCGCTCTGGTTGTCCCCGCCGGCCCTGGTCAGGGAGCTCGCCTGGGCGGGCACGCCCGTCGCCGTGAACGTAACGGGACTCCCGTTGACGTTCCCCTGCGCCGTCGCAGTCAGCGTATTCGTGCCGGCCGTCGTGCCGAGCGTCCAGGAACCGACCGTCGCCACACCATCGGCGTTCGTGGTCTGTGTGCCGCCGGAGACGCTTCCGCCACCGCTCGCCACGGCAAAGGTTACCTGAATGCCGGCAACGCCCTGGCCGTTCTGGTTGGTGATGCGGACCGCCGGGGCGGTGGCGACTGCTGTGCCGACCGTCGCCTGCTGCTGGTTGCCAGCGTGGATCGCCATCGATCGCGTTTCGCCGCCGCCATTACCGGTGTCGTCACCGGGATCGGCTGGATCGGAGGTGCAGGCGTAGACGAGCAGGAAGAAGACGAACGACAGGGCGAGGCTTCGGCCGAGTACGCGCATCGTCAAATCCCCTTATCGGGCAAACGCGATGAGTCGGGAGTCTGGACGTCGTCGTATTTCGAGAATTTACCGGGGAGAACCAATTGGTAATATTGCCGTGCACCCACGGCATCCGTCAAGATCCTCGCCTCTTGCCCTCTCCGGTGCCAGCTCGTACTGCGCGATTCCCGACAACGCGACAACGGCCAACGCGCGTAACGGCATGCGGGGCCGGATCTGGAACGGCGTGTGCCGTGGCGCCCGTCGGCTCCGGCACGCGCGTGGCAGGGATCACGACCTCCCGGGGTGACGCGGCCCACAGTCACCGGGGGTTGAGAGGCGAGCCGGACTGCTGACGGTTGACCCCATTGCACGGGCGAGCTCCGCGTGATGAGGCCGGACCGGCCCGGCCCGAGAGGTCGCATGACCGAGCCGGCCGACTACATCGATCTGGTGAGCACGACGAGGTCGCCGAACGTTCGCCGCGGGCTCGACGTGGTGACACGGATCACGGCGCTCGCGGCGGTGCTAATTGGCGCGGCGAGCGTGGCCAGCGGGCTCTCCGGCGATGGAAGGCTGGGCGGGTTCGAGCGGCATCTGGTGGTGCCGCCGCCTGCGCCCGCGTTCGGCCTGATCCTCGCCGGCGTCGCGCTCTGGTGTCTGTCGGCGGGGCGGGTTGGCTCCCACTGGCGCCGCGTGGCCGGCTGGATTCTCGGAGCCACGACGGCTGGCATCGGGCTCCTCTTGCTCGTCGCCAGCGTCCTGGATCCACCGGCGCTGCTCGACTGGATGCTGAGCCCGGGCGCGCCCGATGGTCCTGTGGCAGACTCGACGATGCGGCCAGTGCCCGGGACCGCGGTCTCGCTGATCGCGATCGGCATGGCGCTGATCCTCCTGGACACGGAGACACGACAGGGAAGGCGGCCTGCCCAGTATCTGGCGCTGATTCCGGCGTTCTTCGGATTGGCGACGCTTGCGGGGCCCGGCTTCCCCGGTTTCCGCGCCTACGGCGAGGGGGTGCCGGCGGGGCCGGCGTGGGCGCCCGTGAGTCTGCCGATTGCCGTGGCATTTCTCACCGTCGCGCTGGGGCTGCTCGCCAGCCGCCCCGACACCGGGTGGGTCGCCCGCTTCACGGGTGGGGACGTTGGCGGTTTCACCGCACGACGACTCCTGCCAGTCGCATTCCTGGCGCCGATTCTTGCCGCATGGATGGGCACGGCGGCGGAGCAGGCTGGACTTTTCGGTCCAGCGCTCGGCACGACGCTCGTCATCCTGGCGATCATTGCGACGTTCGCGTTCGTCGTGACGGCGAATGCGGCGACGCTGACGCAGCTCGACGTCCGCCGCCGCGGCGCCGAGGAGCGACTGCGGGAGAGCGAGGAGCGGTTCCGCCTCATTTTCGAGGAGGCAGGTACCGGGATCGCACTCCTGGATGGGAGTGGCTGTCTGCTCGCCCACAACCCGGCCTTCCGGCGGTTCACTGGGCGGGATCCGGCCCAGCTCCAAGGCGTGTCCCTCGCCGATCTCGCCCACCCGGAAGATGCCGCCACCGAGGTGAGGGAGTACGAGGCGCTCATGCGGGGCGAGTGCGGGAGCTACAGGAGCGAGAAGCGGTACGTCAGGGGTGATGGCGCCATTGTCTGGGGCCGGCTCACCGCGTCGATCGTACGCGACGAGCGCGGCCGGCCTCGCTACGGCATCGCGCTCATTGCCGACATCACCGATCAGAAGCGGTACGACGAGCACCGCAGCTTTCTGCTCGAAGCGAGCCGGATCCTGTCGTCGTCACTCGACGTCGACGCCGTGATACGGGAGCTGCTCGGGCTGGTCGTGCCGCGACTCGCCGATGCAGCTTCCGTGGACCTCCTCGAGGAGGACGGGATCACCCGCCGGTACCGGGTAGGAAAGGCGGTCCCCGCTCGTCAGGAGGTGGTGGATCGGCTCGTACGACTCCCGCCGCCGGAACAGCCACCGCCCGAATTGCCGGACGTGATCCGGACCGCGGAACCCGCGCTCTTCCGCGAGTTGACCGATGATGTGCTGGTGCGCGTGAGCCGCACCGAAGAGGAGTTGGAGCTGATGCGCGCGCTCCAGCCGCGGACCGCGATCGTGGCGCCCCTCCGCGCGCGCGGTCGCGTGATCGGTACCCTGACCATGACACGGACGAAACCCGCGCCGCCATACGAGGATCGGGACATGTTCGGCACCATGGCGCTGGCGGACCGGGCGGCGCTCGCCATCGACAACGCGCGGCTGCTCCGCAACGCCCACGACGCCATGCGCGTCAGGGACGAGGTCCTGCGCATCGTCGCCCACGACCTGCGCAATCCGCTGAACTCGATCAGTCTGGCGCTCGGCGTCCTCCGTACACGCTCGCTGCGCCCGGACGACGCCGAAGCGGATCGCTATGCGACGATCATCGACGACGCGGTGGTCCGGGCCAACCGACTGATCCACGATCTCCTCGACGTGGCACGCATGGCGGCGGGTCGGCTCACGCTCGATTGCCGTCCTGTGGATCCCATCCGGCTCGTGCACGACGCCGTCGAATCCCAACGCGCCGCGGCCGACGAGAAGTCCGTACGCCTCGAAGTCTCCACGCCGCCGGCGCTCCCACCGATTCGCGCCGATCGCGACAGGCTCATCCAGGTGCTCACCAACCTGATCGACAACGCCATCAAGTTCACGCCCTCCGGGAGCTACGTGCGGGTGCGCGTCCGCCGCGTCGGCGGTGCCGTGGGATTCCTGGTGAGCGACTGCGGCCCGGGTATAGAACCGGCGGAGCGGAAACACCTGTTCACCCCGTTCTGGCAGGCGAATTCGAGAGCGGGGAAAGGGGCAGGACTGGGCCTCTCCATCGCCGCGGGGATCGTGGCCGCACACGGCGGGCGCATCACCGTCTGGTCGCGGCCCCGCCAGGGGAGCACGTTCACCTTCGCGATCGCGATCGTGTAGAGGGCGTTCGGTGTTCCGGGTTGGGTCGACGTCGGGGAAGACATCCTTGACCCGGTCGTGCGATCTCCCGTAATTTTGCTCGCGCAGCGTACGAATCCATGCAAACAGTCTGTTCGCCGGTACGCGGCTTTGCATTGCCACTGCGGCGCCGGCTTTCGCATGGTCGTCCCCGGCGGCCAGGCGCCGCGCGCCTTTGATGGCACGCAGAGCCGAAGCCGTCGGACCGGGGAATGCGGGTCCCCCCCGTGACCGGCCCCAAGCAACGAGCGTGAAGGTGCGTCAGACGTCGATTCCGGAGGTGGCAGCCGATTCCGACATGGAACGGCAGGTGGCGCACGAGGATCTGAAATCCGGGAGCGGCCGGCCAGTCGTCCTCCACATCGGCCTGCACAAGACTGCAACGACCTTCCTCCAGCTCAACGTCTGGCCGGCGATTTACGGCATGGGCGGATGGAAGCGACCGAAAGTCGAAAAGTTCCTGCGGGAGATCGGCAGCGCCCGCCTCCCCGCAATGGTCTCGCAGGAGAATCTGTCGGGGGTCCTGGCGCCCCGACGTCCTGGCGAGAGCTGGGACCGATTCCAGTCGACCATGGACGCGGCCGTCCGAAGGGATCCACCGCCGGAGATCCTCATGGTCGTTCGGCCGCACGCGGATTGGCTTCGATCGGCCTATCTGGATCGGCTGAAGCGCGGGTATAGAGGCACGGCTCGGGATTACGTGGCGAAGTTCAGCTCCAAAGACCTGAGCTGGCATCGCCGCGCGGTGTACCTCGCAGATCGCTTTCCGAAAGTTACGGTTCTCTCATACGACGAGCTGGTGAGGTCGCCGGAGCGGTTTCTCGGCAAAGTGCTCGAATGCCTGAACGTCCGTGATGGCCTGGACGTACGGGAGCTTCTGGCCAATGCGCGGAGACCCACGAATGTGTCGCCAAAGACCTATACCGCAATGGCCGTCGGCAGGATGGTCTACAGACCCGGTGTCGCGCGCTTTCTCTCCCGCGTGTCCCGAACGAATTGTCGGCTTCGAGGCGGCTGCCCCAACTGCGCGAACCACGAACACGACATTCTCGAGCACGTGGTCGGTCTCGCCAATCGAATCCCCTTCTCACGGACGATCAATGTCGACATGTCGTTCCTGGGTGACCGCTTCGACGAGGACTGGCAACAGGTCATGCGACACCTGGCCCCGTGAACTACCGTGGTTCACCGCGACCCGCCCCGTTGAGTGATCGCTCCCGATCGCTGAAACGCGACCCCTGAAAACCTGATCTAATAGCTCCACGGAGCAGCCGCGCCGGCCGGCTCGCGGAGGAGCTCTGCCACGGTCTTCTCGCGGAAGAATCGCGAGATCTGCTCTGCGACGCCTTTCCAGTGCGCGTGGGCGGGGCAGGGATTGTTGTCGCTGCACTCCGGGCGCCCCAGCAGGCACCCTCGCCGGGGCCCGATCGCGTCGAACACCGAGGCGATGCGTTGGAGCGTGAGTTCCTCCGCGGGGACTGCGAGCTGGAATCCGCCCGCCGGCCCCCGGGTCGAGCGGAGAATTCCCTGCTTCGCCAGTGTGTGCAGGATCTTGGAGAGATAATTGCGCGGCAGCTCGAGCGCCTCCGCCACGGTGTCCACCCGTACGGGCCCGTCTTCCGAGTTGTCAGCGATATACAGCACCGCTCGCAGCGCGTATTCGGCAGTGTCCGACAGCAAACCGACCTCCGTTTCCCAGTACGGCCCATCGTCATGATCAAATGACATACACCCCACGGCGTGGCGAAGGTTGCCCGGGTCGGTGCCGAGGCGGGCGGGACCGGGCGGTTCAAGGGTGGGATGGTCGCGGAGGGACTGAGGTCAATCCCCCGCGCTGGCCGGCGCGAGCTGACGCAGCGCCGTGAGGACGGCATCGCGCCCGCCCGCCGTCGCGGCGACGATGGCGCCGTCGGCGTCGAGGATGTAGGTGAGCGCGGGGTGCGTAATGTCGCCGGTGAGCGGATCCCGCGATCGCGCCACTTCCCACGTGTTCAGCGTGGCCTCGACCGTTTCCACTTCGCCGGTGAGCAGGTAGTCACCGGTACCGAGCCCCCACCGTTCGGCGATGTGTGGAGTCCGGGTTGGCGTGTCACGCCACGGGTCGAGCGTGACGACCACAACGGCCGGCGCGACGCGGTCGGGATCTGCTGCGACGGCGTCTCTCGCCGCGAGGGCGTCGTGGACGAGGAGCGGGCAGACCGTGCCGCAATGCCCGAAGCCGAACGTGATTATCACGGGTCGTCCGCGTAGCACCTCGAGCGTGAATGGCTGCCCGTGTTGATCCGTCAGCTCCAGCGGCGGCGCCGGCCGGTAGAGGCGGTGAGGCCCGGCCGCGCTGCCGTCGATGGATGCCGATGCGAAATCGCGACCGAGCATGCCGGTCACCTGTCGCGCGGCGGCGAGCGAGCCAGTCAGGAGCAGGCAGGAGGCGGTGGTAAGGACGACCCGCCCGGCGCGTGCGCGGGCGAGCTTCGCGAGCCCGCCCGCAGTCGCGTCCGGCCACCCGGCGACCAGCGTGGCCAGCATCCCGAGCGGCGAGCCGACGAGCCCGACCCAGCCCGCGGCGCTCGGGAGCCCGGACTCGCGGATGCCGAAGCAGACGTACCGGGTGCGGGCGAGCCACGCGGGCGGGACGTCGCCGGCCGGCCAGAGCGCGAGCGCCCACCACCCGGCGGAGGCCGCCAGGATCGCGGCGAGAGCCGACAGCGCGAAGACCTCGTCCGGCCGGAGCCTGCCGATGCGCGAGGCCGGCGGCGGTCGCCCGGCCTCGCCTTGCATCGTTCGCATCACCCGATCCGCCACACGAATGAAAGCAACTTCCAGTTGGCGAAGTAGTAGATCCCGAACGCCGCCAGGAAGATCAGTACCAGGATCAGCGTTCCCGGCGCCGGGCCGAGCCGGCCGTGCGGCAGTCTCGCCTCGTCCGCGTCAGACAGCGGACGCGGCGGATTCACGAGTCCCTGCGGGATACCGTGCATCGACATGTGCGATTTCTCTCTCATCCAGGGGTACGCCGAAGAACACCGACCAGACGGTGATCAGGATGTAGATCCCGCCGCCGACCGCGGCGAGCAGCCCGCCGAGCGCCATCACACCCATGAGCAGGTCCACGGTGGGGCTGAATTCGAGGCCGAAAGGTGCGCTGGCGAAGGTGATGTCCCAGTGCCGGCGAGGTACCGCGAAGCCGCCGGAGAGAGACATGAAGACCGAGAAGATGAGCATCCCGCCGGCGAAGAGGTACGGCTGCATCTTCGCGAGCGGCCAGAACGCTACCTTCTTCCTGAAGATCAGCGGGATCAGGTAGTAGGTGAGCCCCATGAACGCCATGGCGGTGCCGCTGACCACCGTCGCGTGGAAGTGGCCCGGTACGCGCAGCGTGTTGTGCGCGATGATGTTGATCTGCTCGGTACCGATCGTGACGCCCGTGATCCCGCCCACGAAACCGAAGACGACCACGGACAGGACCAGGGAGCTGAAGCCCGGGTCACCCCACGGCGCGCGGCGGACCCACCCGAAGAGACCGTGCGTGAAGCCGCGCAGCCGCTGTCCCAGCTCCACGCCGGCGGGCACCGTGAACCCGTGCAGCATGCTGGCCAGCACGGCC
>Ga0180220_1002393_pt1 | contig 12083 bp, 14 predicted proteins | sample eDN5th37CBELigBY_FD_151335 | JGI IMG/M metagenome (GOLD analysis project Ga0180220, IMG submission 151335) | Enriched backyard soil microbial communities from Emeryville, California, USA - eDNA 5th pass 37_C BE-Lig BY (version 2) (version 2) | ecosystem: Environmental > Terrestrial > Soil >... | reverse complement strand
GAGAAGGATTCGGCCAACGCCGACTACATCGAGGTCACGGTCGAACTCCAGTACGAGCCTCTCATCCCGATGCCCGGGTTCCCTTCCCAGATCACTCGGACGGCCTGGATGAAGCGGCTTCCCCTGCCGCCCTTTGGCCCTTGAATCAGCGAGGCCAGCCATGATGATCCGAAAATCCGACCCGCGATCCCGGCGGGGCGCCGTGCTGGTGGAGGCCGCCATCCTCTACCCGGTGTTCCTGCTGTTTCTACTGGGAATCCTCGTCGTGACTCTGGGGATGTTCCGCCATAGTCAACTCTCCTCCCTGTCGTGGGAGGCCGCCCGATGGGCGTCGGTTCGCGGCCCCGACCATCAGAATCACGGGCCCGACTACACGAAGAGCCGAAAACTCCCCAAGCCCACCGATGAAGACATCGCGGCGAACGTCGATCCAAAGATGTTGTTCGGCTTTGACCTTGGGCGATCGGGGCTCGTCTCGACGCTGGACTCGGACCTCTCGACGGTCGCGCTCGGCTACGACTGGAAGCCCGAGTACAACCCGTCGGTCGGCGAACCAGACGATGAGACGGGGGAGTTTCCAAGGAGGCTGTTCAGCCCGGTCATCCCCCTGAGGGGATCGTCGAAGATGCCGACTCTGTATTATCGGACGGATTAACATTTGAGTTCTTGGTAGGGCGGGCCATGACCGCCTCACGAAGGAGTGGCGAGATGTTGCGCCCGAAAACTCGACGCGATCGGCGACGGTCTCGCAAGGGCGCCATCGCCGTGGTGACCGCTCTTTGTCTGGCCGCCTTCCTGGGCGTCATCGCCCTGGGGATCGACGGCGGACTTTGGATGGCCGAGCGCCGCAAGGCCCAGACCGCCGCCGACTCCGCCGCCCTCGCGGCGGCCGCCGTCCTGTACGAGAGGTTCGACGAGGAGCGCGGGCTTGACCCATCGGGCAAGGCCGAGGCCGCCGCGCTCGAATACGCCGAGAAGTACGGCTACACGAACGACGAAGCGGTGACTCCACCCCTGCTTCAGGTGATCGTCGAGATCCCACCGACACCCGATGAAGGCCCAAGCAATCCGGAATATGAATATGAGAGTCAATTCGTGGGTAAGGCGGGCTATGTGAAGGTCAGGATTCAGACATATCAGAAACGTCTCTTCAGCGCGATCTTCGATGGCGGCGATCTCTTCGTGACGCGCCGGGCGGTGGCCGTGGGGGCGAAGCCGGCGACCGTCTACTCCCCCGCGGCGGTGATCCTGTTGGACCCCGCGGCGAATGGGAGCTACACGGCGGCCGGAAGCGCCCGGCTTGTCGCCGACGCCGGGATCAAGGTGAACTCCAACCACGGGAGGGCCATCACGGCGAATAACGCGGGCTCCTTGACGGCGCCTCTCATCGAGGTTGTGGGAGGGACATACTCAACCAGCGGAGGCACGATCAACGGCCCGGTTCAATCTCCGTCCGAGCCGATCTCGGACCCCCTGCTCTCCGTCGTTCCGCCGAACCCTTCGGCCCAACCGACGAGATCCGCGCCTCCCCTGTGGGGCAACGGGACCGCCATCACGATTCAGCCCGGGCTCTACAATGGCGGCTTATCGCTCAACGGCTGGAGCAAGGTGACGATGGAGCCCGGAGTTTATTATATGAAGGGGGGCGGGTTCTCCGTCGCCAACGGCGTGAGGCTGGCCGGGAAGGGCGTCATGATTTACATCGACAACGGTGGGGGAAAGTTCAATTTTCAGGGAGGCGGCGTCATTGATCTGAGCGCCCCCGAGAGTGGACCGCATACGGGGATCGTCATGTGGCAGGATCGGAATTCCAGCCAGCCGATCTCGATCGCCAACGGCTCGGAGACGACCATCAAGGGAACCGTCTACGCCGCCGGAGCGGCGATGACCATCGCGGGGGGCGCGGGGATCAGTCAGTACGGCTCCCAGATCATCGCCAGAACGCTCGATATATCGAACAACGCGAAGATTTGGACGACGGGCGACCCGAATGAGATCGCCCGGCGCTCCGTCTCTCTTCTCGGACTCGTGCAATAGGCGGGAAGGGCCTTTCGCGGCCATGGGGCCGCCGCTACACCGCTTGGTTTCCGCCGAGCGTTCGAGCAAACCAGTCGGTCGCCAGACTCGCGACGTCCTCCAGGGCGCCCGGCTCCGGGAAGAGGTGGGTGGCGCCGGGGACGACCACCAGCTTCTTGGGGCATCGCAGCGCGGCGAGGGCCTTCCGGTTGAGGTCGATCACGACGTCATCTTGACCACCCACGATCAGGAGCGTCGGGGCCTCGACGTCGGGGAGGTCGTCCCAGGCCAGGTCGGGCCGGCCGCCGCGCGAGACGACCGCGCCGACCCGTTCGGGATGGCGGGCCGCGGCGACCAGGGCCGCGCCCGCGCCGGTGCTGGCGCCGAAGTAGCCAAGAGGCAAGCCGCTTGTTTCGGGGGCCTCGCCCAGCCATCGACCCGCCGCTTGAAGCCGGTCGGCCAACAGCTCGATGTCGAAGACCTTCCGGCGATCTTCGGATTCGTCCTCCTCCAAGAGGTCGATCAACAGAGTGGACAAGCCGGCCTGTTGAAGCGTCCGGGCGACGAACTGGTTGCGGGGGCTGAACCGGCCGCTGCCGCTGCCGTGCGCGAAGGCGATCACGCCCGAGGGCCGATCCGGCGTGGTCAAGATTCCCCTAACCCAGCGCCCCTCCGTGGGAATCTCCACCGTCCGCTCGCGAGGTCCGATGCTCTCGGTTGCCGACATGTTGATCGCTCCTCTCGGGGGCCTCAGAAACCCGTGGGAAACATCTCCGGGGTTTCAGAGTCGTCCCAGGTTCCCATTCGCTCCAGGGGTTTGACGGCGCGGGTTCGGTCGAAGTGAATGACCGCGTCGAATTGAGCATGGAGGTTCGCGCGGAAGTAATGGCTCGCCCGCTCGGATTCCGGCCGATAGATGACTCCGATGGCTCGTTCAAGCCGGGGCCGCCGGAGCCCCTGGGTTCGCTCGTCGTCTTCAAGTATGAGCAAAAACCGATCGAATCCGACAACGTGAAAGAGGCCCTCGTAGCTTTCCGCCAGCGCGGGGCGGACGCGCTTCCGTTCGGCCGGTTCGCTCCAGTTGGAGGCCGCCGTCACCGTGCCGTGGTGGGTGGTGAAGCCGACCAGGACCGCCTCTCCGCCGTATCGGCCTCGCGAGAGCTGACCGATGTTCCACTCACCCCGCTCGCCCATCCGGGTCGCGCGGGCGTCGCCAACGTGCGAGTTGTGGGCCCAGACGACGATCTTGGCGCCGGGGGAGCGTTGGTCGAGAAAGCCCGCCAGGCATTCGAGCGTCTTGGCCATGTGCCAGTCGCGGAGGTTCCAGGTGTTGGTCTCGGCCGAGCACATCGCTCGGTAATATTCCTCGGCCGCTTGCGCCACCCGGGCGTTTTGCTCGGCGCTGAAGAATTCGTCCTCGGCGGCCAGGCCGTCGCGGCTCTCGTAATTGGCGGCCGAGCGTCGCAGTTCCAGAAGCTGCGCGATCACCTCTTCGCGGCAGGGCGGATCCAGACCGAGCGCCGCGGCGTGGCCGTAGGACTGGGGGTCTGCATGGAGGTCGAAGCAGGCGTAGCGGTCGCGGGCCCGCGCCGCGGCGTTGGGATCCACCGTGTCGAGATAGGCGATCACGGCCTCCATTGAGGCGCGCAGACTGTAAAGATCGAGGCCATAGAAACCGACCTTGGGATTGTCGGGATCCAGGCCGGCGTTGTGGTCGCGGAGCCAGGCGACGAAGTCGACGACGTCGGCGTTGCGCCACATCCAAGCGGGAAAGCGGTGGAAGTCGCCCAGGGCGTCGACGGGCTCCGCATCGTCTCCCCGGCCTCTGACGAAGCGGTTGACCCGATGGGCGTCGGGCCAATCGGCCTCGGCGGCCACGGCGACGAACCCTTTTTCGAGAATCAGCCGTTGGGTGATCTTCGCTCGTTCGCGGTAGAACTCGTGGGTGCCGTGGGAGGCTTCGCCGAGGAGGACGTATCGAGCGTCGCCAATTCGTTCCAAGAGCGGGTCGTAATCGTCGTCGGCTCCGATCAGAGGGCGCGCGGCCGAGCGGATTTGATCGGCCAGGACGTCCTGTGAGATCTCGACCTGGGACTCGTTGAGCATGACCGCCTCCTTTTCAGCGGCCGTTCGTCGCGGGTTCCGCTCGTTCGTCCTGATCGGCGGCGGCCCGCTGGAGCAGGTCGCGAACCTCGGCGTCGGTCGTTTGGGAAAAGTCGTCGTACCACAACCCGACGGCGCGGAACGGCTCGGGCGCGATTTCGCTGACGCACTCGTCCGCCAAGTTCCGGAACTCCGCGAGGGTCGAGGGGGCGGCGGTCGGCGCGGCGACGACGATCCGCGAGGGGCCAAGCCGCCGCAGGGCGACCACCGCCGCGCGCATCGTCGAACCCGTCGCCAGGCCGTCGTCCACCACGATCACCACGCGGCCCCGGGCGTCGGGCGCGGGGCGTCCGTCCCGATAGAGGCGCTCGCGGCGCTCCACCTCGTCACGCTCGATCCGGGTGACTTGCTCGATGACCTCGTCCGAGATTCGCAGGCCGTCAACGACTTCCTCGTTGAGCACCCGAACCCCGCCCGAAGCGATCGCTCCCATCGCCAACTCTTCATGACCGGGAACGCCGAGCTTGCGGACCACGAAGACATCCAACGGCGCCCGAAGCGCCCGGGCCAGCTCAAAACCCACGGGCACTCCCCCGCGCGGCAGCGCCAATACCAGGACGTCGTCGCGGTCGGCGTAGGCGGAAAGCCGTTTCGCGAGAAGTTGGCCCGCCTCGAAACGATCGCGGAATGTTCTCGGCATAATCGTCCCCTATTATAAAGGGGCGCCTTCATTTTAGCATGAGCGCGAACTGGACGGCGCGGATCCCATCGCGCGGTCCCGCGCCGTCCGAGAACCACGCGGAGGCCGCCTAAGCCTCGTTAATCTCCAGCCTCCGCGCTTCCTTCTTGGCCTCCTTCGGCAGCGGGACCATGACCTCCAGAACGCCGTTTTGGAACTTGGCTTTGGCCGCCGAAACGTCGACGCCCTCGGGAAGCGGGATCGAGCGACTGAAGCTCCCGTAGGAGCACTCGCTATAGTATTGTCCTTCGCTCTTTTCCTCCCGTTGCTCCTTCCGCTCCCCCTCAATGGTGATCATTCCCTCGGCCACGTCAACCCTTACGTCGTCCTTGGTCAACCCGGGCAGGTCGGCGTGAATCACCAGATTGTTGTCTCGCTCCCGGACGGTGATCGGCGGACGCCAGGTGGCCGTCATGAGCCCGCCGTTCCGCCGCGGCGGAACACGACCGCGCAACGCGGCGGGCACTCCCCATCCGCCCGTGAAGTCCTCGAAAATGTGGTCCATCTGCTCGGCGAACCGGCGGACGAACTCGAATGGACTGTCCGGAGCCGGCGTCAGGACCGTGGGGGCCTTGGCCCGCGAAACCTCCGAGCCTTTCCCCGTCGGGGTGTTGGCGGCCCCCGTCGGATTGTCTTTCGTGGATGCCATAACCAGGGCTCCTTTATCCTTGGCCTCATGCGGACGGGCCGGAAAACGAATCTCCGACACATCCGCCATATTCATGACCAAGCAAAATTCATTCCAATAATTCGCCCAGATTCGGAGAATGTTTGAACAAGTGTGCGATCCGCGCGCCGTCATGCCTTAGCCCGTGGATGGCCATCCAAGGGTTTTGCGGGCCGGGTCTCGCCCCTCGGCTCGCGCCGCGGGTTTTCAGGCTTGCGGCATAAGCCAGACGACGCAAAAGCCCAGGTTGAGAATCGCGCAGAGCACCGCGACGGCGACGGCGAAGCGCCAGAGCGCGGGACGCGTCGTTGCGCGGATGCGCGCGAGAGGGCGGATGGAGATGATCAGAAAGAGCAGAGAGACCGGCGGGAGATTGCCGAGCGCCGCGGCGTGTTGCGGACGCGCTCCCGCGGTCCCATCAACGAACGCCAACGCGCCGAAGAGCGCCGGCACCGTGAGATACACCGCCAAGATCATGTAGAAGGCGAGCGCCACCTCCGTGGATTTGGGGGGAGGGGCCGACGTTTTCGTCCCATCCGGCGGCGCCTGGCGATCGACGCCGCAGAACGCTCGCCGCGCTCGTCGATATCGCGATAGGTTTCGAACCGAATCCACGCTCCCCCAAACCGCGGAGACCGCTAAGGCGAAGTACAGGGCGAGAGTGTGGGAGCGAGGTTGAGCTAATCGAATGTTGGCGATCATGAAACAGGCGGCCATCAGGGGCACGACCATGACGAGGAAAAGACTCTGGACGACGTTCACTGCGTCGACGGGTGGTTCCGCGTCCTCGACTGGTTTTTCGCGATGCCCATTCTCCCCGAGATGGATCACCCGGATCACGATCCGCGCGGCGGTGCTCAAGAGAATCACCGCATACAAGAGGAACATGGCGGCCATGCCGGGCAAAGCACGATCGGCGAGCATCCAGTTCAGCGCCATGCAGCCCATCATGATTCCCGCCATCAGCGCGGCGAACAAGCGCGACCGCCAGTTTTGGGGAGGAGTCGTCCATGTCCAGCGGTGGAACGGGTAGAACGGGTTGTCGTAGACTCGTCCCCCCGGAGAGAGCGCCAGGTCTTCGATCCACGCGGGCCGCCGCCAGGCGATGTAGAACGTCATAAGCACGGCCGTCAGAAAACCGTGCCAGCCCCCCGCCATCAGTTGAACCAGAACGGGGGCGGCCGCCGCGCCGATGAGCGAAGCCCAGGCTTTGACATTGGCCCAGGAGAGCCCAAGCCAGCCGAGCAATCCCCCAGCGCCCCCCGATCCGGCCCCGGCCAGCGCGATTTTGCCCATCGCTTCGGCCAGGTTGGGCGCGCCCGGCGCCGACGCGCTGGCGGCCAGCAGGGCCGACAAGGGCGCGACCGACATCGCGACGCCCGAAGCCGCCAACCGCTCGCGGAGCAAATGCAGACCTCGATCGATCCGTCGGGAGACGGTCGACTGATGGACTCCCAATCGCCCGGCGACGGTCTCTTGAGAAAGGCTCTGAATGAAGTGGAGGATGATCGCCTCGCGGACGTCTGCGGGAAGGCCGTCGACGGCCTCGTCGAGCAGCGGCTCAACCTCGCGCCAGGCGGTTTCGGTTGTTTCGGATTGAGAGGTCGTCGCCGCGAGGGCTTCCCGGGCCCGGCGTCTTCCTCGCGAGCGAACCGCGTTGAGCGCCCGATGGGTCGCGACCTGATGCAGCCAACCCGCCACCGACGTTTGGATCGTCGCCGCCTTCCTCGCCAGTTGCAGAAAGCAGTCCTGTGTGAGTTCCTCGGCGTCGTGCCGGTCGGCCGTGATCCGCAGGCAGACGCCGAAAACGAGCCCCGCACGCCGATTCGCCAATTCCGCGAACGCTGACGGATCATGGCGCTCGGCGTAATGGCGCAAAAGGGCCTCGTCGGAGATGGTTTCGACGGCTTCGACGTTGGCGGCTGGCGTCATCGCGGCGGCTCCAATCGGTCCTCGTTCGTGGTCTTCCTTCTTTTTTGACACCGAGCGAGGCCGAGTCATGCGGTACGATCTTGTATAAGGGAGGCGCGGCCCGCCGACCGCGCCCAGACCATACCCATGAACTGGGAGGTTCCAAGCACGCCATGGCCGCCATCAACTTCTCGGATCTTGAGGACGCTTATGAGTTCGTCTGCGCCGGGGTGATGTTCGACAGCCATGCATACGTTTGTCGGGAGACCGGGAGAATCTTCTGGACCTCGGACGACGATGGAGCGCTGGATGAGGACGAGCTTCCCGACGATCTTGGGATGTCCGATCGTTATGTCGAAGTCCCCGGCCAGCGCGACCTGGACCTCGGCCGAGTCCTCGTGATGGAATTCGTCGATCGCCACATGCCCGATGATTCCGATCTCGTTGCGGGCTTCTTCCGAAAGCGGGGGGCCTACAGTCGGTTCAAGGATTTCCTCGATTCGAAGGGCCAACTCGACGCCTGGTACAAGTTCGAGAATGAGGCGGTTCGGAAGGCGCTTCGGGAGTGGTGCGAGGAGAACGGTTTGGAGATTGCGGAGGAGTCGCCGGCGGATTAAGGGGGATCGTAGCCGCCGGGGTTCCAGGGATGACAGCGGAGGATGCGGCGGGTTCCTTTGAATAGGCCGCGGATTAGGCCGTATTTTCGGAGCGCTTCGACCATGTATCGGCTGCAACTGGGGTGAAAGCGGCAGACGTCGCCGAGAAGCGGGCTGAGCGTCCACTGGTAGACCCGGATACAGCCGATCAGCAGGGCGATGACCAGCCGACTGGGCCAGGCGAGCAGGTCGCGAACGCGGAGCGCGCCGAAGGTCATGGAGCCGACTTCGGGGGTTTGGGGGAGGTCTTGGGGCCGGCGCCGGAACGCGACGATCGGAGCCTGCGCGCGGCGTCTCGGGCGAGGGCCGGCAGCGAGGCGCGGACTTGGTCGAAGGCGATGTTCGGGTTTCGGGGAAGGACAACCAGGTCGATCCCCGGAGGAAGGTCCGGCTTCGAGAGACGGAACGCCTCGCGGATCAGCCGCTTGATCCGGTTGCGATCGGTGGCCAGGCGGACCCGCCTCCGCGAGACCGAGAGGCCGAGCCGGGCGTGGTCGAGGTTGTTCTCGACGCCGTAGACGATCAGGACGCCGTCGGAGACCGACCGCTTGCGGTCGAACGCGCGCCGGAAGTCCGTGGGATCCTTGATCCGCTCGCGGGGTCGGAATTTTTGGTCGGTGGTCATTTGGATGCGCCCGACTCGTCGACGAGGCCCCGCAGTTCGTCGGCCAGGCGCCTTAGCTGGCCGTGGAGGTTGGTCATCTGTTCTCGGAGTTGAAGGATGACCTCGACGCCGGCCAGATTGATTCCGAGGTCGCGTTGGTAGGTCACGATCGACCAAATTCTCCGCACTTCGGCGGGCTCGTAACCCTGGACGTCCCCCTCCTGGATCGCTCGCACGAAGCCCAGCCGCTCGTAGCGGAGAAGCGCTTGGGTGGAGACCGAGAGGTGTTGGGCGACGCTGTCGCGGGGGATGATTCGTGGGTTCATGGCCGACTCGATTTCGTTGGGGGCGCGGCGGGTCGGGTCGGAAGCGCGTCCATCGCGGAAGCGGCGATGGAGGGGAGGGGCTCACCACAACCCGTCGCGCGGGCGCTGGGGGTTTCGTTCGGCGAATTTCGCGATCAGGTCTCGGCTCTCGTCGTCCAGGTTCTTGGGGACGACGATCTTGACGACGGCGAAAAGATCTCCCTCGGGCTTTCCACCCGAAGCGGGCACCCCCTGCCCTCTCAGCCGCAGCTTTTGGCCGCTGGAGGCGCCGGGGGGGATCCTCATCGTCTTCATGCCGTCGAGGGAGGGAACCTCGATCGAGGCCCCCAAAAGAGCCTCGGAGACCGACAGCGGAACCTCAACCAGCAGGTCGCGCCCGTCGCGCTGAAAGTACGGGTGGGGCGTGACGGAAAGCGTGATCGTCAGGTCGCCGGCCGGCGCGCCCTTGGGCCCGGGTTCGCCGCGCCCCTTGAGGCGGAGCTTCGATCCGGAGTCGACCCCCGGGGGGATCTTGACCACCAGGCTCTCGCGATTGCCGTCGCCCCGCTGAAGCTCGATCGTCGTTTCCCCGCCCCGAACGGCGGTGAGGAACGGGATGGTCAGATGCGCTTCGATGTCGTGGCCGGCCCGGGGCCGGGCGGCGCGACCGCCTCGCATGCGGCCGATCAGGTCTTCAAAAATTCCCGCGCCGCCCCCCGCTTCGCCGCCGTGACCGAACGTACCGAAGAACTCGCTGAAATCGACCGTCTCCGCGCCCGGCTCGCCGAATCGCGAGGTCCACTCCGAGGCGCTGGCGCGCGGTCCCGCGGCGGCCATCCCCTCGAAGGCGGCGGAGCCATAGCGGTCGTAAAGCGCCCGCTTCTCCTGGTCGGAGAGGATGTCGTACGCCTGTTGAACTTCCTTAAACTGCTTCTCGGCGGACTTGTCGCCGGGGTTGACGTCCGGGTGATACTTGCGGGCCATCTTCCGGTACGCCTTCTTGATGGCGTCGGCCGAGGCGTCGCGGGCCACTCCAAGGACTTCATAGTAATCGCGATCGGGCATAAGGCTTTGCGACCTTCCAGCGTCTTGGGTTCCCGCGCCGGGGCGTTCGGCCCCCTTCGGGCGTCGTCCGAACTTATTCTAGTCCACCAACGATCGGCGATTCAAGCAAACCGAACGCGGGCTTTCCCCGCGACATCGGGGCGATCAGGATTTCAAGTCTTCAACCAGCGCCTCAGCTTCTTGCGGTCGAGCTTGGGCCAGAGGTCGAAAAAGGCGGCGCGCGTGGCGTCGGCCGCGCGATGGAGCCGGCCCAAAAGGGCGTCGACGGCGCGGGCGATCTCCGGGTCGTTCGGGTGTTGGGTCAAGAAGTCTTGAACCTCGGCGATGGCGACGGTCATGTCCTGGTGTTCTCCCAGAACATCCTGGACGGATCTGGTCAACCAGATGAAGCGTTGCGCGCGCCTTTCGGCGATCCGGCCCAGGGCCGGGGCGATCGACTCGGCGGCGTAACGGGTCCGCTTGGCCCGCTTTCGGACCTCGTGAAACCGCTCGTCGGGGCTTCGGGGGCCGAGCGCCCGGGCGTCGCGTTTCAAGGGGCGCCAGGCGGCCTCGGCCAGCGGGGGGAGGACCTTCCGGCAGGGTTTCCGCGACCGCTTCCGAAGCGGCGGGGCGTCGATCGCCTCTTGAAGCGAGGCGGTCAGGCGTCCGAAGCGCTCGCTCCGAAGCGCCTGGCGCATGCTCTCGGCCGCCGTCTCCCGGCGCTCGTTGAGCCAGGCGAACAACGGTTGAAGCGGCTCGGTCAAATCTTCGCGGCCTTCCCCGCCCCCCCCGGTGGCCGCGGCGCGCAGGCGCTGGTCAAGGATGTCGAGGTCTCGGACGTCGCCCAGGGCGCCGCCGAGCCACTTCAACTCGGATTCGAGCCGCTCGCGCCAGTCCTTTTGGACGAGGTCGCGAAACGCCCGCAGTTCACTGCGAAGCCGCCGGCACGCGGTTCGGACGTTGTGAACCCCCTCCACCTCGCCGGCGCTGGCCGCCGGGGCGGCTTTGCGGAGTCGGGCCGAAGCGGATCGCAGGGCCGTGGAGACCGCCTTCGCGGCCGGCTCTCCCGGCTTGACGCGGCTTGGGCGGCCGCGGCGCTTCTTGTGGAACGGTCCGGGGCTTGGTCTCAACGCGATGCGGGGGGGCACAACCAGGCGACCTCCATCGGCCGATTTCGCGAGTCCGGCTTGTTTCTCGACGAAAACCCAGGTCAATCCATCAGTTTCCGTTGAGCCGGCTCAAGCCGGCGCGTTGTGGTTCGTCACGGGGAATTCAAGAGCGGCGGATTCCGGCATTTGGGGGGGGCGAGGCGTCCTCCCGGCTCAGCTTCGATTTGACCTTTATCGCAACGGACGCAGGCCCGCCTGGGCGCGGTGGGCGTTGATTTGGGCGAGGGCCCGGGGCTCGGCGGCCAGCAGCTTAACGAGCTGGGTGGACGAGCAGCCGAGGGCTTCGGCGGCGAGCTTCACATCACGGCCTCGAGCCTCCAGAACGTCGAGGGCCTCGGCCAGAAGCGCCGGGAAGTCGTCGTGCTCGGGGTTGACCACGACCCTTCCGCCGTGGAGCCGAGAGCGCCAAAGGGGACTGGGTTGATAAGGGTCGGCCTCGATCGGCGACCGGATTTCCAAGGCGAGCTTCAAGCGAAGTCGAAACAGGGCCTCGCGACGGTTCTCCGCCTGCGAGCGCCGTTCGGCGGCTTCGGCGACGATCCCGGTTGGGCGATGGGTGAGGATCACGGCGGTCTCCACCTTGTTGCGGTGTTGGCCCCCCGGCCCCGATCGGCGGGTCGTTCGGAACTCGCACTCGCTAGAGAGCGCGTCGAGATCGAGGCTCGCGTAATGAGGACGGCCGCTGGTTGATGAGGTCGTCATATGCTCTTGGGGATGCCGTGGGAACGCGCCTTGGTTTCGATCGATTGGCCGCGGGATCGCGAGGGCTTCCCCAGGCGATCCCGCGGGCTTCTGGTTTATTTATTTGGGCTGGCGACCTTCGCCGCCCTGGTCGGTTCGGCCTTGGCCGGTTCCGCCCGATCGGCCGG
>Ga0180220_1002392_pt1 | contig 12089 bp, 9 predicted proteins | sample eDN5th37CBELigBY_FD_151335 | JGI IMG/M metagenome (GOLD analysis project Ga0180220, IMG submission 151335) | Enriched backyard soil microbial communities from Emeryville, California, USA - eDNA 5th pass 37_C BE-Lig BY (version 2) (version 2) | ecosystem: Environmental > Terrestrial > Soil >... | reverse complement strand
TCGATTCCTTGCGGATTGATTGTTCAAATCTTGAGGCGAACACGCATCGCCTCCGCCGCGTCGCCTCGACCGATGAGTTGACCGGTCTCTGGAATCGCCGCTTTCTGCTCGACTCGTTGCGGCTTTCCCACTCGTTCGCGGTTCGCCAGCGACTTCCGCTCTCGGTCGTAATGTTGGACGTCGATCACTTCAAGGCGTTCAACGACGACTTTGGTCACGCCGCCGGCGACGAGACGCTGCGAGACGTCGCCGCCTTGATCCAAAGATGCGCCCGGGATCACGATGTCGCCGCGCGGTATGGTGGAGAGGAGTTCGTGATTCTGCTCCCCGGCGCGGGGCGAAGGGGCGCCGCGGCGATGGCCGAGCGTCTCCGTCGGCGGGTGGCGTCCCGGCCGTCTCGGTTCCGTCCAATCACCGCGAGCTTGGGCGCCGCCACGCTTCGCCCCCGCGCCAGCCAAGAGCCTTTGGGAGCGGCGGCTCTTTTGGAGTTCGCGGATTTGGCCATGTATCAGTCGAAGCGGCGGGGACGCAACCAATTCACCCACGCCGACGACATCGAGGCCGGCGTCCAAGTCTCCGCGTCAACGCGCTCTCGGGACGCGAGCGGGCCCGCTCGCTGACCCGTCGCGAACCCGCGGAACCGAGGCGGTCGGCCTCGGTCCGGCGGGGGGGCGTGGTCGGCTTCACCGAGCCTCCAACCACTTCTCGCAATCCATCGCCGCGGCGCAGCCCGATCCGGCGGCCGTGATCGCCTGTCGATAGTGGGTGTCGACCAGGTCGCCGCAGGCGAAGACGCCCTCGACGCTGGTGGCCGTCCCGTAGTTCGGCAGCGAGTCGCGAAGACCGGCCGGCGCGTCGATGTCCGCCCAGGCCAGCGCCGCGCGGGTCAGGACGTAGCCCTCGGGCGTCATGGCGAGCTGGTCCTTGAAGATCTCCGAGTTTGGGTCGTGGCCGATGGCCAGGAAGAGGCCGTCGATCGCCAAATCGCGCGTCGAGCCGTCGGTGGTGGACTTCAGCCTCACGCCCTTCAGAACGTCGAGCCCGTTCTCCTTCTCCCCCAGGACCTCGTCAACCACGGCGTTGAGGGCGTACTCGATCTTCGGGTACCTCTTGAGTCGGTCCTGCATGATCTTCGAGGCGCGGAACTCGTCGCGGCGATGGATCAGGGTGACCTTGGAGGCGAACCGGGTCAGGAAGGTGGATTCTTCGACGGCCGAGTCTCCTCCACCCACGACGGCGATCTCCTTGCCCTTGTACAGCGCGCCGTCGCAGGTGGCGCAGGTGCTGACGCCGTTTCCCTTGAAGGGCCCCTCGATCCCCAGCCAGCGGGCCGTGGCGCCGGTGGCGGCGATGACCGAGTCGGCCGTGTATTCGCGGATCTCGCCGCTGGAGGGGTCGCCGCTGGGGTCGTCGGTCGTCCGGACCCGGAACGGCCGCTTGGAGAGGTCGATCTCGAAGACCGTCTCCCACTTGGTGACGGCGCCGAAACGTTGGGCCTGCTTGCGCATCAACTCCATGAGTTCGGGGCCCTGGATGCCCTCGGGGAAGCCCGGGAAGTTGTCGACCGAAGTCGTCAGGGTCAACTGGCCGCCCGGCTCCTTGCCCTCGAAGACCAGGGGCGAGAGGTTGGCGCGCGAAGCGTAGAGCGCGGCGGTCAGTCCGGCGGAGCCCGATCCAATGATGATCACGGGCGAATGAGCTTCAGACATCTTTGCCTCAAAAGAGCGGGCCAACGGACAAACCGGCCGAGTCCGGCGACGCCGGTCGGTTCCGCGGTCCAAGTTTCCACGGAACTTCAATGCTTCGCCGGGAGGACCCGGCGGGGAGCGTGGTTCTCGCTCCACTTTGAAACGTCGAACGTCGGCGTCGCCAGCGCGAACATCGGGCTTCATCAAGACGCCGATCAAGCGGCGAGGAGCCGCGTTCGAAGCGGTCGCATGGTGAATTTTCGCGCAATCCCGTCGAACGCCAGTCCATCCTAGGCGGATGTAACCTAGATTTCCAGCAGAGTCCTCTGATGCTCGCGAACGCAAACGCCCGGCGACGACGCATTCTGAAGGAACAACCGAATCAGGGGCGAATGGGAGGATGAAGCGCCATGCTGGTCTTGACGCGAAGGCTTATGGAAAAACTGTACATCGGCGACGACGTTTGCGTTACGGTCGTTCGACTTGAGGGGGGCCAGGTCCGCCTCGGGATCGACGCCCCACGCGAAGTCGCCGTCGTCCGCGCTGAGTTGATGCCGGAACGGAAGCGCGAAATGAGCCGGCCGGTTTCCCGAACGTCCCGAGTCGATGACGACCGCGACGCCAAGTGCCCGCCCCTTTCGGTTCAGGAGGTTGGGGAGCAACGCCGCGTTCGGGTTCGGTAATCAGGGACGGCTCGTCAACGCCGACGAGCCTCTTTCAAGGGCCCCTTGGGAGGAGAGGGCCCCGGCCCACGCTCGGATTTCATGGGTGAAGTCGAGACGGGGGCTCATCCATTGTTCCCGCGGACGAAACTGGGCGGCGACGAGCGGCGTTTTCAGCCGCGTCGGGGCGTCCCTCCTTCCAGGGAGGAGGGCCCGACGCGGCGGTCTGGATTGGAGACGTGGGCTTTGCCGCTTCCGGTCGCTCGGAGAGCGAATCAGATTCGATAATGCCGCCTCAGCGATCGCGCGGTTTCCGCCAACTCGCGGACCCCGGGGATCTTGTCGAACCACTGGGTGGAGAGATCGCTCCGAGAGCCGCGCTGTCGACCCAGGTTTGGCTGGGCGACCAGCGTCAGCACGTCCGGGTTTCGAGCCCGAAACATGTTGCACGCCCCGTCGTTAAACATCGGCCCCCCATCGGGATGGCCGGGCGGGCGCTTCAGCACGTCCTCAAAAAAGCGGACGAGGCGCGGCAGCACGGGGCCGTTGATGGCGTAAAAATGCCCCATCATGATCGTCCCGGTCGCGACCCGAAGAGGCGAGGCGGGATCATGTCGCGGGTCGTCTTCGAGGATGTGGCCGAAATAGGCGAAGCCCCAGTTCTCATGTCGTCGCAGAGCCTCGACCAACGTGGCGGACTTCTCCATGAAGTCCGGCTCAATTTCCAGGTCGTCCTCCATGACCAGGACGTTGGGCAGGCCTTCGTCGAGCGCCTTCTTGTAAACCCCAAGGTGACTTAGGAAGCAGCCTCGCACGCCGGCGTTCCGAAAGCCGTCGGCCGAATTCACCTTCACGCCGGGGAAGTATTCGACCCAGCCGCCATCGGCCGACAGGCCCATTCGCTGGAGCATCCGATCCATCTCCCGCCTGCGATCCGGCCGCGAAGTTAGGTTGATTGCGTAGGCTTTGGGGAAGTATTCCGTAATATCCATATGCGTGGGAACCAGGGAATGGTGTTGAGATCGGAGGCCGGGTGTTGGGCTTGGATCGAGCAATCCCGGCAATTCCAAAGGTCTCTCCCGAGACCGCCCCCCGAAGCTCGATTTCCCGCGGTCGGCCGTCCGCGCGCCTCCGTCCCGCGGTTGACGATTTCGATGGTGAGGGCGCGGAGAGTGTTCTCAGTAAAAACGAATATAGTTTTTCAGGAACCACTTGGTCATCCCACGATCTCGCGTTGTTGATTTTTTTATTCTGGTTGGATGCGTGGTGGTTGTGTAAGGTTGTTTGTCGCGGTGGGCTGGTTTAATAACAAACGCTTTGTCGGCGGGCGGCTCACCTCGTTTGCGATTTGACCCCGTTCGCCCGATGAACTGGTCGTTTTGATGATGTGTTGAACGATGGAGCGGCCGCCACGAGCGCCCATTTTGGCGAGCGGAGCCATTGGCGGCGAGAGAGCTTTGTCGGGGATTTCGAGCGCGCGGTTCAATGGCGGGCGGGCGATGTGATTTTCCCCGCGGACCACGACGCTCGTTGGCCGCCGTCGAGGATCGCCGCGCGCTCAGCGGCGCCTGGAATCGGACTTGTCTTCCGCAACGGACTGGTCCGCGATGAGGACGCGAGCCCGAGAGGAATCCCTCTGTTCGGCGTGGTGAGGTTGCCGGCACGGCGATAAGGGAAAATCAACGATGGCCATTTCCCGAATCTTTTGCTTCGGACGCCGCGGCGGCTCGTGGCGCGACGCCGTCTTGATCAAAACTCCGCGAGGTTGCGTCGCCGTTTCCGAGGCTTGCGCCCACGACTTGTGGCCGGCGGTCGCGTTGGCGATTTGCGTCGACCTTCATTGCGCCCCGAAGACCATGATCCGAAAGCGACCCCATAATGGCTAGGCCTTGTGGGCCCACCTCGACGGGGCGACTCCCGGCGCGCGCTCCGGCGAATGGGAGGCCGGAGGACTTGGGGCCGTTCGGTGGTGTCGGGTTCGATCGATCGCGTCGGCTGGAGAAATCCGTCTGAAGGACCGCTAAATTGACTCGGGTTTTTGAGCGACCAGCATCAGGTTGCTGGCGATGCGGTTGATTGGCCAGGCGCGTTCCAGAATCGAGTTGGCGAGCCAGATGGGGCCGTGGATCGCTCCGTAGGCGTCTTTGACGAGCTTGGGGAAGCCGTTGAGCATGGTCGGAACCATGAGCCGGTAGTCCCACGTCACGACCTGATAACCGGCGGCCTTCAAAAGCTCGGACGCCGAGTTGATGGTGTAGAGCCGGTCGTGGGCGGTGTGTCCAAGCCGGCGCTGGAGGGCCTCGGTGTAGCTGAACCGATTGGGCAGGCAAGCGACGAGGAAGAGGCCGCCGGGTCTGAGGATTCGGAAGATCTCGCGGAGCGAGTTCACCTCGTCGACGACGTGCTCCCAGACGCCGTTGCTGGTGACGACGTCGAAAAAGCCGTCGTCGTATTCCAGCCGGTGAGCGTGTTGGATCAGCGAGTACCGCAGGCCGCTGTATTCGTAAAAGGGCCGGTAGGCGTCGGGCGGCACCGCGTCGCAGCCGTGCAACTCGATGTTGGCTCCAAACCGCCGGCGATAGACGCAGGAATCGACCGCGTGCTGACATCCCCATTCGAGCACGCGATCGGTCGGCTTGATTCCCCGGGCCAGCCAGTCGATCATCGCCAGGCGGCGGCGGATCGTCAGCGGCATGGCGAAGTGGGCGTCGAGGTAGTCGAGATGCGCGCCGGCGATATGCTGGGTGGCGACGTATTCTCGCTGTTTGGCCCAGAGTTCGCGGATGAGGGCCGATTCGGCCGCGTGGTCGGCGCGCGCGGCGGCCGGCGCGACGATTCCGGTCTCATGGTCCAGGGTGGGAGCGGAAATCGGGGACTCCTTTCCGAAGCGGCGGGGGCCTCCGGCCCAGCGCTGGCGCGCTCGCCGTTCCGCGGTGAACTCGGCGAAAATCTACCGGGAACCCTCCAACGACGCAAGGGCGTTCGCGACGTCGCGCGCGGCCGAGGGGGGTGACGCCGTCCTCGAATTTGTGCGACGATAAAGTCTTGTCGAGTTTTGGGAACATGGCGCTTGAGGGGATCATGGGCGACAACGCGGCCGAGCCTCGCTTTTGGACGGAAACCGACCCCCGGGAACCGGCAATCGTCGAACTGACCAGGATTCTTCGCGAGGCCGACGGTCCAGCCGATCTCTCGGACGAATGGCCCGAGTCGCTTTGGGCTCCGATCCGGGACGCCGGCGTGGCGCGGTGGTCGATTCCGGCCGAGCATGGTGGGGAGGCGTGTCCTCGGCCGCTCTTAATCCAGCGCTACGCGCGGTTGGCCGAGGCGAGTTTGACGTCGGCCTTCATCCTCTCGCAGCACGACGCCGCGACGCGACGGCTGATGGTGGCCGCGGATCGTCCGGCCGCCCGCGAGTGGCTCGCCGCGATCGTCGACGGCCGCGCGTTCGCCACGGTCGGGATCTCCCAGCTAACGACCTCGCGACGGCTCGGCGCGAAGGCCCTGGTCGCAACCGAGACCGGGCCGGGCCGCTATCGACTCGACGGCGGCATGCCTTGGGTGACCGCCGCGGAACGCGCCGACGTGTTCATCACCGGAGCCATTTTCGACGATGGTCGACAAATCCTCCTGACCTTGCCGAGCGACCGCCCGGGCGTAACCGTCAAGCCGGCGTTCGACCTCGCGGCGCTTCAGGCGTCTCGCACGGCCGAGGTGGTCGTCGACGGCGTGGAGATCGACGAGGCCGACATCCTGGTCGGCCCGACGATGGATATCTCATCCCAACCGGGAGCGGTTGGCACCGCGGGATTGGAGACGTCGGCCCTGGCCCTCGGCCAATCCGCCGCCGCGATCCGCGCGCTCGCCGCGCTATCGGCCGATCGCGACGACCTGATCGAACCGTTTGAGTTGCTCCTCGACAACTGGCGGCAAGCCTGGTCCACGCTGATGACGTGCGCCCGGGGCGAGGGCGACGCCTCCGCCGCGGGCCGTCTGCGCGTTCAAGCGAACGCCCTGGCCCCGCGGGCGACCCAGGCGTATCTCACCGCGCGCAAGGGCCGGGGCTTCCTCCGCGCCGACCCCGCCCAACGCTGGGCCCGCCAGGCCCTCTTCTTCCTCGTCTGGTCGTGCCCCACCCCCATCGCCCAAGCCGCGATTCGGGAGCTGGCGGGGTTTTGCCCGGAGTAGGCCGCGTCCAGACCGAGACGGGAGGTTTTCTTCTTGGCGCGGCGGCGCGGTTGTTGAGCCGGCCCACGGGACGAGTCGGATCGAAACGTGTAGGGGCGACGAATTGTTGTCGCGTGCCTCGCGCTCGTTTGGGAGTCGGGTTGGATTGTGATTCGAAGGGTCGACCGGGCGCGTCCGGGTTCTTGGAGTCCGTTTTGATGGCGGAGTCGGAGCAGGCCGAGCGGGGTCGGGTGGTCATCGCCGGGGGAAGTGGGTTCCTGGGGATTTCTTTGGCTTCGCATTTGGCGAGCAAGGGGTGGTCGGTCGCCATCCTTTCTCGCCATCGGCCGCGCCGGGAGGGGCCTTGGACGCACGTTGAGTGGGACGCGCGTTCGCTGGGGGCGTGGAGCCGCGTTTTGGAGGGAGCGCGCGGCCTGGTCAATCTGGTTGGCCGCAGCGTCGATTGCGTCAAGACCCCGGACCATCAAGATGAAATCCTCCGTTCGCGCGTGGAGGCGACCCGGGCCCTTGGGCTTGCGGTTCGGTCGCTGGAGGCGCCGCCCCGGGTCTGGGTTCAGATGAGCACGGCGCACATCTACGGCGATCCCCCTCGCGTCGTCTGCGACGAGGATTCGCCCTTCGGCTATGGGCTGGCTCCCTTCGTTGGGCGGGAGTGGGAACGGGAATTCGAACAGGCCGTATTGCCCGCTCAGCGCCGGGTCGTGTTTCGGACGAGCTTCGTCGTCGGTCGCGACCGCGGGTCCGGTGGCGGAGCGCTGGCGCGTTTGCTCACGCTGGTCCGATTCGGCCTGGGCGGCGCGGTCGGCTCGGGATCCCAGGGGATGAGCTGGATTCACGAGGCCGACATGAACCGCCTCTTCGAACGCGCGTTAACCGACGCCTCGATGCGCGGGGCTTACATCGCGTCGTCTCCCAATCCGGTCTCGCAGCGCGAGTTCATGAAAACACTGCGTCAGGTCGTCGGCATGCCGATCGGGCTGCCGGCGTTTTCGTGGATGGTCCGCATCGGCGCGCCGCTGTTTATGCGAACCGACCCGGAGCTTGCGCTGTATGGCCGCTATGTGATATCGAAACGTCTTCAACAAGAGGGGTTCGCGTTTCAGTTTCCTCGTCTGGAAGAAGCGTTGCGCGATCTGCTGAAACCGCCGGCCGCCTCGGCGACGGATGCGTGAGCCGTCCGGCGCCGACAATCCGTCGCCGCGTCGGGAAGCGGGAAATGAGGGATCGATCGGAGTAAGTTTTGCCAGGCGAATCGTGGGCCCAATGTGGGTGGATCATGGACAAGCCGACGCTTTACCCGCTGCCCGTGCCCTGGAAAGTCGCGGGGGGCGGCTCGTGTTTAAAATTGGTGGCTCCCGAGTTCGGAACCGGGGAACCTGTACGGGTTCTCTTGGGCGTCGTCTTCGGTCCTCTCGCGTCGCCGCCAACGCCGCTGCGGAGCGCTGGGGCCGCGGCGGCGCCGGCCGGCGAGGCGCTGGATGACTTGAGGTACATCGAGATTGTCTTTCGGGACGCCGTCGCCGCGATGTTTCTGCCCTCCTTCAGCGACGCGGAGGTCATACCCGAGGCGGAATTCGACTGGAGCCAAATCGAAGTCGATTATTCCCTGGACGCCGGCCTGGACGCATTTCGCCGTCGCTTCTGGGCGAGCTGGCGCTCGTCGGGTCGATGCCCCGACCCGGGGGCTTACATCCTACACAAGTCCAGGCTTCTCGAACCTCCGCGCAAGCACGCCAAAAAATATTTGCACTACATAATATGCGGCCATGACAACTACGTTGAAGTCATCGCCAGCGGGTATTCCTGGTCGCCATTATTGAGGCACGCCGTTCACGAGAATTACAATGACGCGCCTCGCCGCGGCGCGCCTTCTTGAAGACACCATCCGGCAAGGCGCTTCCGTGGTTTTGATGGGGCTGGGAGAATTGGAAGCGCGCGCCGGCCGAGAGAGGGGGGCTTGGCTCGCCGGGTCGAGGCCGCCCAGATCGCGCGAGCGGCGTCAACGAACATGGATCGCCCTCTTCTCTCTTGTGGTGAAGCGACATGGGATTCACCGCCAAGCGCCGAACGGCCGGGCCGAATCTATTTCGCGTGCCGACCCGGCTCATTCGCCTGGATCAGCGCTACATGGCGCCCACCGACTGGGACCGATCCGCCGCGCCGGAGGATCTGGCGGATTATGTGTCTCTGCAAAGGCAAATCAACTCCACGCCCACGCTGGCGATCAAAGACGGCGCCATCGTCGTGATCAGCGGCGCGCCCTCCGTCGAGGCCGCTTTATCGGTCGATCCCCCCATTGAGTCCATCATTTGCCGGTCCGACGACCGACTTGATGGATTCGATGGCTCGGTGATCCCCACGACGGCCAGAGAGGCGCTGGACGAACTGGAGGACGAGCATGCGAGATACTGGCAGGTCCTGTATTTCGCCGAAGCCTTAAGCAGCGTGGACCTCGAAACCGTGATCCGGCTCATCAATCAAACAAACTGCGTCCTGGACCCACCCATCGCCCGAGTGATCGGGGGACGCTCGGCCGTGGGTTGGCGAACTGGATACATAACCCTGGACGACGGAGCGGGTCGGAGAACGGCGGCCGCAGCGCGCGAGATCGCGTCAAATTATAAAATCAGCAGCTTTAATGGAATCCGGGGCCTCTTTTAAAGTGACGCGCGGAAAGTTGACTGACCGGGGGATCGTTGGCCTTGCGCGGCGATGGCGTCCGACCACCTCTCTGAAACCATACGCCGCCGCAACGGAGCCTCACCGGGAAAACGCGCACAGCGACTCGATGTAATCCCGGCTTCCGTCGGTGGCCCAGCCGTCGAGTTGGGCGGCGTCCTTGAGTTGTTGGCCGCGCTGGCGGTTGACGGCGAGGAAGGAGCAGGGGAGGTCTTGAAGCGAGGTCAGGTCGCCCCAGAGCTTCTCGAACTGGGCGACGGGGAAGACGTCCTCCTGGCCGTGACCCCACCGCCGTTTTACGTCTTTGATGGTGACGTAGGTCGGCACCTTGGCCGCCAATGAGCGCACGGCGGCGGCGACTTTTTCGGGAGAGCGGCCCAGGTCGTCACGGGTCAGGCGGAGGGCTTGAAGCAGGCCGTCGACGCGGACCCAGGTCGTCATCGAGTTGTAATAGCGGAGGGCGAACTCGGTCTCCTCGCGGGGTTGGGCCAGGCCCTCCAGAAGCCGGAGCCGGCCGCCGACGCGGGCCAGGCCGCCGCCTCGGTCGTCGATCCGGCGGGGGATCACCTCGAAGGCGAGGGGCGCGCCGGTTTGTGAGACAAGACCGAGGACGCCCGGGTCGACGGTCGCTCCCAGCGTGTCGATGTTGTGGACCATCAGCCATTGCAGGTTCGGGAAGTCGGTCAGGAGCTTCGCCAGCGAACCGTTGCGCAGGAGGTTGGGAACCTCGTAAAAGTGTCCCGGCGGATTGAACCGCTGGATGGGGAGGTTGTCGGTGTAGTCGGTTCCCTCGCCCATCGATTTGGCCCAATCGAGGATCGCGCGACGGCCGGCCTCGCGGACCTTCTGCTGGTTTTCGTCGAGGGTCTCCTGAGTCGATTCCTCCCACAGAAACGACAGGTCGCGGGTCATCGGCACCAGGCGCTGGGCGATCGATTGGCCTCGCGAGAGGTGGACCGGTCCGTCGTGGCCGAAGTTGTTGGTCTCGGCGAGCCGGCGCTCGATGGCGTCGTGCGTCAGATAACTCGTGGTGACGACGTGGGGGATTCGCGCGTCGAGGGCCTTTTGCGTGGCCCGCGTTTTGGCGAGGTGGATTTCCAGGAAGCTCCGATGCGCGCCCCGCATGACGACGAACGGGTTGATCGCCTTGACGACCCCCGCGCCGGTGGTCCACCTGCTGCCCACGCCGGCGGCCAGCGACACCACGGCGACCTCGCCGTTGCGGATCATCCGTTCGCCCGCCTCGACGGCCGAACGGGGAGCGTCGCCGGTCGCGTTGATCAGGTCGGCGTCGTCGACGTCGCGAATCTCCACGTCGATCGGCAGCCGGTTGCGCGCTAGACCGATTCGGCCGCGTTGCAGGTCTTCGCGAAGACTCTCGTGCTGAACCGGGTCAAAGCCGTTGTCGCGCCGGATCGCCTCCGCCTCTTCGTCCCATTGCGCGGCCTTGGAATCCATCGCGCTTCGGCGCGCGGGGAAAAGGCCGTTGATCATCGTTCGGAAGACCCGAAGGAGTTCGGGCGTTTCCGCGCAGTGGTTCGCGAAATGGTCGACGTCGGTTTTGCGAAGCTGATCCAGATTCGACGTTCCCTCGGCGATCATCTTGGGGACTTGCAAGGTGTAGTAGCGGGGGGGCATCATGGCCGAGTCGCCGGTTTCGAGAGTGGCGAACGTCCCCCGGGGGTTGATCCGAAAATCGTAAACCACCGGCTCCATCGCGAAGGGAAGCGCGTCGTCGAGCGACCGCTTAGCGCGGCTCATGATTTCGCCGATCCGCTCCTGGAATTCGGCGTGACGCTCTGGCGCAACGAAGAAGGCCATGCCTCCCCCGGACATGCCGCCGAGCATCAAGAAGCCCCAGAAGTCGTCTCCCATCGCCTCGCGGGCCTCGCGGATGATGGTTTCGGTGAAAGCGTTGGTCACCCAGGGGATGATACCCTTGAGCGGTCCCTCCCAGTTGCGGGTCGTCCATTCGCCGAGCGCCCGGACGTCGGCCCGCTCGACCGACTCGCGGACGTTCTCAAAGATCCGCAGCGCCTCTTGCCGCGAGGCCCACTCGTTGCCGTCTCGAAGCAGATACTTCGCCGTCACCATGTTGAGGATCGGCCCGACGTTCTGGGCCATTCCCCCGTGGACGAGCACGAGCCCCCGGGCGAGGGCCTCCGGGAACGATCGGGAACCGCTGGTGGGCTCGCCGCCGCCGGAAACGGGCTCGCTCGCGAGAAGCTGATGCGCCGGGAGCAGCCGACCGCGGCTGACGCCCCATTCCGGGTCGGCCTCTCCGGCCGTTACGCCCGAGATCAGCTTGATTCCGGGGAAGACGCCCCCCGAGTCCTGCCAGCCCCCTCCCGATCCGCCGAGCCATTCGCCGAGGATCGCGCGGGCCACGACCACGCGCGCCTCGTCGAAGCCGAGCGGCCCGGTCAGGTTCTTGGCTTGCCCGGTCGCCCGCATCAAGAGGGCGATCAGCGAGGCGAGCAGGTTCGTGGAGACGGCCAGGCGCGACCCCTTGGGGATGTCGTTCACCTTGCTGACGATCTCAAGCCCATGACCGGGCCGGACCAACTTCGCGAGAAGGTCGGCCAGCGGGACCGACGTGCCCTCAAGCGATGGCGGCACAAGGCCCGAGGCGATCACCCCCGCCTTGACCAGCCCGAGGTAGTCGTTGCCGAAGTTGAAAAGCTCGTCGAGGCTGTCGACGTCCTTCGTCGCGTTCAGGTCGATGCTGGTGAGGCGGAGCAGGGGCTCGGCGATCACCCGGAGGCGGCACTCGATCGGCGGCGTCGGCCGATCGTCGCGGCCATGCACGCCGAGGTCCACCGAGATGTTCAGGACCCGCGCCCCCTCGGGATAGTCCATGCCCAGGAAGAAG
>Ga0180220_1002391_pt1 | contig 12089 bp, 10 predicted proteins | sample eDN5th37CBELigBY_FD_151335 | JGI IMG/M metagenome (GOLD analysis project Ga0180220, IMG submission 151335) | Enriched backyard soil microbial communities from Emeryville, California, USA - eDNA 5th pass 37_C BE-Lig BY (version 2) (version 2) | ecosystem: Environmental > Terrestrial > Soil >... | reverse complement strand
CGCCGGCCTGGGGGCCATCGTCCTGGCCTACTTTGCCTTGATGCCGCTGAATACGGCGCTGACCCGCCTGGCGCACAGCTATGGCACTACGCTTGCGCTACGCCTGCCCGACGCGGTCAGCCTGGCGCTGGCGGTCATCGTGGTCGCCATCCTGGGCGCGCTGTCGGCCCGCTGGTCGGTGACACGCAATACACGCTTCTGATGTCCGCACCGGTTTCCTCCGCGCCGGCCGGGCTGGCCGGCTTTGCTTCCACCGTCGTGCAATGGCAGCGCGCGCATGGCCGGCACGGCCTGCCCTGGCAAGGCACTACCGACCCGTACCGGATCTGGCTTTCGGAGATCATGCTGCAGCAGACGCAGGTAGCCACTGTCATTGGCTACTACGAGCGCTTCCTGCAGCGCTTTCCCACCATACGCTCGTTGGCCCAAGCCAGCCAGGACGAGGTCATGCCCTACTGGGCCGGTCTGGGCTACTACGCCCGCGCCCGCAATCTGCATCGCTGTGCCCAGGCCCTATGCGAATCATGGGAAGGGGAGTTCCCGCGCCATGCGGCCGAGATCATGACGCTGCCGGGGATAGGCCGCTCGACCGCGGCAGCGATCGCGGCGTTCGCGCACGGCGAGCGCAGTCCCATCATGGACGGCAACGTCAAGCGCGTATTCACCCGCTATTTCGGCATCGAGGGTGAGACGTCGACCCGCGCGGTGGAGCAGTTGCTGTGGCAAACGGCGGAACAGATCGTGGAGGCGGCGCCCGCCGACCTGGACATGGGCGCCTACACGCAAGGGTTGATGGACTTGGGCTCGGGGGTTTGCACGCGCAGCCGTCCGGCCTGCGAGGCCTGTCCTCTGGCAAGCGGCTGCCAGGCGCGGGCGCAGGGCCGGCAGCACGAACTGCCCACGCCCAAGCGCCGCAAGCAGCAGGCTGAGCGCCATTGCGCGGTGCTGATTCTGGAGAACTCGGGCTCCATCCTGCTGCACCAGCGCCCTTCTTCGGGAATCTGGGGCGGGCTGCTGAGCCTGCCGCAGTTCGACACGGCCGAGCAGCTGGAAGGCGCCTGCACTCACTGGGGGCTGACACTGGGCCCGGGGCAGAAGATGGCGGGGCTTTCGCATACGTTCACGCATTTCAAGCTGCATATCGAGCCTTGGCTGGTGGTGTGGGACAAAGGACTCGTCATGGAACCGGCGGCGGATCACCTCTGGCTGCCGATATCGGACCTGCCGCAAGCAGCCTTGCCGGCGCCTGTGCGCAAGCTGCTGGATGGCTTGTATGCGCGGGATGATTTGCTGCGAAGCTACCGCCGGACCGGCCGATAAGTGCTGATATTCATCAATATCCCGCAGGCAATTCCCAGCGTCAGCAAGGCCGTCCCCCCATAGCTCATGAACGGCAGCGGCACCCCCACCACCGGCAGGACGCCCATCACCATCCCCATGTTCACGAACACATAGACGAAGAACATCATCGCCATCGAACCCGCCAGCAGACGCCCGAACTGCGTATGCGCCCGCATCGCGATGGCCAGCCCACGCAGGATCAGCAAGCCGTACAGCACCAGCAGCATGATGCCGCCGTAAAGGCCGAACTCCTCTGCGTAGACCGCGAAGATGAAGTCGGTGGTGCGCTCGGGGATGAAGTTCAGGTGCGATTGCGTGCCCTGCATATAGCCCTTGCCATAGATGCCCCCCGAGCCGATGGCGATCATGGACTGGATGGTATGAAAGCCCTTGCCCAGGGGATCGGAGCCGGGATTGAGCAAGGTGCATACGCGATGCTTCTGGTAGTCGTGCAAGACGACCCAATCGACTTCCGGCTGGCAGATCTGGTCTTCGTAATAGACCACGGTGCCCAGGACGATGACGACCGCCAGAAACACGGGGGTCAGCAGCTTGAACGAAAGCCCGCCGAAGTAGATGACGCAAAAGCCCGAAGCGAACACCAGCAGGGCGGTGCCCAGGTCGGGCTGCAGGACGATGAGCGCGAAAGGCACCGCCAGCAGGAATGCCGCCGCGAGGAAGTCGAGGATGCCGATCTTGCCTTGATGGCGATGGAAATACCAGGCCAGCATCATCGGCACCGCTATCTTCATCATCTCGGAAGGCTGTATGCGGGCAAAACCCAGGTCGAGCCAGCGGGTGGCGCCCTTGCTGGTTTCGCCGAAGAATTCCACGCCCAGCAGCAGCAGCACCCCTATGCTGTAGAACCAGGGCGCCAGCTGCATCAAGCGCGGCAGGGGAATGATGGCTACGACCCACAGGGCGACGAAGGCCAGCAGGAAATGCCGCGACTGGTCGGCGAAGCGCCAGTCCGTGCCTCCCACGGCCGAATGCATCACCGTAAGGCCCAGCAGGGTCATGAGCACCAGGATGGCCAGCAGCGGCCAGTCGAGGCTTCTCAAGGCCTTCAGCGCGGCTTGCAGCAGAATCTTCATGAGCCGTCCTTCACGCGCTCGACCAGCCGCTGGCGTTCGGCGATGCGCTCCGGATCGAGCCAGTAGTCGAAGACGGTGCGCGCGATGGGCGCCGCCACAGTGGCGCCCCAGCCGCCGTTCTCGACGATCAGGGCCAAGGCGATGCGCGGGTTGTCGACCGGCGCATAGGCCATGAAAAGAGCGTGGTCGCGCAGGCGCTCTTCGATGTGTGCGGCGTTGTACTTGGCTCCGCGCAGGCTGAATACCTGGGCCGTGCCGGTCTTGCCGGCCGCCAGGTAACTGGCTCCGGCAAAGGCCTTGCGCGCCGTGCCCGACTTGAGCACGTCCACCATGGCGTCGCGAATGACCTTGAGGTTTTGGGGCTTGAGATCGATGACGTGGGTGGGCGCGGTGGACGTGGCCACGGTGTCGCCCGTTTGCGGATTGTGTATTTTGCTGACCAGGTGCGGCTCGACGTAGCTGCCGCCATCGGCCAGGACGGCTGTGGCCTGGGCGAGCTGCAGCAGCGTGAAGGCGTTGTAGCCCTGGCCGACGGCGACGGACACCGACTCGCCCGCATACCAGCGCTGCTGCTCGGGCTTGCGGTACGACTGGCGCTTCCAGTCTGTGGAGGGCAGGACGCCGCGCCGCTCGCCGTCCAGGTCGATGCCGGTCAACTGGCCGAAACCGAACTGCTTGCTGAAGTCGTGCAGGGCATTGACGCCGATTTCGGGGCCCAGCGAATAGAAATAGGTGTCGGACGACACGACGATGGCACGATGCATGTCGGTGGGGCCGTACACGGCGCCGGCGGCATTGCGGAAGCGCTGCCCGCCCAGTTCGTAGTAGCCGGGATCGGGAATGCGCAAGGTGGGCGGACGCACGCCCAGTTCCAGCGCGGCCAGCGCCACAAAAGGCTTGTAGGTGGAACCGATGGGATACGTGCTGTACAGCGGCCGGTTGATCAGGGGATAGTCGGGCGATTCGTTCAGTTCGCGCCAGCTGTCGACGTCGATGCCGTCCACGAACAGATTGGGGTCGAACGAGGGCGCGGAGACGAAGGCCAGCACTTCGCCGGTGCCCGGCTCGATGGCGACCAGCGCGCCGCGCTTGCCCTCGAACTGCGCTTCGGCGATTTTCTGCAGCCCGATGTCCAACGACAGCCTCAGGTCGGAGCCGGGCACCGGGTCGGTACGCTGCAATGTGCGTACGGGCCGGCCCGAGGCCGTGACCTCCACTTCCTCGACCCCCGTCTTGCCATGGAGAGTCTGCTCCCAGGTCTTCTCGATGCCCTTCTTGCCTATGGTGTTGGTGCCCCGATAGTTGCCCAGCTCTCCGCTCTCTTCGAGCCGCGTCATGTCCGCCTCGGAGAGCCGGCCCACATAGCCGAGGACGTGCGCCGCGGACGCCCCCTGAGGGTATTCGCGCACCCAGCGCGCCTTCAGTTCGACGCCCGGAAACTTATAGGCATGGGCGGCGAACCACGAGGCCTCCAGGTCGCTGAGGTTATTGCGCAGAATGACGCTGGCATAGCGCCCCGACTGGGCCAGCGCCTGTTCGAAACGGCGCCGCTGGTAGGGGCTGATATAGACGATGGGGCTCAGTTCTTCCAGCAGCGCGTCCATGTCCTTGACGTCGGCCGGCACAACCTCGAGCGTGTAGTCGCGATAGTTGCGGGCCAGCACCACGCCGTTTCGATCCAGGATCTCGCCGCGGCGGGGCGGCACCGGCACCACGGCGATGCGGTTCTGGTCGGCACGCGCGGCAAAGCCCTCGTAGCGCTCGACCTGCAGATACCACAGGCGCCCCACCAGTCCCACGAAGCAGGCCAGCGCAAAGACGCCCGCCACCCAGATGCGCAGCATCATCCGGCGCTTCTGGTGCAGAGTGGTTCTTTTGTACTCGAACATGGCCTCGGTATTGACGCTAGCCCGCGCCGGCGTCGATTTCGTCCTGGCGCCGCTGGGGTAGATGCAGAAGAATGTCGGCCAGCGGCCACAGGGCCACCGTGAACAGGGCCGACCACACCCATGCCCAGCCCGTCCACTCGCCCGCCAGCCAGGCATGGATGATGCGCGTCACGGCTTCGGACGCCACGACCACGGGCAGGATGTGCACGGCCTGGGCCAGCGCGCTGAAGCGCTGCAGGCGGCGCGTCAGGACAATGGCCCCATAGGCGGCCAGCACATAGTTCAAGGCCTGCTCGCCGAGCAGGCCGGCGTCATGCACGTCCATCAGCAGGCCGAATACGAAAGCCGTGGTCAGGCCGATGCGTCGCGGCTCGTTCAGGCACCAGAAAAGAATGACGAGCAGCAGCAGGTCGGGCGCCGGCTGCCACAAGCGCCAGGGCAGCAGCGAAATCAGCCACACCAGCACGATGGTGCCCCAGATGAACACCCCTCCGGAAGGCCGGCGGAAAGGCGCGACGTCGATCGGCTCGAGCGAGCTGAGCGACGACTTGCGCTGGACGGGCAGAGCCGCCCGGGAGCTATTCGGACGGCGCTGATCCATCGGACTCGTCCTGTGTGGCGTCGCGGTGGCTGGGCTCGACCCTCAGCACCAGAAAATGGCGGTAGCGCTCGGGGTGCGACAGCGGCGTCGCCACCGCCATCGAAAACCCCGACGCGCTGTCGCGCTGGATTTCATCCACCTTGGCCACCGACAGGCCGGCGGGAAACAGCCCGCCCACCCCGCTGGTGACCAGCACGTCGCCGGGCTCGATGTCGGTGTCGTTGGTGAGGTAGCGCACCTCGACCTTGCCGCCGGGATGGCCTCCGAATGCGATCAGGCGCAGGCCGTTGCGCAATACCTGCACCGGGATGGAGACTTTGTCGTCGGTAAGCAGGGCGGCTTCGGAAGTAAAGGGCGTGACCCGGACGATCTGACCCACCACGCCGCCCTCATCGATGACGGGCATGCCGGGCAGGATGCCGCTGTTGCGGCCCTTGTCGAACACCAGATGGCGGGTAAAGGCGTTGGGCGGCTCGTACAGAACCTCGACCGCGACCGAAGGCTGGACCACCATGTCGGCCACGCTGAGCAGGCGGCGCAACTGCTGGTTCTCGGCCGACAACTGGGCGGCGTGCGTGGCGATTTGCGCCAGTTCGATGCGCTGGCGCTGCAGGGCTTCTTTCTCGGTGCGCGCCACCGACGCGGCGTCGGTCCAGTTGCTTACGGAGGCAATCAGGTCGCGCGGCACCATGACCGCCCGCTGGAAGGGATAAAGACCGATGGATACCGCCTCGCGGGCCGGATCGAGCACGCGCCAGCGCGTGTCCACGATGAGCAGGGCCAGCGACAGGACTACGAAGATGAACAGCCGGAGCTCCGCGGTCGGTCCACGCTTGAATAGCCTGATCGTCCCTTGTTCTTGCATTGTCTATCGCGCTTGCCTGGAAACACGCCCGGCGGCATGGGCCTGTCAACGCTAAAAAAACCGCGATGCCCCGGCGCGAAACCGGGACATGCCGCGTCAATCGTAAATGAAAACGGTGCCCAGCCGCTCAAGATGCTCGAGGGCCTCGCCGCAGCCGCGCACGACGCAGGTGAGCGGATCGTCGGCGACCACCACGGGCAGGCCGGTTTCTTCCTGGAGCAGGCGGTCGAGATCGCGCAGCAGCGCCCCGCCCCCGGTCAGGGCGATGCCCTTGTCGGTGATGTCGGCGCCGAGCTCGGGCGGCGTCTGTTCGAGGGCCGTCTTGACCGCCGAGACGATCTGGTTGAGCGGATCGGTGAGGGACTCGAGGATTTCGTTGGAGGACACCGTGAAGCTGCGCGGCACGCCTTCGGAAAGATTGCGGCCCTTGACCTCGATCTCGCGGATTTCGGCGCCCGGGAAGGCCGAGCCGATTTCCTTCTTGATGAGCTCGGCGGTGGGCTCGCCGATGAGCATGCCGTAGTTGCGGCGTATGTAATTGATGATGGCCTCGTCGAACTTGTCGCCGCCGACGCGGACCGAGCCCTTGTACACCATGCCGCCCAGCGAAATGACCGCCACCTCGGTGGTGCCGCCGCCGATGTCGACGACCATGGAGCCGCTGGCGTCGGAAACGGCCAGGCCGGCGCCGATGGCGGCCGCCATGGGCTCTTCGATGAGGAACACCTGGCTGGCGCCCGCGCCGAGGGCGGATTCGCGGATGGCGCGGCGCTCGACCTGCGTGGAGCCGCAGGGCACGCAGACGATGATGCGCGGGCTGGGCGCGAACATGCTGCGCGGATGCACCATGCGGATGAATTGCTTGAGCATCTGCTCGGTGACGGTGAAGTCGGCGATGACGCCGTCTTTCATGGGGCGGATGGCTTCGATGTTGCCCGGCACGCGGCCCAGCATCTGCTTGGCCTCGCGGCCCACGGCCTGGATGATCTTCTTGCCGCTGGCGCTGCCGTCGTGCCGGATGGCCACCACCGACGGCTCGTCGAGCACAATGCCTTTGCCTCGGACATAGATGAGCGTGTTGGCGGTACCCAGGTCGATCGCCATATCGCTGGAAAAGTAGCTGCGCAGAAATCCGAACATGTGCTAAGAAGAGGAGTCTGAAGAGATTGGAATACGAGGACGGCCAGCCATTGACGGCTAAGCTTTTAATGATAACTTATAATTTACTCAAGTTAGCAGTCATTTATCGTCCCCTTACAGTTAATTCAGGGCATTCCCCCAATTCAGGGGCGCTCCCCAAAAGACCCTCTTCATGGCTATCACCGACCAAGACGTCGCGCGCATCGCCCATCTGGCGCGCATCGCCCTCTCGCCCGAGGACGCCGAGCAAACCCGCCAAGAGCTCAACGGCATCCTCGGCCTGATCGAGCAGCTGCAGGCCGTCGACACCCGGGGCGTCGAGCCCCTGGCCCATCCGCTTTCCGCGCACCAGGACATCAGCCTGCGCCTGCGCGACGACAAGGCGGCGCCGGGCGATGAATCCCAACGCTCCGCCCTCATGGCCAACGCGCCCGCCACGGCCGAGGGGCTTTTCCTCGTGCCCACGGTCATCGAATAAACATGTCCACCATGCCTTTGCACACTGAATTCGATTCCATCGAAGCCCTGGGCGCGGCCCTTCGCCAGGGCAAGGTCAGCGCGGTCGAGCTGGCCGACAGCGCCCTGGACGCCGTCCAGGCCCGTTCCGACCTGAACGCCTTCCTGCACGTCGATGCCGAACTGACCCGCGCCCAGGCGCAGACGGCGGACGCCCTGCTGTCCCAGGGCCGGGGCGGCAGCCTGACCGGTATCCCCATCGCCCACAAAGACGTCTTCGTCACCCGCGGCTGGCGCACCACCGCGGCCAGCAAAATGCTGGCCGACTACACCAGCCCCTTCGATGCCACCGTGGTCTCCCTGCTGGAGCAGGCGGGCGCGGTGTCGCTGGGCAAGCTCAATTGCGACGAATTCGCCATGGGCTCCGGCAACGAGAACTCCGCTTTCGGGCCTGCCCGCAACCCCTGGGATGCCGACGCCGTGCCCGGCGGCTCGTCCGGCGGCTCGGCCGCGGCCGTGGCCGCCGGCCTGGTCATGGCCGCCACCGGCACCGACACGGGCGGTTCGGTACGCCAGCCGGCGGCCCTGTGCGGCGTCAGCGGCATCAAGCCCACCTACGGCACGGTATCGCGTTTCGGCATGGTGGCCTTCGGTTCCAGCCTGGACCAGGCCGGTCCCCTCGCCCGCCACGCCCGCGATCTGCTCGAGCTGCTCGACCCCATCAGCGCCTTCGATGAGCGCGACGCCACCAGCCTGCCCGACTGCGACGGCGCGGCCAACAAGCCCGGTCGCGTCCGCGCCGACTTCGACGCCGCCCGGTCGGCCCAGCAGGGCGGCAAGCCTTTGCAGGGCCTGCGCATCGGCGTGCCCGCCGAGTTCTTCAACGAGGGGCTGTCCCCGGAAGTGGCCCAGGCGGTCGAGGCCGCGCTGCAAACCTATGAATCGCTCGGCGCGCGCCGCGTCGAGGTCTCGCTGCCCCGCACCAAGCTGTCCATTCCCGCCTACTACGTGATTGCGCCGGCCGAGGCCTCCAGCAACCTGTCGCGCTACGACGGGGTGCGCTACGGCCACCGCAGCGCCTCTTACGGCGACCTGGCCGACATGACCAGCCGCTCGCGCGCCGAAGGCTTCGGCCCCGAGGTCCTGCGCCGCATCCTGGTGGGCACCTACGTCCTGTGCCACGGCTACTACGACGCTTACTACCTGCAGGCCCAGCGCATCCGGCGCCTGATCGCCCAGGACTTCCAGCAGGCCTTCGCCAACCACTGCGACGTCATCATGGGGCCCGTCACGCCCACGGTCGCCAAGCGCATCGGCGAGAACCGCGACGATCCGACCGCCGACTGGCTGGCCGACGTCTATACGCTGGGCGTCAGCCTGGCCGGCTTGCCGGCCATGTCCATTCCCTGCGGCTTCAGCGGCTCGGCCAAGCCCCTGCCCATCGGCCTGCAGCTCATCGGCAACTACTTTCGCGAAGGCCAGCTGCTGGCCATCGCCGACCGCTTCCAGCAGGCGACCGACTGGCATCAACGTAAACCGGAACAGCAATGATGGAATGGGAAATCGTCATCGGGCTGGAGACCCACACCCAGCTCGCCACCGAATCGAAGATATTCTCCAACAGCAGCACGCGATTCGGCGCTGCGCCCAATACGCAGGCCAACGAAGTGGACATGGCCCTGCCCGGCAGCCTGCCGGTGCTCAACCGGGGCGCGGTCGAGTGCGCCATCCGCTTCGGCCTGGCCATCGGCGCCCATATCGCCCCGCGTTCGGTCTTTGCCCGTAAGAACTACTTCTACCCCGACCTGCCCAAGAACTACCAAATCAGCCAGTTCGAGCTGCCGGTGGTGCAAGGCGGCTCGCTGCGCTTCTTCGTCGGCGACCAGGAGCACACCGTCAATCTCACCCGGGCGCACCTCGAAGAGGACGCCGGCAAATCGCTGCACGAGAACTTCACCGGCCCGCATGGCGAGTCGTCGACCGGCATCGACCTGAATCGCGCCGGCACCCCCTTGCTGGAGATCGTTTCCGAGCCCGAGATGCGCTCCGCCGCCGAGGCCGTGGCCTATGCGCGCGCCCTGCACGCCCTGGTGGTGTGGCTGGGCATTTGCGACGGCAATATGCAGGAAGGCTCGTTCCGCTGCGACGCCAACGTATCCGTGCGTCCCAAGGGCCAGGCCGAATTCGGCACGCGCTGCGAAATCAAGAACCTCAACTCCTTCCGCTTTCTCGAGCGGGCCATTCAGTACGAGGCCCGCCGGCAGATCGAGCTCATCGAGGACGGCGGCACCGTCCGGCAGGAAACCCGCCTCTACGACGCCGACCGCGACGAAACCCGCAGCATGCGCAGCAAAGAAGATTCGGACGACTATCGCTATTTCCCCGACCCCGATCTTCCCCCTCTGGCCATCACGGCCGGCTGGGTCGAGCGCATCAAGGCCGAGCTGCCCGAGTTGCCGGACGCCAAGCGCCGGCGCTTCGAGACCGAGTTGGGCCTGACCGCCTACGATGCCGCGCAACTGACGATGGACCGCGCCTACGCCGACTACTTCGAACAGGCGGCCGCGCAACTGCCGCAAGGCCAGGCCAAGCTGGCGGCCAACTGGATACTGGGCGAACTGTCCGCCACCCTCAATCGCGATGAAATCGACATTGCGCAAAGCCGCGTGACCCCCGCGGCGCTGACGGCGCTGATCGCGCGCATCATCGACGGCACCGTCTCGAACAAGATCGCCCGCGACGTGTTCGGCGCCATGTGGGCCGGCGAACAAGACGGCAATCCCGACGCCATCATCGAGGCCCGCGGCCTGAAGCAGATCAGCGACAGCGGCGCGATCGGCGCCATGATCGACGAGGTGCTGGCCGCCAATCCGGCCATCGTCGAGCAATACCGCGCGGGCAAGGACAAGGCCTTCAATTCACTGGTGGGCCAGATCATGAAGGCGGCCAAGGGCAAGGCCAACCCTCAGCAGGTCAATCAGCTTCTGAAGGAAAAGCTGAGCTGACGCCGTATTTGTCGCGATAGGCGGCAACGGCGTCGCGGTGTTCGCCGAACTGGGCGTCGCCGTCCATCAACGCCATGATGTCGCTCAGCGAAGCAATGCTGACCACCGGTATGCCGTAGGTCTTGGCCACGTCCTGCACGGCCGAATGGCTGGACAGGGCGTCGTCGGCGCCGGCGCGCTCCATGCGGTCCAGGGCAATGAGCACGGCGGCCGGCTGCGCGCCAGAATGGCGGATGATCTGCACCGACTCGCGCACCGAGGTGCCCGCGGTGATCACATCGTCGATGATGACGACCCGGCCCTGCAGCGGCGCCCCCACCAGCACGCCTCCCTCGCCATGGTCTTTGGCTTCTTTGCGATTGAAGGCGAAGGGAATGTTGCGATCGGCCGTGGCTGGATGGTTGGCCAGGGCGACCGCCGTGGCGGTGGCCAGGGGTATGCCCTTGTAGGCAGGGCCGAAAAGCATGTCGAATTCGATGCCCGATTCGACCAGCGCCTCGGCATAGAAATTGGCCAGCCGGCCGACGGACGACCCCGAATTGAACAGGCCAGCATTGAAGAAATACGGACTGATCCGTCCTGACTTGACCTTGAACTGGCCAAAGCGCAATACGCCCTGCTCTAGTGAAAAACGAACGAAGTCGGTGCGGGAATTGGTGTCGGCCATGACTCAACTGATAAATGCTGGAAAAGCCATATTATCGAACATAAAGCGCCGGCCATAAAACCGGCATGCCGAGAAGGCCGATAATCAGTGCTTGAAAACGCGCATGCGCCGGCCCACCGGGCGCGCTCGCCAACGCTCGCACAGCGGCATCCAGCCCCCCCGTCCGGTTGCAGTGCTGGCCGCTGCTATGCCAGATCCAGCATGCGGCCGAACATGCGCGTGGCCATCAGGCCGATGGGCGTATGATGGCCGGCCGGGCTCATCATTCCCGTCAATCTGTCCATCACTTCGTGTCTGCCGCCCGCCTGCATGATCTCATCCTCGAAGCGGCGCATTTCTGCACCGAAGTCTCCCGGCGACTCCGAAGGCAGGACCGCCTGGCCGGTTCGAAGCGCGCGCCGCGCCAGCAGCGCCGTCCTGCGGCGATCTCGCTCTTCCTGCGGCGTCGCTCCGGGCCCCGTCGGGCTTCCGGCCTGCCAGTCGCCTGAAATCCAGTCGTATATGACCTGCTTCTCGTAGCCGCTGAAAACGCCGAACATGTCGGCGCACTCGCCCTCGATCAGGCGCCAGAAGCGGCTTTGCAGCGGATCGCAATGCCGCTTAATCCAGCCATGACGCTCGAGTTCGCGCAGGAAAGCGGGCACGTCGCCGGGGCGCGTGAGCCAATCGTTGACGGTGCGGCCCGCCACCTTGCAGTAGTTGGAATGCATGTGGCGGCCGTGCACGCTTTTTTCCGCCAGCACGCGCGTCACCTCGGCTTGCAGGTCGAAGGAGGCGATGACCGAGACGGTACCCGCGCCCAGTTCATTCAGGCAATAGCCCCGCCTGACGCGGCTGTAATAGTTCCGTTCGTCGCCTGCGGGGCACAAGGCCCGCACGGACTCCAGGGCTTTGCGCGCATGGCCGGTTCCCGCATTGTCGACCGTGACGTGGACCTGGAAGTAATAGGGATCGATGCCGAGCTCTTTCAATTCGTGCGTCGTGATCAGAAGATGCAGGGGCAACTGCTCGTAGCCCAGGTTGAATCCCAC
>Ga0180220_1002385_pt1 | contig 12106 bp, 12 predicted proteins | sample eDN5th37CBELigBY_FD_151335 | JGI IMG/M metagenome (GOLD analysis project Ga0180220, IMG submission 151335) | Enriched backyard soil microbial communities from Emeryville, California, USA - eDNA 5th pass 37_C BE-Lig BY (version 2) (version 2) | ecosystem: Environmental > Terrestrial > Soil >... | reverse complement strand
GCGGCGGGTGAACGAGCTCACGGACGCGGAGGTGTTGCAGATCCGCGAGACCATCGACCGTGACTACATGGTCGAGGGCGACCTGCGCCGTGAAGTGGCAATGAACATCAAGCGCCTTATGGATCTCGGCTGCTACCGGGGTCTGCGGCATCGCCGTGGTTTGCCGGTCCGTGGCCAGCGCACGCACACGAACGCGCGGACCCGTAAGGGCCCGGCCAAGCCGATCGCCGGCAAGAAGAAGGCCTGATGCCGGTCGACGGCTTGGGCCTGTGACAATCCGCAGAAATTGAAACCCGTATTCCAGGAACCATCTCCTCCATGGCCAGAGAGCAGCAGAGCCGCACGAAAGTTCGCCGCAAAGAGCGCAAGAACATCAGCTCCGGCGTGGCGCACGTGAACGCGAGCTTCAACAACACGATGATTACGATCACGGATGCGCAGGGCAATACGATCGCCTGGTCGTCCGCGGGTACCATGGGGTTCAAGGGCTCGCGTAAGTCTACGCCTTATGCGGCTCAGGTGGCGGCCGAGGACGCTGGCCGGAAGGCGATCGAGCACGGCATGAAGATCCTCGAGGTGGAGGTTTCGGGGCCGGGCTCCGGGCGCGAGTCGGCGCTCCGGGCTTTGCAGAGCATCGGCTTCCAGGTCACGGCCATCCGGGATGTCACGCCGATCCCCCACAACGGGTGCCGGCCGCGCAAGCGCCGCCGCGTCTAAGGCTCTTCGGTTCGTTCGGCGCTGGGCTGTGGATGCGCACCTCAGCCCTGCCTTTTACACATCCTTCATGGCGGCGCTCGACGTAGGCGCCGCGGCTTGTTGATAGTGAGGCCTCCAGTGGCAAACATTCTGCAGAAGAACTGGCAAGACCTGATCAAGCCGACCAAGCTGAATGTCCAGCTTGGTCGCGACAAGGCTCGGTTCGCAACCATCATCGCCGAGCCGCTCGAGCGCGGCTTCGGTATGACGCTCGGCAACGCACTGCGTCGCGTGCTGCTCTCATCTCTGCAGGGTGCCGCGATTCGCACGGTGCAGATCGATGGCGTGCTGCACGAGTTCTCCTCTATTCCGGGTGTCCGCGAGGACGTGACGGATATCATCCTGAACATCAAGGAGATCGCGCTCAAGGTCCACTCCGAGGGCATCAAGCGGATGGTGCTCAAGAAGGAGGGCCCCGGCCCCGCCAGGGCAGGTGACATCGAGGCGAGCTCCGAGGTCGAGGTTCTGAACCCCGAGCACATCATCTGCCACCTCGACGAGGGTGCTTCCGTCCGCATGGAATTCACGGCGGACATGGGCAAGGGCTATGTACCGGCAGAGCGCAACCGGCCTGAGGATGCTCCGATCGGCCTCATCCCGGTCGACAGCCTCTACAGCCCGGTCAAGAAGGTGTCCTACAAGGTCGAGAATACCCGTGAGGGCCAGATCCTCGACTACGACAAGCTGACGATGACGGTCGAGACCGACGGCTCGGTGCGTCCGGAAGATGCCGTGGCGCTCGCCGCGCGCATCCTGCAGGATCAGCTGGCCGTGTTCATCAACTTCGAGGAGCCGAAGCGGCACGTCGAGGAAGAGCGGCATCCGGAGCTCGCCTTCAATGCTGCGCTGCTCAAGAAGGTCGACGAGCTGGAGCTTTCGGTGCGCTCGGCGAACTGCCTCAAGAACGACAACATCGTCTACATCGGCGACCTCATCCAGAAGACCGAGGCGGAGATGCTCCGCACTCCGAACTTCGGCCGCAAGTCGCTGAACGAGATCAAGGAAGTGCTGGCCTCCATGGGCCTGCACCTCGGCATGGAAGTCCCCAACTGGCCGCCGGACAATATCGAAGAGCTGGCGAAGCGGTATGAGGATCAGTACTAAGCGTGTGAAGTCGTGAAGTCGTGAAGTCGTGCTGATCACGATTTCACGACCTCACAATTTCACGAATTCACGAAATCAGAGGCGAGGCCGCAGAACCTCCCCGTAACAACCACAGTGAAGGAAGACGAAGATGCGACATCGCAAGATCGGGCGGAAGTTCAGCCGGGATAGCGGACACCGCCAGGCTATGTTCTCCAACATGGCCGCAGCCCTTATTCGTCACGAGCAGATCGTCACGACGCTGCCGAAGGCCAAGGACCTCAAGCGCGTGGTGGACAAGTACATCACGCTTGCCAAGCGTGGCGACCTCAACTCTCGGCGCCTCGCTGCAGCCCGGCTCCGCGACGACGAGATGGTCAAGAAGCTCTTCGACGTGCTCGGACCCCGCTACAAGGACCGTAACGGCGGCTATACGCGGGTGCTGAAGGCGGGCTTCCGTTTCGGTGACAGTGCTCCGCGTGCAGTGATCGAACTGGTGGATCGCGACCCCAGCGCCAAGGGCAAGGACGATCGGGCTCGCGTCGCGGCGGAGCAGGAGCAGCAGGCAGAGGCGGCGAGCTGATCGGTTCGCCCTGACATGAGGGGGTGAAGCATGAGTGGGACGGTCCTCGTTACTGGCGCCACCGGCTTCATCGCCAAGCACTGCATCGCAGAGCTCATCCGGCAGGGATACAGCGTTCGCGGCACGGTGCGCCATTCGGGCGCCGATGCCAACCTCGCCTGTGCTCTCGAGCGCGCCGGAATTGATGGCGCGGCGGTTGAGATCCGAGAGGCCGACCTTCTTCAAGATGACGGCTGGGAGCAGGCCCTCGAAGGATGCTCCCACGTCCTGCACGTCGCCTCGCCGTTTCCCATCAAACCGCCACGCAATCGCGACGAGGTCATGCGGCCTGCGGTCGACGGCACCTTGCGTGTCCTCGCTGCTGCCACGCGCGTGGGCGTGCAACGGGTCGTGCTGACGTCTTCTGTCGTGGCCTGCACCTATCCGTCCGGCGGAGAGCAGGCGCGCACCTATACCGAGGCCGACTGGACGGATACCAACCGCGCCGACCTCAGCTCCTACGTCATCGCCAAGACCCAGGCGGAGCAGGCAGCCTGGGACTTCGTCCGCTCAACGCCGAATGCGCCGGAGCTCGCGGTCATCAATCCGGGGTTCGTCCTGGGACCTGCGCTCGATCTTGATTTGTCGACCTCCCATCAGGTCGTGAGGCTGATTGCGCAGGGGAAGTATCCCGCTGCTCCACGCGCCGGCTGCATTGTCGTCGACGTGCGCGATGTGGCTGCAGCTCACGTGGCCGCCATGACCAATCCGGTCGCTGCCGGAGAGCGCTTCCTGGCGACCAGCGGCACTATTTCGCTGCTGAATTTGGCAAGCATGATCGCCCACGCTCTGCCGCATGTCGCTTCGCGTGTGCCGCGCCGGGAGGTGCCCGACTTCCTGATCCGCGGTCTTGCGCTGTTCGACCGGAGTCTGTTGGCCGTTCTGCCCGATCTTTCCACGCGCCGTGAGTGCGACAATGCCAAAGCACGGGAGCGGCTCGGCATAGAATTTCGCCCCCCGCGCGAAGCAGTTGCCGCCGCAGCCAAGAGCCTGCACGAGCGTGGCGCGATCTGAACTCGGCGCCACCACTCTAGAAAAGCTACGCGAGAAATCTGGCCGGCATCTTCTCCATGAACGGGAACATGTGGAAGTACGGCTTGGCCTCGGCGAGCACGCGCTGAAATGAAGGCCGTTCGAGCAGTCGCTCGAAGTAGCTTGCGGTATTCGGGTGTGTTTCGGCGAACGGCGCCACGATGCCCGCGTAGAACAGTGCGGGTGCGGCGGCGCAGTCTGCGATGCTGAAGGTCTCGCCGATTGCCCAGGTCTTGCCAGCCAGCTGCCGCTCTATCGTGTCGTAGGCGGTCGCGAGCATCCGTTTCGCGTCTTCAACGCCCGTGGGATCGTGCTCGCCGTCCTTTCTCAATCGATCGATGACGATCTTTTGCAGCGGTGTTTGCACATAGAGGTCGAAGAATCGGTCCCAAAGCCGCGCTTCGAGACATTCATCCGGCGCGGTCGGCAACAGCTGCTGTGAGCGGGGGTAGTGCTGTTCCAGGTACTCGATGATGATGGTTGTCTCGGGGATCGCCCGGCCAGATGAGTCGTCCAGCAGAACTGGCATCTTGCCGACCGGCCAGATCTCCAGGTACTTCGCTCTGACCTCCTCATCCAGCAAGTCGATGATCTGGGGTCTGAATGGCGTCTCGTTCTCATAAAGCGCGATGAGCACCTTGTGGCAGAACGAAGCGAGCGGGTGATAGTAGAGTGTCAGCGCCATTGGGCCCCGCGGTGGTGTTGATGATCATGGAGGATACGACAGCCCCACCTATCGGCCAAATGCTGGTGGCGAGTGGCGCCGAACGTGATCAGCTGGGCCCGACGGCAGTCCCATGCCTCGCACTCTGCTTCAAGGCTTGCGATCTGGGGCCTATATCCTGTAGCCGGGGGCTAGCAGCAGCTGCATCTTTCAGGGGGTAACGAGTCCCATGGCGCAACTCCAGTGCACCGGCTGGCCGCGCTTTCCCTTTGCCGTTCTCGCGGTTCTGCTGGGCGTGACACTCGCAGGCGACCTTTCGTTCGCGCAGGTCCGCGTGCCGCCACCGTCCCGCGAAGCCGTGCAGTACTCCTATGCGCCCATTGTGAAACGCGCTGCGCCGGCCGTCGTGAACGTCTACGTGCGCGCCCGCGTTCGCACGGAAGTGCCGCCGCTGTTCGATGATCCCTTCTTCCGCCGCTTCTTCGGCGACGGCTTCGGCATGCCACGTGAGCGAATCCAGAATTCACTCGGCTCCGGCGTCATCGTCAGCTCCGATGGCATCGTCGTCACGAACACTCACGTCATCCGCGGTGGAGAAAAAGCCGAAATCCGCGTCGCGCTTGCCGACAGGCGTGAATTCGACGCCAAGGTAATCCTGCAGGACGAGAAGACCGACATCGCGGTGCTGCGCATCGAGGGGAACGGCGCAGTGTTTCCGACGCTCGAGTTCGCCGACTCCGACGCTGTGGAAGTGGGCGACATGGTGCTTGCCATCGGGAATCCGTTCGGCGTCGGGCAGACGGTGACGAGCGGTATCATCTCGGCCCTGGCGCGGACGGAGGTTGCCCGCTCGGACGCGCAGGTCTTCATCCAGACCGATGCAGCCATCAACCCGGGCAACTCGGGTGGCGCACTCGTCGACATGCAGGGACGGCTCGTGGGCATCAACACGGCCATCTACTCGCGCACGGGTGGGTCACACGGCATCGGCTTCGCGATCCCTTCAAATCTCGTTCGCCTTTACGTGAACAGCGCTCTCACGGGCCAGAAGGTGGAGAGGCCATGGCTAGGCGCGCGGCTGGAGCCGGTGACGCGGGATATTGCCGAAAGCCTTGGGTTGGCCAGGGTCGCCGGCGCGCTCGTCATGAGGGTCTACGCCAATGGGCCTGCGGCAGAGGCCGGCCTGGAGCCAGGCGATGTCATCATTGCGGTGGACGGCTTCGAGGTCGCCGACTCGCGTGGCATCTACTATCGGCTCGTCACGCGTGGCATCGGGAACACCGCGCGCCTCGACGTGATCCGCAAGGGCCGGCGCATTTCGCTGACCTTGCCGCTCAGGGCAGCCCCCGAGCCGACGCGGGAGGATGTCCGCAACCTTTCGGGTCCGCATCCGTTCGATGGAGCGCGGGTCGCCAACCTGCTGCCGTCGATGGCGGAGGAGCTTGGGCTCGAGGATCAGGAAGGTGTGGTGGTCGTGCTTTCGGTGCGCAACGGGTCGACAGCCGCCAACATTTTCCGTCCTGGCGACATTATCGTGCGAGTCGGGGATCAGCGGATCGAGACCGTAAACGACCTCGACCGCGTGCTCGCCCAGAGGCCACGCATCTGGCAGATCACGCTGAAGCGCGAGGACCGGGTTCTGCAGTTTCAGTTCATGGGGTGAGAGAGTTTGGACAACCTCTTCCAGGCCGCAGGATTGGAGAAGCGCGCTCCTCGCCCGCTCGCCGATCGGTTGCGCCCCCAGAAGCTGAGCGAGGTGGTCGGCCAGGATCACCTCGTCGGTCCTGACGGCACACTGACCCGGATGGTTCGCTCCGGCCGCCTGCAGAGCATGATCCTGTGGGGCCCACCGGGTTCGGGGAAGACAACCGTAGCCCGGCTGCTGGCGCACGAAACGGCCCTCGAGTTCGAGCAGCTCTCGGCCATCTTCTCGGGGGTGCAGGACCTCAGGAAAGCGTTCGACCGCGCGAAGTCGCGCCGGGACGTGGGCAAGGGCACGCTGCTCTTCATCGACGAGATCCATCGCTTCAATCGTTCGCAGCAGGACAGCTTCCTGCCCCACATGGAGGACGGTACGATTACGCTGGTCGGCGCGACCACGGAAAACCCGTCTTTCGAGCTCAACGCGGCGCTTCTGTCGCGGGCTGCCGTCCTCGTCTTCAATCGCCTGGACGAAGCTGCGTTGTCGGAGCTTCTGCGCCGGGCCGAGGCCGAGGAAGGCCGGCCGCTGCCGGTCGATGCGGAGGCTCGTGCTGCGCTGATGGCCATGGCCGATGGTGACGGCCGAGCGGTGCTCAATCTGGCCGAGGAGGTGTTCGCCGCGGTTCCGGTTGGCGCCGAGCCGCTGACGCGCGAGGCACTGACCGGCCTCGTCCAACGGCGGGCACCGCTTTACGACAAGTCCCGCGACGGCCACTACAACCTGATCAGCGCGCTGCACAAGTCCGTACGTGGCTCCGATCCCGACGCGGCGCTCTACTGGCTGGCGCGAATGCTTGATGCTGGCGAAGACCCGCTCTATCTCGCGCGCCGTCTGGTGCGCATGGCTATCGAAGACGTCGGGCTCGCCGATCCGCAGGCCGTGGTGCAGGCGCTCGCAGCGAAAGACGTCTATGACTTTCTCGGCAGCCCGGAGGGCGAGCTGGCGTTGGCGCAAGCGACTATCTATCTGGCGGTCGCTCCGAAATCCAACGGCGCCTATGTCGCCTACAAACGCGCCATCCGCGCCGCGAAGGAAGGCGGCAGCCTCAGCCCGCCGAAGCACATCCTGAACGCGCCGACGAAACTGATGGCCGAGGAAGGCTACGGGGCAGGCTACGAGTACGACCACGACACGCCCGAAGGATTCTCGGGGCAGGACTATTTCCCCGAGGGCATGGGCCGCCAGCAGTTCTATGATCCACCCGAGCGTGGTTTCGAGCGTGAGGTTCGCAAACGGCTTGCCTATTTCGCCGAACTGCGCCGTCGCCGACAGGGCGAGTAGGCGGGTAGCACTGCTGCGCCACAGCCTCGATCATCAACTGCTACTGAGCAGTGTCTACCTCTTCCACGAAACCAGCCGTTTTGCGTGTGAAATCATGAAATCGTGATTCAAAACGATTTCACGATTTGGCGACTTCACGAGTTCACGAAATCAGCACACCGACCATATCGCGGCCATTTCGAGACACCGCGTAACCTGTTCTTAACCCGTTGCGGGTTCTGATGATCGGCAGTTTGTATCAGTTGGAGTACGAGTGATGCGTCTGCCGAGAACGACTTCGCGGCTGCCGGATCTTGCATATCGCGCCGCAATACCCGCTTTCGCTGCCCTCGGCCTAATGCTCAGCGGGTGCGCCAGCCAGACAGAACATTATGCGGCTGAACGCGTTGCGATGGAGGACGACGGACTTCCTGCCCAGATTCCGCCATTGCAGCGGGCCAAAATGGCCCCAGACGATCCAAGTGAGCCGTTCAGTCCGAATTATGGCCCACCGCTGTCGCCGGAAAAAGGAAACGCGGAAATCGAACCGAAACTGCCGGCCGATCTGCCAAAGGAATTCCGTCGCCAGCTTATTCGCGCAACGGACATTTCCTAGCCGCTCAGCTCGGAACCGAGGTTTGTAATTCGCGTTAATCGTACTAAGATCACCGGATCACGTGGGGAAGCTCGGACAATTTGGTTCGTCGTCGGCCGTTTTGGCGACCGATGGCTTATGTTCAGGAGCTTCGAAATGAAACTCAAACTGCTATCCTTGGCGGCTGCTGCTGCGCTCCTCTTCACTGTCTCTCCAGGACCGGAGGCTCACGCAACGGCCGCTAAGGTGCCGATGTTGAAGGCGGAGAATTCCAACATCGTGGAGGTGCGCAGGCGCGGCGGCCATTTCGGGCACCGTCATTTCCGTCGGCACCGCCACTTCCACGGGCATCGCCACTTCCATCGGCCTCGGCATTACCACCGGCACCGTCATTGGCACCGGGGTCCGCGCTTCGGCATCTATATCGGCGCTGGTCCCCGCTGCGGATGGTTGCGCCGGCGTGCCATCATCACCGGCAGCTATTACTGGTGGCGCCGTTATCGCCGTTGCCGTGCTTGGTGGTGAGCCTCGTCGAGTCTGAAGCGAAACGGGCCGATTTCTTCGGCCCGTTTTTGTTTGTACACGGTGCTTACCCGCGAGCGTCGATGGGGACATACGCGCGGGGCGCCGGGCCGCTGTAGAGTGTCAGCGGGCGAATGAGGATGTTGTTAGCCTGCTGCTCGAGGATTTGCACGGTCCAGCCCGGAACGCGGCCGACCGCGAAGATCGGAACAAACAGGTCGTTCGAAATGCCGTGCAGGTGGTAAATCACGCCTGAGTAGAAGTCGACGTTGACGTTCACGCCATGGCGCGCGTAGGGCGCCATCTCCTTCACCAGGGCTTCGAGAATTTCATACCACTTGGGCTGGCCCATCTCCTGGGAAAGGCGCTTGACACCCTCGCGCATGTGGCGTGCCCGAGGATCTTCGGCGCGGTAGACGCGGTGCCCGAAGCCGGTGATGGGTTCTTTGGCGGCGCGCTTTGCCTTGACGTAGGCTGGAACATTGGCTGGATCGCCGATCTCCTGCGCCATCCGCATCACGTCCTCGGCAGCACCGCCGTGGGCGGGACCGGACAGGGCAGCAATCGCAGCTGTTATCGCAGCATGAATGTTCGCCTCCGTACCGATCACCACACGGGCGGTGAAGGAGGAGGCGTTCGAGCCGTGTTCGGCGTGAAGCACGAAGTCGGTATCGAGCAGGCGTGCGGCTTCGTCCGACGGCTTGTCGCCCTTCAGCATCCAGAGGAAGTTGGCCGCATGCGAGAGGTTCGGGTCAGGTGCCACCGGCTCCCGCCCGTTGCGAATGCGGTCATGCGCCGCGACGATCATGGGCACTTGTGAGGTCAGCCGCACGCCCTTGCGCAATGTCGCTTCGCGGCTGTTATCCGCGGTTTCCGAATCGAAGGCTGCCAGAGCTGATACGGCGGTGCGCAGCACGTCCATCGGGTGTGCGTGCTTGATGACCGAGATGATGTTCAGGATCTCAGGCGGGAGGTTGCGCGCGGCCTTGAGCTCCTCCTCGAAGCGGGCGAGCTCGTCCCTGCTCGGAAGCTCGCCGTGGAGGAGCAGGTACGCGGTTTCCTCGAAGGTCGAATGCTCCGCGAGATCGTGGATCGAATAGCCGCGATAACGCAGCTCACCCGCCTTGCCGTCGATGAAGGTGGTGGGAGAGCGCTCGAAATAGACGTCCTTCAGTCCGCGATAAATCCTGGGCTCGTTTTCTGGGGCACTCATGGGCTTGAACCTCCCTTTCGAAATTGCGATGCCAAGGGCTTGCGGGGCCGCCGCGATGCTTTCCGCTGCGACGTTTTCAGGAGGCCGACTTGGACATTATCGCCGGATGCAGGGCCGCTATCAAAGGCCGGGAACTCAAGGTCGTGCTTCCCGAGGGAACAGACGATCGTATCCTGCAGGCTGCGCGCAGGCTCGTCGACGAGCAGCTTGCGCGTCCAATACTCCTGGGCAACCCAGAGGCCATTGCGGAGAGGGCGAGCGCAATCGGCCTGGAGCTTGGCGGCATCGAGATCCGCGATCCCGATACGGACGCCGAGTTGGCCTCTCTCGCGCAGACGGTCATTTCCGGCCGCGAAAAGATGACGGCCGGCATGGCGCAACGACTGGTCCGCCGCCCCCTTTACTTCGGTGGCGCTCTCGTCGCCGCGGGACAGGCCGCTGCCATGGTGGCGGGCGCCGCCAACCCGACGCGGCGCGTGATCGAGGCCGGATTGCTCACCGTCGGGCTTGCCCCGGGTGTCGAGACACCGTCGAGCTTCTTTCTCATGCTGCTGCCGGCAACCCACGATCTTGCGCCGCGCGCCCTCGTCTTCGCCGATTGCGCGGTGAACGCCGATCCAGACAGTGCCATGCTGGCGGACATCGCAATCGCATCGGCCGCGAGTGCGGGGAGTCTGCTGCGGCGGGAAGCCCGGGTCGCGATGCTCTCGTTCTCGACCCATGGCAGCGCCAACCATCCCCATGTCGACAAGGTGCGCAGGGCCGTTGCAATCGTGCGCGAACGGCAGCCCGCTCTGAAGGTCGACGGTGAGCTGCAGGCCGACGCCGCACTCGTCGAGGCCGTAGCGGCCAAGAAGTTGGGGAGCGCGAGCGAGGTTGCAGGCCGCGCCAACGTCCTCGTCTTTCCGGACCTGGACGCCGGGAACATCGCCTACAAGCTGGTTCAGTACCTGGCGGGCGCGCAAGCCGTCGGGCCATTCCTGCAGGGGTTCGCAAAGCCGATCGCTGACCTTTCGCGGGGAGCGACGGTGGACGACATCGTGGCCACGGCCGTCATCATGCTGGCACGCGCCTCGGCTCAGACGGCTCCGTGATGAACCCCTGCCAGCGCGAATCTCGGACCTCGCCTCTCCGTGGCGCATGCGCTGCCTGATTCCGGGACGAAATGTCTCGTTTTGTAAGACCATCTAGAGACGTCTGCGCAGGCGTTGTCAATGTTCGAGCAACGCGAAAACAAAACCGCCGTACGGGCGAGCCCATACGGCGGCGTAAGGTCCAGCCTGCCTGGGGAGGTCAGCGCCGGTCGCTGAAGTGGTTCTGAAACACGATCTGGACTGCCTCCTGGGGCGGAACACCTCTCGTGGTCAGTCTCTCATAGTGGTGGGCGGCGTCGATGCCTTGCCGGACGGATGCGAAGAACGTCCGGAGGGCGTCCAGCATCCCGCGCGGGCGGCGGACGACCCTTTCCGAAGGCATGAAGTCGAGTGCCGTATCGATTGCTTTCGTGCTCATGATCATCTCTCTCTGATCGGGTGGCCTTTTAGAAGACCGTGTTCGCTCATGCACACTGGCATATGGCATGCCACGCTGCATTGCGAAAGGTGACATTCTGTCTACCTGCCATTCGTGGTCCGCATAACTGGTAAGGTGGAGGATGGGGCAAGGGACGGGGAGAAGCGCTCGATGAACGCTCCGACCGACAGGGTGAAGATCTTACGGCTCGCCGACCTTCCCCCTTCGGAAAACGTTCGTGCCGCGATTGAAACCATTTTCTGGGAGACGAGCGCGCAGCGGCAGTTCGCGAGCGAGGCAGAGCGCTTAGTCTACCTCGACCGCTGGCTTGGCCGGTACCTCAAGCATTTTCCCGGAGAGGCATTCGTAGCGCGAGCGGCGACGAACGAGGTTGTCGGCTATCTGGTCGGTTGCTTGTCTGATCCAACAGACCACCCACTGTTCGCCGATGTATCCTACTTCTCGCGCTTCGCCCGGTTCAGCACCGATTATCCGGCGCACCTGCACATCAACTTAAAAGCCGAGTGGCGGGGCAGGGGAATAGGGAAGGACTTAGTAGAGGCGTTTGCCGGCCATGCGGCCAAGTCGGGCGCGCCAGGGATGCACGTCGTGACTGGGGAGGGAGCCCGGAACAACAGCTTCTATCGGGCTTGTGGCTTCCAGCAACTCGGCTCGGTTGACTGGAACGGCAACCGTATTGCCTTCTTCGGCCGCCGCCTCGCCAGCTTCGATTAGCAACACAATCTTCCCCGGCTCGTCCCGGTGGGTTAAGTACCTTCAACGGGAACGCCTAAGAGCAAGAGGGCCGCAATGACGGTTTCTGTCGGGGAGTATGACTATATCATCGTGGGGGCCGGGTCGGCCGGGTGTGTGCTGGCCAACAGGCTTTCTGCGGACCCGAACGTTCGGGTTCTTCTTCTCGAAGCGGGTGGCAAGGACAACTACATCTGGGTGCATATCCCCGTCGGCTATCTCTATTGCTTCGGCAACCCGAGGGTGGACTGGGGCTTCCAGACCGCGAGCGAGCCGGGGCTCAACGGACGTAGCCTCCAATATCCTCGCGGCAAGGTTCTGGGCGGCTGCTCCGCCATCAACGGCATGATCTACATGCGCGGGCAAGCCCGCGACTACGACCACTGGCGTCA
>Ga0180220_1002380_pt1 | contig 12126 bp, 13 predicted proteins | sample eDN5th37CBELigBY_FD_151335 | JGI IMG/M metagenome (GOLD analysis project Ga0180220, IMG submission 151335) | Enriched backyard soil microbial communities from Emeryville, California, USA - eDNA 5th pass 37_C BE-Lig BY (version 2) (version 2) | ecosystem: Environmental > Terrestrial > Soil >... | reverse complement strand
CATTCTTCGGGTTGTCCATCCAGCAGGAACCACGTATGGTACCCGATTCCGAAAGGCACGGGCTGATCTCCCAAATGGGTCACCTTAAAATGCTGGGTCAATCTTGCCCCCTGCAAACGCATCGTGACTTCAAGCTTCATCGGTGCCGGAAACTGCCGCATCCAATTCGGATCGTCCGCGGTCAGAAATTCCGTGGTTACCGCGCAGCCTTCTTCGTCTTCTTCGATATCGCTGACTCTCCAAGGCTGCGTGCGGTGCAGACCATGGATATGGTTGTCCCCGGCCGTGTTGCGGTCGAATTGATACTGGCGGCCTTCATATTCGAAGTGCCCCCCGCGGATTCTGCCCGGAGGAATGAGCATCGGCATGCCGAAATGATAGGGTTTTTGCATATAAAATGCCAAATCGTTTTCATCGGGTGTTCTTAAGACTTGTCGGTTCTGGATGTTGTCCCAGATGGAAATCACGTTGTTCCCCAGCCACGGCAGCAGCGTGACTTCAAGCTCGCGACTATGAAGGATGTAAGTATCGTAACCATTCCATTGCCCTTTGGTCACTTGTTTCATATCGATGCTCCTTTTCCAATCTTTGAATTCAGTTCGTTTACGGTCACTTTAAGATATCATAACAGATTTTGCGACGGTTCGTAAAAAAGAGGTTTGACAATTTGACAAGTTCAGCGATATCATAGGCATTGCATAAAGGCTTTCAATGATTATACGAACACGATGACAGGGACAAGTAAGCAAAGGCGGCATAACCTTCAGAAAGCCGGTGGTTGATGCGAACCGGTGGAGCCGATTTTGCCGAATGGACCCTTGAGTGCCGAGTTGAACGGAAGCGGTAAACTTCCCGCGTAGGCCGGCCGGCTTATTCCACGTTAAGGAATCGAAAGGCTTCCAGTACATGGGTGTTGCGTACGCTTCGTATGCATGATCGTTTCCATGCTGGCGGCAAAAAAGGGTGGCACCACGGTCTCACGTCCCTTGCGGGCGATGGGGCCTTTTTTGCATACACATAAATTAACATTTGGAGGGATATTTCATGAAAAAGGTACTTTCCGGCATTCAGCCGAGCGGCAAGCTGACGCTGGGCAACTATATCGGCGCCATGAAAAACTTCGTCAAGCTGCAAAACGACTACGCCTGCAATTTCATGGTCGTCGACCTGCATGCGATCACGGTTCCTCAGGAACCGGCGGCGCTTCGCGAGCAGTCGGAGGCGGTAGCGGCCTTGTTCATCGCCGCGGGCATCGATCCCGATAAAGCCAACGTATATATGCAGTCCCATGTACCGCCGCACGCGGAGCTGGGCTGGATTCTGACGACGCTCACTTCGATGGGCGAGCTCGAACGCATGACGCAATTCAAGGACAAGGCTGCCGGAAAAGATTCGGTCGGGGCCGGCCTGTTCGTGTACCCGTCGCTTATGGCGGCCGACATTTTGGTGTACAATGCGGATCTGGTGCCCGTCGGCGAAGACCAGAAACAGCATCTGGAGCTGACCCGCGATTTGGCGGGACGGTTCAACCACCGCTTCGGCGAATATTTTACGATCCCCGAGCCGTACATTCCGGAAGTGGGCGCACGCATCATGTCATTGGACGACGCTTCGAAAAAGATGAGCAAAAGCAATCCGAATCCGGGAAGTTATATCGCGCTTCTCGATACGCCGGATGAGATTCGCAAAAAAATCAGCCGCGCCACGACCGATTCCGGCAGAGAGGTCCGTTTCGACCCTGCCGAAAAACCCGAAATCAGCAACCTGATGAGCATTTTCGCGGAATGTTCGGGCATGTCGATCGCCGAGATCCAAAACAAATACGAAGGGCAAATGTACGGCGGATTTAAGAAGGATTTGGCCGAGGCGGTCGTTTCCGTGATTGAACCGCTGCAAAAGCGATACTACGAAATCCGGGAGTCCGGCGAGCTTCACGATATCCTTCAAAGAGGCGCCGAAAAAGCAACGGAAACCGCATCGCGCACGCTTTCGGACGTGAAAGAGCGGATGGGCTTCCTGCTGCCGAAAAAATAAACGGGTTTACGCTTCGTTGGAACGGTTCTTTTTGGCCTTGACCACAAAACCCCAGCCGATGTTGCAGATGGCCAGCACGCCTAACAATAGGGCGATCCATCCGTTATGGCTTATGGCGATGGCGCAGGCACCCAAAAGGAAAATGGACGAGCATGCAAACCAAAGGGACAAACCTTTACTCATGTAAAAAACCTCCAGACAAGATATGAATTCTGTTCTGTATAACTCTTAAAGACGGTGACATACTAAGCTTGCAAGTTCGTTACTCACTTGAGGATATTGCAAAGATCCGAACGGGACGTTGGGCGGGAGCAGGCTTGAGCGATGTGCTTGTGCCGGATTCGGCGCCTGAAGGGACCCGTTGCCGGATGTTTGCAAATTCCGAACTCACATGCAGAATAGAAGGGAGATTTTTATTATGGGTCAATCTCGTTCTAACAATCTGGTCGTTCCGCAAGCAAGAACAGCTTTGCAGCAAATGAAAATGGAAGCTGCGCGCGAGCTGGGGGTTCAAATTCCCCAGGACGGTTACTACGGTAACATGACCTCCCGCGAAACAGGTTCCCTTGGAGGATATATTACCAAGCGTCTGGTCCAGTTGGCCGAACAATCGTTGCAAGGCCGTCAATAATCCGACTTGTCCCAGGCCCGAAGCGCATGAAGCGTTTCGGGCTTTTTAACGTGGCTCTGCGAGAGGTCGCTTTAAGCAATGCAGCTTCCTGCTTGCGGTGTGAATCCTTCGCGCGAAAACGCTCTTACGGTGATTCTCTCGTACCGAAAAGCATTCGTCAAGCCGAAATCGGGAAGACGCCCAAAAAAGCCGCCCCCTTTAAAAGGAAGCAGCTTCGCGTTGATCAAGGCGCTTCAGCCCGAATTGATGGACAGTCTTTTATCCATTTTTTTGGCGCTGAGCCATCCAACGTACGTGTTGATCGGTTGATACTGTTTATCCATGACCAAAACGGCCACGAACGGATATTGCTTGCGGTGGCGGTAACGCACGTCGGCCCAGCGGACGACGTAACCCCAAGGCAGGTTTTCGACTTCGGCCACGGCAAACGAGGTGAAGTAAAGAAACGCCTGGACGTCGGGATGACGCTTGGAATGTTCGACGGCCGGATGCTGCTCGGTGCGGGCGTGTTTTCGCCACTCCAGCTCATTTCCGTTCAGCACCCCGATTTCGTAGCTGCCGTCTTTTAAAGCCTTGACGACATGCCATTTATGGAAGGTGACGGTCGGGATGACGTAATAACGGTCGCCTTCCTGGCGGGAAACATCGAGACGTTTGACCTCGGCCGTTTTCATGGAATGGACGATGGTGCGCCATACGTAATACAGGGCCGTCAAAATGTATAATCCCGTGAACAGGGGAGCGGGCTGCATCGCTCCCGTGCTCCACAGCAGAACGGCCGCGGCATGCGTCGAAAAAATAAACGGATCGAAAATATGGATAATGTTCCAGGATATCCAGCGTTCCGAGAACGGGCGTGCGGCTTGCGTACCGTACGTATTGAACAAATCGCTGAACACGTGAACGCAAACGGCGATCCCGGTCCAGAGAATGATATGCCCTGCTGGCACGCTCCTGAACAACATCGCCAAAATGCCGCTGATCAGCGCGGTCCAAATGACGAGAAAAGGAAGCGAATGCGTAATGCCCCGATGGTTCTTCACGTAGAGGGCATTGCTTTTGACGCGCAAGAGCCCGTCGAAGTCGGGGGCCTGGGAGCCGATGACCGTGCCGAGAAGCACGGCGGTGGCGAGCATGGGGCTGCCGGCGACGGCGGGATCGACGTAAGCGAGTCCGGCCAAACTGAGGCCCATGACAAAATGTGTGGCTGTATCCATCTCCATGTCTCCTTCTTGTTGTTCTTATTTCCATTGTAACAAAACCTGAAAATGCATTCCTGCCCCGACGGGGCCATTCGTGTGACCATTTTGCGAATAGTGCAACAATCTTCCTTATAATAGTTACTACCCACTTTTGGATGAATATATAAGGGTTTGACCATACTAATTTGTGTCACCGAATTGTCAAAAAGGTGAAAGAATTTGCAGAGGATTGTCAAACACTTTTGGCTTTTGATATGATAAACTTTATAGCGGAGGCTTCAATTCCTCCAGAACGACAGAATAAGGAGGATTCTAAAGGCGTGGACAATCATTTAAGTTACCAGGCTCCTTCGGATTCCGCGACCCTTTCCATCAAGCAAACGCCGCCGAATTCATCGGCTACATGGAAAGATTTCATTACACTTACAAAACCCGGGATTATCCGGTCTAATTTAATTGCTGTTTTTGCAGGCTACTGGCTTGCTTCCCAGTGGGACATTCAATTCGGGAAATTGATCCTCACGCTGCTGGGAACGGTGCTCGTGATGGCCTCCGCCTGTGTATATAACAATTATTTTGATCGAGAACTCGATATGAAAATGGAACGCACACGGAACCGTACGCTTCCAGCCGGTCGCCTGAAGCCCTCGATTGTGTTATGGTATGCATTTATCCTGGGGGTCCTTGGACTGGCGGATCTTTTTATTTTTTCGGGAGTTCTTGCCGGTATTTTCGGGCTCGTCGGCATGTTCGTATATGCGATCGTGTATACCATGTGGCTGAAACGCTCATCGACATGGAGCACGTCGATCGGCGCCATCTCCGGTGCGATGCCTCCGGTCATCGGCTACGTCGCCGTGACGCAGAGCGTCGATCTTGGAGCTTTTCTTCTGTTTGCATTGCTCTTTCTGTGGCAGCCGCCGCATTTCTGGGCGCTTGGCATTCGCCGCGTTGAAGAATACAGAGCCGCGGGTTATCCGCTTTTGCCTGTAGTCAAAGGCATCAAAAGAACCAAAATCCAGATCATTCCGTATCTGGCGCTGCTTGTTCCCATTCCGATCCTGATGTATGTGTTTGGTTATACCGGCATTTATTTCGCGATTATCGGAACGTTGCTTTCGCTCTTCTGGCTGTATCTCAGCGTCAAAGGTTTGACGGCTAAAGACGACGACGCTTGGGCGAAAAAATTGTTTATCTTTTCGATCAATTTTTTGACGTTGAGCCTGATCGTCATGATTTTGAATACCGTTCATTAACCAATATATAACCGGACAAATCCCATGGATGCATGGGATTTTTTCTGGAAAGCCTTCAATTTCCGACAACATCGAATATGGCCCGGGACGGCAGGGAAAAGGATTGAAATCAGGTAGAAGCTTTCGGGCGTCTACCTGAATTTACAATAACCGTTTGCTTCAAGTTGGCGGACAGCTTGCGAGCGGATCGTGGGAGGAAGAATGGAACATGTTGAAACGCTATAAATGGACATGGATTCTGCTGGCGATCATCGTCATTTTGGCGGGATATCTGGTTTATGCCGGTACGGGGATCGGGAAATCCAAGCTGCCGGTACTCGGGGAAGTCGAGGACTTTTCCTTCGAAAACGTGGACGGCAAAACGGTAACCCGCGACGACACCAAAGGAAAAGTCCGGCTTTTTTATTTCTTTTACACCAGCTGCCCGGACGTATGCCCCGTAACGACGTTCCTGCTCTCCCAGACGCAGAAGCAGCTGATTAAAGACGGAACGTTCGGCAAGGATGCGGAATTCGTTTCGATCTCCTTCGATCCCAAAGTGGATACGCGGGAAAAGATCAAAGAGTTTGCGGATAAATTTTACGTCGATTACAACGGATGGTATTTCCTGCGAGGGGAAGACCAAAAAATCAGGGATGTCGCCGAAAAGTCGTTTAAAATCGCGATCGTAGGCGACAACAAGGACAACTTCGCCCACTCCAACATCATCGCTCTGGTGGACCGCGACAATAAGGTGCGCAAGCTGTACAACGCCAACGACACCGATAACGTCACCGCGGAAGCGCTGGCCAAAGACGTCGAGGAGCTGGCGAAGCAATAAAAGCATACACGGGCAATCGTAAGCGCCGATCATTCACCTATGAGTTATAGGTTGAGTCGAAAGGCGCTTTTTTTTGCGTGCGTGAACGAAGAAGTGATCGTCACGGAATCGGAGGAAGGTCCGGGTAAATGATGAATTCTTCAAGTCCCGCTTTTTCAAGCTGGGCAACCAGGTATTCGTCCGGCGTACCCTCGACCCCGGGATAACCTCGCCTCGTATAAATATGTCCCGCATCGGGAAACGCGTCGCGGAGCACGCCGCGGATTTTTTTGCCCGAGCTGTCGTTATCCATAAAAAGATAAACCTCTTCGTCCTTGATTTCTTTGCGCAGCGATTCGAGTTTGTTGGAATTGAGCGTGCCGAAGGTGCACACGATCCGGACGTCCTCGTGAAGCAAACGGCGGAGCTTGCTGCGGTCGTTTTTGCCCTCGACGATAATGTAAATGGCCATGAGTTCACCTCGGGTAAGGGGAGACGCTGCCGTCTCCTATCGAAATTCCCCGGGAAATGTTGAAAACAAACATCGTCCCCGGTTTCTTTTAGTGTAGCTCTTTTCATGGCCGTCATGCAAAAAATAAGACGACCGGCCTTGGCAGGCAGATCGTCTATTCAGGTTTTCCCTAAACTAACACCAGAAGGCGCGCAAAATGATGACCAGCAAGATAAAGAGCACCAGAACCACTCCGACATTGCTGCCTACGCAAGGCGAAACGACCGGTGCAGTCGCTACTGGAGCAACCGGCGCTACGGGACCGCAGCCGCAGTGTCCCAAATGATGACCCATACCTATCACCCCGCTCTCGTTTATGTCGCATGACACAATGTATCCTATGTGGGTATAAGGCATAAGTTTTGTGCAATGGCCCATTCGCCCTGATTTAGGTTTTTACCCATATGGGACGATCGCTCATGAAGCCGGCGTCTGCTTCGCGTTCGGATACAGCAGGGAACCGGGCTTGCGGCTCGTCGGGATCATCATCAGCCCGAGCATCAGGAGGGCAAACGCAATAAAATACGGCGACACGAAGTCGCGAAGCTGCCCCGCCGCGATGGGCCCGATAAAAGAGCCGATCGACATGGCGATGGACTGCAGCGAAAAAACCCGGCCCAGCTTGCTGCCGCCGCTTAGTTGAATAAACAGCGAGGCCATGGCGGGGAAAATGATCCCCTTGGCCGTTCCAAGGATAAACAGCGTCACCGCAAGCGGTATGCTCTGAAAGGCTGCCAGGCCATAAAAGCAAAGCGCCAGCAGGAAAATGCCGCCCAAGACTCTTTTGAAGGGGGAGTACCGGTTGACGAAAAGCATGCTGAGCGTCAATAACGCGCCGATGCTCATGACGGAAAACAGAATGCCCGTCGACATGATGCCGTCCACGCCGGTGGCCCGCAGCGGAAGCTCGAAAAACAGAATTCCCTGCGAGCATGAGATAACGAACGGCAGAATATATATGCGCCAGGGGACCTGGAATTTGGTGGCCGGGGAAATTTGGGCGTCCATTTCCGGCGTATTGCCGGAAGGGCGAACCGCTGTTTGCAGCCTCCGCGGAAGGCTGAACATGGCCATGATGCCGGTAGCGATCAGAAGCCAGCCAAGCCCCTGGAACGTAGCCGAATACCCGGCTTTGGCAACGATAAACGCCCCTGCTGCGGGGGACACGACGGAAGCTAACGTGTGCACGACGCCGTGGCCGGACATGAATTTGCCCTGGACGACTTTATCCGAAGAAAGCGAGGCGAGCAGCGCAAGGCAGGCAGGGGAAAGAAAGGCAAGCACGAAACCGCTGACCGACCGGAGCGCCAGCAGCTGCCACGGGTAATGAACGAAAGATTGGAGCAGCAGCACGATGCCGGCCGACACGAGGCTGAATATGATATAACGTCGGCTGCCATGTTTGTCGATCACCGTGCCTGCGATCAGATTGCCCGGCAAATGCGTCAAGGCGTAGATGCCCATCATCCAGCCGATAAAAACGGGCGCCGCCCCGAGGGACACGGCAAACGGCGTTAATATGGGGTATTGGGCATGGAGATCGAAAAAAGCGAGAAACAAAAACATGTACAGCCAAATGGCGGTTTTCACTTGAGGCAGCTCCTTTCCGGCGAAGACAAGTCATAATATACCTTTACGCTTGTACGTCCCGTATTAGACCCGAATTTTCGGGTGGTGCCCGCAGCATCCTCCGAATACCGGGAGGGCGACGTGGCGGCGGGCTGACAGGCCATGTTCCGATCATGTATAATAAGAACGTCTTTATTCTGATACCAAGCTTTAGCTGATGGGAGTGAATGTGAATGAATACGCAGGTATGGTCCGATTTCTTGCAGCAAAACTGGCTGGTAATCCTTATTGCTCTCATTGTGCTGTTCGTGGTCCTGAATCTGGTGAAGACCATGGTCAAATGGGCGATTGCCGTCATCATCGTCGTGGCCTTGGTGGTGTACAGCGGCGTTTCCCTCGATCAAATCAAGGACGTGGTGAATGACGTGAAGACGGAAACCGTGGATACGCTTAAAAGCGAAGCCACGAACCTCATGATGAAGGAAGCGAAAGAGGCAAAATATACATCGGATGCGGCTGGAAACTTTACGATCACGACCCCCAACCTGGAATTGAAAGGCCAGAAGGGGAAGGAAAAGGTGGAGGTTTCGCTGCGCGGCGTTTCGCTTGGCGAGTGGAAAATCAGCGATACGGTCAAGTCGTTTATCGAGGAATCGAAGAACAACACCAATGTTACTGCGAAATAAAACAAGAAAACGATCATCGTACCAGGGCATGTCGTGGAGGGAGGTTGTCTGATGGTAGAAACATGGATCCAGAGCTTGCGGGAGTTTAACGCGGTTTCGATTTTTTTGCTGCTGATCCTGCTGGTTTCGCTGCTTCAAGGCTGGCGGCGGGGAGCGTCGCGCTCGGCCGGAAGACTCCTCTCCCTGCTGCGGGAGGGAGTTTTTATTTTAGTGGCCTTGGTGCTGTCGGTGCCGTTTACCTTATGGGCATCGCCCAAAGTGCAGGAATGGCTGACGGAATATTCGAGCACGATCCCGAACCGCGATTTGAGCGTGTGGGAGCAGATCTATTATACGTTTATGTCGTCGATGGCCGAGTTTCCGCTGCTGCGGTTTGCGGTGCTGTTCATGCTCAGCTACAGCATCATCCGTTTGTTGATGCGCTGGCTGACGGTCCTCGTATTCGGCGGCAAAGACGCTTTGTTCGTGCCGGGGACGCGCCAGTCCTCGTCGCTGTTCAGCCGATTGTCGGGCGCGGCGATCGGTCTTCTGATCGGAGCGGGACGCTGCATCGTGGTCGTGGCGCTGCTGTTCGTGTTTGCTACGCTGTACCCCGACTCTTCCTTTACCCGTTACGTGGAGGCCTCGCCGATTTATCAGGAAGGCGCCAAGCGGGTCATTGAGCCGTTATCCGGCAATTTGGTGAAGGACAAGCTGCCGGTATTTACGAAGGCGGTGGAAAAAGAGCTTAGCGGCATCATGCAGCGCAAATACGAGGTCATCGACCATGCGATTCCGGACGATATCGATGCGGCCGCCGCCGAAATCGTCAAAGGCGCCAAAACCGACGAAGACAAGGCGAGACGGCTGTATGACTGGGTCGGGACCCGGGTGCAGTACGATTACGGAAAGGTCGACGATTACGAGCAAAAAGGCATTTGGCATGAACAGACGCCGCAGGATACGTTCGATACGAAAAAAGGGGTATGCATCGACTATGCCCGCCTGTATGCGATGATGGCCCGATCGCAAGGATTGCAGGTCCGGGTCGTCACCGGACAGGGGTATAACGGACAAGGCGGGTATGGTCCGCATGCCTGGAACGAAGTCTACTTGAGCGAGCAAAAAAAATGGGTGCCGCTGGATCCGACTTGGGCGCAAAGCGGCAACTGGTTTAATCCGCCGAATTTTGCGGCGACCCATATCCGGGACGGCATTCTGTCATAATCCGGATGCTGCCCAAAAAATGAGGAGCTGTACCGATCGGCCATCACATGGCGCGGACAGCTCCTTTTCTTTTGCTGCGGTTTGGCTCGAAGCGGTTCTTTTTTTGGCGGGACTCATGTCCGGGACATGCCCTCAAGCAAAGGGCACATTTCCGGCGGAATGCCGCTGCGCCTGCAAACGTCCTCGGCGGTTTCATCCTGACGTATGGCGACCCCTGCGGTCAACAGCAGGACGGCAAACCGGTTGGCCTGCCGCTCCAGCTTGCCCGGCGCAAAATAGGAATGCTCCTCCAGGAAAAAACGGTTAATCCCCTTATGCAGCCGGTCATGGCCCAGTTCATGCGCGCAAACGAATCGCTGCCACTCGGGGGAAAGCTGGTTGTGTATGACGATAAACCGCCTTCGCAGCTTGCGGTAATACAGTCCCTTGGTCGATTTGCCAAGGTCGGTATAACGGATCTGTATGCCAAGCGCACGCGCAAGCTCGAAGGGACAGCTTGTTTTGTATTTGCGGGTTAATTTTCGAATGATCTCGTCCACCATATTCACCTGCTTTGTCGTTTAGTCGTAAGTTGGCAGCGTGTGGAGGAGCTATTTTCCATCCGGCGTTCCGTTTGGTTTTTTCTTTCTTTTGTTCATTTGCTTGGCTTCCCAGAACAACCCGGTCAATACGTCCTTGATCCGCTGCCGGTCCTCCTCGTCCAGGGGAATTCCGTCGAACATCAGCTCGCCGTCTTCTTCCAGCATTTTTTTGAAATCGCGTTTGTCTTTGTACGTGGCCCACTCCGGCGCCTGAGCGGCATCGTGCGCGGTTCCGCTTTCCTCCAAATATCCCGCCGCCGTCATCAGCTCCCCGTAGGAAACGCCCAGGGCATCGGCCAGCTTGCGGATGGTGGGGGCTTTGGGCACGCCGCGCACGCCGTTTTCCATCCGCGAAATTTGCGAGTTGCTGATTCCCGCGGTTTCCGCCAGCTGGTTGATCGACATGCCTTTTTGTTCGCGAAGTTTTCTTAACAGCATTCCGAATTCGTTTTCCACGAGTATGTCCACTCCTTTGCATCCATCAGGACCTGTGCAAATTCGAACGGCTTGTGGAAGCGCGCGTTTTGCAGATCCTCTATTAAGAACTTACGTTCCCGCATACTACTATAACGTCTTGTTGCCAAAAGGTAAAGAAAAAGGCGGATTTCATGCCAAAAGGCATAAAAGAGGAGGGATAACCACCCGTTTTCTTCGATTTTGCCGGTTTACGGCTTGTACCAAAAAGTGGTATGTTAACATCATTATACGAACAAAAATGCGAACAAGCTACAACTATTTACTATTTTAATCTTGAAGGAGTGCATATTCATGGAACAATTTCTGCCGGAGCTGGACCGCCGCAAAACGCAAACCGCGATCGAGGCTTTGTTCGAAAAATATCGCATTTATAAAACGATCACCTTCGAAGCCAGGGAAGCCAGCATCACTGCTTCGTATACCGAACGCTTCCACGGACCGACGAACGTCACATCCGACCAGACCGCGCAAATCGCCGTTTACAACGTGGACGTGCCTGCGGCCCGCAGGGCGTACTGCGAAACGATCGAATCCGTCGTGGACCGGCTGGGGGAACGGGAACGGCTGATCATCCGGGAGCGGTACATGAAGCAGGACGATGTGTTCGATTATAAAGTGTACAACTACATTTTGGATCCGCCGGTCAGCAAGGACACGTACACGAAAATCCGGACCCGGGCGTTTTATAAGCTGGCGCTGGCCTTCGCCGATTTGGGGCTGCTTAAGCTTGACGGGCTGCAAAAGCGGGTGACGGTGGGCTAGATTCTAGATTTGTGAAGGCAAACCATTCGCATGAACGGTTCAGGTCGCTATGGTTGGGGCACCGCCAGGTATGAAGTGGCAAAATGGCGTCTCTTGAGGAAGCCGTGGAAACGGCCGCGGAACAGGCGAGTAAACAGTGGTAGAAACGGGCGTAGAGACCCGCGGAAATAAAATAAAGGCAGCTACAGTCGTTGAAGCAGTTGTAGAGACAGTCGTAAATCAGTGGTTGTAATGGCCGGTGAAAGAGTCGTTCATACAACCGTAGCTATAGTTTTGGAACGGCTGTGGAAGTAATGGAATCGTAGAAACCCGTGGAAACAACCGTGTCTACGGTCGTTGAATAGTAAGTAGAAACTGCCTCAGACGTATGTGAAATCAGTGGTTGTAATCTCCGGTGAAGCAGTTGTTCATG